>Ga0247774_1001451_pt1 | contig 11952 bp, 13 predicted proteins | sample UWRJL001104B6_FD_179933 | JGI IMG/M metagenome (GOLD analysis project Ga0247774, IMG submission 179933) | Plant litter microbial communities from Arlington Agricultural Research Station in Wisconsin, United States - UWRJ-L001-104B-6 | ecosystem: Environmental > Terrestrial > Plant litter >... | reverse complement strand
GTCGAGGACATGGGCGTCGCCGGCTTCGACTACGCGACCGTCAACGTCGGCGAGGACAGCGTCGCCGGGCTCTGGGGCGTGCCGGGCGAGGCGGCGCACTGGACGATCTACGTCGCGGTGGACGACGCGGACGCCGCGGTGGCGCGCGCGACCGCGGCGGGCGGCAGCGTCGTACGGGAGGCACAGGACTCCCCGTACGGCCGGTTCGCGATCGTGGCCGACCCCTTCGGCGCCGCCCTCGCCGTGATGAAGCTGTCCGAGGCGTCCTGACGCCCAACTGAGTCCCAACCGTGATCCGCGTCCCGCAACGGCGGGGCGCGGTCGTGCGTCTGAGCGGCATGCGCGACAGACTCCTGGTCCGGCTCCTCGTCGTGGCGGCGGTGACGCTGACCTCCCTCACCCTCATGCGGCCCTCGTGGGCCTGCGGCTGCGGCGCTCTGATCGCCCGGACCGACTCCGGTGTCAACGTGGCCGAGGAGACCTCGATCGTCCACTACGACGGCCGGCAGGAGGAGATCGTCATGCGGCTGTCGGTGCGCTCCGCGGCCCGCGACGCCGCCTGGCTGATGCCGACTCCGGCCCGCGCCCGGGTCACGCTGGGCGAACGCGCGTGGTTCGGTCAGCTCGACCGCCTCACCGAGCCCGCCGTCGTACGGCACCGGCGCTGGCTGCCGCGCCTGGGCGACCGGTCCTACTCCGGCGCCCCGGCGCGGCCCGGCGGCGGGGTGGGGGTGCTGGAGCAGCGGCGGCTGGGCCCGTTCGAGGTGACCACCCTGTCGGCCGGCGACTCGAAGGCGCTGGCGGCGTGGCTGGCCGCGCACGGCTACTACCTGCCGGGGCGGCTGGCCGAGGCGCTCAGGCCGTACGTCGCCCAGCGGTGGACCTACACCGCGATCAAGCTCGCCCCCGAGCAGGGCCGTCTCACCGGCGAGCTCGACCCGCTGCGCATCGCCTTCCCGGTGCGTGCGCCGGTCTACCCGATCCGGCTCTCCCGGCTGGCCGTGACGCCGCAGTCGGTGCACCTGTACGTGCTCGCGCCGCACCGGGTGGAGGTGTCCGGACTGTCCGGGGCGGGACTGACGACGACGTACGCGGGCCGGGTCGCCCCGGCGAACGTCGCCTCCCCCGGCCTGCGCACGATGCTCGGCGGCGGGGCCTTCATGACCGAGCTGGTACGGCAGGGCATCGCGCCGTCGGCGTTCACCGGCGACCTGCGGCTCGGCTACACGGCCGACACTCCGTACCGGCAGGTGGAGTCGGTGGACGACGGTCTCGTACGGTTCCTCGGCGTTCCGGCGTTCCTGTGGTTCGGCGCGCTCGCCGTCGCGGCGGTGGCCCTCGCCGTGGTCATCCCGGCTCGACGAGCCGCACGCGTACGGCGCGAAAACGCGGGGGCGTCTCCCTGAGCACCGCGAGCCGCGGATCGGGCACGGTCAGGAACGGCCCGGTCTCCAGGGCGAACAGGCCGTCCAGGCGGCGGTCGCCGCGCAGCGCGTCGACCGCCCGCCGGTCGCCGCCGCAGACGAACGCGGCCAGGCCGGCCGCCCGAGGGGCCAGGACCCGTGCGGCGGTGTCGGCGGCGGCCCCCAGCGCCTCACGCGCCTGGCCGTCGCGGCGCCGGGCGAACCTCCGCTGCGACCGGCCCCCGGCGGCGCTGCGCCCGTGCACGAGCCGGGCGCCCACCTTGGAGACGGCGAGCCGCTCGCCGTCGAAGACACCGCAGGCGTAGCCGCCGAGCCGGACGAGCAGCACACCGACGCGTCGGTCGCGCAGCACGTGGCCGGTCAGCTCACCGTCGAGCGGCGGGAACGGCACGTGGCACTCGGCCACCGTCCCGTCACCGGCGCGCAGGAGCACGACGCGCGGGCCCGCCTCGGCGGAGAAGCCCTCGTGGCGTTCGGCGAAGCCGTCCAGCCACCCGCGGAGGCGCTCCGGCGGGACCTCGACCCAGCGCCCTCCCCCGGCCGCCGGCATCGGCTTTGCCATCCCCGAACCCTAATCGATGATCTCGATTTCCCTGCGGGACGGTTTGACTTCTCTGACCAGGTGGGAGGACTTCTGGCATGTGGATGGCACCCGAACGACGGCGCGCGCACCGCTGGATCGCGCCCCTATTCGCCGTGGCCGCGGGTGTGGCGGTCGGGGCAACGGTGGCGCTCCGCGGGCAGACGGAGACCGGTCTGGTGACGGCGGCCGTCCTGCTGGGGTACGGCATCCTCCTCGGCGCGCGCGGCAACGACGCCTCGGGATCGGAGACGTTCGGCACCAGCGGCCGGGGCGGAGCCCACCAGCGCGCCGCCGCCGCCACCGCCGACGTGCTGGTGGCCGTGATCGTGGCGGCGCTCATCGTCCAGGCACTGCGCGGCGCGGAGATCTGGGTGCTGGCCGGGCTGGCCGGCATCGCCTGCGTGACGTACCTCATCTCGCTCCTGAGCATCAGCTGGTACTGACCGCGGCGGACGCCGTGACGGTCCGTAGGCGACACGGAACACGGCGGCGAACGCCCGAATTGACGGTGAACAGTCCCCCAACAACGGCAATTCGCCCAGGTCGGGGGACAGAATCAGGACGTGACCGAGTTCGCCGCCTACCGAGGCGGCCCGGAGGACGTGTTCGCGCGACGTGACGGTGCCGTCCCATCACCCGATGGCGCGCCGCCCTCACCACGGGTCTCCTTCCACCCGATCGTCGACCTCGACACCGGCACCGTCGTGGCGGTGAGCGCGCCCGCGCCGGCCGGCCCCGGGACCGGTCTGGAGTCCGACGTCGACCGGGCCATCCTCGCCGCCCACGCGACCACGCAGCGGGAGACGCTGCTCCCGCTGCACCTGTTCCTGCACGCGCGGACGCTCGCCGACGACCGGAGCGTGGACCGTCTGCACCAGACCCTCACGAGCCTCGGGCGCCGCCCCGGTGGCGTGATCGTGTCGGTGAGCGGCATGTTCGGCGGCATGACGCCGGCGGAGGCCGGCGTGCGGCTCGGCCGGCTGCGGGCCGCCGGCTACCTCATCGGCATCGAGCACGTGGCCGATCTGCCGAGCCGCTTCGTCGCCGAGGTCACCCCCTCCGTCCTCACGCTCGACCCGGAGCTGACCCGGCGCGCGGTGGCCGACCCCCGCCGCGCCGCGCTCGTGGAGGCGCTCGTGTCGCTGGGCCGCCGCACCGGCGGTCACGTGCTCGCGCCGGGCGTCGTCGATGACGACCAGCTCCAGAAGCTGCGCGCGCTCGGTGTACGGCTGGCCCAGGGACCGTTGCTGACGCCGGCCGGCTGGCGGCCGGGCATGCCCGTGACGGTCCACCTCGGCGCGCGCGAGACCGACCGGCTCGGGCCCCGGGTGACGGAGTTCATGCTGCCCGCGACCGTGATGCCGGACAGCGCCACCGCGGACGCGGTCTTCTCCGCCTTCAACGCCGAGCCGAACACCACGAGCGTCGTCCTGGTCGACCCGGCGCAGCGGCCGCGCTACACCGTGGACCGGACCCGGTTCCTGCTCAAGCTCGCCGGGGCGTACGGGCACGCGCTGCACGCGCACAAACCGGCCACACGGCTCGCCGACCCGCCCCGGACCGTCCCGCGTACGGTGCCCGCGATCGCCGCGCTCCGGGCCGCGGGCGAGGACGCCGCGCGCGTCTACGACGACCTCGTGGTGATCGACGAGGTGGGCCGCTGCATGGGCGTCGCGCGGGTGGGCGATCTGATCCGCAGCCTGTCGGAGCTGGAGAGACGCACCGCCTCCTGAGCGATTTGTACATCTTGCCTTATAAGTTCTAATTTACTATCCGTGGCACGTGACGAGAGTGACATCGAGAGCGCGGCGTTCGACCTGCGCCTGGCACTCGCGCGGATCGTACGGCGGCTCCGGCAGGCGCACGAACCCGGCGAGCTCACCCTCTCGGAGGTCTCGGTGCTCTCGCGCCTGGACCGGGAGGGCCCGGCGACGCCGGGCGCGCTGGCCACCGGGGAGCGCGTACGCCCGCAGGCGATGGGCACCACGCTGGCCGCCCTGGAACAGCGCGGCCTGGTGGCGCGGATGCCCGATCCCGACGACGGACGGCGCGTGTCGATGTCGGCCACCGAGGCCGGACGGCGCCTGCTGCTCGACCGCAGATCGGCGAGCACCCGCCGGATGACGCGGGCACTGACCGAGGGCTTCACCCCCGAGGAGCGGCTCCGCCTGGTCGAGGCCATCCCCCTGCTCGACCGGCTCGCGGACGGCCTGTGACCCAGGGCGACCGGTACAACCCGCGATACAAGTGGACGGCGCTGTCCAACACCACCCTCGGCGTGCTCATGGCGACGCTGGACGGCTCCATCGTCATCATCTCGATGCCGGCGATCTTCCGCGGCATCGGCCTGGACCCGCTCTCCCCCTCCAACATCGGCTACCTGCTGTGGATGATCCTGGGTTACCTGCTCGTCGCCGCCGTGCTGGTGGTGGCACTGGGGCGGCTCGGCGACATGTTCGGCCGGGTCAGGCTGTACAACCTCGGCTTCATGATCTTCAGCGTGGCGTCGCTGGCCCTGTCCGTGGACCCGTTCCGCGGCCCCTCGGGGGCGCTGTGGCTGATCGGCTGGCGCGTCGTCCAGGGCGTCGGCGGCGCCATGCTCACCGCCAACTCCGCGGCCATCCTCACCGACGCCTTCCCGCTCGAACAGCGCGGCATGGCCCTGGGCATCAACCAGATCACCGCGCTCGCCGGGCAGTTCCTCGGCCTGCTGGCGGGCGGCCTGCTCGCCGAGGTGCACTGGCGCGCGGTGTTCTGGGTGAGCGTGCCGATCGGGATCATCGGCACCGTGTGGTCGTACCGCAGCCTGCGCGAGGTGGGCACGCCGCGCGCGGCGAGGATCGACTGGCTGGGCAACGCGACGTTCGTCACCGGCGCGGTCGCCCTGCTCGCCTCGATCACGTACGGGATCCAGCCGTACGGGGGGCACGCGACGGGCTGGATGAACCCCTGGGTGCTCGGCGGGACGGGTGGCGGCGTCCTGCTCCTGGTCGCGTTCTGCGTCATCGAGACGCGCGTGGCCGCGCCGATGCTGCGCATGGGCCTGTTCCGGATCCGGGCGTTCGCGGCCGGCAACCTGGCCGCGCTGCTGACCGCGATCGCGCGGGGCGGCATGCAGTTCATGCTGATCATCTGGTTGCAGGGGATCTGGCTGCCGCTGCACGGCTATGACTACGAGCGGACGCCGCTGTGGGCGGGCATCTACATGCTGCCGCTGACCTTCGGCTTCCTCGTGGCCGGCCCGATCTCGGGCTATCTGTCGGACCGGTTCGGCGCCCGCCTGTTCGCCACCGGCGGCCTGGGCATCGTCTGCGCCGCGTTCGTCGGGCTGCTGGCCCTGCCGGTGAACTTCTCCTATCCCCTCTTCGCCGGCCTGCTGTTCGCCAGCGGCATCGGCCAGGGGATGTTCTCGGCGCCGAACACCTCGGCGGTGATGAGCAGCGTGCCGGCGGACCAGCGCGGGGTGGCCTCGGGGATGCGGTCGACCTTCCAGAACTCCGGGACGGCCCTGTCGATCGGGGTGTTCTTCTCCCTCATGATCGCCGGGCTGGCCTCCTCGCTGCCGCACACGCTGTCGGCCGGGCTACAGGCCCAGTCCGTGCCCGCCTCGGACGCGACGCACGTGGCACGGCTGCCGCCGGTCAGTACGCTGTTCGCGGCGTTCCTGGGCAACAACCCGATCGGCCACCTCCTGGGCTCGAACGGGCTGCTGGACACCCTCCCGCCGCACGACCGCGAGACTCTCACCGGGAAGTCGTTCTTCCCCCAGCTCGTCTCCGGGCCGTTCCATCATGGCCTGGTGCTGGTCTTCACCGCCGCCGCCGTGATGGCGGCGGTCGCCGCGCTGGCCTCGGCCCTGCGCGGCACACGCTATGTCCACTCTGAGGAGAAATCATGACCGACGCGCTCCGCGCCGAGACCGTCACGATCAAGGGCCACAACGACGACGAGATCGAGGCCTACCTCGCGCGTCCGCTGGACGGTGGCCCGCGTGGTGGCGTGGTGGTCATCCACCACATGCCCGGTTACGACGAGGCGACCAAGGAGATGGTGCGCAAGTTCGCGGCCCACGGCTACGCCGCGCTGTGCCCGAACCTCTACTCCCGCGAGGCGCCCGGCGCCGACCCGGACGACGCCGCGGCGACCGTACGCGCGGCGGGCGGCGTGCCGGACGAGCGCCTCGTCGGCGACGTCGACGGCGCGGCACGTCATCTGAACTCCCTGGACGGCGCGAACGGCAGGATCGGCGTGATCGGCCACTGCTCCGGCGGACGGCAGACGTTCCTGGCGGCGTGCTCGCTGAAGATCGACGCCGCGGTGGACTGCTACGGCGCGTTCGTCGTCAACGAGCCGCCGGCCGGAATGCCGGCCAGCATGACGCCGATCCTGGGACTGGCGCCGCAGCTGTCCTGCCCCCTGCTCGGCCTGTTCGGCGCCGAGGACGGCTTCCCCGCGCCGGAGGAGACCGCCACGCTGTCCGCCGAGCTGGACCGGCTCGGCAAGGAGTACGAGTTCCACACCTACGACGGCGCCGGCCACGCGTTCTTCGCGGTGGACCGTCCCTCCTACCGGCCCGAGGCCGCGGTGGACGGCTGGGCGAAGATCTTCGACTTCTTCGGCCGTACGCTCTGAGGAGGGGACCCATGTGCACTTACCAGACACAGAAGATCCAGATCGAGGGCAGCGGCAAGGCGCGGAAGGGCTGGATCAGCCTCAGCCAGGCGACCGTCTACGTCGACCATCCCGTCCACATGCAGCAGGACCACACGGTCAACATCGACTTCCTCGACCCGGCTCAGGGGCCGTCCGCCCGCGTGGCGGTCGAGCTGAGCGAGGAGGCCGCGCTCGCGCTCGCCGACGCGATCCGTCAGGCCATCGACGCCGCGCCGCCCGGGCTCGCCTCGGCCCGCGGGCGGTCGGCCGGCGTCGCCTGATTTTGGCCTGTCGATGCAGATCAGCTGTGGTATCCGCAGCTGATCACGGGTAGGCATCCAGCGTCGTACGACGGCTTCACGGCCTTGCGCACCCGTCTGCCGGTCGGCCGGCGGACGGGGCAGCGAGAGCTTGGGGGCGCCGCATGCGATCTGGGGTTCGTACGCCGGTCCCGCGCCGGCTCGCGGTGGCGTTGCTGCTGTCGGCGCTCGTCGGCTGCACGGTCGCCTTCACCCTGAGTGGACGCCCGGCCGGTCACGACTCGGCCGAGGTACTGCTCGCGGCGTACCGGCTCGAACGGCTCGTGGTCGACCTCGAGCGAGGTGAGCTCGGCTATGTCGCCACCGGCGACAGCGGCGCGCTCACCCCCTGGCAGGCCGCCCGCGCGGCGATCGCCGGCCAGGCCGCGACACTGCAGCGGCTCGCCGCCGAGGACAACCCTGAACAGGGGCGGCGGGCCCGCGAGATCGTACGGTCGGCGATGTCCTACATGCACGATCAGACGGAGCCGCTCGTACGGACCGCCCAGCGGGACCGCGCCGTCGCCCGGTCGCTGCTGGCGCGGGCGGAGGGGCGACGGCGGATCGAGGAGATCCGTCATCAGTTCGACCGCTTCGATGACATCCAGCACCGGCTCGCGCTGGCGCACGAGCGGGACGCCCTGCCGACCATGCGCCGGATGCTCGCCATGGCGGCGGGCACGTCAGGGTCCCTGCTGCTCATCCTCCTGGTCATCGGTTACGTGAAGCGCGGGTCCCATCCGCACGCGCCCGCCGTGGCGCCCTCCGGTGACGGCCGCGGGAGTGAGGGACTCCGGCAGGTCGCGACGCTCGTCGCGCACGAGGCCGCGCCGGCCGAGGTCTGGGAGGCGAGCGCGGTCGAGATGGGCCGCGCCCTCGGCGCCGAACACGCGATGATCACTCGGTACGACGCCGACGACGTCGTGACCGTGGTCGGTCACTGGAGCGCTCCGGGCGTGCCGCAGATCACGCCGCCGCCCGGCGGACGCTGGCCGGTGGAGGACGAGACCGTCACGGACATGGTCTGCCGTACCGGACGCCCGGCGCGCCTGCTGGCCGACGTTCCGGCGGTCGGCCAGATCGGCGCCTGGATCCGCGCGAACGGCATCCGGCAGATGATCGGGTATCCGATCGTGGCCGAGGACCGTCTCTGGGGGATGGCGACCGTACTGACCCGCGGGTCCGCGCCGTGGCCTGAGAGCGCGGAGGAGACGATGCGGGAGTTCGCGGCCCTGGCCGGCGCCGCGGTCGCGAACGCACGCCGGTACGCCGAGCTGGCCGCCTCGCGGGTCCGCCTCGTGGAGGCCGCCGACGCGGTCCGTCGCCGGGCCGAACGCGAACTGCACGAGAGGACCCAGCAGCGGCTGGTCACCCTGGGGCTCGAACTGCGCGTGGTGGAGGCCGCCCTTCCCCCGTGGCTCGGCCACGTACGCGACAGGGTCTCGGGCGCCGCGCGCGACGTGGCGGAGATCACCGATGACCTGCAGACGGTCGGCCGGGAGCTGCATCCGGCCTTTCTCGGCAAGGGCGGCCTGGAGGCGTCGCTGCGTCCCCTCGCCCGGCGTGCCGGGCTCCCGGTCGAGCTCGACGTACGGCCGGGTGACCGGCCGCCGGCGAACGTCGCGGTGACGATCTACTACGTCGCGTCCGAGGCCCTGCGCAACGCGGCGGCGCACGCCCACGCGTCCCTGGTGCGGGTCACCGTCGACCTGGGCGACCCGGTACGCCTGACGGTGCACGACGATGGCATCGGCGGTGCCCGTCCGTATCCGGGCTCGGCGCTCAGCACGTTGCACGACCGCGTCGACGCCCTCGGCGGCGCCTTCGAGATCGACAGCCCGCCGGGCGTCGGCACCACGTTACGCGTCACGCTCCCGGCCGACGGTCCCCCCGGACAGGATCAGCCTCACCTCTGGGGGCACATCCCGAGGCGGTAGCCCGATACGGGCAGGAATTTCCTTACTTCTGGCACTTCTGGGGAGTGCGCCACGGCCGGTCCGCGCGGCATGATTACACTGTGCGGAATCCACCCGAGGATCACTCTCTGGCGGTGTGGATATGGCCCCGCGCGCTGCCCCTCGGGGAGATCTTCGGGGCTGACTGGGACCTCGGCGAGATCCGCGCACGGTTCCTGACACTCGCCAGCCAGTGGCACTCCCGCCATCCCGGCCCGCCCACGGCCAACGGCCACGTCGCCAGGCGTCTCGACGACCCCGCCGACGGGCCCCATCCGGGCCAGTGGATGTGGCACCCTCCCGCGCACTGCATCTACGCCTCCCACACGTACGAGGGCCCCGGGGACGACTGGCTGGAGGTCACGATCCGGATGGAGATCGCGGACTACTCCCCCGGCCACTGCCGGATCGGCGCGACCCTGGCGGTCGCCTGCCGGTGTGAAGGCCGCCACGGGCAGCACACGATCGTGGAGACCAGCTGGCGATCCGGCGGCCCGGCCGCCACCCTCGACGCGCTCACGACGGTGCTGCGCTCGACCGACCAGTGGCTCGCCGGCTCCCGGCGTCCCGACTGGTGGCGCCGCCACGCGGGCCTCACCTGACCCCCCACGTGGACCCGGTCCGCCTGGGTTCCAGGCGACGTCGCCCCCTGCTGAAGGGACACCACAACCAGCCGGTTCTCGCGAGGCGGTGGGCTGTCGACGGGACAGTCCCACCGCTGGACGGCGCGCGAGCGTCAGTACAGCCAGCGGTCGAGAACCGCAGGCCAGAAGTGTGTTCGGTGATCACCGACCTCGCCGTAGGCGGGCGGGTCAAGGTACCTGATCCGCTGCGACGCGTCGGCGAGCTCGGCGAGTGCGAGGTCTTCCATCGCTTCGTCCTCGTCCCACTGCTGGATCGCCGTCGAGCCCGACAGCCACGTGCCGACCAGATGCAGCGAGCACAGCCAGTGGTTGACCGACGAGTTGACGAACCGGGTACTGCCGCTGGACGCCTCCAGCTCCAGCACACGTCCGGTCTGTGGCTCCGCGAGGTAAGTCCAGGCCGGCTCGTACCGACCGGCCCCCGCGAGCCGGTACATGGCCGGCTCCGCTTCGAACAACGCCGCGTCGACCAAGCCTTCCAGCAGCGGCACGCCGCACCTGGTCAAGGCCGCCTTCTGCTCTCGCGGGAGCCGCCACCCGGCCACGTCCGAGGCCGCGGCACGTACGACTCGCCCGGCCCCGGCCCACGCCTCAAGCGCTTCGAAGTCGGGAGGGCTCGGAAGATCGCCTGTCACCATGGTCGGCGAGGCTAGCCCGGGAAACGACCGTAGTCCCGCCGAACTCCCGGCCACGGCCGGTTGAGCACCGGTGGAGCGCTCAGACGTTGAAACCGAGGGCGCGCAGCTGTTCGCGGCCGTCGTCGGTGATCTTGTCCGGGCCCCACGGCGGCAGCCAGACCCAGTTGATGGTGACCTTCTCGGCCAGGCCCTCCAGGGCGCTGTTCGTCTGGTCCTCGATGACGTCCGTCAGCGGGCAGGCGGCGCTCGTCAGGGTCATGTCGAGCGTAATGATCTTGTCGTCGCCGATGTTGACGCCGTAGACCAGGCCCAGGTCGACCACGTTGATGCCGAGCTCGGGGTCGACCACGTCGCGCATGGCCTCGAGGACCTCGTCCTCAGCGATCGTCGTCTCGGACATGGGTTCTCCTTCGTCGGATGGCCGGCCGGGCGCGCTGCGGCGAACGGTTCACGCTCACGCCCGGGCCTCCATGGCTTTCGCGGTCGCGTCCTTCCACGCCATCCAGGCGAGCAGGGCGCACTTGATGCGAGCGGGGTACTTGGACACTCCCGTGAACGCGACGGCGTCCTCCAGGACGTCCTCGTCGGGGTCGGCCTGCCCCTTGGACTGCATCAGCTTGAGGAACTCATCGCCGGTGTTCATCGCCTCTTTGACCGGCCTGCCGATGATCAGGTCGGCCATCACCGAGGCGCTGGCCTGGCTGATCGAACAACCGAGCGCGTCATAGGAGACGTCGGCCACGTCGTCCCCCTCGAGCCGGACGCGCAGCGTCACCTCGTCGCCGCAGGTCGGATTGACGTGATGTACCTCGGCATCGAAAGGATCCCGGAGACCCTTGTGGTGCGGGTTCCGGTAGTGATCCAGGATGATCTCCTGGTACATCGACTCGAGCTGCATTCCCTTTCCTTCCCTACGACCGACTCACGTCAACGTCAGGCCGTGCCGAAGAATTTCTGCGTCTGCCGCAGCCCGTCGGCCAGGGCGTCGACCTCCGCGCGCGTGTTGTAGAAGTACAGCGACGCCCGGGTGCTGGCGTTGAGCCCGAACCTGCGGTGCAGCGGACGCGCGCAGTGGTGACCGGCGCGTACGGCGACGCCGTGCGCGTCCAGCACCTGGCTCACGTCGTGCGGATGGATCTCCCGCCCGTCCAGGCCGTCGAGCGTGAACGACAGGGCTCCGCCACGGTCGTCCGCCTCGAGCGGGCCGAGGAGCCGCAGGCCCTCGACCTCCCGCAGCTGCGCGAGCGCGTAGTCGAGCAGCTCGTGCTCGTAGGCGTGGATCTCCTCGAGACCGACGTCACGGATGTAGTCGATCGCGGCGGACAGCCCGGCCGCCTCGGCGATCGGCATCGTGCCGGCCTCGAACTTGTGCGGCGGCGGAGCGTACGTCGAACGTTCCATCGCCACGGTCTCGATCATCTCGCCGCCGCCGAGGAACGGCGGGAGCGTCTCCAGCAGCTCGCGGCGTCCCCACAGGACGCCGATGCCGGTCGGGCCGCACAGCTTGTGCGCGGTGAACCCGTAGAAGTCGGCGCCCAGCTCGTGGACGTCCACCGGCATCTGCGGCACCGCCTGCGCGCCGTCGACCAGCACGAGCGCGCCGACCGCGTGGGCCTTGGCGGTGACCTCACGGACCGGGTTGACGGTGCCGAGGACGTTGGACTGATGGGCCAGCGCCACGATCTTCGTACGCTCGTTGATGAGCTCGTCGATGGTGGACAGGTCCAGCCGGCCCTCGTCGGTCACGCCGAACCAG
>Ga0247774_1001450_pt1 | contig 11954 bp, 15 predicted proteins | sample UWRJL001104B6_FD_179933 | JGI IMG/M metagenome (GOLD analysis project Ga0247774, IMG submission 179933) | Plant litter microbial communities from Arlington Agricultural Research Station in Wisconsin, United States - UWRJ-L001-104B-6 | ecosystem: Environmental > Terrestrial > Plant litter >... | reverse complement strand
AAGGCGAGCACGGCGGCGCCCATCAGAAAGCGGTTCATGTGGAAGCTCTCATTGAGGGCCGCGCGGCTTTGAAAAGCCAGGCGCGTTCCCGCCATCGTTTGATCGGTGCGTCCACGAGATACAGGCACAGCGCGGCCATCGCCACGGAGAACACGAGTGTCACACTGAGTGTGATCCACCAGGGCTGGGCGTGAGCATCACGCAACAGCACGACGAGGGGGAAGTGCCACAGGTAAATTCCATAAGACAGCCGGCCGAGCCAGGCCATCGGCGATGACGCCAGAAACCCGTGGTTGCGATGCTCGGCTGCGTAGCAGATGAGCACGAAGGCGCAGATTTCCGCGAGAGTGATACCTAACGTCACGCCGATGACCGGAATGGACCGGGTGGTGGTGGGAATGATCGGCACGGCGAGGATGACGGCGAGCGTGGCACACGCGATCACTACCGTCGGCTTCGACACGCGCAGCGGCGCAAGCGCCGCGATGGCGCCGAGCAGAATGCCGCTCACGCGCGTATCGAAGCGAAAGTACGCCTGTAGCCAACCCCATTCGAAGGTGACGATGTAGCGCCATAGCGAAGCTGCGAGAAATGCCAGCAGCAGCCACGCGATCGGCCGTTTCGTCTTCAGCAGCAACGGCAGCAGCAGCGGCCACAGAAGATAGAACTTCTCTTCGACACCAAGCGACCAGGTATGCCCGATCGTGCCGGGCACATACGAGAAGGCGAGCGCGTAGTCCATGAGATAGAGGCTGTTGAGCGCAGCGATCAGCCAGCGATCCTCCATCGGCCACAACAGCGGCGCGAGCGCAAGATAGGCCGCCAGCAGAATCAGCAACGTGGGATACAGTCTCAGCGCACGGCGCGCGTAGAACGCACCAATCGAGATGCCCGCGTTACGGTGTTCGCTCGCCAGCAGGCTCGTGATGAGGTAGCCGGACAGTACGAAAAAGATATCCACCCCGATGAAACCGCCGCCGCCACCGGGAACCGCGCAATGAAACAGCACGACCGCGAGAATCGCCAGGGCGCGAACACCATCGAGAGCGCGGTTGTAGGGCATATCAAACCGGATCAGCGATGCGGCTCGGAGGGATGCGATCGAGCCTAATAGGAGTCATATCCCGAAGCAACCTTGCCGGCGGGATACGCCACCGGCGCCAATCAAACATTCAAAAAGCCCCCATCGCGTCCAATCGGTTTGTCTGCCGGGTCGGCAGGGTGTCCGAAAGCACCCGAGTTCCTGCGAGGCGCGAGATGGCGATCAAGATCCTGCTGCAGACGACGATCCCCGCAACGGACGACGATTGGTCGATCGCCCGGTTCGGGATGCTGGCGGGTTTCCTGCGCGCGCAGACGGATGAGCGCGGCCGTCCGGTATTTTCAGTCACTGCGCGCGACCGCGATTCACCTGACGCCATCGACCCCGTACTGGCAGCACTCGACGACGGAGACTTCGATGAGATGTGGCTGTTCGCGGTCGATACCGGCGGTGGGCTCGAGCCCGAAGAATGCCAGGCGATCTCGAGATTTCGTCGCGGCAGTCGCGGTGTACTCGTGACCCGGGATCACATGGACCTCGGAAGCTCAGTCTGTACGCTCGATGGCGTAGGACTGGCACACCAGTTCCATACGAAGAATCTCGACGGGCGCGATCCGCTGGAAAGGGACGATCCGTACACCCTGAGCATCGACTGGCCAAACTTTCACTCCGGTGCGAACGGAGACTTTCAAGTCATCGAAGTGGTGGGTGACACGCATCCTGTGCTCGCCGATGCTGCCTCGCCTACCGGCGCCGTTCGGTATCTGCCCAGTCACCCGCACGAGGGCGCGGTGATTGCCCCGGCGAATCAGGATGCGCGTGTTATTGCGAGAGGGCGCAGTCGGGCAACCGGACGCGCCTTTAATCTTGCGGTCGCGTTCGAAGGCGAGCGCGGCCGCGGACGCGCGATCGCCCAAAGCAGCTTTCATCACTTCGCCGACTACAACTGGGATCCGCGCACAGGCTGTCCGAGCTTTGTGACCGAGCCGCCAGGCGATGCGATGTTGCGCGAGCCTGCAGCGCTTGCGTCCGTGCAGCGCTACGTTCGTAACGTTGCAATCTGGCTAGCCGGCCCGCGTTGAAGCCCCCGCTCAACCGTTCAATCGGTCGCAGTCAGCAACAAGAAACCTGCAGACGCTGTTGCCGATGATGCGCACGTGGAGACCCAGCACGTGCATCACACCCCCCCTGAATCGATGCGCGTGCCCTTCGGCCGGCGGTGTGCCCGCCGGCTCTTTTAGATTCACGGAGGCGCGATGATCGAAACGTCTTTTTTGCCGTTGTCCCTCGTGCGGGCAACAGCGCAGCCCCGTGTGAGCCGCGCCACGATCCATGTGCGGATCGCGCATGCCACGCCGCTCATCGCCTCAGGGATCCGGGCGGTGATATCTCGCTCGTGCGACTTTCAGCTCGTCCCGGAGATGTCCGTTGTCGATCCGGATGTGCTGATTGCAGATGCCGTCACGGGCCTGCGCGCACTCACGCAGCCGAGCGCGCGTCGACGCGTGCTCATCGTCGCCCTCGATGACGGCGAGGTGATGATTCGCAAAGCGCTCGCGCAGGGCGTACAGGGTTTTCTGCTGCACACCTGCGGCTCCGAGGAGCTCACGGCGGCAGTGAAAACCATCGCGCTGGGCGGTACGGCCTTCGCACCCCGTGTGGCGAACCGCATCGTACAGAGCATCGCGTCCGAGACGCTGACCGAGCGCGAGCTGGAAGTGTTGCAGCTGCTGGTGCAGGGCTCGACCGACAAGGATGTCGCACGACGGCTGCGCATCGCGCTCGGCACCGTCAAATCCCACGTGCGATCGATCCTGAGCAAACTGGGCGCGACACGTCGCACCGAAGCGGCTGCGATCGCGCAGCGGCGCGGGCTTGCCCATCTGGAGGCCACATGGGCGTACTGAGCGGAAAAACTGCAGTGATCACAGGCGGCACGAGCGGCATCGGGCGGGCGACGGCGGAGCTCTTCGCGCGCGAGGGTGCGCACGTGGTGATCACCGGAAGAGGGCGCGCGGATCAAGTCGCGCAGGAAATGGGCCATGGCGCGCTGGGCTTATCGGGCGATGTGGCCGATCTTGCGCATCACGAGGCGGTCGCACAGGTAATCGCAACTCGCTTCGGCGCCCTCGACATCTATGTGGCCAACGCGGGTGTCATTCATCTGTCTGCGACCGAGAGCGTGACCGTCGAGGACTACGACCGGCACTTTGCAGTCAACACCCGCGGGGTGTTCTTCGGCGTGCAGCGGATCTTGCCGCTGCTGCGAGCAGGGGCAAGCCTCATCATCGTGAGCTCGCTGGCGGCCACGAAGCCGCTCGATGCGCATGCGGTGTATGCCGGCTCCAAAGCGGCTTGCGCCGCGTTCGCACGAAACTGGGCGCGAGAGCTTGCCGAGCGGCGCATTCGCGTCAACGTGCTGAGCCCCGGGCCGACGGATACGCCGATTCTCGGCAAGCTCGGCGTCGAGGCGCGCGCGCGCCCGCAATTTCTCGCGCAAATGGCCGCGATGATCCCGGCCGGTCGCTTGGGCGAGTCGCGCGATCTCGCGCAGGCGGCACTGTTCCTTGCCAGCGATGCGAGCGCCTTCGTAAATGGCATCGAGCTGCACGTCGACGGCGGGATGTCACAACGCTGAGGCGATCCCCGTCTTGTTCAAGCGGCCGCCCGCGCAGTCAAGAATCCAGGCGGCTCCTCACTCACCATCGCAGCACCTCAAGACCACCCGATTTGGGAGTAATCAGCATGAAGATCGTAGTCATTGGCGGAACCGGCCTCATCGGATCGAAGCTCGTGGCGCTGCTGCGCCAGCGCGGCCAGGAAGTTCTCGCCGCCTCCCCGAACTCCGGCGTGAATACGCTCACCGGCGAGGGCCTGCCAGCGGCGCTCGCGGGCGCTCAGGTCGTTGTCGACGTCGCGAACTCCCCATCGTTCGAAGACACCGCGGTGATGAAATTCTTTAAGACCGCGGGCCGCAATCTGCTCGAGGCCGAAGCCGCTGCAGGCGTGCGTCATCACGTGGCGCTCTCGGTGGTCGGTGCGGATCAGTTGCCGGACAGCGGCTACCTGCGTGCGAAGGTGGCGCAGGAGAAACTGATCGAGGCCTCCGGTACGCCCTACACGATTCTGCGCTCGACGCAGTTCTTCGAATTCGGCGGACGCATCGCCGATGAAGCCAGCGACGGCAACACGGTCAAGGTGCCGGCCGCCGTGCTCATTCAGCCGATTCTGTCTGACGACGTCGTCGCCGAGCTTGCCGAGATCGCACTCGGTCAGCCGCTCAACGGCATCGTGGAGATCGGTGGCCCCGAGCGCTTCCAGTTCACGGACTTCATTGCCCGTGCGCTGAGCGCGAAGAACGACACACGCCGCGTCGTTGGTGAGCCCAGGGGGCGCTACTTCGGCTCCGAGCTGAAGGAAAAGTCGTTGGTGCCCGGAGAGGCGTCTCGCATCGGCAAGACACGCTTCGAGGCGTGGTCGCGCGCAACCACTGCGCGCTGAACGAACGGAGCGCGTCCCATGACACCGATGCAACAGCTGGAACGATTGGAGCAGGACGACATCGCCTTCTCGGGCGTACTCAACGGCAAAGGCTCGCACGAACCGGTGACCCGCTCCGTAGCAGGTCTCCTGGTGCCGGACACACTGCTCATCTCTCGTGCGATCGAGTACGCGCGGGAGCACCACGAGCCGTGGCTGTTCAATCACGCGATGCGCTCGTGGCTTTTCGCGGTTGCGCTCGCCGAGCGCAAGAAGCTCGACCACGACGCCGAGGTGCTGGCCGTGGCGACCCTGCTGCACGACCTCGGGCTCGAGAAGGCGTTCGCAGGTCCGTTGCGCTTCGAAGTGGAAGGCGCCAATGCCGCGCGGCGGTTTGCACAGGCGCAAGGTCTCGATGCGCGCCGCTCGCAGCTGATCTGGGATGGGGTTGCGCTCAACTCGACGCCGTCGCTGGGCCTCTACAAGGAAGTAGAGGTTGGTCTCTGCACGAGCGGCATCGGCGTGGATTGGGGCGGCTTCGGCTACGAGTCGCTGCCGGCGCAGCAGATCGAAGCCGTTCTCGAGGCGTTTCCGCGCCTCGACATGAAGCAACGCTTCTGTCACGCCGTGTGCTGGATCGTCGAGACGCGTGCCGCGACGACCTACGACAATTTCGCGCGCGACTTTGGCTATCGGTTCGTGCCGGGCTATCAGCGACCCTCGGCGGTCGATCTGCTGATGAACGCGCCGTTCGAGGAGTAACCCCGTGTACGCCATGGAATCCGCGGTTCTGTCTGCCTGGTACTGCTCGCGTCCGGAGATTCGCCGGTTGCTTGCGCTTCGGGATGCCGACGGTCTGCGCGTGCTGCTGCAGCTGGAGCCTGCGCCCGATAGCGGCGAGTTTCATCCGGTGTGGCTCGCCAACTGCCGCGACTGGACCGATGAGCTGTGCTGGCACACCGGCACCCAGGTGCGGCTGGAGCGCTTTAACGAGATCGACCGCGCCGGAAGCGGGGTCGTGATTGCTGATCTGGCCTGGCGCGATCCTACGCTCAACTGAATCTGAGGAGACTTCCATGTCCATGCTTCGCATTTTTTTGGCAGCCGCTGTGCTTCTGCCCGCAAGCTTCCCCCTGTACGCGGCCGAACAGGCGATCGTGAATCCACTGCTGTCAAAGGAGCTCACCGATATCCCGGGCAAGGAGATGCTCATGATCACGGTCGAGTATCCGCCCGGCGCCGTCGATCCGATTCATCGTCACGATGCCCATGCCTTCGTCTACGTGCTGGAGGGCTCCATCGTCATGCAGGTGCGTGGCGGCAAGCAGGTGACGTTGCGGCCGGGACAGACTTTTTATGAAGGCCCGAACGATGTGCACATCGTCGGGCGCAACGCGAGCACCACGAAGCCTGCGAAATTCATCGTGGTGCTGGTGAAACAAAAAGGCGCCGAGGTGCTCACGCCAGCCGAATAACTGCCATGTCCTCCGCCCGTCGAAACGAAGATGACGGGTGTCAGGTCGTCGAGGCGGCTGTAGCGAGGCGCGCACTTTCCACCCGTTCGTGCGCGGGACGCAACTCACATCGGCGCGGTGTCCCCGCCAATGCCGATCAGCTACGCGACGATACGACGGGCGGAGGCATTCCCCTTGTTGTATCGATAGCCTGAAGGACGATTGCCATGAAGCTCTACTACTCTCCCGGTGCGTGCAGCCTTGCCGCCCACATTGCCTTCGAGGAAATCGGGATCTCCCCGCAGCTCGAGAGCGTCGACCTCAAGACCAAGCGCACCGCCTCCGGTGCGGATTTCATGAGGATCAATCCGAAGGGGTACGTGCCGGCGCTCGCGCTCGACGACGGCACGCTCGTGACCGAGAACATCGCCGTTCTCGACTGGATCGCAGCCGAGCATCCTGTGCTTGCGCTCGAAGGGCCGCATGCCCGCACCCGTCTGCTCAGTGTGCTCGGCTATCTCTCGACCGAAGTGCACAAGAGCTTCAAGCCGCTGTTCGTCGGCACGGACGAGGACGACAAGGCGCGTGCGCGGACACTGATCGCGCAAAAGCTCAACTTCCTCGCCGCCCGTGCACAGGGACCGTATCTTCTGGGTGCGCACGTGACGGTTGCCGATGCCTACCTCTTCGTCATGCTCCTGTGGGCGATGCGGTTTGGCATTGCCCTTCCGCCGGCACTGAGGGCGTTGTTCGGCGCGCTGGTGGCGCGTGCCGCGATCCAGCGTGCGATGGCGGCGGAGGGGTTGCGCGTGCCGCTCGCCGAAGGCGCCTCGCGGACGCGGGCGGAGGTCTCGTAATGGCCTCGCGAGTGGTTGCGTGGCTCGAAAAGCGCTTGCCGGTGCGCGAGCTCATCGAAAGTCAGCTGACGCAGTACTACGCGCCGAAGAACTTCAATGTCTGGTACTACTTCGGAGTGCTTGCGCTCGTGGCGCTGGTGTCGCAGTTTGCCACCGGCATCGTGCTCGCGATGTTCTACAAGCCCGGCGAGCTGACTGCATTCGACTCGGTCGAGTACATCATGCGCGAGGTGCCCTGGGGATGGCTGATTCGCTACGTTCATTCCACGGGCGCTTCGGCATTCTTCGTCGTCATCTACCTGCACATGTTCCGCGCGCTGCTGTACGGATCGTATCGGGCACCTCGCGAGCTTTTGTGGATACTCGGGATGCTCGTGTACTTCGCGCTCATGGCCGAAGCTTTCATGGGCTATGTGCTGCCGTGGGGGAACATGTCGTTCTGGGGCGCACAGGTCATCGTGAGCCTGTTCGGCACGATCCCGGCGATCGGTCCGGCGCTGGTGGAGTGGATCCGCGGCGATTACGGCATCGCCGAGCCCACTCTCGGACGATTCTTCTCGCTGCACGTCGTCGCCGTACCGCTTGCTCTGGTGCTGCTCGTGACGCTGCATCTCATCGCCCTGCGCACGGCAGGCTCGAGCAATCCGGATGGGGTGGAGATCAAGGAGCGCCTCGGCGCGGATGGAAAGCCCCTCGATGGCATCCCGTTCCACCCGTATTACACGGTCAAGGATCTGGTGAGTGTCGCCGTGTTTCTCGTGGCGTTCGCAGCGGTGGTGTTTTTTGCGCCAACGTTTGGCGGGCTGTTCCTGGAGTCTGCGAATTTTGAGCCCGCGAACCCGACCTCGACTCCGGAGCACATCGCTCCGGTGTGGTACTTCACCCCGTTCTACGCGATCCTGCGCGCCGTGCCCGATCAACGCCTCGGCGCCTTGCTGATGGGGTTGTCGGTGGCGATCTTTCTGTTCCTGCCGTGGCTCGATCGCTCGCCCGTGCGCTCGATGCGTTACAAGGGCGCGCTGTCGCGACTCTTCCTCGCCGGATTCGCCTTCTCGTTCGTTGCGCTCGGCTATCTTGGGCTCGAGCCCGCCGAGGGCTCATATGTTCTGGCCGCGCGGGCCTGCAGTGTTCTGTACTTTGCCTATTTCCTGTTGATGCCCTTCTATACCCGGTTGGAGCGGACCCGGCCGCTGCCGGATCGCCTGCGATAGGGTTCACGACCTTACTCCGAAGGATTGGCCCGGGCGCGACGCCACGCGGCCGGGCTTTCCCCGACCCGCTTGCGAAACAGGCGGGTGAGATGGGCCTGATCGGCCCATCCACACTCGGCGGCAATGTCGCTCAGGGGTCGGTCGGTTGCGAGCATGAGTCCCTGCGCGCGCTCCAGACGACGACGGATGATGTGCTCGTGGGGCGACTCTCCGACGCTGTTGCGAAAAGCGAAGGCGAAGTGGAACGTGCTCAAGCGGGCGATGGCGGCAAGATCCTTGTTGCGCAGGGGAGAGCTCAGGTTCTCTTCGATATGCGCCAGCACCCGTCGCAGCTGCCAGGGCGCAAGGCCCTGTCGGGCGACATCGTGTGCCAGGGGTGAGGTGGCGCCATCCACCCGATGAAGCATTGCCGTTGCGCGCTTGAGGCTCGCAGCGGCATTGCTGCGGTCGTCCTGTAGCGCTTCGTTCAACGCGGTGGAGAGCTCGACCACGGCTGATCGAAGCTCGTGCAGCGAGAGCAGCGCCGCCTCCGTGGCGCCTTCATCGAAAGAGTGCATTGCCTTGTCGTGCATGTGTGCAGCCTCGAATTTCCTGCCACCCCGGCGGCTTCCTGAGGAAACCGCCAGGGCGCATGGAAAAAGCGCGTTCAGGTCTTCAGGAAATCGAGCAGATCGGCGTTCACCCGATCGGCATGGGTGGCAGTGAGCCCATGCGGCAGGCCCGGGTAGTAGATCGCCCGGACGTTGCGGATGAGCTTCTCGGCCTTTCGCGCAGCGTCGTGCACCGGCACGATCTGATCGTCTTCGCCGTGAATCAGCAGCGTCGGCACGTCGATCTTCTGCAGATCCTCGGTGAAATCCGTCTCCGAGAAGGCCTTGATGCATTCGTACGCGTTCTTCAGGCCGCTCTGCATGCTCCACAGCCAGAACTGATCGAGCACGCCCTGCGATACTTGCGCGCCGGCCCGATTGGCGCCGTAGAACTGCTGCGCGAGGTCCTTATAGAACTGCGAACGATCCTTGAGGACGCCGGCGCGAATCGCGTCGAACGCCTCGATCGGTAAGCCCTCGGGATTGGCGGGCGTCTTCAGCATCAGCGGCGGTACCGCACCGATCAGCACGACTTTCGACACGCGCTTGGTGCCGTGTCGGCCGAGGTAACGCACGACCTCGCCACCGCCGGTGGAGTGGCCGACGGCTGTTACGTTGCGCAGGTCGAGCGTTTCGATCACAGCGGCGAGATCATCTGCGTAGCCATTCATGTCGTTGCCGGCAGAAGCCTGGCCCGAACGACCATGGCCACGTCGATCGTGCGCAATGACGCGAAAGCCGTGCTGTACGAGAAACAGCATCTGCGCATCCCACGCATCGGCGTTGAGCGGCCATCCGTGGGAGAAGGTGACGACCGGGCCGCGGCCCCAGTCCTTGTAGTAGATCGGCGTGCCGTCTTTGGCGGTGATGGTGTCCACAGGTGAAGTTCCTCTTGGCTTGGTGAGTGGCGCGACGGGGGCGCTTTGCGAAGCGCTGGCTGCCGCGGCCGGAAGTCCGGCAGTCATGGCGGCGACAGCGCTTGCCACGAGCACATCGCGGCGGGTGACGCCGTCGACAGGGGGCGAGTTCTGCATGGGTCTCTCCGGGGTGACATTGCGTCGGATCTGGCGGCGAGGACTGTGTCGCGAGCGGGTTCGGGTGGCGAGTTGAGCGGTGTTAAACAGTGTTAAGGCGAGGGCTTGAGCGCCGATGTCACAGGCGATCGAATCGTGGACATCACCGCGCGCAACGACGCGGAACAGGCACGCATAGCGCGGTATCGCCGTTGTGTTCAATTCCCCCTCGATGTCTTCAAGCGCCTTGCCGCCTTCTCTTCCACGCTGCGCATCCCCTGACCTCGATGAAGGAAACCCCGATGTTTTCGTTGTTCAAGCCGTTGATGAGCGTGATGGTGGCGGGCACCCTGGCAAGCTCGGTATCGGTGGCGGGTGAATCTACGCAGGGGAGGCCGACGATCGTGCTGGTGCACGGGGCGTTCGCGGAGTCCTCGAGCTGGAATCAGGTGATCGCCGAGCTGGACGCAAAACGGTACACCACGATTGCGGTGGCCAATCCGTTGCGCGGCGTGAAGTCGGATGCCGACTACGTGGCGCGCGTTGTCCGTTCGATCGAAGGCGCGGTCGTCCTCGTGGGCCACAGCTACGGCGGCTTCATTATCAGCACCGCGGCGAAGGAGAGCCCCAATGTGAAGGCGCTCGTGTATGTGGCCGCCTTTGCGCCGGAGAACGGCGAGACGGCAGCACAGCTGTCCAGACAGTTTCCCGGCAGCACGCTGGGAGCGGCACTCGCAGCGCCAGTGGCGCTTGCCGATGGCGGCAAGGATCTGTACATCCGGCAAGACAAACTGCCTGCGCAGTTCGCGGCCGATATCCCGCTTCAGGATGCAAAGCTCCTGGCGGCGACGCAGCGGCCTATCACCGAGGCTGCGCTGAATGAGGGCGCGGGGCCGCCCGCCTGGAAAGCCACACCCTCCTGGTTCATCTACGGGGACCAGGACCGGAATATTCCGGCGGCGGCGATGGAGTTCATGGCGAAGCGCGCGCAGGCGCGCAGCTCAGTCGTGATTCACGGCGCCTCACATGTGGTGATGGTGTCGCATCCGCGCGAAGTGGCGGATCTCATCGAGGCAGCGGCACAGTGAATCGGCGCTCGTTCGTTGCGATGACGGGCGCGTGTGCGCTGGCGGGTGGCGTCGTGGCCCATGTGAGCACGAGCTCCTTCGGCACTCTCAGGCAGGTCGTGGCTGGTGTGCTCGATGTCGGCTACTACGAGTCGGGTGACGACCGGGATCCGCCAGTGCTGCTGCTACACGGTTGGCCGTATGTCATCGCGCTGCTCGATGCGCTGAATATCGAGCGCGCGGTGCTTGCCGGATACGATTGGGGCGGGCGAGCCGCGTGCGTGGCTGCGGCGCGCAACTCGCCCACCTGGGACTTCGATGCGGACACGTTCGAGCGCAGCGCTACCTCGTTCGATAACCCCGATCACGTCGCTGTCGTGATCCATTCCTATCGGCACAGGCTCGGACAGGCGAAGGGATATCCGCGCTATGCCGAGCTCGAGAGCCGACTAGCGAGGCAGCCTCCCATCCGGGTGCCCGCGATTACGCTCGACGGGGAGACCGATGGTGTCGTGCGCAGCACTGATGGATCCGCCGATGCGTCACGGTTCTTGGGCGAACGCGAGCATCGCGTCGTGCCTTGCGCCGGGCACAACCTGCCGCAGGAGGCCCCACAGGCGTTCGCCGATGCCGTCTTACAACTTGCTCGCGCAAGGAGCCCCCGATGATGCTGGTCGCGCACGTTCTGGAGTCGGCGCAAAAGAGGCTCACGACACTGCGGCCGGAGTCGGGCGTGTGTGAGGCAGCGGCACTGCTCCTGAATCCGCAGACACCGCTCATCGTGGTGTGCAATGAGGCGGGTGTGGCGGTCGGCGTCGTGTCCCGCACGGATGTCATCAAGGCCATTGCCCGGCCCGATGAGGATCTTCTGTCGACGCGGATCGAGACCATCATGACCCAAGAAGTTCTTTCCTGCCGGGCGCACCAGCCGTTGCGCGATGTGTGGAAGAGCCTGAACGACAGGTCCTTGCGATGTGCGCCGGTGCTCGACAGCGACGCAAGCCCGCAGGGCGTACTTCACGCGCGCGATATCGCAGGAGCATTGCTCGAAGAGATTTCTAGCGAAGAGGCGGTGTTGCGGGATTACGTGCTTGGGGTGGGATATCGGTGAGGAGTGGCTTGTCCACGCTCTTGCGCTCGTGCGGTACGCAGGAGCGTGAGGGCTTCGAAGCGGCACTTTCACCGGAAAGGCGCCGCCATCTGATCCAGGTGATCGCGCACTTCTGCAAGCCAGCTGCAG
>Ga0247774_1001449_pt1 | contig 11956 bp, 7 predicted proteins | sample UWRJL001104B6_FD_179933 | JGI IMG/M metagenome (GOLD analysis project Ga0247774, IMG submission 179933) | Plant litter microbial communities from Arlington Agricultural Research Station in Wisconsin, United States - UWRJ-L001-104B-6 | ecosystem: Environmental > Terrestrial > Plant litter >... | reverse complement strand
TGGAGCGCTTTGCCCGTCAATCACCTGCCATCTCGAGCAAACCATCCACCAGTCCTAATATTTAAATCGCGGCCGACCAGCTTGGCGAAACGAATTACAGCAATTTCTACAGTCGAGTGGGACAAGCTTATTCGTACATTGGAGTCATTCCCATTGTAGTATGCCCCCTCCTTCCTCTTTTATCGTCTTGGAACTTCGCAAGGATGCAATGACTGAGAAATCAGGAATGACCCACTCCAGCCCAATCCGAACCTGAAGAGACCCTTGTCCGAGCCAGTTCAATTCTCGAGTCCGATGCCGCTTCGTTGCGACGAAACGATGTGGGCCTCTTCAACACCTCAACAACCAGCCTCCTGGGACGACCCTCGCGGTGGCTCCACCGGTGGAAAAAGTACGCGAGCGCCAGGGTAACCGCCGTCAAGGGTATCGAGATGTACCAGAGAGTCAAGAAGAGCGGACTCGACTTGACTTCCCAGCGTCCATGTTCCTGGTTTGAGTTGAAGAGCGCGCCCCCCAAAACAGTGGCAACACCGGTGGTCGGGAGGAAGATCATGGTGATGAGGGCGATGGTCTTCATGGAACTTGAATCTTGCAGCAAGATGAGGGAGTCTTGTTGGGAGACGAGGTTGAAGGACAGCGTGATGGCGTTTTCGACGCGTTTCTGAAGGCTCCCGAGTCGTAGTCGGGTCGATTCGAAGAGTGACCTTCGGTATTGAAGACGGTGTGTTAGGTCTTTGCGTAGGTGCAGTTCGTCTGAATTCGCGGCGGTAGGCTCATTCGCCAGGGCCAGAGTTCCCTCCACGGCGAGGAGGCTGGACTGGACGGCCTCGGCGATGTGGATTACGTGCTTTGCACAGTTGTGCAGGCCGCTGAAGTCGGCGATCTGACTCATTCTGAGCTTCCGAGGCGTTTTCTCATTTGCATACGTTAAAATTTTCTATGTCTGTTAGGCAGCCGCTCCTACTTCCTTGATTTGTTCGTCTGACTTACATGCTCCATGCCACCAAACACTTGGTTCATATTCCACACGGTCGCGTCCACCTCGAGAAACAGGCCGTCCAGAACAATATCGAAGAGGACATGCGGCTCGGCGAGTGCATCCTCCCAGCGTCCACCGTTGATGAAGGCATGAAGACGGTCGGTCACCCTCGGCGTCGCGCCGAAGCAAACTAATGTCACCGAATCCCCAGGCGCGAAGCGAAGGAAGAAGCCCGACCGGTGGTAACTGTAATCAGCATGGGGTAGCGACTGCTGCAGCATGAGTCTGGCTCGTCGGTTGTGCACCTCCCACGCATCGCCTTCGTTCTGTCGAATTTCGATATATTTGCACAGGAAGTGAAACCACGAACACGAGCCCGACGAGTCGGTCCGAGTCCCGAAACTGTGGCTCACCGACTGAAGGCGCTCGTTAACAAAGTCCTGGGGAACTGACAGGATTCGAAAGAGTTCGAGGAAGTGCAATGCAGTGCTGCTTTGTGGCAGGTCAAGAGGGGCGAATCTGTGGTATGTCAGTGACGATTAGGTCAAAGCTGAGCCTCGACACGGACACTATGCGAAGTTTCGCGGGCCTCTGGAGATGCCGCGCGTTGCTGACGTTGCCTTCCCATCTTCCGTGGGGATATTCTAGCGAAATCAGCCATGGTGATACCGTATTGATGAGGGGGGGGGGGGCCTAACTCACCAGTCGTGACCTCCCACAGTGACAGTTGCCATTGTTGCCCGAAAGATTCTGGAGGAGTGCTCCTCGCTGCATTCAGAAAATCCGCATACGGATTCTGGACTCTCGTCCACGACATTTTTTTCTTTGGAATTCTAGAGTTATTTCGGCAATAATAGTTGCAGAAGCATCACGTTTTCGCCACAACCCCCGGCCGTTTCTGAGATCCGATTGAGTTACTAACAACCAGACTCCTCTGTTCTATACCCGGGTTTATATGCACACATTTGTGTCGAGACACCAAATGAGGAATACTGCAGGATTGCCGATTCGTGCGCTGGGCTGGTCAGGGTGGCAGATGCATGACCAGACAGCTAGCTCGGTCAAGCAGCCAACCGCAGCCTTATCCGGTGATGCTGCAGTAGTGCGAAACCCGCCATCCAGGCTGCGCGCGGGATTCCCGAGCTCCGGAATCACTTGTCCCAGTAAACTGGTTTAGATTTCTCTGTCTCCCACTTTGTATCCCAACTCCCGTCTTATGTCCGGAGCTAGGCCCATTCAGGATATACATTCCTCTGTATGCTACGACTATTACTCCCTCCCTTCGGTGGAGGTGGGTTGCTTCAACTGTATTGGTACCTCGTATCTACAATCTTCAGGACAAGGCTGCCTATCAGATATTTCAAAATTCATCCGTTTCTAAGTTCGGAAACGCACCTTCCTTCGTCCCCCTGACCCCTGCTTTCGGGCTGCCTCGCTGCCTCGCCGCCTTCTTCTGCTCGGAATGGCTCGTGGCAAGTTACACTATCGGGAGTTACTACCGGATGGTGTATCCCAGAGGTCATTATGTTTATCATCAATCGGATGCACCTCTGGTAGGTTGTCTTGTCAACCGAAGAGGGGGGAAATTGTGCAGCCGATATCAATTGATTGGAGGATATGTGAAGCACCTCGACGCCACGCCCGTTTACTCCATTGCATCCGTACAGCCCCAATTGTGGCTCGTAGTGCACACCCACCAAGAGGTCATCGACTAAGCTGCTGCCCTCTCCATACATTCTCGTGAAGGGGCCCATCAAGAGAGTCTACCCACCATGACGACGATACCGAAACCGTGCTCCAATTGATTCGTATTCGGGGTGATTCAAGTTAACAAGATACGTCAAAGTGATAGCCGCGCTGACCTAGGGCATTGAGCATTGGGCGGGGCTCTTCCAGAGGACACAGCCATTGCGATCCGGGCATGCCTTCGTTGCCCGCCTTGGCATATACGAGGAAGAAAAAGGATGGTGGGCTTCGCGAATTGTGCGATGGGAAAATCTAGAAAGGGAAGTCATGGCCGGCTTGGTGAAGGTTGTGGTTTTCGTGTATATGAAGACCGGCGTGCGCGCCAGAAAAAAAAATCGCGCTGGCTTGTTGACTATCCTCTCTATCAAGACATGTGTCCCTAACCTGAGCCGGAGCTTCGCCGATTTCACATCTCTTTTCTTCTCTTTTGAGTTCGTACGTTTTTTGTCCTCTACTATTAGAGTTGTCGAAAGCCAAAGCGCCGTCTAGAAACTGTACCCAAAATGGTGAGTTTCCTATATGCTTCTCGTTTCGATAGTCAATCACGACAGGCCATTGGCTGACTTAGAATAGTCTGGACAACACGGAGGTAATTTTAATCCCAATAATTTGGACAATGTAAGACTTTCGTTCCGCTGTGCTTGCGATTGATGAGTAGTTTTGCTGAAATGATTTCTCAGTACCACGGGAGCTCAGTGCCAAGACCTGCCGCCGCTCATGGAGGCAACTACAATCCCAACCACCCATCTTCTGTGGGTATCCATATTGCTAGATGCCTCCCATGACCAGCGGCTAACTTGAAACTCTTACAGCATAGCAGCAGCCCAGTCGCTAGGAGACCCCTCCATCAACCTTGTGGAGACCATTACACTCCTAACGACCCGGTTACGGTCAGTAATGAGACGCCGTTCTCATGCCTATGCGACCAACTGACAGTCCTTCAGTATCAAACTTGTCCGCCTGGGTCGTCCCATTCTGCCAGTGAAAGCTACCGATCCCTACCTGTACGTCACATCTTTCTTTCGTCCACACCTAGCTCCACTAGGAGCGATGACGGTGCGAAGCTAACCTGTAATAGCATGCACCCAGCCACCAGCCTAACACCAGCTTCGCCAACGCGCCTCCTCCAGGTGTCGTAGCGCAGTTTGGATTCCAGGGAATCCCACAGAGTAGGACCAACTCTGCTGCCTACGCGCTGCCAGTGAACTACCAGAGTCATGGGAACAATTCACACAGAGTGAATCATTACAATGAGGTATGAATTCTCGCTGAATCGGTGGCGTTCGCGACGTCTGCTCTAACCCCTGGACTTTAGATATCACCTGCACCGGTGCAGCACTCGGCTACCCCTTCAAGGCGGGGCGTACTGGTAAAGGTTTTCCGCGGTTGCCTCTGTATCTAGGACCAGTTAGAATACCAACCAGTTATTCAAAATATAGGTTAAGAATCCGGCCACCGCTATCGCTGTAAGGCCCGCCGCTCCTCCTGTCACGCCGGCGCCGTTATCTTCTCAGCCTTTTACTTCCGGCTCATCTGTACTGTATCCATTCCGTTCTGCGTCTCCTCGCTTTCGCTACTCTCCCATTCTTGACTCTGAAGATCTCGGTTCTGAGATTGAACATGAAACTAATACCAGCATCTGTTCATAGGAGAAGCGGAGATCAGTTCAGGAACCCAAAGAATCGAAAGAAATACCCACAAAGCTCAAAGGTACAGCCCACATCTGGCGCAAGCCCCACGGCTTCCAAAAGCCCGGGTTCGCCTACGCGGACAGCGGAACAGAGCACCGCCACCGCGATGCTGCTGACAGGATCAAGCGCTACACGGCGGGCGACAAGTATCTGCACCCCAATACCGGGCACTTGGAACAGCTCATTGTCATGGCGGCCGACGAGCTTCTCGAGGTCCCAGCAAACACGACATGGATCAGGAGATACATCCAGAAGGTTGCCCCACTTAAAGTCAGAGCGGCGAGCTGGGTGGTGGATTATGGGGAGGATCCAGATAGTTGGGAGGATTGGCTTGTCATGCTGTTGAGGGTCTTTCCGGCTGCGATTGTTAGTTCACTATGCGTAAGTCCTTCTCAAACATTCTATTTCTCAAAGCTACACCCTTCATCAGGGTACTCATGACTGAAATTCCGAAAAATATTAGTTCTGGGACATCTCAAAAGGAATCCAACAATTTAAGGGTCACTACGAACCGGTCAACTACCGCTACCATGGTGACGCCAAGGTCTGGGCCAATGGCCATGAGGACCGCAATCGCTCCTCATCGTCCCTTACCAGCAATTCGCAAACATACCGCCTTTTGCGTCCCCGTGACTTGTGCTTTCTGAGGCGAACAACAGGCGTCGACATTATGTCGGTGAAGCGATGGGAACGCGAGAACGGCGAGAATGCCGACTTGCGGTATCTCTTTGTTGCGTACTCGTCCCTGCATTTTAGCCATGACAACGAAGGAGACATGCGCATGCTGCACAACATTGCCGAATGGGCTGCAAGGAGAGAAGGTATTGGGGCGTATTGGGTCGCTTGTAGTTGTATGAGACATGAGGAAAAGATGGAGAGTGATGTAAGTTCCTTCCCCATTACGATGCCCCGCCCCTACATCCTTACCTTGTTATGAATCGCGAACAAGGACGAGACCTGACAAATTGCAGGTCTACCGCATCTCCGACGTCGTGAGAGGTGCCCACAAAATGATAATTGCCCTTCCACCCTCCAACCGCACCCAATCCGACCTTCTTAAGGAATGGGGCTCCCGCATGTGGACCTTCCCTGAGGTTCTCCTGTCACCAGGAGATTCCGTGTCACTTTATACCCTCGAGTCACTAGAAAACTCCACGCCTGTAGAGGTGCACAAGAACCAATTCGCTGCGCGTGCCTGGCCAAAAGATGCGGACGTAAGTCGTCTGCTGACGGACCACTACCTGGGCAACACGCAGCTCTCCAGACTTGAGCTGGCAGTTTTTGGGTTGAAGTGTCTCTGGAGTAGGCAGACGTCAGCGTATCTGGAAGGGGACCAAGCCTATGCGCTCATGGGGTTGCTGAGGGCTAGGCCGAAAATCGAGAGGAGCGACAGTGCTTTCCAAGCTTTTGCGAGGTGAGATGCTGATATACTCCCCAAGGTCGGTTGGTGTTGGACGCATCTTGGCTGACAGACTGGATAGATTGTCTCTCGCGAACGACTCCGACCGCCTTTTAGAGAGATTGGTTTGTACGCTGCCAAAGTCTCAGACCCAGCCATGGCACGATATGTCAGACGCATACGGCAGCGCTCTCGTAAGTCTTCTTACCCCTGCACCCGAGCCAACCTGCTTCCACCAAACATACTAACATTGGCCTGCCAGTGGGACATCTCCCCTACCATCCAACTCGCCGGTATATGCAGCAACGACACGGTAGTGATCGACTCCGCCTTCGGGGCAGCCATAAAATGGGACTGCTTCATGCGCCCCTGGCAATCCACCGGCCCTTCGTTCAAACGCAGCGCCGCCCAGGTCATCATGGAAAACCACACATGGTTCCTCGTCGCCGGCGCAGTTTTGATCTACGTGGGTGGTAGGGACCGAAACCTGAACCTAACCTTCGTCGGCGTCGCTTTCCTGGTCATCTTCCTCTCCTCCTGGATTATGACCCCCAAGCTCGTGCGTACCATCCACGGGGGGAAGTTCCGCGAGATCCAGGCCATGCTGTTCGGGTTCGAGGGCTACGTCAACAAGGCCGGCATCGAGCGCGCCATCTTCGGCGCCAACTTTGGGCGGCTGGTGTGGTCGCCCAACGGCTCGCCCCTGTCGCGGTCGGTCCTGAACAAGTTTGGGGAACGGACAGGGGTAGATCCCATCGCCAGTGATCCCGCAGTCCGCCGAAAAGTCGAGCAGGCAAGGGATGCCAGGCCGGGGCAGATGAGGGTGTTTACTCTCGTGGATACCTACAACATGGAAGTCATGGTGTTTGAGGCTGCAAGGCCGCCGGTCGCGTTGTTTTTGTGCGGAGGGGAGGGGGGCATGCAGAGGGCGGTAGGGTGTAGTTACGAGTGGACTACGGGGACGTTTGTGAGAGAGACGGTGTTGAGGATGCAGACTACGACGTTGAATCGGATGGACCGGGTGCCGAGATTCAGGTTTGGGATGAAGGGGGAGGAGAGTAGACTGGTGGCTAAGGCGCCGGCATAGGATTGGGGATAGAAGGGGCAGAACTAAGTTTGAAAAAAGCGTTTGGGGTATTTTTTATTGGTGCCTGCGTGGTTTGGGAATAAAAGAGCAACAGATATAATGGGAAATTGGAGTAATATCGGTAATACTCAAGTTCGTCTTCAAATAAATCTAATCAGCGCCGAACAAATCTAACCAGAGAGAACGACACCTAAAATTCCATTCTAGGCATCAAATCACCAACACTTCTTCGGAAATAACGATGGGAAGCCTCAAAACCTGGCGAAGGGGATCCTTCGCTCACGGTGCTCTTTTGCTTTTATGCGGACAATTGCGGGCTCCTCGTTCTTATCTTATCGACTGCCCCGCCCCCGCTGCGAAAAAAATCCCTGCAAGGGGCAAGCTCCGAATGCGGGGGAGCCACTTCCAACATCAATCCAACCTCGGACTCCCTCGAGGTACTAGTCTTGCGGTTAACGATTTCACTACTACCAGTTTTGTCTATTTTGGTTGTTTAGACAATCCTCTCCGACTAAGATTCCTTCTCAAGAGAACCTCTGCACCCGCCACCTCCGATTCCTAGTCCCACAGCCACACGTTGAGCGGAGAAAAAAACCCCGATCAAAATGGCTTCGTCAACATCCGTACCCTCCAACGTCCACGTCTCGAGCCACCCCTGCCTCCTCGCCAAGCTCTCGCAGCTCCGCTCCCACCAAGCGAGCGCGAAGGAGGTAAAAGCCCTAGTCCACGAGATAACCCTCATTTTGGGAACGGAGGCATTGGCGGGTGTGCTGAAACCTGCTTCGGGTCCCGTGGTAGGTTCACCTCGCTGGTCGGATTCCCTTACGAATCTCGCCGGGTAATAGTTTATTGTCGATTGATATGCGGCTTGCCTAGTCTGTAATGACGGTCACACGGCAATTAGGAACTGATGCTGACATTTATTTTGTGCAGGACAAAACTCCGCTAAATTTTGAATACACGACCACAACCGTCGCCTCTGAAGGGATGTCCCTAGTTCCCATCTTGCGATCTGGCCTGGGCATGGTAGAAGGTATCCCCCACCCCCCCATCCTCTCATTTTCTACCGCTCTACCTAAGCTAACTTCCACCGCTTCAACAATAGCAATCCAGATGATCCTCCCCAATCCCGTCCCCGTCCACCATCTCGGCCTCTACCGCGAGCCCTCCACCCTCGAGCCCGTCGAGTACTACAACAACCTCTCGTCCGACGAGCCCTCCTCCCTCGCCATCATTCTCGACCCCGTCATCGCCACGGGCGGCACCTGCGCCGCCGCCATCCAAACCCTCCGTGAGTGGGGCGCCCAGAAGATCTTGGTCTTGAGCGTGGTGGGCGCGGAATCGGGCATTGCGCGCGCGGCGGACGAGTGGCGCGAGGGGACGGAGATCTGGATCGCGGGTGTTGATCAGGAGCTGACTAATGCAGGCATGCTGAAGCCTGGGTTGGGTGATGTGGGGGATCGGTTGTTTTTGACGATTGGGAAGTGAGGTGGTTTAGATGGGGGCTGGATTTCGTTGGACTACATCTGGGTTGAGTAAGGAGAAGGGAAAAAACAGATTGGTGGTGATAATGCTAATACCATTCATGGCTGAGTGGCTCAAGATAGATTCCAAGATGCGTTATAGACGGCCAGGTCCAATTGATTTCTCTATACTACAGCATATCGCTCCTCATCAAGCAATGTCTTCTCCTTCCAGCTCTCCTGAATCCATTTCTCAGTAACGATCCTCGGGAGCCGTGGTCTGGAGGCAATCTCACGGCGTACTTCTCTAGCCACGGCACTTGCTCCCTCGCCAACGATAACAACATGAGTAAGCTCAGGGTGGTCAAGCCCATCTACCACCTGCCCATTCCCAAACTTGATGTAGTTTCCAAGCTTGCACACCAAGTTCCTCGACTTATCATCGCCCCTAAGACACACCACACACCGGTTAAACATATACCCCTTAAGTGTTTCCAATGAATGACCATGCTCCTCCAACTGACGAACGAACTCCTCTCGGTTGAAAGGGTTGTGATGTCGCTCCAACTTTGGTATATCCTTGAGAATCAATCGCAGTTCCTCCACCTCCACCTCCCGTGCATAGCTATCCCCGTACATGTCCGTATGCTCCCTGCTCGCATCCTTAACAACCTCTGGGGCGAAGAAGAGATGTCCCTCCTCGTACGGAAGTAAAAAACCCCCACCCGGCTGCTTGATACAATCCACCACCCATTTTGGTCTCACCACTGTCGCCTCCCCCTTCTTCATCAAGCTCGCGACGGGCACGAGCTTCTTTTCCGCCACGACAACCAAGCCATTCTTTGCCTGCGGTCGCTGCACAATCTTGCCGCCGTGTTCCTTGATCAACGTCTCCAACTGCGTCTTGGTCTTCTTGATCGGCCTTGCCGCATCACCCAGCACGCAGAATTTCAGCCCCGCAAAGACCTTGCCCTTCGGGCCATCAAACTCCGGTGCCGTGGCGTCGACGCCCGCTATAACGAGTTCACGCTTCAAGCGTTTCACGCCTCTTTTGCGGCGCTCCTCAAAGTTCATCTCATTGCTCGCCTGTTCCTCCTTGATTTGTTCTTGGAGCCGTTCAAACTCGTCTTCCGACAATGCCGAGTCCCACGACCGATCAAGACGGAGTCTCCGTAGACGGGGGAACCGAAGGGTTTTCTTGTAGGCGAAGGAGCGTGTTTCGTGCACGCTTGAGGCCTTGACGGAGACGACGATGGACTCGCTGGGGCGGATCCAGACGTCGGGTTTTTCGACGCCAGGGCCGGTCCCAACCTGGATATACTCGGTTGGGGGCCGGGCGTTATCCCAGGGTTTCCATTTCCCTTCAGTGTGGTGCTTCACCGTGGCGTAGTCTTCTACCCTGAACCCGCCGCCCACTTTGAAAAAGGACTTGCACTTTTCAGGGTTGGCACCGGCTTTGATTTCGTTCTCGCCGACCCGTAGACCACAAAGGTAGGAGGACAAGATGCCACCGCGGCGGCCGCTGCCGTAAAACCCGCCGATTATGATGCAGTCAAGGGACTCTCCAAACTCGTCCATGTAGTCTGGCTTGACCTTGATCCAGTCGTCATTGCGACTGTTGAGCCGGTACATGGAGCGTGGGTTTTTGAGCACCAAGCCCTCGCCGCCGTCGGCGATGACCTTGCGGAGCTCTGTCTCGACTGCATCTGGATCAGTGGCGACGGTGTGAGGGTGGATGCGGAGGCGGTCGGGCTCAGGAGCAATTATTCCTTCGAGGGCACGGTAGCGGTCGCGGAGGGTATATTGACCCAGTTGGGTGTCGTTGAGGAGCAAGATATCGAAAACACAGAAGACAGGGATTAGAGTCTTCTTGGTCTCGTCGTCAACTTTTCCAAGCAGGCTGTTCGCTGCTGTCTTCAAAGATCCGAATGGGTCCCATCTCTTCGCTTCGGGATTCCAAGCTACCATTTCTCCGTCGAGTATGACGTTGCGAACTCGAGGAGAAAAAACATTCTTAAGGTACGAGGTAAGTCCAGGTCCGGAGTACGAGGTGCCGTAGAGGTCTGAGTAGTTCTTCGCCTTTCGTGAGCAGTAGAAGAAGCGCTTCCCACCCGGCATAGATGGGTCCTCAATCATGTGTAGCTGCATCCGCTCGCCATCCAGCTTCTCCTCGATCCAGTATTCGGAGTCATCTTCCGTGACACCCAGATGATCCACCATCCGTGCAAACGTGGTGCTGAGCTGGAACTGAGCCAGCTGAGGCTGAAACGGACTGCCAAGCTCCAAGCCGGTCGCTTCCTTTTGGAGCCGAAAGTTTGGATCCCAAAGGTCCCAGCAAACCCGTCGAATACACGAAGAGACGTTAAATAGCCCCTCTGCATCCGGATGCCAAATATGAAACAACGTATTCTCCGAAGTCCCAATTTTCATTTGCTTTAGCACAATTCGGATTATCCAAAGCATCTCCTCTGGATTCATCTTCCTGTAGAAGATTTGGAAGACGGCCAAATTTTCGCTCTCGCTTGACGAGGCAACGAGTCTGTCCAACAACTCATTCACGTCCGCAATCGTCAGGTCGCCCACCTCCATCCTCATTGGTCGTTTAGAAATAACCTCGTAGCACCTTCCCGCAAAGTCTCCTGCCATCCGCGCGGCGGCCGTTTGGCCTGGAAGCTTCCAATGCAGCAAATTAAACCCGTCCTCCGAGTTGCGGTCAATCTTCAGCATCTTCACTAGCAGTTTCCCGATGTTGCTTTCCTTTAGCCCATAAACTGTCCGCTGTCGGTCTTTGTCCGGGAGCATCAGGCGCATGGCCGGGTAGAAGTCGTTGCCGACTTCGGTGCGCCATCGGTAGATGAACTTTTCGATAATGTGCCGCTTCTGCTCCGCGATAGACAGCTTTCCGCCCCCGCGGGTTCGGGCGCTGACAGGCCCGTGTCCGCCGGCGGGGTTTTTGCGAAGTTGAAGGAGGGGGTCGAAGAGAGACTTGAACAGCTCGGAGAAGAGAAAGGTCTTGTGGATGTTGTGGGGGCGGTTTGGGAAGGCCTCTGCTTCTTCCGAGGCGTTTAGCCCGGCGTACATGCGTTCGTCTTCATCTTGGGCGTCCAGGTCGGGCGATTCCTGGCGTTTTATTCTCTGGCTCATTTTGAGACGTTGTTTGTGGTGATGGCATGAGGGTTTCTTTATGACGCAAACGAAGGCAATTGCGGAAAGCGTACAGGCGCAGTATGCGACGAGATCCGGTTAAGCTTACCGTCGGTCAATGGAAGGTAAAAAATTCAAATAGGTAAAACATAGCCAAGTTCTTGATTCATTTATTGAGTTCTTCGTGTGAATGTTATAAAGGCAGTCGCGCCTGCAGTATTCTAACGCGACTGCTGCCTGGAGACTGAGTGTCAATGCCCCGGTAATTTCGAAAGTCACGACATGCTTTAATTCGTAGAAATCTTGGGATATATGCAATTATCCATCATACTTGCAATTTCAGACCCATCCGGCCCCGACTAACTTCCACACATGGGCACCACCACAACCAGCTTTACGAGATTTTTACCTTTTTTTTTTTTTTTTTTTTTTTTTTTTTTTTTTTTT
>Ga0247774_1001448_pt1 | contig 11956 bp, 9 predicted proteins | sample UWRJL001104B6_FD_179933 | JGI IMG/M metagenome (GOLD analysis project Ga0247774, IMG submission 179933) | Plant litter microbial communities from Arlington Agricultural Research Station in Wisconsin, United States - UWRJ-L001-104B-6 | ecosystem: Environmental > Terrestrial > Plant litter >... | reverse complement strand
CCACTCGTCGTCCAGGGCGCCCTCGATCCTCGGCAGCGCCTCCTCCTCGCGGGGCGGGTTCCCCTCGGGGTCGTTCCAGACGAAGAGCATGCCGTCCTGGTCGAGGGTGGGCCAGGACGCGGTGCGCGCCCGCAGCGGGACCCGGCGGGCGTAGGGGATCTGCTTGCACCGCCCGTCGCCGCCCCAGCGCCAGTCGTGGAAGGGGCAGGCGATCTCGTTGCCCTTCACGGTGCCCTGGGACAGGTCACCGCCCATGTGCCGGCAGTAGGCGTCGAGGACGTTGACCTTCCCGTCGCCGCCCTGGAAGACCACGAGCTTCTGCCCGAACGCCTGGATGGCGTGCGGCTTTCCGTCGCGGAACCGCTCGGCCAGACCCAGGCAGTGCCATCCACGAGCGAAGCGCGTCGGTGTCGCGGCGGCCTCGATCGCACGGACTCCACTCTCGGGGGCTGTGGTCATGTCTCTGTCCTCCGGGGGCGCATTCCCATGGCGATTGCACGCTACGGGCGTGATGCCCGGAGGCGGCGCCAGGTCCCACTGGCCGGGACCCTCCCAGCCGCGTGAACCGGTTCGCAGCACCATCGGTGCTGACCCTTCCCCGGGCGTTCATGGAGCGGAGATCATGACGAACGAGGTCCTGGAGCGAGTGCGCCCGCTGTTGCCCGGCATCGCCGAGCGGGCGGAGGCGACCGACGCGAACGGGGCCGTCTCCGAGGAGACGATGAAGGAGCTCACGGCGGCCGGTGCGCTGCGGATGCTGCAACCGGCGCGCTTCGGCGGCACGGAGAGCGATCCGGTGCACTTCTATGAGGTCGTCCGGGCGATCTCGGGGGTCTGCGGCTCCACCGGATGGGTCACTGCCGTGCTGGGCGTGCACCCGTGGCAGCTCGCGCTCTTCGACGAACGCGCCCAGGAGGAGGTCTGGGGCGAGGACCCGGACACGCTGGTGTCGTCCTCGTACGCGCCGGCGGGCCGGTTGACGGCGGTCGACGGCGGATACGAGCTGACCGGCCACTGGAGCTTCTCCTCCGGTTGCGGGCACGCGTCGTGGGCCCTGCTGGGCGGCCTGGTGGTCGGTGCGGACGGCCGGCCGGTCGACTTCCTCACGGTGCTCGTGCCCGCGGCGGACTACGTGATCGAGGAGGTCTGGGACGTCATCGGGCTGCGCGGCACGGCCAGCGACGACATCGCGGTCGAGCGGGCGTTCGTCCCGGAGCACCGCGTCCTGCGCAACCAGGATCAGGCACGGCTACGGGGCCCGGGGCAGAAGGTCAACACCGGCCCGCTGTACCGCATGCCGTTCGCCTCCATCTTCACCTCCACGGTCACCGCACCGGTGATCGGCGCGGTGTCGGGCTGCTACGACGCCTACCTGTCGGCCATGCGCGACCGGATCCGCCTCAGCGTCGGCGGCGGCCGTTTCGCCGAGGACCAGTTCACCCAGGTCGCCGTGGCACGTGCCGCCTCCGAGATCGACGCGGCGATCCTGCAGCTGAACCGCAACGTCTCCGAGCTCTACGCGTACGCGACCGGCGGCGCGCCGATCCCGATGGAGCTTCGCCTGCGCACCCGCCGCGACCAGGTCCGCGGGACCGAGCGGGCGCTCGAGGCCATCGACATCCTGTTCAAGACCGCGGGCGGCAACTCGCTGAGGCGGGGCAACCCGATCGAGCGGGCCTGGCGCGACGCCCACGCGGGAGGCGTCCACGTCGCGAACGACGTCGAGCGGGCCCTGGCCATGTACGGCCGCGGTGAGTTCGGCTTCACCGTCGAGGACAACCTCGTCTAGGGCGGGCCGGTCCGCCCGTTCTTGTCCGCCATGCTCCGGGCGTCCATCCCGGCCAGGGAGTCGCGGCCGACCTCGGCGTTGTGCGCGTGGGCGGCGTGGTGCAGCCCGAAGACCGAGTCCATCCCGCTGCGCATCCCCATGAGGTCCTCGGCCTGGTTGACCGCCTTCTTGGTGAGGGCCAGGCCGAGCCGCGGCATGGCGGCGATCCGCTCGGCGATGCCCAGGACCGCGGTCTCGAGCTCCTCGCCCGGCACGACATGGTTGACCATGCCGAGCTCGCGGGCCCGCTCCGCGCCGACCCGGTCGCCGGTGTAGAGGAACTCCTTGGCGGCGCGCGGGTTCATCACCCACGGGTGCGCGAAGTACTCCACGCCGGGAATGCCCATGCGCACCACGGGGTCGCGGAAGAAGGCGTCCTCGGCGGCGACGATGAAGTCGCACGACCACGCCAGCATGAGCCCGCCCGCGATGCAGGCGCCCTGCACCATCGCGATCATCGGCTTGGGGATCTCGCGCCAGCGGCGGCACATGCCGAGGTAGACCTCGGACTCGCGGGCGAACCGGGAGTCGACGCCCTCCTTGTCGACGTGATCCCAGTGGATCACCGCCTTGCGCTCGAAGGAGCGGTCGATGTCGCGGCCGGGGGTGCCGATGTCGTGGCCGCCGCTGAAGTGCTTCCCGCTGCCGGCGAGGACGACCACCTTGACGTCGTCGTCGTCCACGGCACGGGTGAAGGCCGCGTCCAGGGCGTAGGTCATCGCCGAGTTCTGCGCGTTGCCGTACTCCGGCCGGTTCATGGTCACCATCGCGACGGCGCCGCGCCGCTCGTAGGTGACCACCTGCTCCTCGGACGTTGTCATGCTCGCTCCTCGGCCGTGTCCTGCCGGTCCCGGAGGTCTCGTTTGAGCACCTTGCCGGACAGGTTCCGCGGCAGCTCGTCCACGAAGGCCACCTGACGTGGCACCTTGAATCCCGCGAGGCGTTCCCGGCAGTGGGCGAGCACGCCCTCCGCGGTGAGACCGCCGCCGCGCCGGACGACGTACACCTTGCCCACCTCGCCGAGCCGCTCGTCCGGGACGCCGATCGCGGCGGACTCGACCACGCCGTCCAGCCGGGCCAGGACCTGCTCGATCTCCGCCGGGTAGACGTTGAAGCCGCCCGTGATGAACATGTCCTTGAGCCGGTCGGTGATGGTGAGGTAGCCCCGCTCGTCCACCCGGCCGATGTCGCCGGTGTGCAGCCAGCCGTCCTGGTCGATCGCCGCCGCGGTCGCCTCGGGATCGTCCAGGTAGCCGAGCATCACGTTCTCGCCGCGCAGCAGCACCTCGCCCTCGGCGCCGGCGGACAGGGGCTCGTTGCCGCCGGGCCGGGCGATCCTGAGCTCGTAGCTGTCCACCGCCCGGCCGACGCTGCCCGCCACGAGCGCGTCGGGGTCGCCGGGCCGGCACATCGTGGCGACCACCGCCTCGGTCAGCCCGTACGCGGTCAGCACGAGGTCGAAGCCGAGCTCGGCCTGCATGCGCTCGACCAGGGCCACCGGGACGATGGTCGCGCCGGTGACCGCGAGCCGCAGCGAACCGGTGTCGCGCTCGGCGCGGTCCGGGGCGTCGAGCAGCGCCTGGAAGATCGTCGGAGCGCCCGCCAGCAGGGTGACCTTCTCCTCGCGGATCATCCGCAGCGTCTCCGCCAGGTCGAAGACGGTCTGCGGCAGCATCGTCGCGCCGTGCAGCAGGCACACGAGGATGCCCGCCTTGTAGCCGAAGCTGTGGAAGAACGGGTTGACGATGAGGTACCGGTCGGCCGCGCCCACCTGGCCGTGCTCGGCCCACTCCCGCGCGGTGCTCACCGTCTGGCGGTGCGCGGAGCGGGCGCCCTTGCTCCGCCCCGTGGTCCCGGAGGTGAACAGGATGTCGGCGTCGTCGTCGGGGGAGACCTCGTCCGCGAGCGCCTCCACCACCTCCAGGGGCACGGGGTCGGCCAGGCCGCTCAGCTCGGGATAGGTGACGACGCCGTCCGCGTCCACCTCGCCGGCGCCCGGATACCGGATCCGGATCACCGCGATCAGGTCGTCCAGGCCCGGTACGGGCAGAGTGTCGCCTCCCTCGGCCGCCGCGGCCGCGCGGAGCTCGTCGAACTGACCGCGGCCGAGGAACCCGTCGGCGACGAACAGGGCCCTGGTCCCCGTACGGCGCGCGATGTCGACCACCTCGTGCCCGGTGTACCGGCTGTTCAGCGGGACGAGCACCGCGCCGATGTAGGTGATCGCCAGCGCGGAGACCGCCCACTGCCAGGAGTTCGGCGCCCAGATGCCGACCCGGTCGCCGCGCTCGATCCCCAGGCCGATGAGGGCGCGGGCGGTGGTCCGGACCTCGGCGTGCAGGTCCGCGTACGACAGCGAGACCTCGCCGTCCAGGAGCGCCTGCCGGCCGGGATGGGCGTCCGCCGTGGCGCGCAGGACGCCGGGGAGGGTGCGGGGGTGGGTCATCGTCAGCTCGCGTTCGCGGCGGACAGGTCGAGCGCGATGTCGACGATCATGTCCTCCTGGCCGCCGACCAGGCCACGCCGGCCGACCTCGAGGAGGATCCGGCGCACGTCGATGCCGTAGTGCTCGGCGGCGGTCTCGGCGTGCCGGAGGAAGCTGGAGTACACGCCGGCGTACCCGAGCGTGAGCGTCTCCCGGTCGACCCGTACGGGCCGGTCCTGCAGGGGACGGACGAGGTCGTCCGCGGCGTCCTGCAGCGCGAACACGTCACAGCCGTGCTTCCAGCCCTGCAGGTCGGCCACTGCCACGAACGGCTCGATCGGGCAGTTCCCGGCGCCGGCGCCGTGGCCGGCCAGCGACGCGTCGACGCGGGTGACGCCCTCCTCGACCGCGACCACGGAGTTCGCCACCGCCAGGGAGAGGTTCTGGTGGGCGTGGATGCCGATCTGCGTGGCGGGGTCGAGAACGTCGCGGTAGGCGCGGATCCGTTCCCGTACGCCGTTCATGGTCAGGCGCCCGCCCGAGTCGGTGACGTAGACGCAGTGCGCACCGTAGGACTCCATCAGCCGTGCCTGCCCGGCGAGTTCCGCGGCCGGGGCCATGTGGCTCATCATCAAGAAGCCGGAGACGTCCATGCCCAGCTCGCGTGCCTTCGCGATGTGCTGGGCGGAGACGTCGGCCTCGGTGCAGTGCGTGGCCACCCGGACCGACCGTACGCCCAGCGCGCAGGCCCGCTCGAGCTCGGTGATCGTGCCGATCCCCGGGAGCAGAAGTGTGGTGATGACGGCGTTCTCGACGTTCTCCGCGACGGCCGCGACCCACTCCCAGTCGGTGTTGCTGCCGGGGCCGTAGTTGAGGCTGCTGCCGGCGAGCCCGTCGCCGTGCGCGACCTCGATCGCGTCGACGCCGGCGCGGTCGAGGGCGGCGGCGATCCGCCCGACGTCGGCGGGGCTGATCCGGTGCCGGATCGCGTGCATCCCGTCCCGTAGCGTGACGTCCTGGATGTACAGCCTGGGGCCGTGCTCGCCGGTTCCCTCGTTCGGCTCGGTCACCGGGCCACCTCCGTCCGCCGGTCCGCCTCGCGGGCGAGGCTCTCGGCGGTGCGCAACGCGGCCGAGGTCATGATGTCGAGGTTCCCGGCGTACGCCGGGAGGTAGTGCGCGGCTCCCTCGACCTCGAGGAACACCGTCACCTTGGTGGTCACCGGGCCCGCGCCGCCGGGCAGGAGGCCGTGCACGGGTTCGCCCGCGCCGATCGGGGTGAACTGCACCTCCTGTTTGAGCCGGTAGCCCGGCACGTACTCCCGCACCCGCCCGGCCATCTCCGCGACCGAGGCGCGGATCGCCTCGTGGTCGGCGTCGCCGATGAGGCAGAAGACCGTGTCGCGCATGATGAGCGGCGGCTCGGCCGGATTGAGGACGATGACGGCCTTGCCGCGGCCGGCGCCGCCGATCTCCGCGACCGCCGCGGCGGTGGTCGAGGTGAACTCGTCGATGTTGGCCCGCGTGCCGGGGCCGGCCGACTTGGAGGCGATCGAGGCGACGATCTCGGCGTAGGGCACCGGCGTGACGCGGGAGACCGCGTACACCATCGGGATCGTGGCCTGGCCTCCGCAGGTGACCATGTTGAGGTTGGGCGCGTCGTCCCGCAGATGCCGCTCCAGGTTGACCGGCGGCACGACGTACGGTCCGATCGCCGCCGGGGTGAGGTCCACGAGCCGCTTGCCGTACGGCGCCAGGCGCCCGGCGTTCGCGACGTGCGCCTTGGCGGAGGTGGCGTCGAAGATGATGCCGATGTCGGGGAACCCGTCCATGGCGATCAGCCCGTCCACCCCGTCGGCGGTCGTCGGCACGTTCATCCGGGCGGCACGGGCGAGCCCGTCGGAGTCCGGGTCGATGCCCGCCATCGCGGCCATCTCCAGGGTCTCCGACAGCCGTATCACCTTGATCATCAGATCGGTCCCGATGTTGCCGGACCCGATGATGGCCACCTTGGTCTTGCTCATCTGGGCTCCCGTCGATCCCGCTGGTCGGCGAGGACAGCCTGACCCAGCCGGGGCCGGGCGCGGGCGCGGAGTTCCACTCACCGGGATCGCGCGGCGGAGAACGGCCGGCCCGCGGCACCTGGAGGTGCCGCAGGTCAGCCGCTATCGGTGCCGGTTCAGTAGCGGACCTTGAAGGACTCGTGCCGGTCGGCGCCGGAACTGTCGCCCACGTACACGTCGATGGTGCCGGGCTCGACGACGAACCGGCCGCCGTTGTCGTAGAAGCCGACGTCCTGCCGGCCGAGCCGGAACGTCAGGCGCTTGGTCTGCCCGGGGTTGAGCGTGACGCGCTGGAAGCCGCGCAGGCGGCGTACCGGCTGGGAGATGCTCGCGACCGGATCGTGGATGTAGAGCTGCACGACCTCGTCGCCGGTACGCCTGCCGGTGTTCTTCACGTCGACGGTCGCGCTGATCTGGCCGTTGACCGGCATCGTCGACGAGCTCAGCCGGGGCGCCGAGATGTCGAACGTCGTGTAGCTGAGGCCGTGGCCGAACGGGTAGAGCGCGTCGCAGTTCGGCAGGTCGCGGTAGCGCGAGGTGTACTTCGCCGCCGGGTCGCAGGGGCGTCCGGTCGGCTCGTGGTTGTAGTAGATCGGGACCTGGCCGAGCGCGCGCGGGAACGACACCGGGAGCTTGCCGCCCGGATTCACCTTGCCGAACAGCACGTCGGCGACCGCGTTGCCCGCCTGCACGCCGGGGAACCAGGCCTCGAGTATCGACGGCGCGCTCGCCGCGACCTTCGCCAGCGTCAGCGGCCGGCCGTTGAACAGCACGACGGTGAAGGGCTTGCCGGTCGCCTTGATCGCGTCGATGAGCTCCTGCTGCCTGCCGGGCAGGTCGATGTCGCTGCGCGAGGCGGCCTCGCCGCTCTGCCCGCGTGACTCACCCAGCGCGAGGACGACCTGGTCGGCGGCCTTCGCCGCCGCGACCGCCGCCGGGAACCCGGCGTCGGAGCCGCACACGTCGCCGGGAGTGCTGTCCGGCGGGTCCCGGTCGACGATCGTGCAGCCCTGGGTGAACGTCGTCTTCGGGTTCTGCGCCTTGACGCCCGCGTACACCGACACGGCGTCCGCGTCGCGTCCCTGGCCCCACCAGGGACCGAGCATGTCGTGCTGGTCGTCGCCGAGCGGGCCGATCACGGCGGTGGACTTGGACGGGTCCAGCGGCAGCGTGCCGTGGTCGTTCTTCAGCAGGACCATCGAGCGGCCGGCCGCCGTACGCGCCGCGGCCACCGCGTCGGGCCGCAGCTGCGCGGCCTCGGCCTTGGCCGGGTCGACGTAGGGGTGGTCGAACAGGCCCGCGCGGAACTTCACCCGCAGGATCCGCCGTACGGCGTCGTCGACGCGCCGCATCGAGATCCGGCCGTCCGCGAGCAGCTGTTTCCCGTAGTCGCGGATGTTCGTGCTCACCATCTCCGAGTCGGTGCCCGCGTTCAGCGCCAGCGCGCCGGCGCCGGGTCCGTCGGCCGCGACGCCGTGGCCGCAGGGGCCCTCGTCCGGTGTCCTGGGCGGGCAGGTGCGCATCTCCGAGACCGCCGTGTAGTCGCTCTCGACGAACCCGTCGAAGCCCCATTCGCGTTTGAGGATGTCGGTCTCGGTGTGGCTGTCGCCGCATCCCGGCGAGCCGTTGATGGAGTTGAACGAGCACATCACCGTGTCCGCGCCCGCGTCGATCGCGGCCTTGAACGGCGGCAGGTACAGGTTGCGCAGCCGCTGCTCGGACATGTCGGTCGTGTTGTAGTCACGGCCGCCCTCGGGCTGGCCGTACGCGGCGTAGTGCTTGACGCTGGTGACGACCTTGTCCGGCGCGCTGTAGTCGGCGCCCTGCGCGGCCTTGACGCGGGCCGCCGCGAACACCGATCCGAGGTAGGGGTCCTCGCCCGCGCCCTCGGCGATCCGCCCCCAGCGTGGCTCGTGGGAGACGTCGACCATGGGGGAGTAGATCTGCTTGATGCCGGCCGCGGCGGACTCCCGCGCGCCGAACCGGTGGTCATCGGCCGCGACGTTCGGGTCGAAGCTGCTCGCCGCGCCCAGCGGCGTGGGGAAGACCGTCCGGTACCCGTGGATCGTGTCGTAGGCGAACAGGATCGGGATGTGCAGCCGGGACTGCTCGACGGCGACGTGCTGGAGGTGGTCGATCTTCTGGGGGTCGGTGAGGCTGAACACCCCGCCGACCCCTTTCCTGGCGTCGTCGTCCGTCACCTGGCCGTCGGACAGGAGCTGGATCTGCTGTAGCTTCTCCTCCAGCCTCATCCGTGCCAGGAGAGCGCTGACCCGAGCCTCGACGTTCTGGTTCGCGGCCTGGCGCGTCGGCCGCATCGCCGCCTGGTCGGCCGGGTCCGCCGTGGGCGTCCCGGCCGAGGCGAGGGGGGCGAGCGTCATGAGCGCCGTCGCGATCGCCGCCACACGTCTTTTTCGGCCCATGGTGAGCTCCCGGTTCGTGGGCGGGGCCGCGAGCGGCACGCGCCCGAGCGTGTGTTTCCCCCGGAAGACTGGCGTTGTGTACCAGAATCGCCGGAATCGAACCACGCGCGTTTCAGCCCCGTCAAGGTCTCCGCGGGTCATCATCGTCGTCCACGAAATACAGTTCCGTGCGGACTGGATCGAGAGGGTAGGCGCCTGTGGCGAGCGACAGCGGCAAAGGGCGGACGGCCGTTGCTGTCCGCCCCGCCACACTGGACACCCTGACCGAGCGCCTCGGCGTCACCATCGGAGGCCGTGAGGAGATCAGGGTCTGGTCCATGTCCGGCGTTGAGAGACTGTTCCTCACCGGCGCCGGAACCGCGATCCTCAAGTACGCCGTCGAGGTCTTCGCGGCCGAACCGCGAATCCTTCGCCACGCGGCCGGCCACGGCGCGCCGGTTCCCGCCCTGTGGGCCGACCTGACCCAAGACGACGGCAGCACAGTGATGATCATGGAGGATCTCGGGCCGCAGACACGGGAGGCCACCGTTGGCGACGCCGCCCGCGCGGCAGTAACCGTCCACGACTGCCCGCCCGTTCCATCAGCGCCCGTGCTGAACGCGGAGGGACTCGCGGCCCTGCCGACGCGGACGCTTCAATGGCTCGACGCACTCCAGGAAGACGGCCGCTGGTCCGGAGCGCAGCAGCTTCGCCGCGCCCTCGGAGAGCTGGAAAAGGTCGCGCGACATCGGGCGAGCGGGGCACAGATCCCGCCGTTCGGCATGTGCCACAGCGAGTTTCACCCCACGTCCGTCCACATCGGCGAGGGTGACCGGCTCACCGTCATGGACTGGGCCCGCGCCTACACCGGTCCCGGACTCCTGGACCTGGTGTCATGGCAGGGCACGCCCGAGCCTCTCGACCTTGACGCCGTGTCGGAGCTGATCACGGCCTACGTCGCGGCGGGCGGCCCCCAGGAGGCGATGGCCGACCGAGGCGGCCTGCCCGCGCACGTGTGGGCCAGCGGCTGGGACAAACTGTGGATCATCGAATGGTTCCTCCAGAGCACCTTCCGGTGGGGCGACCCGGCCGAGGACCAAGCCACGGCGCGAGCGGTAGGCGTTCACCTCGCGGAGGCGGTCCAATGTCTGACCTGAAACAGATACACCCCACCGAACGCCTCTTCACCCCTGGAGGCGACGGGATCGACATCGGCGCCGAGACGGTGCCGCTTATCTGGCGACTGTGGGGGAAGCGTCAGGCGTAGTAGGCGCGCAGCCGTTCGTGGGCCTCCGGCGGCGCGCCGGCCGCGTCCAGGCCGAGCAGCGCGGCGCCGAGGACCGGCGGCGCGTCCACGACGACGAGCTTGGCCTGCGGCGCGACGCGGGAGAAGCGCTCCTGGATCGCCGCCGTCAGCAGCGTGTCGCGGGCGGCCAGGACTCCTCCGCCGAGCACCACCTCGACCGGGGAGCTCAGCAGGCCGAGCCGGCGCAGCACGACGGTGGCCAGCGCGCTGACCTCGTCCGCCTGGCGTTCGACGAGCCGTCCGGCGATCTCGTCACCGGCCGCCGCGACCGCGAACAGCACCGGCGACAGCTCACCGAGGCGCTCCTCGGAGATCTCCCCGAAGTGGATGCCGAGGCCGACCTCCAGCGCGGTGTCCATGCCGAAGTGCGCGGCGACCGCGCCGGCGAGCGCGGTGCGCGGGCCGCGGCCGTCCTCGGCGCGCACGCCGTGCCACAGGGCCTCCTCGCCGAGGTGGTGGCCGCCGCCCCAGTCGCCGGTGACCCGGCCGATCGAGGGAAAGCGGGCGGTCTGCCCGTCCGGGCCGACGCCCGCGCAGTTGATGCCGGCGCCGCACACGACCGCGACGCCCCACCGCTCGGTGGTGCCCGACCGCAGCAGCGCGAACGTGTCGTTGCCGACCCGGACGTTGCGGCCCCAGTTGCACGCCGTGATGATCCGGTGGAACTCCTCTTCCTCCTCCGGCAGGTCCACGTTGGCGAGGTAGGCCGAGACGTGGTCGGCGACCGGCCAGGACGCGGTCAGGCCGGCCGCCTCCAGGGCGCGGGTCACCGCGTCCGTCAGGTTGTTCACCGCGGCCTCGACGCCGTCGGCGACGGGCCGGAAGCCGCCGCCGCGTACGGCCGACAGCACCTCGCCGCCGGTGGTGAGGACCGCCACGTCGGTCTTGCTGTTCCCGCCGTCGATCGCGACGATCACGCGTCCACCGCCCAGGGCAGGTGGGCCGCGTTCGCGGCGACGAGCCGGTCGGCCAGATCGGTCGCCAGGCTCGCCTGGCCGATCAGCGGATGGGCGAGCAGGGCGTCGGTCACCCGGTCGACACCTCCCTTGCGCGCGGCCTCCAGGGCCAGCTCCTCGTACGCGGTCACGTGCGCGATCAGGCCCGCGTACAGCGGCTCGACCGGGTCCACGGGCAGCGGCTCGGCGCCGGCGGAGGTGATGCGGGCCGGCACCTCGATCACCGCCTCGGCGGGCAGGAACGGCAGCCGGTCGCCGTTGCGCACGTTGACCACCTGGACGTCGCCACGGCCCGCGGACAGGGACGCGACGAGGTCGACGGCGGCCTCGGAGTAGTACGCGCCGCCGCGCTGCTCAAGGAGCTGCGGCTTCTTGTCCAGCTCCGGGTCGGCGTACATCTCCAGGAGCCGCTCCTCGATGGCCGTCACCTCCTCGGCGCGTGAGGGGGCGGACAGCTGTTCGGCCACCACCGCGTCGTGTTCGTAGAAGTACCGCAGGTAGTAGGACGGTACGACACCGAGGCGACGCAGGAGTGCCGAAGGCAGGCCGATATCGGACGCGAGCTCCTCCGCGTGCTCGGCGAGCAGCTTCGGCAGGACGTCCTCACCCGCCAGGTGCACGCTGCGCTCCCAGGTCAGGTGGTTGAGGCCGACGTGGCCGAGCCGGATGTCACCGGGCGCGACCCCGAGCGCGTGCGCGAAGCGCCGCTGGAAGCCGATCGCCACGTTGCACAGGCCGACGGCCCGGTGACCGGCGTCCAGCAGCGCCCGGGTGACGATGCCGACCGGGTTGGTGAAGTCGATGATCCAGGCGTCCGGGGCGAGCTCGGCGATCCGGCCGGCGATGTCCAGGACGACGGGCACGGTGCGCAGCGCCTTGGCGAGCCCGCCCGCCCCGGTGGTCTCCTGGCCCACGCAGCCGCAGGTGAGCGGGAGCGTCTCGTCGACGTGCCGGGCGGCCTGGCCGCCGACGCGCAG
>Ga0247774_1001447_pt1 | contig 11957 bp, 12 predicted proteins | sample UWRJL001104B6_FD_179933 | JGI IMG/M metagenome (GOLD analysis project Ga0247774, IMG submission 179933) | Plant litter microbial communities from Arlington Agricultural Research Station in Wisconsin, United States - UWRJ-L001-104B-6 | ecosystem: Environmental > Terrestrial > Plant litter >... | reverse complement strand
AACCATCGAACAGCCCGGAACACGGCTCAAAAGGCCCAGTTCCTCTCCTCGGCTTTCCAGAAACTGTCTATTGATCAGATCCTGTTCAAGCTTGAGAATCCTCATCTACATCCAGGTTATCGGGATCCTCGCCACTGCCTGGTGCTCTGGGCTCGCCCACCAGACCATGTCCTCCGCCTTGCGGCTGAGATTCAAGCCCGCCTCAAGAATGTAGCTCCAAGTACGTGGGATGCCTCTCTGAGATACCCTGAGATGCTAATCTGATGCATCTTTACCGCAATCTATTTCTGACACGCTCACAGATTTATGGCTTCTGCCCGCCCACCGCATGCATATGACCGCTCTGGAAATAGCCTTCTCAAGAACCCACGAAGAAATCACCACCTTGGGAGACCTCTTTCGACCTCACCTCCCATCCATTGTATCAATGACGTGCACCCACCGATGCCGGCTCATCCGACCCATCATCTCATATGACGTCTCCGCATTTGCCCTCTCCTTCATCCCGGCGACGGGGACGGAGGGTTCGTATACGTACCATCATCTTCGTCGCGACGTGTTCGACGCGGTTAAGAAAACAGGAGTCGAAATCGAGTCGAGATACCAGGTTCCGAGCGCCCACATCACCCTGGGTAGATTTCTTGTCCAAGAGGACCACGCCACCAGTGCAGATAGGGAGAGGTGGATCCGGACAGTCGAGGAAGTGAATAGGTGGCTGGAGACCGAAGTCTGGAAAGCGGAGGACGGGCAATTCGTTGGAGAGTGGAAGGTAGGGCAGGAAAAGGGACTGGAGGCACGGTGCGGGACTCTGTGGTATGGAGGAGGCCGGACTCTGCTGGCGGGTGAGGGGTACTGAGCAGACGATATGTGGTGGTGCAGCTTGTCAGGTAGAAGCAGAAGTGAATAAGACAATATCACGCTTGAACTCCCAAAATATATCATGAACAAGTAATATTGACCTCTAATTTCGGTATCCTCTTCAGAGGACGGCCTGACAGATGTACCTTTGCTGTTTGCCATTTCCCCATTCCAAGACTCCCCAAGCCGCAACCTTCCTCTCCCCGGCTACAAGACACTTAGAACACCAGAGCAGCACCCTTCGTCTTCTTATCACCACTGTTCAATACTGTCAGCAAAAGCACCTTGGTGTAGAGATGAGGTTCCGGGCGCGGACGTACCCCAGTTCGAAGTGCTTGCAGCGCTTCAGCGCCAGCTGGCACTTGGCCTTGCACTTGACACATTCCAACCGCAACACGATCTTCTTCGTTGTCTTGGCCTTCTTGTGGAAGACAGGCTTCGTCTGACCACCATAACCGCTCTGCTTGCGGTCATAACGACGCTTTCCCTGGCTGTACCCACGCTGTCAGTTCTGTTCATTGCCGGCTACCTCTCCCAAGACCAAACCGTCGACCCTCATTCCCCTCAAACCCGTGCCGATGTCTAGCTCAGTTTTCGCGGCGGAGGAGTGCGGGCCATCGCGCGAGATTCATCGTCCGGAAACAGCTCGTGGAGCAAACTTACGCAAAGAGAGAGGCCTGTGATGTGTTAGTAACGAATTCAATTCCCCGCCGCTCAACCCGTCAAAAGACACCAACCTTGCCAGTCTTGTACTGAGTAACCTTATGAGCAGTGTGCTTGCGGCACTCCTTGCCCTTGCAATAGGTATTTCTCGTCTTCGGAATATTGACCTATCCCCCCAAAATCGTCAGCACGCGTGTCCTATCCTGTCCTGTCCATGGATCTTCTCTCTATGCTCTCGGTTCGTGTATGGGAGTACAAATTCGTGGGCCGCGGATTTCTCGCTTCTCTATCCCCCGCCCATATTTGTGAGGCTCGACGAGACGTACCATTTTAGGCGAATTGATCGAAATCTATCTGTAATGGGGATTTTGGGCAGACAACTTTTGGCGAGGCCCGCGTTTACTCTTCGTCGCTTTCGTCGTTGATGATTTTCTCTCCGGTCGATGTGGGATCGGGAAATAGTGGGGTGGATTGGGCAAGAAAAAGAGGGCTATAGGCACGGACCATGTGGGCCAAGCTAGTTCATCACGTGACATCTTTCGCAGTGAGCGGAACGGCCGCCACAAGGGAAGTGGTCCGTGCATTTGTCCGGCTTGCAATTACGGTAGGAGAGGATGGCCAAATGCTGGACCGAATGAAATGGTCGAGAATTTTGGGAGTCAAGATTGTGTTGGTGGACAGACTTCAAGATGATATAAACACACAAATTTGAGCAAAATAAATGCACTAGTATATTCCATCATCACTCATGTAGGTATCTACCACATCTTAACTGAACCTGTCTGGAACGCAACCCAACCAGCTTTTTCCAACAGATCCAGTCCAACCCTTCAAAGCCCCTTGCAAAAGAGACGTGAAAACCAAGCAGAAACAATCCCGAAAACCTCCCCCCTTCTCGACTTGGCCCTGAGATCCTCAGCAAGGGATACCTGCATGGATCTTCAGGACATCCTTCTTCGCAATCCCAAAAACCAAGCAAGATTGTAAAAATCTACCCGCCAACCCTACAATATACAACCAAAAAAGCTCCAGTGACAATTATGGGGAGCGAATGTGCAGAAAATCAAGAGAGACAAAGAGCCCGAGCCTAGTCCAGTTACGGACCATGACATGAGCAACTGCTCCCAAAAAGCAGTAGGTATCAATCGATTCGATCAGCGAATCAGTCGTGACGCCTCAACGCCGCCCCGGAACGCCGCTTCGAAGGATATATTTACCCATTGGAAGATGGTGACTGAAGCCGACCGCATCGACCCAGGGGAATTAGGAGACGCGTAAAACGACGGGCAAGGCTATACTTGAGGAAGTGGGACGAAGGGCAAAGTTTCGACGCGCCAAGGCGTAAATCATGGGCTGGTACACCGGTGCGCCAGCCAACGACACGCCAAAGCCTCACCCTCACTTCTTCAAGACGGCATCGTAGATGCTTACTAGCCCCGTGATTGCGCATCCCACCAGCATTCCCTTCCAGCCGCCGTAGACGGCCGAGTTGAGACGCTCGGCGCTCGCAATGTCGAGTAGGCCGCCAAAGGTCATGCCTTGGGCGTAGACCACGTACGACAGGAGCGCCTTGACGATGCTGAAAGTCAGCGGGTCGACGACGTGCTCCGGGGACAAGGCCTTACGACGTCCGGCGGATCCGAGCGTGAGGTTGTAAAAGTAACCGAACGTCGAGGGCATGACGAAGCTCGTAAAAGCCCACAGAAGAGCGGGCGACCAGAACGAGGCTGTCAGCAGGAGGAACATGTCGGGGATCTGAACCGGGTAGTCACTCGTTCCCAGGAAGCTGACGGCAGGGATGGTAAAGGCGTAGCGGTCGGCCAGGACCTCGGGGCGGATGTGGTACAGCTCAAAGGCGGCGACGGTGAAAAGGACCGACGTCACGGTGGACAACGACTCGCGCGTCGCCTGAGTGGCCTCGGTGATGCCCGAGTCCTTATACATGGACGAGATACGCTGGCGCGCCGCAAGGGTTCCGCGGTCGACAGCATGCGCAACGTCGGCGGGCGTGGCGGGAAGGGGGATGCGCCTGGCCAGCGAGACGGTCCTTGGGGTCCTTGCCACGATGGCAGTCGAAGACGCATCGCTGTTGCAGACGCGTCAGACAATGTTCAACAGGCGACCATGGTCGCAGACATGAAAGATGCGCCGTCTCAAACTCGAGGAAACTCACTCAGAAGCGATATCTTCGGCGACCTTGTTGACACGGCGCTTGGTCACCTTCAGGGCCTTCTCGGCCTCGTCTTTCATCGACTCCTTCTTGACGGGCGATCCTGCAGCCTTGTAGTAGCCCGCAAGCTTGGGGTCGCCCGAGTAGGAAGTCGAGTGGTCTGCAAGGTGCTTGTCGAGAGCAACCTCGAGTTCTGCCTTCTTGAGGCCATCGTAGCTGCGAGCAGGTTAGCTGTCGTACGATGGTCGCGTGTTTGGGTTGCTACGTCGGATTCCAAGCTCCCCGAAAGACGCGATTCCGCGCAGGCGCAAGTTGGAGCCCGCTAGAAATCAAAATCCAAGCAAAGGACCATTTGGGGATTTGGTAGAGCGGCGGCCGAGCAACATCAAAGCACATACTTGTCAAAACCAATCTTGTCGGCGAGCTCAACGAGGTCGCTCTTGCGCTGCCCCCGCAGCCAGCTGTTTGCGCCAGACATGGTGGGTGTTGTTCGGAGCTGCAAAAAAGGCGAAATTGGGTATCGAGACGATCGCGTTCAACAAGCGATCCGAACAGAGTGTAATAATTGGAAAGGAAGCGCGACGGCGAGCTTGCGACAAGTTCTTGAAGCTCAGGGATAAGGTTGCCAAAATTTTGATGCTCTGGTGATGATGACTGCGGAGTTCGGTCTGAGGTGGTGGTGCGGTCGGGATGGTCTTTGCGTGTTTATGTTGTTTTTTGGCCGGACGTCGCTTGTTGTGGTGGACGACCGGGGGTGGAACTGGAGGGAAATGGTGCTGCGCGGGCACCCCACCACACCTTTGCCCAGCTCCTCCCGCCTTTCGAGCTCCTGCCTTTGCGCTTTTCAGGGAAAATTGGGGAGGCTGGGAAACGTCACTGCTGAGTTCGGTGTCGGGAAGACGAGAAAATTGGGACACTGCTGGAGCTTTGCAAAATTCCTTGTCCCTCGACAAGAAAGCATTCGACCCTTTTGAGGGGCTTATGTATCATCTAAATTTTTTCGACGGAGCGTTGTTGGAGGCGAGCTGTTTGTCTTGGACTGGAGCTTCGTTGCTGTTCTCTGTTCTACCGAGCTTCGATACATCTCGTGTTGGGACCAGCTTGCTCCAGAAAATGGCCAATGGGCCGAGTCCTCATCTCCGTTTCCGAACTTCATGTCCCCCTTCATAACTTTTCAAGTTCGATGTTCCCATTTTGAAGCCGTCTTGCGGGCAGTCTACGATGCATTTCTGAGGCTCGAGCTTTCCACCATGGATTGCAGCCTGAGGTGTCCACGAGGTGAAGCCCGAAGGTGTCGACAAAAAGCGAGTGAGTGCCATTTCGGGAGTATGATCAGCTGCCCAATCATTTACCCGCCTGCTGTAAACATGCGAGACAACAACAATAACAATCTTGACGGCGCAACTACTTGTATCACTGCTTGAGGACTTCACCTCGACATTGCAGGATGCAATACAATTGGCCCTTCTTAGCATTATTCCTGTTGTACATTTGAGTCTATAAAATGGGTATCTCCAGCGATATCTACCTCGACCATATATCGTTACGGCGCGGGTGCGTGTGCCCGAAACGGGACGGCGGCGTCCATCAACGGTCGACCAAGCTGACAAAGCGTTCCTCTCCCCTCTTTGCAAGTCTGACGGGAACATAGATGTCTTGCAGCTTGAGCGTGAGAATCGACTTCGCCTGGTTGATGGTCGCCCTGCACTTGTCCTGGGCCTTCTTGTACAATGCTTCCTTCTCACCCTGGCTCATATTTTCGACCTCGTCGTCGCTCGCCCACTCATCGACGGCTAGCTCAAGGGTATACCGCTGGAATATCACGGCCAGAGCCGCCATGATCTCAACCTGTGCTATCCTCCTCCCAAGACAAGATCTCGGACCGTCCGAGAAAGGAAGGTACGCACCCCTCTCAGGCCGGAACAGCTGCACACTCGTGTCGGGGCCCATGTACCCGCCAAAGTCCTCCGCGTCCGTAGTCTCGGCCGAGTCCGGGGTCGTCGAACGTCTCGGAAGGACAGCCGAGTCCTTCAGGAACCACCGCTCCGGAACATAGTCGTCGATGTCGGTCGGCCTACCCGTGATACGGCTCGGCTTCGTCGGCCAGTACCGCGGATTCCTGTGCGTCGCGACGGCCGTCAGGATAATCATGGTGTCCTGCGGCAGAAGGTGTGTTTTCCCGTCCATTGTGACGGTCTGGTCCTGTCCATATACGTGCTTCGGCATCTCCACCACGGACGGCATCTTTCGCAATGTCTCGTTCATGCAGGCGCCTATCATGCAGGCCATCATGGCATTCACGGTGCCTTCGTAGTTCCAGGTCGCGGGATCCTTGTCGCCGAACAAGGCATCGATATCCTGCTGCAGCTTCCTCTGAGATGCCGGACGGGCAGCAAGCTCCAGCAACGTAAAGTGCAGCGCATTTGCCGTGGTTTCGTGGCCTGCAACCAGCATAATGAAGGCATTTCCTAAGATGTCCGACTTTGTAAAGGTCGGGCCGGCGTCTACCATCGTCGCCCCAGATTTGGCGTTGCTCGCTTTCCCGGTAGATCCGTTGGCGTGGCCATCTTTGAGCTCGCCGCCATACGTAGAACGCGCAAGCTGCCCCATGAGATCCATTCCGGGCTCTCCGCCGCCGCCATTTCGCAGCTGGTCAATTTTCTCATCCAAGAGCTCGTCCATGTACCGGACGTAATTATCGTGGGCATCCGCAGCGAGTTTTGTCTTACTGGACGGAATGAGTTCTGGACACGTCAGTCAACCACGCCACTGCATAACGGGAAAATATACGCCCGATGTCTCGGATGGAAAGATGCGAGACCTACTCAAGAGCCACGGCGGCATAATCAGCAACATCAAAATATTCTCCAGCAAAGCCGCAATCGTATCGACAAAGCTCATGCTATGCCCATCAACCGGCTCCAGCGACGTGTACTTGTAGAGCCTCGAATCCGTCCCGGGCGGGAGCTTCTGGCCGGGCCACAGCAGCTTCAACCCAAACCCGACATAGCCTATAATATTTAGCGCCAGCCGCATCGTGTCGTGCTCAACCGTCGATATCGTCTTCCTTCCCTTCTGCCGCTCCTCTTCCCACTGGCCAATCATACCCTGCGCCTGGTGCGCGGCCACGGCAAAGACGAGGGCCGCGTTGCGCTCGTTGAAAGACGCCGATGTCACCTTTCGATGGAAGCGCCACTGCGCGCCTTCTGTCGTCAAAACACTCTCGCCGAACTGGGCCAAGATTTTGTAGGACTCGGTAAACTTGGGGAAATGCTCGCGGCGCTGCGAGACCTGGCGAGTAACCTCGGCGTTGTCGGTGTAGAGAATCAACATGTAGGGCGATACGACGAAGAAGGCCTCACCGAAGCGGGAGAAGGGCTCGTGGAGGGTCCTAAAAGACCAGTCGGCTGTCATGATGCTACCACATGTTAGTCGAGGGCTCCGGTTTTGGCCAAAAGGGCCTAGGAGCTCCATCGCGATGAGGCACGTACTCTAGCCAATCCTCCCACCATGCCCTGGGAAGGCATCGGATCAATGGCGACCATATCTTTTGCGAAACCTGCCATGGCAGGGACAGCGGGGACCAAGCTGTGCAACAGGCGTATTAGCAAGGCAGGCTAGGCAAAAGCACCAGCTTCTTCGTGGCAAGGGCTCCAGAGGGCTTACGAGATATCACATATTTGAGGCCGCTCCGCCTGGCGGCAGCGATGTTCTTCCGCAGGCCTTGGACCGCAGCGTACACGGAATATGCAATGGTAGCCCCGGCTAGGGACACCACTGTCCGCATCACCGTAGCTCCCATTGTGCTCCGCCTCCGTCTCTCTACGTCGTCCTAGTTCCCAGTCGCGGGGGGGGTGGGCCAAAGATTCGGATCAAGCTTTTTCCCTTCTAGTAAAGTTTTGCCCGGACCCCATGCATTGGCCAAGGAAGGCATGAATCGCAAAGAAAGAGACGCGGGCAGCAAAATACAACAAATGAAAGATGGGAGAAACAAAATACTACTGCACCGAAATAGAAATACAATTACATATCAACAAAAACCGCTATCTTCCATGTCCCAACTTAATCTGCAAGAGAAAGAGGATGTGGGATGACAAGTCTGGCCCGAACAGTCCGGTACGGCGGCACAGAGGCGCCGAGTGATGGAAATGCGCCACGCACCATGATGCGCTAGCATATAGACAGCTAGCAGCACAATCACAAAACAATCCCAAGAGAACCCATTTCCATGCAGCCCAAAACGTTCCCACCGAGAGATGTGCGATGCCGAGAACAGGCCCCAAAGTGCTGGCCCCCCCCCTTTCCCCACAAGTGGACCATGGTTTCCTGCCGCAGATTGCGCGAGAGCCAGGTTTTAGTCCCCTTCTCTCGGCCGGGAGAAACGCTCTGGGCGTTTCGGATCGCCCATAAGCCGGGCAAAATAAGGCGCGGGCTAGCCTTCCAATATTCATAGCGCCATAATATTTCTCTGCGCCCGAACTCCGAATTTGGGGAATGCACAACAGTAATCTGCCGGCATAGAACCCAGCCTCGAAGAAAACGGGCCCTTTCGTTTGATGCTGTCTGAGCTACTGACGAGAAAAACCACCGCCCCGCAGCCGCCGCTTGAAAGTTGACGGACAGACCGCAAGAGAAAAAAAGCGGACGTTTCACCAGAAACTGGTGGCTGGCGGAGTTGTCCCTCAGAAGATGGAACACATCCTTAGCGCTGCCAAAGCAGGCGCGAAGTAGGCCCTACCGTTGTAGACGGAGTGCAGGAAGTAGCATAGGCCGCAAGGGGTTTCTCCTTCAGGATCCCCCTAGATTGTGGTCAAGATTCTATTATTTTTGACAAGAGCCACAGACTGGTTACAGAATTGGCGCTTGTCTGTCTCGATATATTGACGCATTATAGTGTATCCTCGGATCAGTGCAAGACACTGAAGAGCAAGCATGTGCCTGCTGCACTGAACCCCACAATTAGCTCTTCTCCAATGCGGGGCAGTTGGTACCTTTGTTCAAGTTTGCGGCTGCTCGACCTGTGACACTGTCACAAGATCCCCAATGATTAGAATGGCGACCACCGCGAGTATGGCAGTGCCGGGTTGCTGGGAGGGGTCTTCATATAGATTGGCATCGCCATCTTGCAGCACAGGAATTACGAGCACCGGCATGAGAACTCACTAAGCACACCACGTGGAACAGCCCTGGAAGACCATTTGAAATTGCCTACCCACCAACTTTTCTCCGACCAGAACACACTGCCGCCGGGATGGCAGACGTGTTGACATGGTTCTCTGATCTCTAACATTCCCCAGAACCCGACCAACTTTCCTCATTTTCTTCCGGTAGCATATTCTCGATGAGTGAGATGTCTACAGATTGATGGGATGCAATTTACCATTTGGGGGTATGTCAGGAGATTTACGGAGGGTGAAGAACGGGCATTGTTATTCAATTGTGAATCCCCTTTGCTCGCCTCATCATGCACGTCCTACGCAAGATTCCCGATCGCAGTGGTTGCAGAACCGGCATTTACATCGACATTTTTCACCACTAAACTCTTCCCATTAACTCCCGTAACCCTCACCGTCACAGTCTGCATCCCAAAGCCGCCATTTCCCGGCTTGATAAAGTAGTCGTAGTCCATCCTCTGCGTCTCCTGCCAACTTGTTCCTCTGTCCGTGCTAACATCCATCTCTCGAACCCGCACGGCCGAGTTGAGAACCTGTAGCGCAAACCACCACTGGCTCGCGCCCTCCTTTGCTCTCAAGCTGATGGACTCGGAGACGGGGCAGGTTATCCAGTCCCAGGTGACGGGGATGATGCCCCTGGTCGGATTGTCGAGGGCGGCAAATGCATCGGGAAAGAGGTCGAGATGGTTCTGGCCGCAGCCGGAACATTTGTCTGCCACCATGGCGGTGATGGTGTTGCCTCTAGGGCCCCTCGCCTGAATGCAGCCGCCGCATGCCATGGAGGTGTCCCAGTTCGTGTCGGAGATGGCGAGCTTGTACTGCACGGAGGGTTGGTAGCCCCGGAAGAGACAGGCGCCCCCGTCGAGGTTCCCACCGTAGTAAGTTGCATTGCCGCTCAGGGCAAGCCCGGCTATGAGACTGTCAGCGGCGGTTCTTCTGTGGTACCTTTGGAGGAGAATCTACCCGGGACAAGGCTGACAAGCAGAGTGGGTGTCTTCATTTTCAAATGATATTTTCGCTGTTGCAGTTACCTTGTCTCTTGGTAACTTAGCCACGGCAGCAACATCGCAAAGACTGGGCATCAACCGCATCATAAAGGCCGCCGTCAACCCATTGTTCCCTTCTTGTGTTTCGCGAAGCTTGGCCGTGTCTAGCTTCCAGAAACTATCGTGACAGACACTCGCCCTTGTCATTCTCATACACGCTGAAACCGCAGAGTTCCACAGGCTCTCGATAAGCATTTGTTCCACGAATGGAATTCAATTGATGAGCAATATGACCGTTAAGTCGTGCAACCAGCTTCCACTACTTGCAACGATGTCTATATAACAGGTCAACTAGCTCCTGGAACAGAGATAAAGTAGCGACGGGGACGCAATTGAGTGCCAACCAAAGCAGCGGGCCGCTGCAGTGGTGTCCTACTTTATATTGGAATGAATCCTGACACGAAACTTTCCACGGATACAGCCTATCGAAAGAGGACGCCCATAGCACCTCTCTCCGTGAGACGCAACAATTCATCGTTCCTCGGCATCAGCTCCTATCATCAGCTCCTCAATTCTGGGAGAATATTCCCATCATATTGCCTTCACAATCGATGATCCTCGCGAAATTGCCCATGTTGTTGGGAATAACAGTCTTGGGACTAACGAGGCGCAGTCAGCCTTGAACCGTCACTCGGTCGTTATGGATCGCTATGGGACGGCAGGATAGACAGTTCGGCTTACACATGAGTCTTCCCCCCCAACTCTTCAATCTTCTTCAGAGTCTCTTCGATGTTAAGAACGCATAGCGTGGTCAGAAGCGGCAGCTTCTTGCTGTCGGCTTCATCGACGTTGAACAGGTGGCACCCCTCGTCCATGATGTGAAAGGCCCCGTGGAGAGAATCCCCCTTGGTGAAGAAATGGATGGTCGACGACCCGGCGGCCGCAGAGGCCATCTCACCCAAGGTCGTGTTCCAGCCGAACACGTCGCTATAGAACTTTTGAGCGCGGGCGACGTCTTTGACGGGGATTTCCAGCCAGCAGATTAGACCAGTGCGGTCGGACGGCTTCTGGGCGTTCGTGTTAGTTAGAGAGATGGAGGTGGGATACAAGTGAGAGTTCTCGGACCTTGGCTTCGTTTTCGGCCATCTTGATCTGGTTTGGGGTTAGGAGGGACAAGTACTCGTATTGGGGATGGGACTTGGTTCGAATTGTGGAACAAGTAGCTTGGCTTAATTGGAAACTCGAAAAAGCCCGATGGAAGATGGGAGGCGCCCAATTTATGTTTTTCTGCCTTAGGCGATATCTCTGGATTCCAGTCTGCGTTTTGGACCCGACTCCCCTCCCCGTCTCGAGTCGGTGTAATCATTTCCGCAATCGGGTCAGTGCCTGGTGGCGCTAACCGGGGCGTTAAGCCATCACTGCGACCAAGCAAAAATTCACAGTCCTTCTGCCTGGGATGGTCCAGTTGTGTGCGCTGCAGAACCTGCAAGAGCCATGTCGGAAGCAGACACATGATTCCGCGTGCGTTTCGCGTCTCGAGATGGTGAGAAGTGGCTTGCAGACTATCGTGATGAGACGGAGAGATTACTGATCGCGTCCGATGAAGGGCGAGCTAGGGCTGTGAAGATGCGAACATGATTCCCTTTGGGCTTTCCGGACAGCTAAGCCTCACTACTCCGTTACGCTACGTAACCAAGTTCCATGTGTTGTCACGCTCATTTTCTGGTTGGAGGAGGTTACTTAGTTGAACGACGACCTAAACGAACAAAATGTTGTAGGTTCAATTTCCTCACTAGTGTTTGGGTTTGCAAGAATACGTCTGAAAGTCCCCTGGAAACTAAAAGCAATTCGCCTCAGCATACGACTTGTAGCCCATAGAGCTGAACAGAGACAAAAATTCAGGGTCCCTTTTTCGACTTTAGGTACCCTAAAACCCTATCACCGCTTCAGCTCTCCCTCACTTATTCTCGAGGCTCCGAAATCATGCAAGCGTGTCGATAGAAGTGGGGACAAAGGGCACACATTGTAGCTCAAAATGCCGATCTATACGATAGCTGTGTCTTGTATGCCGGCTAGATTACGAAGTCACATCGATCTCTTAATTTC
>Ga0247774_1001446_pt1 | contig 11957 bp, 11 predicted proteins | sample UWRJL001104B6_FD_179933 | JGI IMG/M metagenome (GOLD analysis project Ga0247774, IMG submission 179933) | Plant litter microbial communities from Arlington Agricultural Research Station in Wisconsin, United States - UWRJ-L001-104B-6 | ecosystem: Environmental > Terrestrial > Plant litter >... | reverse complement strand
GTGACTCATAGTCGCTAAAAATTCGCTCTTAGCTCTGTTAGCAACTTCCGCCGCTTGTCGCGCTTGATCCAAAGCTTCATTTTGCTCAGCTAACTGTCGCTGTCGCTCAACTTCCGTTTCTAAAAGTTGTGCTTGAGCTAACGTAATTCCGACTTGAGCGGCAACATCTTCTAACAGTTCAATTTCGTCGGGAGTCCACTGGCGAGTTGCATCGCACTGGTGCAAAGTAATAATTCCATTCGGTTTTCCTTGATAGGAAGTGCGAACCGCCAACATAGATTTTAATCCGATGCGGCGGCACATCGGCCCCGAAGATTCGAGCAAAGGATCGGCAAACACATCGGGAGATGCCAGGGCTATATCTTCAGCGAGGAGTTTTTCTGTGTAGGGGTTATAAGTGACAGAAAGTTCTAAATCTAAAGCCGATTCGTGACCTGGTTCTAAGTATTCCGCGACGCAAGGAAGGTGGGGATAAGGTTGGGAAAGATAGGTGTGAATTGTACAGCGATTGACGCCAAATACGCGACCGATTTGGGTGGCGGTCGTCTGAAAAATTTCTTGAGTATCTAAGGTAGATCGTACTTTTTGAGTAATTTGTTTGTGCAGTAAAACGCGCTGGTACTGACGTTGTAAAGTTCGCTCTCGCTCTTCGCGGGCAATTTCCGCGCCGATGTAATTGCCCATCAACTTTAAAATTTCAAAATTCAGCGGTTTCAAAGGAGATTTAGTGGTGCGGGAAGTAAAGCTCAAAGTGCCAAAAACTCGCCCTTGCACCATTACCCTCGTCCCTACAAAAGCCTCCAACTTGCGCACGCTGTAAGCGGGGTGGTTGCGCCACTCAGTAGTGCCGGCTGATTCGATAGAAATAGGTTCGCTCGATCGCAAAACCTCTCGCTCGAAGGTTCTGCTCAAAGAAAAACCGTCTCCTTTAGCAAATCCAAAGGGAAAATCTTCCGGTACATAAGCCGCGATCACTTCGTAGCGATCGCCCAAAACCCTGCCCAACAGCCCGATATCCATCCCAAACTGACTGCAACCCATTGCCAGCAACCGGAGCGTTCGATCGTCAAAAGAGCCTTCCGAGGTCACCATTTCCTCATAGAGCGATCGAATTGCCCGCTCGCTTTCCCGCAGTTTCTCAACCCCTTCGACGCGGTTGCAGACATCGTGCAAAGTCCCTAAAATACCAGTTATTTCGCCATGGGAATTACGCTGGACTTGGGCGTATATTTCAACAGAAATAAAGTGATCGTTCCTGTGAATTCCCAAGGAGTTTTTTCCCGACCCCGACTTGTACTTAAATCGCAGTTCTCGCCGTTCAAATTCCGACTTACCCGACAGCAAAGACTCCAATAAATTTGCACATTGCGCACGCTCATCTGGATGCACCCAATCTAAAAAATTAGTTGCCAAACTTTCGGAAACCGAAAAATTCGTAATTTCCGTCCAAGCGCGGTTGAGAAATGTCCAAACCCCCGCCGCATCGATCTGGAAAATTACTGTTCCTTTCAAAGAGTCAAATAGTTGGAATTGATCCCAATCGTGAGCCGGGTTTTTGAGTTCTAACTGCTTGTTTGGAGTAATATCTGTATGAGTTCCTACTACCCGCAGCGGTTTGCCCGTGGGGCTGCGCAAAACTTGACCCCGGTTCAGCACCCAGAGAGTGCTGCCGTCTTTGCAGTACATCCGATATTCTGCTGCAAAATCCGCTGTCTTTTGGGCGAAGTGCTCTTCTAAAGCTGCCTTTACGGAGTCAATATCATCTCGGTGGATGCGACTCCACCATTCGGATCGGCGATTCGAGATTTCCCCTTCTTCGTAGCCCAGCATTTCTTGCCACCGCACCGAATAAAAAAACTCATCTGTTTCGAGATTCCAGTCCCAAATCCCCTGATTGTTGACTGCTGCGGGGATATGGGGGCGCTCCTCGAAACTGTGAGGAGAAATTTCAGCCGTGAGGTGGCTCGGAGCTCCCCTCCCCTGTATTTCTGCTGAAAGTCTTTTGTATTGAGCGTTGCTAGATTCTAGCTGGCGCTGCAAAGCGATCAAGCCAGAATGCAGAGATTTTGAATCCAGTGCTTGTAAAAGGATAGTTTTAGGATTGACAATCCCGATCGGGTGATTGCTTTCGTTGATGACTAATAAAGGCAACTGGCAGTAGTTTTTTTGCAGCAGGGCGACTGCTGCTTCCAGGGTAGAGTGCGATCGCACCAGCGGCGGCGAACTGCTGCAAATCGCTCCGGCTTTAATTTTGTTCGAGTCTCTTCCCAGGGCCTGCAACTGCACGATGTCCCGCGAACTTACCACCCCAACCAGTTTGTGAATGTTGGGATTTGGAAATTTGGAATTTTGAGCAGCACCAGTCGAGTGTTGTTCGGGGGTTTCAGTGATTAATACATAGGTAACATTGTGTCTGAACATCAGTTGCGCCACATAGCGAACCGAACAAGTAGCAGGAGCGTGAATAATTCGCGAGGCGGAGATTTGAGGGATTTGATAAAGTTTAATTAAACTCGCGGGCAGCTCTAATTTCGGATGCAGAATTGGCAGGGGCGGAGGGAACGCGAAACCCGCCGCAGGTGGCGAAGCGCTGCTAATGGCTTTTTGTGTCGTCGAGTCCCCAATTCCCTGCAACAAAAGCACCAAGCTTTGAGGGCTAATTAAACCGACAAGTTCTTCAGTGTCGCTGACGACGGGCAAATGGCCGATCTTATTTTTCTCCAGCAGATTTGCTAAGGCAAAAAAGTCGGGGATTTCCGATTCTCGGGCTACTGTTACGGTTCTGATCATGATTTGCTCGATGGCAAATCCGCTCAAAGCAGCGCCGATCGAATTTAGCTGTACGACATCTCGCGCTGTAAAAATCCCCAGCACTGTCTGGCCGCCCGGTAGAGCCGCTTCTGAGGCGGCCAGACGCAGCCTGTTGCCTCCTGCGTGTACCGCACGCGGTACGCCGTTGTAGAAACCCGACTGTTGTCGCGATTGTGGGGAAGCCCCGTTCGTGGGATTTCCGAATTGAGAATTCCCGCGCGGTTCTACCACGAGGACGTAACTGGCTCCTGTGCTGCTCATCAGCTCGATCGCCTCTTCTACGGGCGTCTCAGGGGTGACAGTGAGGGGATTGCGGTTAATGACCTGACTGAGGGAGGGAATAAACATCAGGGGGCATAAAAGTGATATTTGTTGGAAAAACCCGATCGCGAGCAGCAGGTTGATTGAGAGGCTTTACCCGCGAGATTTCCAAGCGCCCTCAAAGTTTCTGTACGATGGACTCACCCATACTTCCAGCATCAAGGCAAAGAAAATTAATTCGGTGCCAAATCCTGATAATTGACGGGTTCTGACTTTCAGAACCAATGCTATCTGCCAGAGGGCGGACATGAAGGCTGGCGGGCAATTCCTCGCTTAGCATAACTGCTGCGGGTTTACGAGCAAGAATTTCTGCGATTGTCTAGACTGCACCCTACTTTCTCGCCCTCAACGGAACTCTCGCTCGGATTCTGTTTGAGGCAAGATACCTGCACGCTACCAATTTACCAGTGACAGGAGGGGAATCACAATATGACGATTTAGGTATTGCAACTGTGCAATTAGGGGTTCAAGGGTTCAATGGCTCCAGGGCTCCAGGGCCAAACCTGCCGAAAATAAATAATTCCGATCATAACTAATTCTATCTTATGGCAATTATGACCCCGAGGATTTGAGCTTCAATTCTGGCGATCGAACTTGATGAGAATAGCGCTGTTCCCCGGCACCCCAAAACTCGCATTACCACCCTTGAGCGTTAAGCTACCAGCAACCTCATCCATTTTCCGAGAACTGAACTCCCGCACCGTGCCATTACCGGCTTTGATCAGAGCCGAAATATCAGCATTAACCGTGTAAGATTTGGCTCTATCGTTGACAACCAGCAAGTAAACATTGTTGCTAGTATCGAGAGTTGCAACTGCCATTAAATCCGAACTGTTAGTGATAGGAAAAAAGGTAGTTTTCCCGCCCTGCAAAGCCCTAATTCCCATCCGCAAAGCATAGTAGCCCGCGCGCCGCTTGCCGGATGGCCCCAGCAAACCTACTGGCAGTCCCGGCTTTCCCCAGTCATACAAACAGAATATGTGACTTCCGTAAATATAATTATCCCCCGGTTGGGAACCTCGAATCAAATTCTTAATCACATTTAAAGCTAAAGATAAATCGTTATAGCTAATCTCGTAACTTCCCCATTCTCCTACCCAAAGCTGCGAGTTAGCGCGGACAGTACCGTTCATCCAGCCGCGTACTCTGCGAGTGTAGTTAGAAATATCTGCATCGTAGTTGTGGACATTGACTGTATCGAAATAATTAGGAATTTCTCGCAAAGCACTAGCCGGCCAATTGCTGCCGCCTACAGTTTTCGGGCCGTGGATGCGGTAAGTGCGCGCAGGCAAATAAGTTTTGTAAACAAAGTCGATCGCATCTTTTGCCACCTTAACTAATTCTAAATAGTCAGCCCTAGTCCCGCCCCAACCCTGCTGGCGATTGTCCGGTTCGTTGTGAATTTCCCAATCATCAACGCGGTAATCATTGCGAACATTCAGCCAATAAACCGTAGCAAACACGTGTTCCCACCACTCGTTCCAATCTTCTTTGGCGCGAGGCGGATTCAGTTGCAGAGCCCAACTAGGATTCCAGCCATTGTCAACATTCCGAATACTCACCACCGGGCGAATATTTGCTTGTTTGAGACTATTAAAAATAGTTTTGGCATTGCCTTGCCAAACTGTGCCAGGTCCTCCCGACCACCAATAATCGCTACCCTGGGGGGGATCGGTCATAATCCGATCCCAGGGCGCCCAATTAATTATATTTGGATTTGCCTTAATTTCGTCAATAGACGGCCAGCCGTATTTACCATCATCATCTTCAGCTTCCCATCTAGACATACCGCCATAAATGCGGTATGTATTAATTCCCAAATCTTGCAAATCTTTGATGTCGAAATTGATATTGCCCTCGACTGCACCGATGTAGCGAGTGCTAACACCCGCAGCATTGCCGGAAAATTTAATTGTTTCGATGTTTTGAGCAAAAGTTGTCGTTCCGCTGAACAACTCAAGGCTGAGGGCGATTAAAAGGCCGAGAAACAAATTCAGAATTCTAGTTTTTGATAACACTTGACTATTAACTACTAATTTAGGTTATTTTATTCCAGAGGTAAAGGAACCCATCGCTAATCTAAATCGACTTGCGATCGAGTTTGTTAGGTATTGTAATAAAAAAGCAATAAGTATACAAATTTGAATCATTAATACATAAACTAAAATAGCACGACCAGCACTCAAAAGAGGAGGTTCACCTTGAACAAGCACAATAAAAAAATTTTTTATAATAATTAACCCGATAAATTGCGTCAAGTATAGTTCATAGGAAATATGAGAAAGCCATGTTAAAAATCTGGTTGTTAAGTCAGATAATTTGCTCAAGTTTCTACACACATTAAACACAATCACAAATATGCCAAATCCAATAAATGCATCATAAAAAGACATTCCAAAAGGAAAAGATACGCCTAAAATTTTTATCTGATTAGCAAACTTTAACGAACCCATAATACCCACTATTTCACAAATTATTGCTAGGGCTATTGTGATGGGTTTCGTTAGGTAATTAATTAATAGATTAGGATTACTTGCATAAACCTTTGCCATTGCCATCCCCAAACAAAACTCAAATAACCTTGAAATTGCTAAATAGCCTGGATAACCGAAATCGCCTATTATTGGTAAAAATAGGTTAAAGCCTACCATTAAGATTAAAAATGCATAGGTTAATTTAATTAACAAAGAAGTCCAAATAAACTGTGAAACAGAATATTTTTGTAAAAACTTAAATAGCAACAAGAAACACAAATAAAATTGAATTAGTGGAAACATAAACCAAGAAAATGGTATTGCTTTATCGAGAATTATAAAACTTCTCCACAATGAGAACCAATCAAAATAGCCGAAAAATAACTCTGACCTTAACTGAGGAATTATCAAAGATACAACTAAAAGTATCCAGTAAGTAGGGTAGAGGCGGAAAAACTTTTTTTTCATAAAAATGCTCCAGCTTTCATCAGGTTTTAAAATCCTTGAATAAGCCAGCCCAAAACCGCTTAGAATGAAAAAAATATGAACTCCCTGATATCCAAGCAAGAAAAATATATTTAGTAAATCAAAAACTATATTGCCCACACCATTAAATGGGAGGGGGAAAAATTTGGCTAGCGTCGAGGCTGGACCCACTACTTTTAGATACTCCAAAAAGTTGGTGTATCCAAAAAATGGAGGGATAATATTGAAAGACCAATAATGAATGCCCAGTACCCAGCAGGCGGCAAAGCCTCTCATCATATCTAATTCTTTAAATCGATTATATTTCATAATTAAAAATATCCGTTTAACTCAAAGTTATAGCAAATGCCAGGATAGTTAGGATGGTACAGGATGTACTCGCTCCCTTATAGGATGCGGCACTATTTTTTGTCTCTAGTATTATAACTATTTAACCGGACATAATATACCCCTCTATCATAGCAACTTTTAGCCTGCACAAACTGCCTACTGCCTAATACCTGCTGACTAATTAACTTCAACCGACGCTGAAGTTCCCCTGCAGCCGTAGCAATTGCAACCGCAAAAATCGGGTGCAGCGGCTCGCTGTAGCGAACTTCTGCATAAGTGAGCGCACGAATCAAAGTAAAATAGCCACAGACTAGCAACAGTGGCAAAAACTCCCGCCAGCGATGCCGCAAAACTATCATGCCCAAAGCAGCAAATACAGGCAAAATTCGCGACCCTAAAATGCCGAAAATCCGTTGCCGCGAAAAGAATGACCGCATTGCCTCCACACTAAACATAGCGTGATAAGGCCAGTCACTTATAGGGTTTCCCAACCAGAAAAAAACTGCCTTTTGCAAAAAATACCAGAGATAGACAGCAGGTTCGCGGAGGATTGAAGCGATCGCCCGTTTGGTAAAATAGCGCTCGCCCTCAATTGTAAAAGCATTGTATCCCTCATCCCGGTCCGGAGTGAGTTCTTCGTGCCAAATCTTAACGATATGGCGTTTTGGCAGTTGTTCATAGGCCAAATGATAAAACTCTGGACTTCCTTGGCATAGCAGCGTCAAACAAGTCAGCGCCAAGACAATTATGCGGTCATTTCTTTGCTGCTGGGCTTCTGATATGTCTGGTGTCATAAAAACTGACTGAGAAAATTTGATTGACATTCCCAATTTTTTAAGTTGGGAATGTCAAAAATTATAACGCGACTCATCCCACATGGCTTAGCCGCTTTAGTAAAACTTTTAAAATACATAAAAGCTCCGCATCATTTCTCAAAAGCCCCCGGATTTATTCCTTTGCACGCTGATTGATGCGAGTAATACCCAATCCGGGATTTCTACCCCCTTGATTCTTTAGTCCGCTTGGAGTGGACTTCGTTTGTATAGTAGTAGTTTCAACCGCCGAGTCCTATTGGCGATTTTTAACGCGGATTTGGTATGATTCTCAAATCTAGAATCTCAAATCCGCTGACTATGGACTATGCCCGTGTAGCCGGATTATATATTATTTGCCGCCCGAGGTAAACGGAGCCATCGCTAATCTAACTCGACTTGCGATCGAGTTTGTTAGCTGTTGTAATAAACAAGCATTAACTATACAAATTTTAATAATTAATATATAAAGTAAAATAGCACGGCTAGCAGTCAAAAGTGAAGGTTCACCTCGCACCACCACAGTAAAAAATTTGTGTATTACAATTAACCCGATAAACTGCGTTAAATAGAGTTCATAGGAAATCTGAGCAATCCATGTCAAAGATCTAGTTATTGATCCAGATAAATTTATTAAATTCCTAGATATATTAAAGACAATTACAAATAAACCAAATCCAATGAAAGCATCATAAAAAAACAGTCCCACAGGTAAAAATACGCCGAGAAACTTTATTTAATTTAAAAAATTGAACGAACAGATAATACCCAATATTTCAAAAAATATTGCTAGGGCTATTGTGACTGGCTTAGTTAGGTAATTAATTAATAGAGTAGGATTACTTGCATAAACCTTGGCCATTGCCATTCCTAAACAAAACTCAAATAACCTTGAAATTGCTAAATAGCCTGGATAAGCGAGCTCGCCTAATATTGGCTGAAATCGGTAAAAGCTCCAGCCTAACATTAAAACGAAAAAGGTATATGTTACCTTAATAATAAAAGAAGTAAAAATAAACTGAAAAAAAGAAAATTTTTGTAAGTATTTAAATAGCCAAAAGAAACACAAATAAAATTGAATTAGTGGGAACATAAACCAAGAAAATGGTATGGCTTGATCTAGAATAATAAAACTTCTCCACAATGAAGACCAATGAAAATCGCCATAAAATAAATCCCCTCTTAACCGAGGAATTATCAAAGATACAGCTAAAAGTATCCAGTAGGTAGGGTAGAGCCGGAATTTTTTTTTTCATAAAAATGCTCCAGCTTTCATCAGGTTTTAAAATTCTTGAATAAGTCAGTCCAAAACCACTGAGAATGAAAAAAATATGAACTCCCTGATATCCAAGCATGAAAAATATATTCAGCCCATCAAAAATTATATTGCCCACACTATTAAATGGCAGGGGAAAAAACTTGGGCAGCGTCGTGGCTAGACCCACTACTTTTTGATACTCAAAAAAGTTGCTGTATCCAAAAAATGGAGGGAGGACATTGAAGTACCAATAATGAATCCCGATTACCCAGCAGGCAGCAAAGCCTCTCATCATATCTAATTCTTGAAATCGATTATACTTCATCAATAAAAATCTCCGTTTAATTCAAACTTATAGCAACAGTCAGGACACTTACAATGTCAAGCCTAGGATGTACTCGATCGCTCCTAGGATTCGGCAATAATTCTAATCTATGTCATAAGCGCCAGCGCTGTCTGGCGCGCGTGAAGAAGACTCTCAAACCCTTGAAATCTCGAAGGCTGCGATCGTCAAATCTTCTTCTTTTAACAGGTAATTACCAATAAACTAGGTTTATTGCCGATCGCCCAACGGTAGGATAAGGTAAAGTTGGTCGATCGCACCAATACGCTACGAGGTCAGTGCGCACTTACAAACTAGGAGATTGGAAGCGTTCTAGGAGATTGGAAGCGTTTGAGGGACTTCTATACCAAGCTCGGCATTCACGCCAGACAGGGCTGGTAATCAGCGCCAAGCCGATCGCATTTGTCGCATAACCTCCGCGTGAACCATCGCTAAATTGCACGCGGAGGTTATGCGGCGATGTTTTTTCGGGGCGGATTATATCTAATGTCAGAGCATTCCAGCCGACGATCGCACAACGAAAGACTGGCGAGTCGGGGCGCGGGCCCATTCCCTACGGGATAGCTTCGGTAGCGCGTACTTTCCGGTTGCAGTAGCGATCGCATCACTGTTTCTGGCAAGTTAGAACTAATAGTGAATGTACGAGCGATCGAACTAACTGCCAGACAAACGAAAACTCAACCGGGATTCAATGACTTAGGCGACTTTAACTTCCTGGGGTTTATTAAAAATAATGCTCCAGAGCTAGTTGCGAAAATAATTTTAATCCCAGCCTGTCAGCAGCCTAGTTTTCTTAAACACTTCTTAAGAAATACTATAAAAAAATTCTTATTAAGGAAAACGGCAGACAACTGAGTTGAGCCTCGAAACCATTATCAATTGGTAGTTGTAGAGATTCTTTTAAATTCAAAAGACAATAATTTTGCCAAAGCTAGTTAATTTTTATTAGTAATAGGCTTGAGAATCTACTTCATCGAGATTATTGGGGCAAGAGAGTTAAACGTAACTACAGACACATCATGGTTCAAGTCTTGTGACTTGGAATAAAATTCGAGCTGGTCAGAGAAAGACCTGGTTTCGATAGATAGAGCGAGATTACTGCGTTCACGGGGTGACAACCCCGCTCATTTGCCCCGCCTGTGGCAGATTTACCTGACTTAAGTTAAAAAAAGATGGGGTCGAAATTCTATCGTGGCCCCATCTAGCAATAATGTTCCCTCAATTTTACCAAATTCCGAAAAGAAAAACAACTTAAACCAGCAGAATACCTAACTCTAAAAATTTTAGTCTATCTGTTGCAGAGCCAAAAACAAGTTAATATCGAATTACTGGCTACCTTGATGCCTTATCCGATTCAATTTGAGAGCCGGAGGCGCAGCTTGCAAAGATTTCTAAAATTGGATGGCCTGAACATTGAAAGTTTATGGTTTCCGTTAGTCAAAAAAAATCTTACCAGCAAAATTTAAAAAGTCTAAGCCTTTGAAGCTAGCGATCGCACGCAGGCAATGGCGCTCGCAAAATGTATTTATGCTGAGCTTGATATGGGAGAAAAGAAGTATCTCATTATACTGGCTACTTCTAGATAAAAAAGGGAGTAGTAATATTTCCGAAAAAAAAGCTCTAATCATTCCTGTTTTAGAGTTATTGTCAGATTACAAAATTATCATTAATGGCGATAGAGAATTTGGTAGCATCAAGCTGGCAGACTGGCTCTATGAGAAGAAAGTGAAGTTGATTATTAGGGTGAAACAATGGCGCTACATCCCAGAAAAAAGTTCTGATTACATCCTCTTATCTGACCGGGGATTATTGCTAGGAAAAAGCTGTTATTTATCTGATGTAAAAGTTACCAAACAACAAGGATTTGTCACTTTTGATATTGCTGCTTATTGGAGCCGCAAATATCGCGAAAAACAGGATGATGTTGCGTTGGTATCTTTTGACTAATTTAGGCGATTTAAAGCAGTCGGTCGATACTTTCAAATGTCGGAGTGGAATTGAAGCAATGTTTAAAGATTGTAAGACAGGTGGTTATAATGCGCGAGAAGAGCCATGCTAATAATCAGCGTTTAAACAGTTTGATATTACTGATAGCCATTGCCTATAGTTGCGCGCTCTTACAGGGGCCAAAAATTAAGAGGATGGGAATTCCAAAATATGTGGGTAGGTTAACTGAATATGGGCGCGAACTACGTCGGCATAGTAGTTTTTGGATTGGATTATATGGTCAATGCTGGGTAGTTGGGATTGAATTTTGTCAAGATATTATTATTGAATTAATGAGAATCAGGCGTAATAAACTACCATTTTTTCAGAGGGGTTTGAGGGCTATGTCATTGATTCTATCTATGTTCTGACTGGGTTGTCACCCCGTGAAATTACTGCGTCCTGTTGATATTGCTTGACCCCCACATAGTGCTTGTGAAAGCTAAAAAACGCTAGAGAGGGAAACTTATAAATTAGATGCGTTTCAGAAATAACCGCTACCTCAGTATTCCCATCCCAAAATGATGACAGCCTAATCACAGGCGACGGCAGCGGTACAATTTTTGCAGACACAGGTAAAGACATTATTAATGTCCCAGAAGCACCAAGCAGCATCTTCGGTGGCGAAGACAATAAAATCATCACCGGCAGCCCCGGCGACGATACCATCTACGCCCAAGCAGGCAACGACATCATCAACGGCCCATTCGGCAACAACCGCATCGCCAGCAGGCCTCGGCAACAACCGCGTCGTCACAGGTTGTGGCAACGAGTTCGTCACCGCAGGCGACGGCAACAACCAAATGTATATCGGTCAAGGCGATGACAACATCAACGCAGGCGACGGCGATAACCTAATAAAACCGGGAACTGGCAACGATGCAGTTTCCGTCGGCAATGGCAGCGATCGAATCGTTCTCGAAGCTGGCGTTGGTTCCGTTAGCATATTTGGATTTAATCCGATCGCAGATAAACTGCGCTTAGGTGGCAGTCTCGCGGGCAAATCCATCTCCTTTGTCACGCCCACCAAGGCAGCACGGGAGCATCCCGGTTTTGTAAAAGTGCTATCCAGAGAGGATAATAGGTAGAGCGTCAACAGAAGCGTGAACTGCATTTGTAGGAGGAGTGGCTATGAC
>Ga0247774_1001445_pt1 | contig 11961 bp, 8 predicted proteins | sample UWRJL001104B6_FD_179933 | JGI IMG/M metagenome (GOLD analysis project Ga0247774, IMG submission 179933) | Plant litter microbial communities from Arlington Agricultural Research Station in Wisconsin, United States - UWRJ-L001-104B-6 | ecosystem: Environmental > Terrestrial > Plant litter >... | reverse complement strand
CCTACCTCCACTTTGCGTTGATGACCCTTGAGACCATTTGGCTCGTGTAAAAGTCCTCCATGTTCTTTGCGGATGGAAGCACGTCAATATCCACAAGCGCGCCTCCTTGGAGGTAGTCTCTTGAATGTCGAAAACAGTTAGATATGTGTTCCTGCTCTTGCCATTATGGCGAGACCGAAGATCCATCTCATGGTAATAACACTCCCAGAGCACCTACAGTATATCATTGCCCAGAACATCCGGCCTTCCGAGAAAAGTGTCATCCGCCCACTCCTCAATCATAATTCGAGATTCACGGGAGAAGAAGGCGGAAAAATCGTGCATCTCCCGGCTTACCCCGAGCTGTGTCTGGATCTTGGCGTCCAGGGCTGATACGGCCGTCTCGATCCCGGCATCGACCATGGCCACGCCACCGGACGCGACGGCCCCGAATCTAGGTCCGGCCGCGAGCTTCGGGATGAAGAACGGGATGCTGACAAGGATTGCTACGGCGGCGACGATCCATGTCAGGGCTGTGTCGAGGGCGTATGAGACATCATTCGGGGGGAAGAAAATCGCCGCAATGTGCGGGATCTGGTCAGAAAAGGAGGCTTGTCCGCGCACTATCCCGTCCTAGGGTAGATATGTGTTAGCTTGAGCTGTTTCCTTCCCACCTATGGCATCTATTGTTCATGGCAGGGCCCTTATTCGGATTTGACCATACAAAGATCATGTTGAAGAGGGTGTGGAGATTGACCACGGAGAGCGTGGACAGGTATGTCCAGGGCGGATCACCGGCTTTTTCGTACGCTGTTCCACATATCAGTATTGTCGTCGTATTTGCTCTGGCGATTTATCACTAGATTCCGTACCTGCTGCTCCAGAGACAGTACATGTGCTGTCTTTGCCGATTCCGCAGGCGAAGAAGGTAGCGTGGTCCCCAAACGAAGACGCTAGCTGCCTTGCAAAATTGTCATGCGGCTGCCCTGCCCACCATTCTGCGGCTTCAATATCTGTATCGGCCTGAGCATAGCTTTCTCTTGTGGGGTTCCACTCTGGCCCGATGTTTTGTCGTAGCACCAAGGCTTCGTCCATTAGTGCGGGAGACAGAACGGACAGAGTTGGGAGACTCTTAAGTCGAGTGGATAGTTCCTATTGCGATTCTAAAGTGGAATTCGAAACCGCCGTGCCGAATTTAGAGCTGTCAGGTTGCATCAATTTGTTCAGCTTTAGAATGCCGCGTGACGGCAGCAGTGGCCGACTTTATATTTTCAGTCCTCTCATTTCGTGCTGCCCTTCCTTCTGCAAGCGAGGCGCCGTCGCGAAATCTGCTCATGCTCAGCCGCTTCAGTGGCGTAGCACAGCCCGCCTGGTAGCCTCATCTGCGATAAAGCGGTTGTTTGGGGACCGACCCCCATGTTATCTATGGACTCGCGCGAACAAAATGACCGATAGCCGCCAATTGGAGATTAGATGATTTTGTAGGTATGCATCCTTCCCGTGCAAATAAACAATTCCTTCCTCTCGGGCTCCTACTTGAGTCTAAATATCGAGTCACCATGGCCACAGGCCAGGTCGCTCGTCCAATATTATGCAGCCACAACAACAGGTCAGGCCCTGGTCCGCCAAGGCATAGCTGGCCGCCATGGCTTGGCCTAGTTGGAAGACAGCAGGGTGCACAAGTAATAATCAGGCCCGTTCCTGCAGCTCTTGAGCTGCCGACAAAGTGGACAAAAGGTGGAGACCATACTTACTCCTCGCCGTCGGCTCATAGTGGGGGACAAAATCCGTAGACACGACAAAATTTTTAAACACTTTACATTGCGAAGAGTATCGATTTCGCGGCAAAACGAAACACAATTCCGACTTTTTTCTTCAGCGGTCGCAACACCGACCTGTAATATACGAATGCCCACATCATCGCCATGCCACTATAGTTGCTACCCTTTTGTAGACATAGCAGTTATAGCCTGGGTAGCCCAAAACAAGGATCCTTGCTCTCCCTTGCTCAGTTTGGCTCAGGCTGGAGCAGGAGCTGCTCTGTTCCGAAGAAGGAAACGTAAATTCTTGATGACCATATTGGGAGCATGTATAGGCTGCAATATCCCGCCGCAAGTCAAAGCCTGTAGAGCAAATGGCCATGCTCAGAAGTGACAAAGTTATACTGTTGCAAGACATCAAATGAGTCTTTTCAATATAGATGCTTCAAACCGCTGCCCACCAGCAGAACAGGACATCTGAACGTGAGCCACAGGAAGCAACTTTCCTGTAGTCCTGTGTGCAGAAGAATTGCTTTCCTGAGTAGCTATGCTCCACCTACCAATCAATATATCGTCTGACACGTAGCATCGCCAGTCAAAGAGTGCCTAGGGAGTGTCTGTATAACGTCGAAAGACGCTAAGTGACTGCGAGGAATGTAGGTTTCGAACGTGAAGGATTCAGGATCATGACTCGATGATATCAGCAGGATATCTCGAGTAAGTGATAATGCGGTAGAACATTTGCACCGCAGAATACCATAGCTGCTCAGACATCAGATTTTTCTAGTATCCCTCGTCCAGCTAGTTTCAATGCGGCAAGTAGAACTCATTCCTATATCAAACGTAGCTGCTTGTGCTCAGAATCTGTACGTCGAGCTCTCTCAATGTTGTCATCGTGTCCACGGGTTGAAACCAAGCCAACCCTCCTGTAATGATTCTCTTGACCATCAACAGGCTCAATAATCAGGCACGCCTGGTATTCGCCGGACCCGAGATAAAGCAAATGCACATCAATTTCAGCATCTCCCACATCGTATGCACCTCCGTCGCGACCGTCCCAGTCCCACCCCATCGCATCTGCTGACCAACGTCCTGAACGAAAATGTGCGCTTCGAGGTCCTGTCATTTTGGCCACCCCATGCAGTACCAGGCCGGCTACGTCGATGTATCCGCTTTCAAGCATTCCCCGGGGATCCAGCCCTATTTGAATCACCTTCAATTCAAGAATTTTCAGTTTGCTGGAAAACGGATGTCCTGGATGAGAGATAAAATTGACCTTGAAAGACGAAGATGCCCATGACCAAGACGGCGCAATGTACTCGATGGTCGAACCCATTGTGGAGAAGCTTCTACTAGAAGTCTTGTCTTTTGTCGACTCAAACCAAGCCAGAGACCTCGGCATGTCCTCCTGCCAGTGCCCTGCTACATACCGGCACGCTGTTCGCTGCTCGAACTCCGAAGCCAGACCGGAGAGTGCGGGAAGCTTGTCGGTCCGCTTTGTAGCGTCTAGTCCCGAGTAGGTTGAAACAAGCGCGTCCCAGTACTTGAAGGCATCGGACCCGCGCCCAAGATTATCTGTCGGGCGCTTTACAACGATGCCGATCTCGTCGTCCTCCCATTTAACTGGATAGTGACAGTCCTCGAATTGAACGTTGGTATGGCACTCAAGGTACATCCTCGATGTGCCAAAGTTCAACGCTCGGCCGGAAAGTATCCGTTCTTGCAAGACCCACGATCTCTTGGACAGGGGAGAGTTTCGCTCGGGCGAGAAGCAATGAGAATCGCCTCCAACATTGTGACAGGATAATGACACTTCAACCTCTACCCCTTCGTCGTCCAATTGTATTGTTATCGCGTCGCTGTTTTGACGAGGATGAAGAAAGCCGGATTCACAACCGGACGCTGCTGGGCCGGCCAAAGTTACGTAAGAATTCTTGTAAATTCGTGCCATTTCCGAGCAGTGTTTCTCCCAATCGGAGACCGAATCTTGCAGGATGCAGAGTGAGTCTATCCAGAGATACCTCAGCCCCAGCGACCGCGTGACCGTAACGGCATCTTGAAATGTCCTCGGTAAGCTTGAGAACGCTATGCAACTCTCGAACTCTGCAAGGTTCTCTTGTAACAGTCTAAGGGGTTGGGAATTTCCCCAGCAATGACTGAGGGTGGCATAAGTGCCTTTTTCCTTTGCATTAACAGCGAGACACAGGTCGGAAGAAGCGCTACGTGGATTCTGTAGGTCAAGAAGTCGAAGGGGAAGTGGAGCGTTTCTAGGCTTCGAACATTGGGGGTGGCTTTCCAGGCACTCTTCAAGCCACTCTTTGGCTAGAATAAGATCTGGAAAAGCAGCCGGCTGCCTCCCAAAAATGTGCCAGTACCGCAACGGATCGCTCCCTTCATCATAGGCGTCAATATCTATGCAGCCGCGTAGAAGGTGTGAGGTATACATACCAGGTTGAGATGACACAGACACCATAGCACATGTCTCGTACGCACCGTATAGAGCATACCTGTACTTTCGTTTCACCCTGAATCCTTGAAGGCCCATTTGATAGTCGCGGATAGGGTCTTTGGCATGCTCGTAGTCGATCGCGGTTTCGGCGGTGCTGACTTGGAATGGAATATTGTCGTCCACTGCGTCTAATTCTTGGTGATATTCCTCCGCACTTTGCCTCGAGTCGGGATGATAAAGATTGTAATGCAAGAGCACTGCTTTCCTGAAGAGTGCGCAAACCTTGCATCCCATCTCGGCGGACTGGCTCAAATCTTTATAGGATGGGTGATGGTCACGAGTGTCAATGCCGCCATAGGCCTGCCATTGCATGCGTGTACATAAACGGCAGAGCATTTTTGGGTTTGTACTGAAGAAAAGCGGGTGTCTTTAGATTCGTTCGCGAGGACACGTCCAAAGCGGGGGCGCTCAACTCCCACGCCTTGTAGGTATGGAAGCTTGTTAGAAGGGCCGGTTAGAGTAGGGGGCCGGCTCTACGAGGCTGATTTGCAAAATGGATTAGCGATAGCTAGGGATGTTTAAGGGAGCGCTAAGAGAGAAGCATGCCGACGCAGTGGCCAACAAGACAAGCCTTCACCTAGTACCTGGAAGAGTCACATCCGCCTCGGGAATGCGAGGCGCGAGGAATTGGAGGATTCGTGTGGCCCGACAAGGGTTGTGTTGCGGCATGTTCGGTTGATCTCCGGTTGACTAAGACTGACATTGAGTCTGGGACATCATCTTTCTAATGCCCGTAAAAATTTCGGTAATTGAGCTCAACCCGAGTCCCCTCACGCTTGCAGGGGCACCAAAACCAATCACCATAGCTAAGACCGCCCAAAGCATGCTGCAGGTCGTCAATAGTGTCTCGATCGACCAGCGAATGGCCCAGCCCTGCAGTAGCCCATTTCGGCGCCAAAATGCGAATTCCAGCAGTCATTTATGATGGGACCCCACACGCTCAAATATCAAATCCTGGTTGCTTCAAAAGTTCGGCCCGCCCCGCCTTTCATCAGGAAACTACGCACCGCTGCATTAAGGTGACAGTGATGCTACCCCAAGAGGCTGACGGCGATCTAACCGCGAAGTTGGCGAGATGATTCTACGGGCTTCCCACATCATCGTCCTTTCGCTGGCGACAGGCGTCGCCGCAGCAGCGGACGAAGAGGCAGAATTTGCATTCAATCTCTTCTCCGACATTGCACCGTAAGTTTTTCCCCCTCACGTCAGCACGACGCGCCAAAAATTGACGCGAATTGTCAGCATCCTCGCACTCTTCGGAGAGCAATTCGCGACGCAGTTCGCCAGTGAAAGCCTAACATGGATGGACCACTTGATTTTTGCTATGGTCCCGCTGGGCATTCTTACCGCTATTACCGGCGCGATCCGCGTATCGGGCCCGCGGCTTGCGAAGTCCTTCATCGGCCGCGCCCGCGAAAACAGAGCCCTGGCCGAGATCGAGCTAATGTCGTCGACTTCGGGCGAGGTATGCGAGCTTTTTAACGGTAAATCAATTGTTCGGACCCTGGGAAGCCCGAAACTGGCGCAACTTCTTGTTTTCCCCGACCGGTACGATGAGTTGGAGATGCAGTACATGAAGGATGACAACTATCCGGACAAGACATGTGGAATTCATACCCTGAAGACAGCAATCGACCCCCCCACCGAAGAAGATCCTCCGCTTATGATATTCCGGCGTAAGTACGGCTTGCACCACCGCCAACAGGAACCGCCACAGTAAGGTGCAATGGCTGACAATTGGCAAACTTAATTGGATGACAGCATACCACAGCTACAGCTACGCTGTTGGCCACAAATACTTCCGGAGATGGAGATCAATCAAGAAGTATCTGCGAAGATCAGATAAAACGAGCGACATCGAAGATGCAGCAGCCAAGTGCGCATCGGAATCTGGAATCGAACCCGGTCATTCCCTCGACTTTCTCGGACCGCCGAATCTGCAGCTCAATCTCTCATCCGATCCCGATTCTGGCACCCAGAAGCGCATCGAGCTGTTTGTTGCTGGTACTGTCGCCATTCTGCTCCAAGCCGGTCTCCTTGTTATCGCTTGCATTACTGTGTTCTACACTCCAGTCAAACGAGTTTTGGCCTATGAGCCCCCCGTGTACGGGCTTCCATGTTATGTCGGCGGATCTGTCCTTCTTGTGTTGGGCATGGGGTTGTGTTCACTGGCAATTGAGCAAAGTACCAAGGAATACTCGTGGACTCGAGACAAATCCCAGTCATATTCTAGCCTCAACTCCTCTATCGGCACTCTGGACTCGAGGAAACCTAAGGAGCTGGAGGTTGAGATTACTAACCACGATGTAAGGACGGCGTCGGGGAAATTGAAGTTCCAACCACGTCTTTTCTGGCTGCAGCAGAGCCATACCGTGAGTGACCAATCTTTCGATCCGTACGTGATTCTGGCCGGGCCAAGACGCTACGTCATCACGTCAAGTCGTGTTGAGGAGGTCAAATCGGATTTCTCCAGCCAATCAACCGAAGAAAAGGTTGACTGGCCCGATCACCGGTCCCAAGAGGATCCAAGGGTCTCGCACTTGTACGCGGATGCCTCAATCGTTAGTTCATGCCACCGCCTTTCCACAAGTTTCGTTGCCCTTGACCATGGAGTAACCTCAGTTACAGAAGGAGCCACCCACAAACAAGACATGGGAGTTGCTGACCATTCTTGGCGTTTTCTCGTCCGGCCTCGGCTTCGTTGCTCAGTTCATGGGTCTTCGAGGGCTTGCTTACCCATGCTCCATTGCGCAGCTTGCCGCTATCTTTCTCATGGCGCTAGTACGAGCCCTCATCCGGCGAAGACTCGGACGTATCCCTTGGCACTGTCGAGCACTACCCGGTTACGAACTAGAGTTTCTCGCAATTCATCTTGTATTTTGCCGACAGTTTCGCGAATTTGAAAAGGCAAGGTCCGACAGCCAGCATCTCGGTCGCCTTGCGCCTCACAACATTTACGGCTGGAGAGTGATGACGCCTGGAGTGGGCAAGGATGACAAGTTCTACTTCCGTTCTCTCAAGGAGAGCAAGGCTGCCCTAGCTGAACTAACTACGGAGGCCAAGTCGAAACCGCAACTATCGGAGAAGACGATATCGGGCCTATCGACGCGACCAACCAGGCTGACGTACCGTCGCCAGACCAGCAAGCCTGGAATGGCTTTCAGATCGGGGAAGAAGATCACGCAACCTAGCAATGCCGCTTACTTTGATCCTGCCTCCAGCCAACAGCTGCTCCGTGTCCGCGAGAGACTCGCCGACCTGTGCAGCTGGAGTACGAAAGCTTCGGATGCGGCGCTTGCTCTTGCACAGTCCATCGAAGTGTTCATGGATACTTTTATGCAGAACAGCACAATGAGAACTCTGGAATGGGGATTCGACGTGATGAAGCCTTCATCAGGTCCCGGAATCGAGACCGAGGTTGACTACATTGCTATGAGGGCGACAAAAACGTGCAATAACAAATGGGAGATGGACCTTGGAAAGCTGGATGCTGCCCTTTCCCTGTGGATGGCGAGTATTGAAGCGAGAGACATGAATGAGGCAGCATCGTCGAACCCAACGTCGGCACACGATGCGGAGGGAGGTGGAAACTGCAAGAAAATATTCTCCGATTGGAGACGCTCTCAAGCGGGCATTGGGCTCAAGTACGACTATTGCCGTATTCTTGGCGACAACTTTGATGATGGTGTCTTGAAGCGAGATATTTCTTGGTGGGTGGACGAGATTCTTGCCGACCAGGCGGACATGGACGCGAGAGATTCATCCAGAGGCAGCAGTGCTGCGCGGTACGATGAGGATGTCAAGCTTGTTATCGGATTCAGCGGGAGACCGGGAAGTGGTAAGCCTTTCGTTTCATTTCCCATTTCCTGCTTTCACTAACACTGCGCAGTTGACAATCGACGAACCGGACAGGGGGTAGCACATGAGCTTTCCGTCGTGTCCAGTGCCCACTTACCAACCATCCTTGCTCAGCACCTCTTTACGAGCTTCATGTGGTCGGTGGTGGATTACCTCCCGCGAGACTGTCTTCAGCAAGGGTTTCCTAGCAATGAGCAAGACGTGCAGGTGGAAGGGCCACATAAGTTCATTCCCTACGAGTTTCAACACACGTGGCTCCGACCCAAGCTCAGCCACCGCCTTCTCACCAAGGTCGTCCGACAGATTGAGACGACGGGCCTAGGACTTGGGACCGACATCCTCCTCTGCATGATTCCCGCCCTCAGCTTTAAGGACCTTCTGCCGAACGAAGCTATGCTGCGGTTGCTTCCGCAGGTGAGCAAGGGTCAGGGCTGGGTCGAGACAACCCGTTGCTACAACGACCTCCTTCAATCCGACATTGGGACGAGAAAGGATGAGTACTATAGCTATGCCGTTGTCACGAGAGCCATGGACTTTCTTTTCTTCGCTTGCGAGCCGTACGATGCTACATTCATGCCTCATATTGAGCTGACTGCTGAGTTGGAGACTCTCGTCAGCCACCTGATGGGCCCGAAGCTGTCTCCAATTGTCGAGAAACTTATCCCAGTGTACGAGTTACAGCGTCGGGGCCGCGTATTTGCTCGAATCCTATCTCTATTCGGGGTGATGCCTATCGGATTTGTGGACCCCGAAATCAAAATGAGCGAGGTATTCTTACAGAGTAAGTTGCGCTTCTCGAAGGGCCACATTCGCGTATATCGCCAAGTTCTCCAAAGCCGTATGACAGTGCCAGAAGCTGGTGGCGCCACCAAGAAGGCCATTAGCCACTTGGAGGACACGGAGGAGGCATTCGGCGAAGAGGGCAAGGAAGCTATTGTGCCTGACATTTTCGGCTGGACCGCACTTCACTATGCATGCTGCGCGTCTTACGCCGATGTGTTTGAGCCCACCTTGAAGGCTCTTGGCGGCCGTCCAATAATACAGCGACTCCAGGATGCCTTCAACAGGACACCAGTTCACCTGGCTGCGCTCGCCGATGACCTTGAAATTTTGAAGGATCTCCTCGAATCAGATACAGAGACTGTGCGCATACTTACTGGCGCTAGCGGCATTGACGGCATGACCGCTCTCCACCTCGCAACTGCCACGGGAAATGAAGCGGCTGTTGACTTTCTCATCAAGAGAATGGATTCGACGGGAGTGGTCGACATATGGGGTAGGACGGCGCTGCATATTGCGACTCGTGGAAGCTACTTTGGCATCAGTTCTAAACTTCTGAAGGCCGGTATTCGACCAGAGCGGCTCGATAAGCAGGGCAAGACACCGCTCGCCTATCTTCGTGCAGGGGAGGAGCACGAAGAACTTTCCGAAAATAGTCGACGGATTGCCCTCGAACTTCTCCACTGGGTGCGCGACTTTGATATGCAGGATAAAAGTGGCCGAACCATGTTGCACCACGCCGTCGAGTTCGTCGATGAGAAGACAGTGCGGGAATATCACGGACGGGGCGCTAATCTCGAAAGCGAAGACTTCAAAGGACGAACAGCTCTGCACACGGCAATTCTCCTTCGCAGAAAAGACATGGCACTTGTCCTGCTCGACCTCGGCGCCAGAGCCGACGCCAGGGACGCCGAGGGTGTCACGGTGTTAATGTTTGCATGCCAGGCGGGTATGTTGGCCGTTATTCACGAAATTCTTCAACGGGCTCCAACGACGGTGATGGTCAGAGATGACGATCAGAAGATATGTCTGCATCACGCTGCTGAATCCGGGGATGTAGACACGCTGCGTGCTATTCTCCCTCTCGTTGAAGACATCAACCTTCTCGACGAGACGGACGCAACGCCACTGCACCTTGCAATAGGACAAAGACAGGAGGACAACGCAGTATACTTGTTGGAGCATGGAAATGCGAATCCGGACACGATGGACTCTGATGGAGACACACCGCTCGTCACTGCTTGCGTGCGGAATTGCCCACGTATTGTCGAGGCCATCGTGCGCCTCCGTCCAGACATTGTCAATCGGCAGGATACGAGGTGGGGACAAACGCCTCTTGCTTGGGCAGCCGAAGTAGGCAGCGTCCGATGCGTCACTGAGTTGCTCAAATGTGGCCAGCTGGAGCCTAATATACCCGCTCCAGCCTCAAGCGGGGACTCGCCGCTGCATTTTGCCGTCTCAGAAGAGGACTCTAACATGGTGACGGTCCTTCTATCCCATCCCAAAGTCGACCCGACAGTCCAAAATGACGTCGGGAACAGTCCGGTCGACCTGGCAATTCAGAAGGAGAATGCCGACATTGCGCGGATGATGTTGTTGGACTATCGTGTCAGTGACGAGACTCGACTGAAGGCGATCAACCAGCTCCTTGATAACCCGGATGACCAAGATGTGGTCGACATCATCCCAGACGTGCTGAAGGGCATATCGGATGCAGGCCTACCGGATGCGGCGCTCAACGACGTACTCCACGCCACCGGCCATACGCCACTGGACAAGGTACAGCCGTTCAAAGCTGCGATGAAAAGGGCGCTGAAACGACCCACATGGCGAAATTTCTTGAAGCTACCATTCCATCTTGCCGTTTCCCGAGGAGACCAAGAAGTGATCAGGACCCTGATGAGCCTCGACGCTGATCCCACAGAGCTCGACGAGGACAATTGGACGTGCGTGGATTGCTGTGAACGCTATGGTGTAGAGTTCGGAGATGAGCTTGTGCAGTATTTTACTCGCCACACACCTCCTGGACACAGGAAGGAGCCGTACAAAATGCCAATGCTATTCTTCACAAACGATACACAGTCCGGCATAACCATCCAACCCGAAACTGACACCAGCGGACCTGAATCTACTACCACCGCAGGGGGCGTCAACCGAATCCACGTCCCCGCAACGGATCTTACCCGCGACCGCAAGTGCATCCGGACCCGACACAGCATACCGCCCACGAGTGCCTATTTTTACTATGAAGTGCAGATCGTCCAATGCCCCTCGCCATACCCTACGCTCGCGGTCGGCTTCAGCAAGGAGCAGACATACCTTGATCAGATGCCCGGATGGTTCCCCGGGTCATGGGCTTATCACTCGTACGACGGTCAGCTCTTTCTCGAGAGCGCCCACGGGCGCATTCCGAGCTCCGACTTTGGCCCCCCTGGGGAGTATGGCGCGGGGGACACCGTCGGCGTCGGTCTGAACCTGACGACCGGAAAGGGATATTGCACCCTGAATGGCAAGAGGCTGGACGTTGGTGAGTTTTACTAGTTTTTTATCCCTTGGCGTCTTTAGGCCACCACTCCTGCCCTTTTTCCTCGAAAGGTCTGCTAATCACCTCAAATTATCGTAGCTGATGCATTTGATGGGTCGGCGTTTGGAAAGGGTAAAATCTACCCGTGCATTGGTATGGCTCTTGATGAGGATGCCGAGCTCTTGGTTGTGGTAAATCTTGTTGGATCCGACGAGAGGCCATTTCTATACCCGGGGCCGTACGAATAATAATACGAAGCTAAGAACTATACTGCGTTACTGTTATCGCAATCGGATCCGATAACATCCGGTTTTACTGCAACCCCTTAGTCGTAGATTTGCTTAACTTCATACTTGCCAAGAAGGTGAAGATAGGCAGACACCGAAGAACACGCCCGGGAAATGAAAAAAGGACAACAAATTGTGAGACACAGATGACGAGAGGGTGGAGCCAATTTATCTTACCATAGTCCTAGTCAGATCTGCGGTATTGCCAAGGTGCGCTCGATGCCACATGCGGCTGTTTGCTGCTTAGCGGAATCTAAACAAATA
>Ga0247774_1001444_pt1 | contig 11979 bp, 6 predicted proteins | sample UWRJL001104B6_FD_179933 | JGI IMG/M metagenome (GOLD analysis project Ga0247774, IMG submission 179933) | Plant litter microbial communities from Arlington Agricultural Research Station in Wisconsin, United States - UWRJ-L001-104B-6 | ecosystem: Environmental > Terrestrial > Plant litter >... | reverse complement strand
AGCGATTTAGATGTGTTTCCAGGAAAGGCTGAACTTGAATGCCTAGTTTTTTGGGTACTTTGATATCAGAATATAGATTGTCTCCGGTGTGGCAAAGCTGAGAGGCTTTGAGTTGAGACTGGGTGAGGTGATGTTGGAATAGTTGTCCGGATACCTTATGAAGTCCGACTTCGTTGGAGACGTGGAGTACATCACCCTCTGCCCAAATTTGATGATCTTTAAGAAAGCCTCGAATCGCTTCTGAGGGTAAGTACATATCTGAGAGATAGGCGAGCGCTTGATTTTCCTGATGTAACGCTTGAATTTTGAGCTGAATGGCTGGAACTGGACGGAGGCTAGCACCTTCTAGTTGAATTTCATTGTGCATTGCTTTCTTGCTATCTATCTTAGTCCAATTCAAGAACTCAGCTAGTCGAGCATAAATTTCCGGCAGTGTTACTTCATTCGTTGTAGATAGTTGTCTTGCCTTGCCCTCAGCCTCAATTCTAAGCTGACTCCAAACCTCTGGAGAAATTGTAATTAGACCTTCCTGCTTTAACTGATTGCCTAACTCCCAAAATAGATCCGTTGGCTTAGCCCATATCCGAGTCAAGGCCGTGTCAAACACATCAAATGAATAGACTGTGGGGTTCATTGAAAGCTTTACTCCAGTCGTAATCAAATTTAGAAAGAGCGAGATTGTGGTAGATGATGCACTTTATTCCTCTGTAATACTTTTAAGATTCGATAACTTTTTGGTAAAGGGATTCGATCTTACTAACTACTGCAGAAAGGGAATAATTCTGGTTAACTAGAGCTTTGCCATTCTCACCCAAGTTCTGACTCAGAGCTGGGTCTTGCAATAACTTGGTAATGGCAGCACTAATTTCCTCTGGTGTTTGCTCAACAGCAAAACCAGCGTTGTTACCTTCAATTAATTCCGGCACCCCCTGTGCTTTACCACCGATAACGGGCTTGCCATAGCTCCAAGCCTCCAAATAAACTGCTGGGAGGATCTCGAATATGGAGGGCATACAAAAAATATTGCAAGCCGCCATCGCATCCGCCTTCTCCCGATCGCTAACTTTGCCCAAATAATGAATGCGTGGATCTGCGTTCTCAAACCATTCTGAGGATTCTGGGGTCTCTGGACCCACGAAAACAAAGTGAGCGTTTTGCGTAGTCTGCCAAACTTGGTGAGCAGCCGAAAGCATAGCTTTTACGCCTTTATAAGCCTCCATACGACCTACAAAAAGAATAATGGGAACATCTACCAGATTATGCTGCTGACGAAATTTATCAGGGTTCACTGTGGCTGATAAAATAGGGATGACTCCCAGAATATGCAGTTTTTCAGCAGATACACCCAGAGAAATCAGCTTTTGGCGATCGCCTTCTGTAAGGGCTCCCACAGCTTCGAAGCGTGGATAAGATTGAATACTGACGGAGTTTTCTCCAGACTGCCCTGGATGTACATAAGGTGTGCAAACACAAGGAATACCCTGCTTTTTTGCTGCATCAAGGGCTGCAAATCCTAAATAATCGGCTAGCAAGCAATGCACAACATCAACACTCTGCATCAGTTTTTCTAGTTTCGGCTGAAATACTGATCGATAACATTGGTAACTGAACCAGTCGAGGAAAGGTTCTGTTTTACTTCGTAGGAGTGGTAGAGTTCGGAGCAAGATGGGCAACAAGCGCAAGCGATCGCTCAGGCTGGGAGTAACCGCATGAACAGGAATATCACCATCCCGAAAACTTGAGTAAGTAGGCGCTAGAAGATTGTTATAGAGTGATTCAATCATCATCCTTTTTCCTAACCACCCCGAAACATATTGGGGCTGCCTAAAACCAAAGTTTGCCGCAGCAATGCTGACTTGATGCTTTTGAGCCAGCTCCTGTGCAATCAGACGAGCCTGGGTTTCAACTCCACCAATCGCAGGATAATAGCTAGGACTCACAAAAAGGATTTTCATCGTGTTTTCAAGTATGAGGATCGGGTTTGTGTTCTTAATTCATTAACACTCAGTTCATAACCGAAATTGGTTCTAAACAAGGGTTTGTTTAACTGGAAGCTCCTGATTCATGTTGCATTTGGTGATACTTCCAGAGTCTACCGCGTTGTTCTAACAACTCTTGGTATTTCCCTTGCTCTACAATTCGTCCCTGCTCAAGTACCACTACTTGATCCGCACGAGCAATTGTAGAAAGTCGATGGGCGATCGCAATTACAGTGCGACCCACAGACAGCTTTTCCAATGACTCCTGGATCAGTCGCTCAGATACAGAATCTAAAGCGCTAGTAGCTTCGTCCAAAATCAAGATTTCTGGATCGCGCAACAAAGCACGAGCGATCGCAAGTCTCTGGCGTTGACCACCTGATAAACGTACACCGCGATCGCCCAGTTGAGTGTCAAATCCCTCTGGTAGTTGTTGGATAAACTCTAAAGCATAAGCTTGACGGGCTGCTTCTAAAATTTCTGTCTCTTCCACTCCTTCCAAAGCATAGGCAATGTTGTCACGGACATTTGCATTGAAAATAAAAGTATCCTGGCTTACAATTGCTAATTTTTGGCGCAGCGACTTAATTTCATAGGTTTTCAAATCAACTCCATCAATCAAAATCGTGCCCCGCGTTGGATCGTAAAATCGCGGAATGAGATCCGCGAGTGTAGTCTTCCCAGCCCCTGATCCTCCCACCAATGCGGTCATCTTGCCCTTTTCGATCGTCAAGCTAATGTCGTGTAGCACCAAATTGTCAGGTTCATATCCGAAATCTACAGAAACTAAATTGATCGCCATTTTCAATCCTGAAAACTCAAGGTGTCCGTTCGGGAAATAATCTTTATTATCTGTCCTCAATAGTTCTTTAACATTAACGGCGGCTCCCTCTAGTCCGCTCAGAACAACCCTTGTTCCGTTCACATCCTGTAAGGTTGGTACTAAACGGAACAATACAAAGAAAAATGTAAGTAATGAAGCAACAGGTAATGACTTACCGATGAGGATGCCATTGAATGCCATAATAATCAGGCTGACAAGAATTGCTGTAGCGATACTTTCTGACAAGGGTTTAACTGATGACATCAGCCGAGTTATTTTGATAAAGCTTTCGGCTACACGGTAACTACTTTGATAGAATCGTTTCCGCTCAAACTCTTGGGCAGCAAAGGATTGAATGGTACGAATTCCGTTGATAAATTCTACAGCCGTTGAAGTAAAATGACCGTTAGCTGCTGAAGTTTCAAAACTTACTTCTCGTACCCTTGCATTCAGCGTGGATAGCCCCACTGCCAGGAGACCGAATAGCATCACTGCCAGGAGTGTGAGTTTCCATGACAGCAGCAGCAACGTTAACAAATAAACTACCCCTACCAAGCATCGGGTGATTACAAAGGCGACTCCTCCAAAAGCAGTTTTGATTCTCTCTAGTTCAGTTGTGATGGTGTTAACGAGTTCTCCTGACTTCGTTTTAGTAAAGTATCCCAGACTAAAAGCTTGAAGCTGCTCAAAGATTTGCCTACGAAGTCTATCTAATAATTTAATTTGAGAAATTTCTATATAAATAATAGATAAGTAGTTAAAGGCTGCACGCATCCAAGTGCTAAGTAGGATTAGAATGCTAATGCGAACAGTTCGGCTATTTGCTGAAGTATTTGCCCCTAATATCCAAATATCAATCCATTGAATTCCTGTTTTGAGAGATTCTCCATTGGGGTTTGTTAAGTTTTGTATAAAGGAAAGTAAAAACCCAATTCCTACCCCTTCAAAAGTTGCTGCTAAAAAGGTGAATATAAAAGCAAGAACTACTATTCTGGAAAAATGTTTAAATTCTCTCAAAATTAAGTAATTTTCCTGCCATAAGTCAGATTTTTTTAAATAAATACGAATGGGATTCAATGAGTTAGAGAACATAGGAATTATGAAGGTTAAGTAAAGCGTCAAGCAACTTACGAAATATCATTAACATGAAATAATTACCGAGCCAGAATGAGATATAGCCTTTCTCAGATAGATGAGGTACAAGTTTAGATTTTAGATTTTAGATTTTAGATTGGGAGATTGGGGAATTGTTAATTAATTCGTGAATACCTCATCTTTCCGAGAATCGCTATAGGTACTAAACCCTAATCTCAAGTTGAACACAATCAGCAGAAGGTGAAAAAATTGCTATCGAGAAAAAATCATAAGTTAATTAAAGTTTTAATTCCCTCACTTAAACTAATTTCCGGCTCCCAGCTTATAAACCTTTTAAGTTTAGAGATATCAGCCAGTAAATGCCTTCGCTCCACTTTTCTCACTCTCGACTGATCCACTTTAATAGTAATTTCTTCTCCCAGTTGATTCTCAAATTCTTTTACTACATCTATCACCGAATATTCTTGACCCCTCCCTAAGTTAAATACATCAATTCCAGAATCAAACTTATTAAGTAGCATACTAATGGCTCTTGCCATATCATACGTGTGGATAAAATCTCGTTTTGGCTCGAGATTGCCCAGCTCAATAGTTCTTAGCCCCGAATTAACTTGTCTTTGAATCTCAGGAATCAAGTGCAAATTAGTCTCATTTGGACCAAACGCATTGAAAAACCTGCAAATTATTGTAGGGATAGATGTTTGTAGATGAAATTCATTCATCAAATGTTCGCCAGCTAGTTTAGATAAACCATAAATATCTAGAGGGTTAGTTTGCTGGGTTTCTGGAATGGCATCCTCACAGATTGGATACACTGCTGCTGTCGAAGCAAAAAACATTTTTTCTAGATTTTTTAAGCTTTTGGCAGCGTTTAATACGTTGATAATCCCTTGTATGTTAATGTTACTCGACTTGAAAGGATGTTGATTGCAGTAGGGAATAAAGTGTATGGCAGCCAGATGAATAATCCAATCTGGGTCGATTTTATGAATAACTTCCTTTAAGCCATGTCCGTTCAAAATATCAAGCTGATGAAAATACGTATCAGGAATTGTTAAAAAATCTCTATTGCCAAAGGATAAGTCATCAATAACATAAATATCATGACCCTGCTTTTGAAGTTCAGCTATTGTTGCCGAACCAATAAAACCTGCTCCACCAGTCACTAAAATTTTGGTCATTTTTTACCTATTTACAGCTCAATAGTTGGAGTGTTTACTTGCTATATATGGACTTTAGCTCACCATTAGTCGCTATCTCTATGCGCAGTTATAGTTGGCCACCTCTACATTTAGGAGGTGCGGAATGTGGGTGGTAATTTCCAAGACAGAACTAATATTTCCCAAAAAACCTTAATTTTTGTAGGTGCGTTAGAGAAGTATGGCGTTAACCCTCAATTGCTTCCATAAACTTGGCATGAAGCGCTGAAGGTTTTTAAATTTAAGATTCAGTGTATATCTACAACCAAGTCAACCTCATTTGAATTGTTTGCCTGAATCTGAGCTTCTGCAATTTCCAATAATGTACTCACCTATTATTAACTTTCCAAGCTGAGTTTTACTGCCTCAGATATCGTCAAAGGATAGAATGAATCCCTCAAGCTAATCTCACCCCGTAGTACATTGAATAACTGTGGTAATTTATCAACGTTGTACTTACACATCCAACGAATTAAACGTGTAGTACGAGAATCGTCATTAGCTACTGTCGTGGGAAACTTGAGAAGTCGGAAGAACTTGCCTTCTGTGCCAATGTACCATTGTTTAGGGAAAACCCGCTCTGGTGAATAGAGGTAGCTCAATATACCTGTCACCAGTATAATCGGACTGAGCAATAAAACAAAAAGAAAGACGGCAATTGAGTCTATCCATTCCTTGGGCTGGGGACTTAGTTGGCTTTGCTTGTGAAATTTTTTTTGTTGAATAGTCCTCCGAAGAAACACGGGTTTATTGGCTTGCTCGCAGGCATCTGCCCAGAGCTTCAGTGTTGCTTCACCTAGGGTTGGATGGAGACAAACCAGCCGTACTGGAGATTTTTTCAAGCATTCTACTAGCTGTTGCTCAGTCTCAAACGCCGAAATATAAGGCTGTTTGGTCTGTTGTCCGAGACTGACGAATAACATTCCCTGTCGCCACTTAAGAATGCAGTGAGGTAAGTAATTGTTTGAATGCTGTTGCTCTACAGAGGAATAGATATTTAAACTTGAGAGTGTCGAAGTGGTCATAGGTTTAGATTACCTGAGGCTAATTTTATTAAGGATTATTTGTACAGTAAAAAGACTTAGAATTGAAAATCTCCCTATACAATACTCCAGACAGTTTGGGAAACCATACTACAAGTTTTACAGGACAAGGATTATAAAAAGTCGAATTAAATGCCAGTCAGGGGTGGAGCTGACATTGATTTAATTATCACAGTGGCTCAAAATCAAGCGCGAATAAGCCATTGGGCCATATAAAAACTGTCCGGACTATTGCATATACAGATTGCTTAAGTAGAATCACCTTCTTTTGTAACACATTTTAAAAGCAAGTCAATACTTTTTCATTTTTTAAATTTCGTAATTTGTCGGTTGACAAATTACGAAATTTATGAATCAAAGGGGCGGGTATAACTGATGTCGATCGCCTGACGGGGTGACTAGCAAGTTGAGATACTTGCTAGACAAGGTTTTGAGTTGAGCTATCTCAAGAAAGATGCTCGATCGCGATCGTCACTTTAGAGGGTCGGGATCGTAGAGAATGAGGAAGCACTGTCAATAAGTTTGTCAAGAAGCCATAATTTATTTCAGGATTGAGGGATCTTACCCTTTTTGAGACTAATACCGCCATTTGCGATCACCCCGATCGTATTTAACTTGTTCAGCATGGCTGTAGTCTCAGTGAGTGCGGTTTTTGTCACGAGGTCAATGCGTGCCACCAACACTACCCCCCGGCAACAAGCTGCCACCAGCAGAGCATCTACCATCCCTAAAATAGGAGGTGCATTCAGCAGAACTAAATCATAAGTCTGCTCAAACTCTGTAATTAATCTTTGCATTTGAGGAGAACTTAACAGATTCACTGGATCATTCAGTATTGACCCGGAAGTCAAAATATCAATATATAGGTCTGATGATGGAACATAACTGCGTCTTGGCACTGTAGCGTTACTTTCCAACAGAGTTGAAAGCCCATAATCATTAGGAAGATTGAGCTGTTTATGCAGCATCGGCTGACGGAAATCAGCATCAATTAGCAGTACCCGTTGATGTAGACGGGCAGCACTAATTGCCAAACCTAATGCGATTGTTGATTTTCCCTCACCATCCAATGCTGAAGTAATGATTAAAGGACTGAATGTCGAACCAGAATTTTGAAGTTGAATATTCTTATAAATTCGATCCAAGGATTCCCAAGCAGGTGGAATATGAATTACTTCAATCGTGCAAGACGCCATATTTTCCGGCTTGCCGAAAGGTAGCTTGATGATTGGTTCGCTTGCCCAAGCGGCAGAAGCTTGTCGCTTGCCCCCGAACAGTAGCTTAATGATTGGTTTGTTCTTCTTGACCTGCGGTAGCTGTGGAGTCCTTCCTAGCAAAGGCAAGGGAACCAGTTTTGTTAACTGCTCCGAGCTATGAACAGAATCATCCAACATATCGCGAGCAAAAGCCACTGCCACACCCAAGAACAACCCAACTACGATACCTAGCATAATGTTCTGCTGTTTTTTGGAAATACTCTTTTTACCGGGTTGCGGTACTTCGACAACTTGCCAATCAAATCCACCTCGGGCAATTTCCAGGCTTAAGTCCTGCCGTGCTTTCTCTAACTGTTGAAATGTTTCACGCTTGAGTTGTATCTCTGTTTGTAGACGAGTGTACTTAGCCAATAGATTAGGAAACCGATCGAGTTCTACACGGAGCTGCTGCTCTTTTTTTGCCTGTGATTCGTCGCGTGCACTTAAGCCCTTTAAGTTTGTCTGAACCTCCAGAAGCTTAGTAGCGATAGTTAAGTCAGTTGTACCGAGTTGCCTTTCTTTCAAAAGGCTTTCTCCCGTACCCGGGAGCTGAGCAGAAACTTCTGGTGTAGCACGTTGCCCTTCTGCTTGCAAGAGAATTAGTTGCTTGTTGCGCTCCGAGAGTAGCTTTTGAATAACTGGGTTTTTGTCAGTGAAGCGTATTCGTTGCTGGGCGATAGCTAAATCTGTCTTTTGGATTTCGTTGAGTAAGGCTTGATAACGAGGAGACTGACTTAGCCGTGCTGCAACGAGCGCTTCCTGCGGAGAACTAGCAAGCTGCTGCTGCAAAGAGTCGTATTGAGCTTGAAGATCCCTTTTAGTCGCCTGGTTTGCCCGTCGCTCCTGCTGAATGTTGTTAATTGCCTCAGTCAGAGCTTTTGCTTGTACTTCAGGCTCAATCAGATTTTGATTTTTGCGAAACTCTTCTAAGGTTGCCTCAACTTGAGCAACGTTCCCACGCACCTTTGGTAATTGTTCATCAATGAAGGCAAGACCTTTAGTTAAACGTAGTCTCTGCTGTTCTCGGTTGTAATCCAGATAAACCCGTTGCATTATTTGTAGAACTTTCTGGGTTTGAGTCGGATTATTAGCCGTGTAGGTTACTTCAAAAATCTTAGTCTGGGTGTTTGCTTTCTCATCAGCCACTTGATTGACGGCTAAGGATTTTTTAATCTCCTCTACCTCGATATCTGGGTACTCAGGGCGAAGGAATTTTACCGCCCTTTGGATGAGCAGAGAACCTTGCATCAGACTAAGCTGAGTAGCATTGTCTATCTCAACATTAGAATCAGCAAATTGATTCTCGGTTTTACTGCCTTTTTTGCCTTGATAATTAGATTCTACCAGGAGCTGCATTGAGCTTGTATAGGTAGGCTTTTCCTTCAACGCTTTTACAGTGGCAGCAGCCAAGACAATACACAAAACACTTAACAACCAAAAACGTCTGCGGATTAAGACTGCAAACATTTCTCCATAGCCCGCTTCTGTTTCAGCAATTGAGTTGATATTGTTTTCAGTCACTTCTACGCCTCGATCATAAACCTATTGAACCAAATATATTTATCGCTGATGATGGCCGCAAACTTCCTCAATTACCCCGTCTACTTTTTCAAAGAAAGCTTCTTCGGAAAAGTTACTGAGCGCATGATCTCGAATTTTTTCGTAATCCCAGGCAATCTTACTGGACTCAACTACTGCTGTGTGAATCGCTTCAGGTGTCTGTAGATTGAAAAAAATACCAGTCTTACCTGGTATCTGAGTATCTAAGACGCCACCTTTACCATAGGCAATTACGGGCGTTCCACTAGCATTAGCTTCCACTGGAACTAAGCCATAATCTTCCAGGGCAGCAACAATAACACCACGAGCTTTAGACATCAACTGACTATGTTCTGTATCGCTAATATGACCGAGAAATTTAATATTTTTTAAAGCTCTAGACTCAAGACGTTCTCGCTCTGGACCATCACCCGTGATCAATAATGGCCATCCCAGCCAATTGAATGCTTCAATAATCACATCAATGCGTTTGTAACCAAGCAGACGAGCTGAGGTCAAATAAAAGTCCTCCTTATCTTGGGAAAAAATAAATCTTTTGATATCAATGGGATAGTTAATCACAACTGATTGCTTTCCATAAAATTGCTGGATACGACTGGCAACTGTGCTGGAATTAGCAATGTAAAAGTCAGGTCCCTGAGCAGAATCTAAATCGGCTTTTCTCATCTGCTGAAAAATTGGTTCGAGCATACCCGAAAGATTTCGATAGGCAGCATAGTCTCGAAGATAAGTTGTGGTATCCCACAAAAAACGGGTGACATTGTGACAGAAACAAATATGTATTGCTCCCGGTTTTTTTCGCACAGCTTTAGCAAAGCTCGTGGTACTGCTGATAATCAGATCGTAGTCTTTTAGATCTAAGGCTCGAAAGGCTGAAAAATAAAATGGAGCCATTAACCTAAAATTCTTACTTGCCCCTGGAACCTTCTGAAGTACAGTTGTGCGAACTTCACGTTCGCCTAGATCAATGGTTCGTTTAGGTTCGTACAGAGACGTGAAAATATCAGCATCGGGGTAGTGTTTACACAGCAATTCAAATACACGCTCTGCCCCACCAGGTTGTGTTAAGTAATCATGGACTAAGGCAATTTTCATACTACTTCCTCTATTTGAAAGCATCCTACACCGATGATGCCGTTGTGCAAATACTTCTTGTTCCACCGTTCTTAGCTCGCATCATCAATTCAACCAGATAACGGAAGCACCAAGGTAATTCCCACCGAGAAATTTGGTTACAGGCTAGACAAACGTATCGCAATTGCCCGATACTGCTATCGCAAACTGCAACAGGTGAGTTCCCAGTCCCCTGCGACGGTAATCGATTGGCTTGGGTTCAACTAGTAGTTTCAAAAGAGCTGCCCCTAAGTGCGGGGAGCGTGAATTACATCGTCGCGAATCAAGATATCGCCTATCACCAACTTATCAGGCGGATACAAAACGCATTGAAGCCTACCAACTTCGCTGTTGCGGTACAAGAGTTTGGCAAGAAAATATGAGTCTTCTTCCCCGTTTACTTGCAGGCGGTATTCTCGTCGGCAGGCGATCGCAAATAATCATCCGATCGTTGTTTTCCGATGAACTTTCTAACATCATTTATTTTTAGAATACCCGATAGCGGTTGTTCCTCTCAAATTTACCATAACCCTACAAGATTTTGGCAAGAAAATATGAGTCTTCTTCCCCGTTTACTTGCAGGCGGTACTCTCGTCGGCAGGCGATCGCAAATAATCATCCGATCGTTGTTTTCCGATGAACTTTCTAACATCATTTATTTTTAGAATACCCGATAGCGAGTGTTCCTCTCAAATTTACCATAACCCTTCTTTCCCTTGACCCCTCTGGCTACTGCGTTAAGAAATACCGTAAACCTATGCAGCAATGCAGTAACTGCGGCAAACTTTCTGGTATCGGGTCGAGTATACACGCCTGCATGAAGATAGAACGGCACGGCCAGACCAAAATACTCACGCAACAGGAAATCGAGCTTTTGTTCAACAAAGGTTTGCAAACCACTCGCGATCGGGCGATGGGGTCTATAAGTCAAGAAAAATCAACCTAAACCAAGAAAATCTGAATAAGTCAAGAAAATCTCAATAAGTCAAGAAAAATTAACCTAAACCAAACTAAAGCACGGTTTATCTAGGGCTTGCTGAATAATCGATCGCAAACCAATAACAGGAGCGATCGATATCTGAAAGCTGGGTTAAAGATAAGTTTTTTCTGTGTCGAGTTCCCCCAAATATAATTGTAGATTATCTTCCACCCAAAAATAGGTGTTCTGTTTCCAAATAGACATAAAAACACACAAAAAACCCGGCGCCACCAGGTAGTAAGGTTCATTACCAAAAAAGTAATTGCAATAACTGTACCAGATGTATTATCAAGTTTTGCCATCACTCGATTCAGACCGAATCTTCGTTTACGCAAGCCCCGAATTTCCCCTCAATCGCATTGCGAATTCTCTCATCTTCCAACGCTTGCTTCTTTTTTGATTTACTCACATTTACTGGAGATCTTCCTAATGGCGGTCCACTAATTCTAATTCCTTTTTCTTTGCACCCTACTCGGTTTTCCCTTGTACGATAAATGCGATCTGCATGAACGGACTCTGGGTAATATCCTGTGAACCTATGATATGCTTCTACTTGGGTTTTTAAGTCTCCTGATTCGTTAAACTTATCCCAGCTCATCCTGTATAAAAATATATATCCTTCAAAGCAACTGGCTGATAGTTTTGCTCCAAACTCTACGCTTTTTCCGGCTTTTCCTCTGACTGTGGGACGGATATGGGGTTGACTTAAACTTACTATTCTATCCTCAATACTCTGTTTATTGTTGTCAAATAACCACTGTTGTTGGCGAGCGACTTCTGTGAGGACTAGCAAGGTTTTATATTGCTTTTTCTTCAGACATTCTCGGGTCGCGCCTAACTCTATTAGCTGTTCAATATGAGCTAAATTTTTTTTGATATATTGAAGTTGTTTTTTAATTGCCTGTCTTTTTTTGTTTTGAGCGGGTCGTCTT
>Ga0247774_1001443_pt1 | contig 11980 bp, 11 predicted proteins | sample UWRJL001104B6_FD_179933 | JGI IMG/M metagenome (GOLD analysis project Ga0247774, IMG submission 179933) | Plant litter microbial communities from Arlington Agricultural Research Station in Wisconsin, United States - UWRJ-L001-104B-6 | ecosystem: Environmental > Terrestrial > Plant litter >... | reverse complement strand
CAAAGTGGCCGCTGAAGACAAGGGAACCGGAAAAGAACAAAGCATCCAAATTTCCAATACAGGGGGATTGAGCGAAACCGAAGTCGAGCGGATGCGGCAAGAAGCCGAACTTTACGCCGACGAGGACATCAAGCGCGCTCAACTCGTCGAACTCAAAAATCAAGCTGACACCCTGGTCTATAATTGTGGTGTAACTTTAAAAACCAACGCCCAACTGCTGAGCGACGACCTCAAGGCCGAAGCCGAAACAGCAGCAGCAGCTTTGCGAGAGGCGATGGCTAACCCCGAGATCACAGTCGAGGAACTCACGCCCGCAATCGAATCTTTCAAGCAACTGCTATACTCCCTCGGAACAGCAGTCTACTCCGTGTCCCGCAGCGGGGTAGCCCCGTCAGGAGCAGCGGTTGAAAGCGAGATGATGTCAGGAGTAGAATCAGAACTAGAAGAGGTGGCAGCTACCTCGGACAGCATTTCGCAGACAGAAGAGCTGCTGGTGGCGCCCCAAGCGCAACCGGAACCAGAGCCGGAACCAAAGCCGGAACCAAAGCCGGAACCAAAGCCGGAACCAAAGCCGGAACCAAAGCCGGATAGACAGTCAAAACGACCGCCAAATCCACCGCCAAATCCACCGTCAAAACAAAAACCGAAGGTTCCGGAACCTGAAGTTGATGATATGAATCCTTTCCTTTAAAACAGAAAAGCTAAAAATTAAAAGTTAAAAATTAACAATGAGAATTTTTAATTTTTAATCGGTAATTTTAGGAAAGGTTGCCCGTTTCTTTTTCGTACACTTTTTGTTATTTACCTCCAGGCAAGCAGCTTTATGGCCGGTGATTACTATGAAATATTAGGCGTTTCTCGCAGCGCAGACAAAGAAGAAATTAAGCGTGCTTACCGCCGCCTAGCTCGCAAGTACCATCCAGATGTCAACAAAACAGAGGGTGCCGAGGAGCGGTTTAAAGAAATTAACCGCGCCTACGAGGTACTCTCAGAACCCGAAACCCGCGCCCGTTTCGACCGTTTCGGCGAAGCAGGCGTGAGCGGTGCGGCTCCGGGCTTCCAAGACATCGGCGACAGCTTTGCCGATATTTTTGAAAGCTTCTTTCAGGGTTTTCAGGGTCCGGGGGGCGGTCAACAACAAGGTCGCAGACGCAGCGGGCCGGTGCGCGGAGACGATTTGCGCCTAGACTTGCGGCTGGAGTTTCGCGAAGCAGTGTTCGGTGGGGAAAAAGAACTCCGCATCAAGCACCTAGAAACCTGCGAAACTTGCACTGGTACCGGCGCCAAACCGGGAACCAGACCCCAAACCTGCTCGACTTGTACCGGCAGCGGTCAAGTCCGACGCGCTACCCGCACTCCTTTTGGCAGCTTTACTCAAGTTTCAGTTTGCCCCAGTTGCAACGGCACCGGGCAAGTGATTGAGGATAAGTGCGAAACTTGCGGCGGCCGGGGCCAGAAAGAAGTGATGAAAAAGCTGAAAATCACAATTCCGGCTGGGGTTGACAACGGTACTCGCTTGCGCGTTTCCAATGAAGGGGATGCTGGCAAACTGGGCGGGCCGCCCGGGGACCTTTACGTGTTCTTGGCTGTGAATGAAGACCCCCTATTTAAGCGGGACGGCACTAACGTTAACTCGGAAGTTAAGATTAGTTATTTGCAAGCAATTTTGGGGTGCCGGTTGGAAGTAGAAACCGTAGACGGGCCGACGGAGTTGTTGATTCCTAGCGGAACTCAGGCGAATACTGTTCTGACTCTGGAGAAAAAAGGGGTGCCTCGGTTGGGAAATCCAGTCAGTCGCGGCGATCATTTGATTACGGTGTCTATTGACATTCCGACTAAGGTGACTGCTGAGGAACGGGAGTTGCTGATGCAGCTTGCTAAGCTGAAGGGCGATCGTACTGGTAAAGGCGGTTTGGAAGGATTTCTGGGCAATTTGTTTCAGAAATAAGCAATTTTTGACACCCATGGGTGTCAAATTTTCCTGTTTGAGGATTCCCCGGCAATTTGTTTCAACAGCCGTCAAAAATTTGTGGGCAATTGCCCACAAAAATGGCAGGTGGGACGGTTCCGGGCCAATTTGTTTCAGTAGCGCTCAAAAAAGTGAGCGCAATTGCGCTCACTTTTTCCCGAAATAATAATCTGTGTCCTATTGGACACAAAATTTGAGATTCTCCAGTTTCCAGGCAACTTGTTTAACTATTCGAGGGGGTCTGGGGGAGCAATAAGTCCCACACCATAATCTTCGATTTGGTGTTGGGATACATGGACGCCCCCAGACCGATTTTATCCGGTCAATCAGGCGTGAAATCGTTAGCAGATGTAGGTTTATAGACCCATAGTTCTGTCTTAGAGTTGACTGTATGACTCTTATCATGAACTACTGCTACCGAATTTATCCCGACGCCAACCAAGAAGAAACGATGCTTCATTGGTTGGAAATTTCTCGCAAGGTTTATAACTACGCTTTGCGAGAAATCAAAGATTGGGTCAATTCGCGTAAATGTAGTTTGGACTATTGTTCACTGGAGAGAGCAAGACTTAAGTACCAAATATTTCGCTAAACTTATTCACAGTTAATCGCCCTTGAGGAAGTTTTAGTATGTTTGCCGTCAAGCGAGCGCTCAAATTAAATAACGCCGAAGCGACCTTGATGGCAAAACACGCAGGATTCCGGCGCGTAGTATTTAACTTTGGGTTGAATTTACGGACTCAAATGTATGGCGAGGGGAAATTTACAGACTCAAAGATACTCAACGAAGTTAAAAAAGTTCTTACCAACTACGTCAAGAAACAGCCTGAATTCGGCTGGATGAACCAGTTGTCTAGCCGAGTTTATCAAAATGCTTTGATTGATTTGAAAGATGCTTTTAGCCGATATCGCTCTGGAAAAGCAGGTCATCCGAAATTGGCTAGCCGACGAGATGGTCAATCTTTCACTGTTGACTCGTCTAGTGGAAAAGTCCTGCTAATCGCTGGCAACACCATCAAGATTCCTACTTTGGGAACTTTTCGACTTTATGAACCATTAGAATGCGGATTCGTCTCTCAAACTTTTACGATTTCAAAAGAAGGGAGTCGCTGGTTTGTTTCTTTCTGTGTTGATGCCGAACGTTTGCCAGTTCGACAACCTGAGAACTCTGTAGGGATCGATATGGGCATTAAATCTTTTGCCACGCTGTCAACTCAGCAGGTCTTTGATGCGCCAAAACCATTAAAGCAAGCGAAAACCAAACTTTCTAAATTGCAACGCAAAGCATCAAAACAGGTAAAAGGTTCCCAAAACCAGCGCAAAACCTACAATAAAATTAGTCGGCGACCTGCGCGGATAGCTCGTATTCGCTTAGATTTCCTTCACAAGCTAACAACTTACTTAGCCCAAACGTTCAAACTAATCAAGATTGAAAGCTTGAACGTTCGGGGGATGATGGCCAATCACAAGTTAGCTGGAGCAATATCAGATCTAGGGTTTTACGAATTCAAACGTCAACTCGATTACAAGTGCCAAATGTATGGAGCTAGTCTAGTGTTGGTAGACCAATGGTTTCCCAGCTCTAAAACCTGTTCTAATTGTGGCAGTAAAAAAGATATGCCACTAAGTCTTCGGATTTTTGACTGTCCAGTTTGTGGCATATCTTTAGATCGTGATTTGAATGCCAGTTTGAATATTTTAAACTGGGAACCCTCGGCGTGAGGGGGATAGCCTACTTATCTTGGGATTAGCCGTCTACCCAACAGCGTAGGAAGTAAACTCGAAATTGTGTCTAAAGATGGCTTTAGACAAGTTTAGGTAAGTTTTATGAAGCAGATTGCAAAAAGCATTATTTATGAATTCAACATCGAAAATTGAAAATCCCAAATCCCCAGATGCCCAAATCGATCTGCGGGGCACTCCGTGTCCTCTCAATTTTGTCCGCACTAAACTGCGCTTGGAGCAAATGGCACCGGGTGCAGTTTTGGAGGTGTGGCTGGACCCTGGAGAGCCGATCGAACAAGTACCCGATAGTCTCAAAATGGAAGGCTACCAGATTCTCGAAACGCAATTTGTCGCGGATGAGCCGGAGTCGGGCTTTTTTGCAATGAAAGTGCAGCGCCCAGAAAACAAGGAAGCAGGATGAGCCTGAATTCGCCCTCCATCGTCGGTACTGTAATTGCTGTTCAGGCTAACTTCTACCAAGTGAGGTTAGATCCCACAGTCTCGATTGACGGGAAAAATGCTCCCCTGGCTGATTCTCCGACTCTCCTGTGCACTCGTCGCACTCGACTGAAAAAAATTGGCCAACAGGTGATGGTGGGCGATCGCGTGGTGGTAGACGAACCTGACTGGACTGACCGCCGGGGTGCAATTTCGGAAGTCTTCCCGCGCCAAACAGAACTCAACCGCCCGCCTGTAGCTAATGCCGATCGCATTCTCCTGGTTTTTGCCCTCGCCGAACCCGACTTAGACCCCGCATCATTAACTCGGTTTTTAGTCAAGGCAGAATCTACAGGTTTAGAGGTGAGTTTGTGCCTGAACAAATGCGATTTGGTCACGCCCCAAGAGTTGGAACAGTGGCGCGATCGGCTTTCAGGCTGGGGCTACGAACCAATGTTTATTAGCGTCCGCAGCGGCGCAGTCGTCCAGGAAGCCACCGAAGAAAGTAAAAATGAAGTTTCTGGGCCCAAACCAGCTTTCCATGAGTTAAAGGAGACAATAGAGCTATCTAGCGTGACTTCGGAGGATAAGCCCCTGCTTCCAAGTTCGGTCGATCGGTTAGATCCGTTAAAGTCCGTACATGGCCCGCCGAACTTCCTTCTGCGGCACTTGCAAGGGAAAATAACGGTAATTTGTGGCCCTTCAGGGGTTGGCAAGTCCAGCTTGATCAACCAACTGATCCCGGCCCTGAATCTGCGAGTGAACGCTGTTTCCGGCAAACTCGGCCGCGGGCGCCACACGACTCGCCACGTCGAACTATTTGAACTCCCCGGCGGCGGACTTTTGGCCGATACTCCGGGCTTTAATCAGCCGGCTCTCGAATGCGACCCGTCCGAGTTAGCTCAATATTTCCCAGAAGCGCGCCAGAGGCTGGCTTTGGGTAGCTGCCAGTTTAGCGACTGTTCGCACCGAGACGAGCCTAACTGTGTCGTGCGGGGCTCTTGGGAGCGCTACGATTATTACTTGAATTTTCTCTCCGAGGCGATCGTCCGCCAGCAACAAGAGCAAAACTCTAGTAGTGCGGAGGCGAGTTTGAAACAGCAAACTAAGTCGGATGGTACGCAGCAATACGAACCGAAGCTGCAAACTAAAAAGTATCGCCGCTCTTCCCGCCGCCTTCAACACCAGTCGCTGCAAGATATGTGTCAAGATTTAGACGAGTTGTGAGGAATTAGTCGATCGCCAACGGTCGATCGGCCCCGGAACACAGTACATTAATAGCTAAAATTAAATGGCCTTAAATTTGTTAAAAAAAGTACAACAGAAGCAAAGCGAAGTCGGTTATGCAGGAGTAAAAATACTGTGAATATTCAAGAACTGTTTCAAAAAGGTGGCCCCGCCATGTGGCCCCTGTTGGTGTTATCGATTCTATCTTTGAGTACAATTATCGAGCGCTTGTGGTTTTGGGCGAGCCTCCTGAGCAAAGAAAAGCAGATAGTTAACCGCATTCTGGAAGCGGCTCGCAGCGATTGGGGGGCGGCTAGCGAGATGGCCAGACAAGCTAACCGACAGCCGATCGGGCGATTTCTATCTGCACCCCTGCGCCTGTACAATCCTGAACCAGACTTATTTAGACTCGCACTCGAAGCTGCAGCCGATGAAGAGTTGGCTTCGATGCGCCGCGGCGACAAAATATTAGAAGCTACGATCGCTCTAGCCCCTTTGCTGGGCTTGCTGGGAACAGTTTTGGGCTTGATTAACTCGCTGAGTTCTATCCGTCTGGGCGACATCGGCACGTCGGCAACAACTGGCGTAACTTTGGGGATTAGCGAGGCGCTGATCACGACTGCTAGTGGGATGGTAGTAGCAATTTTTAGCTTGGCGTTTTATCGGATATTTCAAGCTTTTTTGTTCGACCAGACAAAAATATTTCGCAAAGCTGGAAATGAACTGGAATTGCTTTACAGGCAATACTGGCCGGCAGCTAATGCTAAGGGTCGATCGCCCGGTGCCGAATACAGCAATTCTTCATTTGGTTCCGATGGTTTGAACAGGCTTTCTCTCAATTCTCAAGAACCGGGAGAACGGAACCGGGAGCCGAAATTGAAAGGTTCCGATCCGGCTGAAGATTCACCTTCTAATAATTAAAACTCCACAGATCTGATGAAGATTAATCTAGATACTCCTGCTGAAGAGGCTCGGATTGAACTGGTGCCTTTAATTGACGTGATATTTTGCATTCTGACGTTTTTTCTGCTGGCGGCTCTGCAACTGACTCGCCAGCAAGCAATTAATGTCGATTTGCCTAAGGCGAAGACGGGACAAACACAGATGCGAGAGATGCTGATTGTCAGCATTGACGATTTTGGGCAAACTTATCTCGACCAAGTGCCTGTTAATTACCAACAGCTCGATGAAAATTTAAAGAGTTTCCAAAGCAAAAATCCTGCGGGGTTGATGGTGCTGTACGCTCCTCAAAATGCTAGATATGCCAAAGTTGTCGAGGTTTTAGACAAATTGCGAGAGGTAGGGGGCGATCGAGTGGCCCTAGCAACTCTTCCTAGTTCGGCTGCCTCCCCGCTGCCGAATCCCTCGGCTCCCAATTCTGGCATTCCTGTGGCACCTGCGATCCGCAATTCCGGTCAACCGCTGCCGTCTCGTGTGGCTCCCGGGCAGCAGCAGGTCAATCCCAATCAGTTTCAATCTCCTCTCCCCGCTCCTGGGCAGCAGCAGTTAAATCCCAATCAGTTTCAATCTCCTCTCCCCGCTCCTGGGCAGCCTAGCAATTTTGGGGTAAATCAGGGCATTCCTCCTGTTTCACCTGCACCCGCTGCTCCCAATTTCCGACCCGGAGTGGTCACTCCACCCCAGAATGGCGGCTCCTCGAATTAGTAAGAAGGAAGAAGGAAGAAGGGAGAACAGAGAAATAGAAATTCTCCCACTCTCCCCATCTCCCCCTCTCCTCATCTTCCCATCGGACCCCCTCCTCATCTCCCCATCGGATCCTCGCGGAGATAAGATCCGCCGGATTTGGTATAAAGGGCTTCAATTCTTTTGGTTCGTACTGAGCCTTTTTTCTCTTAACAACTAGATACAGTTGTATATGCCTGCGGAAGGAACTTTTGCAGGCATTTCGCCATCTCTCTCCCTAAGTAAGTTATTTCTTAGGACAGATGGTGATTTTGTCAAACGATTGTTACCTTTTGTAATATATACTAAAGCAAGATGGGCCATCGGGCATCCCGAAACCAACGGTCGATCGCTGAAACAACTTACAAATCTGGTTAATCCAGGTGTTCACTTTTAAGTCACCTTTACTTACAGAGGAGTCAAAGTCATGAGCCAACCAGCAGAATTGTCTTTGGAGCAGCAATTTAGCCTGTGTTCCTTCAAAACACAGGTAAGTGACATGAGCCGCGAACAAGCTCAGGAGTTTTTGGTCAAGCTTTACGAGCAAATGATGCTTCGGGAAACCATGTACCGCCATTTTCTGAAACATCATTGGGGCCTAGAACCAAACCCAGGGGTTGAGTAGCAAAGAGTCGCAGTCGGCGACCTCTGTCTCTTACTCTCTTCCCCAGGCGGAAAGGAGTTGGGGGTGATGGGGCGTCACTCGAAGGCACAAGGAAGAGGGCTTTAGTTATCTACCAGAGAAGTCAGAAGCAATAAAATCAAGGGTTTGTGCAATTAAGAACGTCATCGGGCGTCGGGTGTGGTTGCTATAGAAGGTAGAAAGCATCTGCACAGAGTCATCGTCTCGACGGGAAAATTTGAGAGTCTTTTCTTGATTCGGGTCAAATTGGGAAGTCGATCGCAGCAATCTCTTGACCTGCACAGAAGGATCTAGCAAAAATAATTTATCGCGTTCGGCTCAAAAATTTGATAAATTTTGATCCTAAGCCTAAACTTTTTAACAAAATAAAATATTTGTCTTTAGTTACAGCGCATGAGGTTTGACAAGAATGGTGCTAGTCGGACATCTGAGCCGGATCTCCGACTAGCAAGACCTTCAATTTTTACATCAAACCCGCTAAACTCGCAGGTGGTAAGTCTAGAAGAAGCTATTCCGACTGACGTTCCAAAGTAGCCTCCATCGTACTCGTCAAGTAATGACCAGACATGATGCCGCTAGAGTGATAGTAGCGGTTCTGATCGACGCGATGGAGGGTATCAAAACCCGTGCGCCGTTGGCGTTCGTCTCCCAGTACCCAATAACGCTGGACGATCGACTGGGGAGCAATCCAACCTTCGCCCTCGACCCGACCGAGTTCGCTGTGTTGGAGTACAAAAGTATACTGCCGTTCATCGCTGTTGAGGTGTCCTCGGTACTGCAAAATAATCTCTTCGCGATCCCCTCCAGGAAACACGAGCTTTGTTACCATACTGAACCAATCTGTTCGGTTCCAGCTCACTAAAGTTTTGCCTTTCACCGTAATTGGCACGCCATTGCGCTCAATCCAACTTCCTTCGAGCGTCCATTGGCCCGATTCCATTAAAAACGTGTGAGCCACAGTGCTGTTCCTATGCTTTTCCTGCTGGCTACAATGCTGGTGCAACAACGCACAGCCGTTGTCCCTAAGACTCTATGCTATCACGCCCAACTGTGCCAACAAGAGTTAATTTCCCCTAAAAGTACCGGTGCCCGAGCACCAGTAACTTGAGGCAGATTGCCGGGAATGCCCCGAACCCGCCAGGCGGCTAAAACCGCGAAAGCGATCGCCTCTTTAAAATCTACACTCAAGCCTGCCTCAGAAGTAGTCAACACTTGCACTGGATGCAATTGAGATTGCAATCGGCGTTTTAAGTAGAGATTGTGGCTGCCGCCCCCGCACAGTAAAACTCGATCGGGCATAGCCGGTAAGAAAGTTTGGTAACTGTGAACGATCGAGGCAACAGTCAGTTCTGTCAGAGTAGCCAGTACGTCAGCAGGACTGAGGTTATAACCTTGGGCCTCGACCAAACACCGGTCAAAATAGTCTACACCAAATAACTCTCGCCCAGTAGATTTCGGCGGTGGTTGACGGAAGAACTCTTGCTGCAGCCAATCCTCGACTAAAGCTTGACAGGGACTTCCCGATGCTGCCCAAGCTCCACCTTCGTCGATCGTCTTAGTGCCGCCACTGAAGTGCTGCACTGCCAAATCTAACAGGGAATTCGCCGGTCCTGTATCCCAGCCGGAGATGCCCTCCCCAAGACTGAAAATCTCCGACTCCTCCTTGTTTTCCCCCTTGGACCTGGCCGGAAGATAGGTAAGATTGCCAATTCCGCCCAGATTTTGGATGCAGAGGCTTCTGTTGGGTTCCGCCAGCAGGCAGGCATCAAGTATTGAGACTAAGGGTGCTCCTTGACCCCCTGCTGCAATGTCTGCCGATCGAAAGTTACTCACAGTAGTAATGCCTGTCAATTGCGCAATTAGTGCGCCCCGCCCGAGTTGCAAGCTGTAGCCCATGAACCCAATGGCGATCTCTTTCTCGGCTTTCCTTGCTGGTCGATGGTAGACGGTTTGACCGTGAGAGCCGATTAATTCGGCTTTATCATATTCTGCTTGAATTGTCAATGCCGCCGTGGCAAATTCTTTGGCGATGGCATCATCTAATTCGGCTAGTTCAGCCATTGATAAAGCTGAGCCGCTGCAAACCGAGAGAATTTGCGATCGCAAATTAGCAGGATAAGGGAAAGTCTTGCCGGCTACCAATTGCACTTTCAAGTCTGTTTGGGAACCGACCACATCCACCAAAGCAGCATCAATGCCATCCACCGACGTGCCGCTGATCAAACCGATAACGCGGGTCATTAAATTTTAGATTTTAGATTTTAGATTTTAGATTGTCCGGGGGGTTGCCCGATTTATTTGAGGTCGATCGTCACAATCACCACAGTAATATTATCGCGTCCCCCTTTATCCTTAGCGGCTTGAATCAAAGCATTTGCAGCGCCCTCGCAGGCGCGAATCGACTTCAGAGGCGAAGCAATCAAAGGATCGGAAAGTTCCTCAGTCAAGCCGTCGCTGCACAGCAGCAAGCGATCCCCTGGCTGCACGTCCACCGGCAAAATATCTATTTCCCGCAAATCATCGCGGCCCAAACACTGGGACAAAACGTGACGCCAAGGATGACTGCGAGCCTGGTCGGGAGTTAGGGCCTTTCTTTTCACAGCCTGAGCCACCCAAGTCTGGTCTTCAGTAATCTGCTCCAAGCGAGAGCCGTGCAGCCGGTACAAGCGAGAGTCCCCGATATTTGCGCACCAAGGTCGGCCCTCATCCCTAAACATGAGAACCACAGCCGTAGTCCCCATATCAGCACGCTCGGGGTGGTCTAGCTGATCCGTCAAAATTGCTTGATTAGCAATTAAAAAAGCCTTTTCCAACAACAGCGGAGAATCCTCAGGCCCTTCCCAATGTTCGAGCAAATAAGATTGAATCGCCTGAGTCGCAATCCGGCTGGCTTCTTGACCTCCGGCGTGTCCTCCCATGCCGTCGGCCACTATGAAAAATCGCCCGTCAGAGTCTATGTAGTATGAATCCTGATTTACTGAACGAACTAGCCCCGTGTCTGTCTTACCTGCGAAAGAGCGTTTCATAGATTGGGTGATTGGACTCATCGAACTTAAAAGCTTGATTTAAGTGGTGCAATGTTTTTTCCACAACTTAAATCGCGAAGGGGACTTGAAATTTCTGTCGCCCGCGATCGTGAGTTTGGGAAAAATTGCACTTCCTTGACCTTATATTGTATATCGTTTTGACATCCTCACCGGCAAACAAGGCGCGGTGATTCCCAAACCTCACGATTTAGGTTTCTGTTTCATAGCAAATGCCTCTACCCACAAGGAGTTTTCTGGTCTTATGTTCGCTCCACAGACGCTCCCCCGCGCTTACCAGCGGTTTTTATGTATCTTCATTCCACAGAAGAATTTCTTTGTCGTTTTGATTCAAGGGATGCATATTTCATTGCCCCATCCTCTTTTCCCGGTCTACCGATTTTTCTTCCCCGTTGCGAAACATCGCAAACTTTGAAGACGCGGGTTTATGACTCCATAGACGGACAGTGGGTCAATGACCACTGAAATTATACTGCGACACCGTGTAAAGCCGTCCTAGAAGGACGGGGTTTCTACCCAATTTTTTTGATGATGGTAATCCCGTCTTAAAATTTCGGTAAATCCAGTAAATTAAGCAGCGCCTGCAAAAAAAACTGGATTTCTACCAAAAATCACAGGTTTGGCTGGCGAGAAATTTAGGAAGCAACCGGGTTGTTAGCGTCAAAGCGCGTAAGTGCTCTCAATTTTAGCAATCTGTTGTCAGCCAGCCAAAACTTAACATTCGAGGTCAACTTTTGGCTGGCGAGAAATATCAAACCTGAAATTTCACATCCCAAATTGGACAATTATGACATCCTGTCTAAACGATCGATCCGCTTGAACAAACGCAGAAGAGCAAACCCTGCACCCGCCGCCAGCAATGCCACAGCCACTGCCGGCCAGACTTGATTGCTGACAAACAAAATTGTCGCTGACAAAGTAAAAGCACTCATCAGCAAAGCATAATTCGTACCCATTTGAACGCTGGTCATGCGGCGGATCAACCGCTCTGTTTCGGCAGAACGGACGCGAATCCGTAAATCTCCCTGTTCTAGTTTGTCAATAGTCTCCTCAATCCGGCGGGGCAAAGCCAAAGCAGTCGAACTCACCTGAGCTGCCTGACGGCCGATTTCGTTAAAAATGCTGCTACCTGCATCAGGGCCATTTCCATTACTCATAAGCTGCATGGCAAAAGGTTGTGCCACCTCCATAAAGTTAAACTCGGGATCTAAGCCCCGCCCCACTCCTTCAATCGTCGAAAAAGCTCGCATT
>Ga0247774_1001442_pt1 | contig 11988 bp, 5 predicted proteins | sample UWRJL001104B6_FD_179933 | JGI IMG/M metagenome (GOLD analysis project Ga0247774, IMG submission 179933) | Plant litter microbial communities from Arlington Agricultural Research Station in Wisconsin, United States - UWRJ-L001-104B-6 | ecosystem: Environmental > Terrestrial > Plant litter >... | reverse complement strand
ATGCCCAGCATTTGGCAGGCAGTACCGAGATGTCAACTCCGCCCCCGGTAAGTGACTTTTCAAAATCGGATGAGAATGCGTCCCTTGCCGTCAAGAGTTGCACAGGCGACAAGTTCTCCGAAGTTGGGTGGATATTGGCAGCAGAGCATAGCCTGGCCATGACACTGGAGATCGGCTGTTCCTCGATGAATTCCGACCATGCCCAGGAAAACCACGGCAGCGGATTTTGGATGCCAGATGCCGAGGGCTGTATAATGTTAGTGAACATCCTTCCTGCTCTCAACGCCGATTCACAAACCTCAGAGAGTTGTGTTGCCCCTTTCAAGACATTGTGAGATATTTCCGGGTTGCGATTCGCCCACTCAAACAGGCCGTAGAGGTTGTAGAACGCAAGGTTTAACGGATACTTCTTGATAAGTGGCTTTGCGGCTTTTTTGATGGAATCTCTATCTCGAAGCCACTCAAGTGCAAGATAGTACATGCCCAGCTCTTCTTGTCCGTGCTGCACAAGCTGCTTCAATACCAAGAGAACCCAGGTGAAATCCACGGGCTTGTGATGCCCGCGGTAACCCTCTCCCCACTCAATGACAGAGCAAATATACCGCGGGAAAATGGCGGGGGTGACGCGACCGGTGAGGTACATTGGTGGTGGTCTTATGGGTTCTTCGTCCTGAGGAGCGGAAGCCGGCGTGTAGTGAGATAGCTTCGTATTGAACCCTTTGTCCGCGGGGGCAAGGAAAGGATCCGCTTCCCAGTCGCCGGACAGGTGAATAGGCGGTAGGCGGCAGAATATAAGGAAGGCGTCGAACACATGTGCTTTGAGTGACGAGAGAATGGTGAGCGGGATTACGAAAGGGAGGCCATCCAAATCCGAATACATGACCACCTTGAAAGGGTCATTGTCCGTTCCTTCGTCAAGTGTTCGGGCCGGCATCCGAGCCGCCCTGGCTCTTCTAAGTTCTTGCCACGCCCATTTCTTGTACCCATCTCGAGACTCCGACGCAGAAGTCTCATCATCGGCCGGCCGTGGCTCTGGACTAACTAAATCACCACCATGGTTCGCAAAACGGCCCCAACCGTGAGCACAAGCCTCTCCGATCCGCGGCACCTCGGCTTCCCAAAAGTCGCTGAACACTTCGGGAATTTTAGCCCCAGAGACGACTGTATCCTCTCCGCCCATGAAGTTGAGTTCGAGAAGAGCCTGCCACGCTGCTACAGAAAGCTCAATATAACCGGTGTCGTAAAGAAATCTGGTGGCTCGAAGAAAGACGTAGAGAATTTGGCGATAGAGACTTTCAAGCTCGTCCTGGGCTGGGACCGATACAGATGAGACATCCGACGCCTTCTTTTTCAAAAGGGCTATCCGATCTAGGAAGACTTCCTTCGTCCGGCTGAAGTCAAATGTGGTTACATTTGCGATTTCGTATTCCAAATGAGCCTTCCACAACACAAAGCTGTCGCTCATTTCTTCCTTGACTGCATCCCATCGTTTCGCTAATTCGGCTGCGGTCCAAACCTTAATACCTTCTCGAATTAGTCCAGCAAGCAGTTGTTCCCGATCGGCCCTTGATTTAGCGTGGGTGAGAGCCTCCTCGTACATTGAAATTTTGATTTCGGCGAAGCTTTTGATTTCATTTGTCGCAATATCCTCCGCCGGGTTGGCTCCAACGCTCATCAGAACATCTTGATGATCGACCAGTTCCAGCCATGCCGGTATATCAGTAGGGTCTGCTTTGACACGGCGCGACAGGCGAATCGATCTTTGCTTCAGAGGGTCAGCCGCTTCGACTGTCTGTTCCTTTCCTGGGGGGTTGGACGCTTCTGACTCGGACTCATTGTCGTCATTGGAGCCGTCACCGGTTTTCTTGCCCTCAATGCGCCGGTACTCGGGAAGCTGGTCGTCCGACGAAGAATCCTCCTCGTCGCCCCTCATCCTCTTTCGGGTGGTGAGAGAGATAAAGTCGTGGCCCTCAGGCTCGACACTTTGCTCCTTCACCTTGATTGTTTTGGACTTCATGTACTTGACGTGGCGAAATGGATTCTTGTCTCGCAAAGATGGCCCCGAACTCTCGCCAGGTAGCCGAATGCTAAACGTGTCATGAGGCCCGTCGCGATGGATAACAAGATATCCGTCCGTGCCTAGGACCGCCTCTCTCCGAGCCCTTCGAAACTGCAAAGCGTTCCATCGGTCTGGTCCGTACTTGGATAGGAGGTGATCGCCTTTTGTGTCAACGATGAAGAGATCCTTCCCAAGACTTGCAGTGTCAGTCACGGTTCGCTCATCTCTAACCTTCTTGACTAGTTCGCGATCTGCAACCAAATCCTGGACGGGTTCATCTCGCTCTCTCCTGATGGGCTGGTGTTCCCTTGCATCGGGACTTTGAGTCTTACGGCGATCATGATGTCGATGTCGATGATGGCGATGTGATCGATGAGATTTGTCACTCTCTTTGCTCCGCTGTCCGCCTTCATTTGGGGCAGGTACCGTCTCGCCTCCAGCCTTGGCAAAGGCTTTGTGTATCGACTGGGCGGCGGGCTTTGGCTTGAAGGAGCTAAACTTTGGGACTACGGGTTTCTTTCCCTGTGGCGACTCCGACATTTCGGTCCGTCGATTGCGATCGTCCTGCGTAGTTCAAAGATAGCCCGCATTTGATAACGAAGCTACATATACTAAAAGATCAGGCTATGGGCCACTACTCTGCACTTTGAAAAACGCTAGGCATTTCGATGTTCGGAGCTGCGGGCTCTTCGTTGTTAGCCTGGCGGACGTAGAAAGATTCTTCTTGACAGCCTTTGTGAGGGGCCATCGGTAGTCACAGCTTCAATACTGAAAGCGGAAAGCAACATAGCAGGGAGACTCCTCAGCTGTGCCCAGCTGCCACTGAACCCCCACTGACCCCAACCTGCATTCGAGTTGCACTGAAATCTCAATGACGCACATGCTATTGGCCCCGCCATTCCGTGGACAGCTCAAGAAAAATGCCAGTCACTCTTTCGGTCTATGTTGTGCTTTGACAAACCTCTTTCGTCAATTTATATTGCGAAGTACGCAGGACCACCGCCGCCTTCTCTGCCGAATCTTATGATCTTGTCAACCGCCGCTGAACAATTGGTGACGATGACAACTATCATTCTCGGCTCCTGTTGGGGTAAGTTGATTGCGGTCAATTTGAGAGTAACTTTGCTCTCGAGAATACGCTGCATGGACCGGTCTGGAAGAATTGAGGACCTGCAATCTGATAGATGTCCCTGGAACTGACTCGGCTCTCTCTAGCAGACGAAGGAGTACGTTCGCGCTCGAGCTCGACTCTCGATCCGATTTCTAAAAGAGGCTGTCGTCCGCACGGCTGACCGCGTGTGCCCGCAACGACAAAGAAGGGCAATTTGACAGACCATCTGCTCTTGACGAACTCGTTCGACATTTGCGCAAGGACAGAGGGTGGACACAATGCTGGACTCTGTCAAGTGAGTGCTATACGGGCAATATAGAATAAGAGTTGGGATCGACTTTCTCCAGGACAGGTGGCCAGACATACGCCTTCCATCTGCTGCCATCGGGTCTGATGACCGGCAACACAGACAATTTGATAGGCTCGGGGGTTGTTTTCAATGTGGAAGCTTTCTTCAAGGTGTTCTTATAGTTGCGAAGACCTCGATCGCCAACTAAGGACCCCACAACAGGAACTTGCCGAGCTGGAGTCTAAAAGGCATGCCTCGAGTCCACGAGTGCATCCACGTCAGCTCCTGGTGCCATCTAAACTTCGCCCTACATGCTGCTGTCGATGGGCTTTCAGAAGCTGAGCTAGCATATAGCACGAAAGCTACACGAGATGGGTTGAGGGTTATCGACATGTACTACGAGTGTTTCGAGAGAAAACTGCGCCTTCTGGCAGACGGCTGTCGCAAGCGATACGGTGGTGTTCTGAATACTCAGTAGAAAATGAGATCTAGAGATCCAGGGCATACAAGGGACAACTACGTCCATACATCTTCGATGCTATAGATTACATGAGAGTCGCGCGAGAGAGGTCACATTGTGGAGGGCTCGCAAGCCTTAAGTCTGATGGGATATCACGCCAAGGGCAGGAAGACTCCCGACTGGTTAAGTGCTTGGTCTGGACCTCGGCAGCTACCCCTTCGCAACATCCTCATTCTGCTCAACGGGCGGTTTCACTCAAGGTCTCTCACGCAGTCCTTTTAATATCAAGCGAGCTTAATTACTGCCAGTTTCAAATGCGGGTAGGAACACAAGAATTTGGACCGATAGACGAATTTCGAGCGGCATTGCTTAACTTTTAAATTACAGGAACATTATCGGCGTTGCCAAAGCATATGTTAGTCTTGTTACTAGTGGCAACGTGAGATTAAAGACATATCAAATGCTAAGTATATAATTTGTAGACAACACGTATCGTTGGTGGACCTTTTCCTACGGAACAGGATGGAGACGTCGGCAAAGCACTTCAAGGAATCGGCGGGGAAAATGTAGGGAGTTTTTTGGCGACGATACTCATCCTACAACTGAGAGCCAATGGCTAATAATCCTCAGGGAGTCTCCACAAGCAGAATGAGAATATGTGCGATTCCCATGGATATACCTACCCACTTTCTCAGGCATGCCTCTATTCCATCCATGGCATCTCCTAACTTGGGTGTAGGCTACTGTCTCGACCTCGTCGTTCGTAGGTACTCTGCCACAGTGAACCGTAAGTATTTCACCACAGTCCAGTTGCCCGTTGCAAGGTCACTAATTGGAAAACCGGCAGACTAAATCTCCATCAACTTGACCAAGCGTAACTACTTCAAGCTTCAATTCACATGCTTTCAAAGTTTAACTCCAAGGCTCTAGTCGACGTGCTGGATACGCTTCCAACAATCCGAGTGGCCGTAGCTAATGGTACAAGTAACGGAGAAATGCTTACCAGCTTCCCGGCAAACTTGAGTCTTGCAAGTGGCGCTGTTGGCGTTTTATATTTCGCGCTCTGACACATACTCTAGCTTGACAGATGCACGATCGAATCGTCGACGTCCAAGGCTAGCAAGTTCAACCAAGGGGGTGCGACTTGGTCTAGTCTTCCGCCGCAAGCGCAAAAGTATATCGAGTACATCGAGACATCTGTCGGTGCCAAGGTATGTTGCCAAAGGCGTAACCGACACTACCTTGAACGCCTGCTAAAATTTCACAGATCGCCTACGTTAAAACTGGCCAAGATCGCGACGACACAATCATCATGGAGTGATGTTACAGGTTCACATCGGGTCGGCCCCATTTTTTCTAGTCGGAGCTATTGCAAAGGTTGTTGCTTCTCTGTTATTCGTCTTGAGCAAGCCATGTAGCTCGATTCGAATGTGTGTGCATGGTATCAATATAACTTCAGACCCAACTCTCCTTACGAGCCAGGACAATATCAATCCCCACCATCGCGTGAAAAGGTTCGGTACCGGCCAGATTCTCGGCCTGCTCTGTGTCGGGCGAAATTTTGAGTGGCTATGACACTCTCGTAGACGTCAGCGTTTGCATTTAGTTAGTTAATATCCTATTGCTTGCGCAAAATCTCAGACTACTCCAATTGTTTAGGGTTAGGGGTTTGCATCATTTTAGGCTTGGTTGTCGCCAAGGGCGGAGCGTGTGGCGTTGAACATCTGAGCTGAGTCTCATGCTACCGGCTCGTCCACGTGTTGCCACCAGCCATACCACGTCTCGGTCATCGGACGAGCCTCAACCTGCTCCACCTCGTACTGCCACCGTCTTAATAGTTCTTAATCATGTTCCTATACGAGACTACCTTTCGAATCTTTCATCCTTCGACTATCGTTACGGCGCGACATCCGTAGCTCTATCGGCACCAACTGCCGATGACCTCGAAATTGCTCCGCTGGCGACCGTCAAGCTATGCTGCACGCCTAATGGCATAGATACCTTTCCCCTTCGAATATCCGATAGAAGGACTGCAAGCCTCGTTTTGCAGCTTCACGTATCTCCTCCCTCCAATATCGCACCATGGCAGAACCAGGGGCTAGCAACTCCCTGTCGGTGACGACATCTCCGTTAGCATCGCGCCGACGGCCACAGCTGAGCCGGCAGGTTTCGAACGGCGATACCAATGAGCAGACACCACTCCTGACGGCCTCGCGGTCTAGGGCCCGCATACAGAGTGGACACCAGTCTCCACGACTGCATGCACAATTGTCTAGAAACCAGACCTACTCAGGTGAGGCATTATGGAGTTCCGGCTGAGGGGGACCACTCCTTCCAGTACTGCGTGGAGCGGCCGCCACGCGATTAATGGCGATGCCGGAACGCTGGCTAACAAAACTTATCTCGCTGCAGGAAGTATCCGAAGCATTCGACACCACACTCGTCAAGCCTCGTGGGGCCAGCGGCTGATCCAGGCCTTGTCCGACCGACAAGACTCGCTGTCCGAGTCCAAAGGCTCCATCTTCCCCCACGAGCGCGTTTGGTACGATCAGTTTACCTCAACCGACTGGGTCCACGACAGCATTGCGGACGCATATCGGGCTAAGGCTCTGCGTCAGCGAAAGGATTTCTGGGGCCGAGTATATGCCGCATTTGACGCAACACAAGGATGGATCCTCAGTGCCCTCTGTGGCTTCCTGATTGCCATAATGGCGTATACCGTCGACGTCTCCGAGTCTATCGTGTTCGACTTCAAAGACGGCTATTGCGCGAGGGGCTGGTGGATTGATGAGAAGAAATGCTGTCCGGACGGGTCCTGCGAGGAGTGGCGGACATGGTCCGAGGTACTGCGTTTCCACCCCTTTGGGGAGGTCTGGACGGAATTTGCCGTCTATCTGGTCTTGGTGGTTTCCCTGGCCACCGTATCGTGCTTGATGACGCTGAGCACCAAAACGGTCGTCCCTTCAGCCTATCGACTAACAACCTTGGACGAAAACCTCGGGGCCGAACGAGCTCCAATGCTAGCCGAAGATGCTAACAGCGACGACACGGCGAGCAGCCCGAGGCAGGCGCCCGAAGCATCCGTGATACCCCCCATGGTCTACTATTCGGCCGCCGGTAGCGGTGTGGCAGAAGTCCGCGTCATACTAAGCGGATTCGTCTTGCACGGCTTCCTTGGTTTGAAGACATTGATTGTGAAGATGGCAGCCCTGATTCTGAGCGTCGCATCCGGTCTCAGCTTGGGAAAGGAAGGGCCCTTCGTCCACATTGCGACGTGTGTGGGGAACATTGCGTGCCGTCTCTTCAGCAAATACGATGGCAACGATGCTAAGAGGCGAGAGGTTCTCTCCGCCGCCGCTGCTGCAGGAGTCGCCGTGGCCTTTGGAGCCCCTCTCGGAGGAGTGCTCTTTGGCCTTGAGGAGGTCTCGTACTTCTTCCCGGCAAAGACCCTTTTCCGGACCTTCTTCTGCTGCATCATTGCGGCCCTATCGCTCAAATTCCTGAACCCATACGGGACGCACAAGATTGTCCCATTCCAAGTTCGCTACGCTGTCGACTGGGAATACTTTGAGTTGGGTAGCTTCATTCTTGTCGGCATTCTCGGCGGAGCAGCTGGTGCCCTGTTCATCAAGGCCTCCAAGCACTGGGCCAAGTCGTTCCGTCGCATCCCGGCCATCAAGGCCTATCCGCTCCTAGAGGTGATCCTGGTGGCTATCGTGACAGGTTCCATGAGCTACTGGAACAAGTTCACCAAACTTCCCGTTGCCAAGCTCTTGTTCAATCTCGCTTCGCCTTGCGACCCTAATGACGCCCACCGCGATGAGCTTGGTCTCTGTCCAACCGAGATTGGGCAGATTGGAGAAGTCTTGTCAGACCTGGCTATTGCCTTTCTGATTAAGGGTTTCCTGACCACCATCACATTTGGCATTGTACGTAGGATCAGCTCGTTTTGTGGGATGGATCGCTAACAACAGTCTAGAAAGTACCCGCTGGTATCTACGTGCCGTCCATGGTTGTCGGCGGTCTCATGGGCAGATGTGTTGGTCATATCGTGCAGTGGTTCGTCTTCCGCTTCCCGACCTGGGGTGTGTGGGGGTCGTGCTCGACGGCCGCCGAGGGCACCTGCATCCAGCCTGGTGTTTACGGGCTTATCGCTGCCGGCTCGACCATGTGCGGTGTTACGCGTCTCTCCGTCACACTGGCCGTCATCCTCTTCGAGTTGACCGGAAGTCTCGACTACGTGCTACCCTTCTCGCTCGCGATTCTCGTCGCGAAGTGGACGGCAGACGCAATCGAGCCAAACAGCATCTACGATCTACTCACCAACATGAACTCGTATCCTTTCCTCGACAATAAGCATAAGCCCATTTTTACCTCTGATCTTGCGGAAATCGTGCCGCGCGTCCGCCGTGAACGGCTTATCGACATCACCAACTCACCCAAGGTGCCGGCTGTGAGTCTGCGAACGAAACTTGAGCTTCTCCACAAGGCTGGAGAGCTAGATGGTGGACTGCCCATTATCAGGAATGAAGTCCTTGTTGGTCTTATTCCTGCTCCGGATCTGGAATTTGCTTTGGACAACCTGGAAGACGAAGGGTCAAGCATGTGTCTTATGACGTATGTTCCCAGCATCGAGGACGACGACAATATGCAACCAGATCCCACCGACTTTACGCCCTATATCGACCCGGTAAGTCTTGTGTTTCCCCTACCTCTTGAACCGGAAGTATCTAACAACATGACAGGCTCCCGTTGCTCTGGATATCAGATCGCCCATGGATTTGGTGTACGAGTGCTTCGTGAAGCTGGGTCTCCGTTATGTTTGCGTGCTCAAAGACGGCAAGTTTGCCGGCATGGTAAGTCCCTTGCCCTCGTAGTTGTGTCTAGTTAATGCCAACTAATCCGTCGTAGACGCACAAAAAGACTTTTGTCAAGTACATGCGCGAACTCGGAGAAAATGAAAATGGACACTAGTGCCGTTCACGACTTTCCTTCCGAGCTCCGCAAATAGAGACGACAATCCAATGCTCGCGGTCCCGCCCGTCACCGTTCATCCACACCCGCATTTCACCGCGGGAGGTCCTTCACGGGCCACCAAATGGGCCGGCCGCGATCGTCATGGGAAGCTCCATAGCAACGCCCATCGTCAAGCTCCATATTCGCATCGACATTGCTACCATCACATGTACAACTTGTTAGAACAGAATAAGGAGAGGAGAAGAGGTTTATTTAGAGGGTAGAAACAACAAGGAATACCTAGCCGCATTATATGGGCCAGGGCTTATAATGTCGGTTACCTGATTGTGCTCTCTTGGTAGTTTTGTTGCGTTTTAATGTATTATTTGACAAGGGATATAGGGAAAGTAGTTTTTTTTATAAGTTTGCGCCTTGTTTTTTTGAGCTGGAAATTTGGGTTGGCTTACTCTATGTCTTTTTGTCAAGTATTGAAGGTTAGATATTAGACTGGGGCGGAATACCAGCAATGGATACAAATATATACCAAAGATCAAAGGTGTCTTGGTTTAGTACGGCAGGCAAAAGGGGCTGATACTAGTTGACTTTATTGACCGACCCTAATGATCCAGCAAATGCGTCAACCCCTACCTCTGAAGATGCATGATAGATCGAGAACCAGGCTCTGCACCAGACTTGCCATCCTATTCAATTGAATTGGCTATTTTTGATGACCTATTCGATTATCAAATTAATAAGCCGTAGCTGGGATGAATCTTACGTTAGATGTTGAGATCATTACTCCAACCCATTTGCCAAGATGTCACTACTCCACTCGCAGCTCGTCTACCGGCCGCTCTGCGATATTTTCAGCTGTTCATGGATGCCAGAGTATGTCGTCAGCTAAAATGTCGGCTCGGCCTGCATATGCATGCCTGTGGCTCCTCGGAGAGCATATTGGGCAGGAATGGAGGGACTGAGGGGTAGATCAAGGCGCAGGGCTCTTGGCTTTATATCAAGGAGCGGTGACGACATCAACTGGAAATAAAAGCTCCAGGAAATCAATTCAGCTTTCGATTCCCGGATCTTGAATTTCCACGTGCACGTCCAATTGGTTCCCATGTTGGATCTGCGCCCGAATTTTGTTGGTTAACTTATTTTGCTTGAATTTGTCTTTTGCAAAGTTGATCACCATCTTAGCTTCGAGCTGATTGTTTCATACCTAGACATTGTGTTTGCTAGTGCACCCACGCGTTGGAGCTTGTTTGTCGGGTACGCATTCTCTTCCCAATTTTGGGTTCCCTCTTCCTTCCTCGCAATACGATACTAGGCAAGCGAAGGAGCCACCCTCTAAATATAAGATTCAACGACCACTTACAAGCTCTCCTCGCAAACGAAACCGCAAATTCCTACTCAGCCAAACATGGCAAGCTCACTCCCCAACCCAGCCGTTCAAGCCGGCGGTGGGGCCTCCGAATCCCGCACCAACCGCACCGTCCCCGAGGCTCACGGAGCCGTGCTCACCCACCTCAAGAAGATCTTTGGCACGCAGGCCGGCTCAACCTCCGCTGACCGCTGGCACGGGGACCAGATTGCCTCGTTCCTCTCACGACAGGGCGAGCAGCACCTCCCCGAGAACCACTTTCTCACCAAGGCCGCCGCTCATGGCAGCCCCGGTCTTGACTTCCCCGCCTTCTTGTCCTACATGCTTTCGGCCGATTCGGCCGCGACAGCCCCGCCCTCCACGGATGACCTTTCGTACCCACTTGCGGCGTATTTCATCAGCTCGAGCCACAATACGTACCTGACGGGGAATCAGCTCTCTTCCGAAGCCAGCACGGAGGCCTACAAGAACGTCCTTCTCCGAGGATGTCGGTGCATCGAGGTGGATATCTGGGACGGCGATGACAGCGATAGCGAGGGTGGGGGCCTGAGCAGTTCGAGCGATGAGGAAAGGAGAGAGAAAAAGGCCGCGATGGCTGCCCAAAAGGTATCGCTGACGAAGAAGAGCACGTTTGTGAAGATTAAGGATAAGATGCCCGACAGCTTGTCCTCCAAGCTTGCCAAGACTTCCATCGGGAAAAAGCTCGACGACAGGCAGGCTGCGAAGGCGGCGGCGTCGAGTGCTGGTCAGGCTCCAGCGGCCACGAGTTCGACACCGGCAAATATACCTCCCAAAAGCCCGCCCAAGCCGCGCGTCGTGGAGCCGCGCGTGCTGCATGGTTATACCCTCACGAAAGAGGTGTCGTTCCGGGATGTGTGCGTTGCAGTCAGGGACTATGCATTTGTGGCGAGCGATTTACCGCTCATCGTCTCGCTGGAGGTGCATTGCTCGCGCGAGCAGCAGGAGTTGATGGTGGAGATTATGAAGTCCGTCTGGAACGGCATGATCGCGCCTCCTCCTGCCGATATTTCGAAGCTGTCCCTCCCGACACCTCAGGAGCTGCGCAACAAGATTATTGTCAAGGTCAAGTACGCGCCGCCCGGCACGGCAGCCAAGGCGGATGGCCCCGACGACCCGAAAGACAAGCCAAAACCTCCAGCCGCCGTCGGCAAAGTAGAAGGCAAGAAGGAAATCGCCGTTGCGTCTAAGAAATTGAGCAAAATTATTCCGAGCCTGAGCGAGATGGGGTACTACTCTCGAGGGGTGTCCTTCAAATCTCTTAGTCAACCAGAAGCCAACATGCCGACCCACGTCTTCAGTTTGTCGGAAAAAACGGTGGAGGATTTGCATGAGAAGCAGCCGAAGGAGTTGTTTGGACACAACATGGCGTACATGATGAGGACGTACCCGCATGGTTTGCGGATCGGAAGCTCGAATCTGGATCCGGCGCCGGCGTGGAGGAGGGGCATTCAGATTGCGGCTCTCAATTGGCAGAATTGGGATGAGGGGATGATGTTGAATGAGGGGATGTTTGCCGGCACTTTGGGTTACGTGTTGAAGCCGCCAGGTATCACCTCCTGCTCCATTTTACTGGCTCTCAATATATAGGTGTACTAATACGGATTGGAAAGGCTACCGCATCAAGAAGGTCGGCGAACACCCCCCGCCGATAACCTACCAAACCCTCGACCTAAGCATCTCCATCCTCGCGGCGCAAAATCTCCCCATGCCA
>Ga0247774_1001441_pt1 | contig 11988 bp, 7 predicted proteins | sample UWRJL001104B6_FD_179933 | JGI IMG/M metagenome (GOLD analysis project Ga0247774, IMG submission 179933) | Plant litter microbial communities from Arlington Agricultural Research Station in Wisconsin, United States - UWRJ-L001-104B-6 | ecosystem: Environmental > Terrestrial > Plant litter >... | reverse complement strand
GCTGCGACTGGACGACGCCGGCTTTTTGGGCGGCGCGGTCGCCCGGCGCTACGCGCTGTTCTCCGGCGCGCTCTCCTCGCTGCTAATGGCTTGGGCGATCTCGGGGCAAGGCCGCGCCGCGGGCGTCGCCAGCCCCCCTTCCCTCGCAAGCAGCTCGGCCTTAGCTTGGTGTGGTGCGGTGGGCGCCGCGGTCGTCTTGGGCTACGCCGGCTCGGTCGCGCGCGCGGCGGTCCGCGGTGCGCGCGAGGTCTCGGCCGAGGTCGAGCGCCAACTCCGCGGTTTTCCGCGGGAACACGGCATCGCGCAGGTGCCCCTCGAATACACGCCGAGCTACAAGAGCTGCGTCGAGCTGACGACTTCCGTGGCTTTGCGACGAGCGTTGCTGCCGATCGCCGCCGGCATGGCTGCGCCCGTGTTGCTCGGGCTCGGGCTACGCGTGCTCTTCCGCGGTCCGGCTCCTGAGCTGGTGCCCCAAGGTCTGAGCTGGTTCGTGGTCGTCGCCTCGCTGACGGGTCTGACGGCGGCGCTCGCGCTCGATGCCATGCGCGCCACGCTGGGCGGTGTGCGAAGGGCCAATCGCGGGCGCGAGAACGGCCAGGCTTTCTCGACCTCCATCACCGCCGATGCCTTGTCCGACATCTTCGGCAACGCCGCGGCCCCTGCACTGCAACTGCTGGTCAAGGCGACGGCCGCCGCCGCGCTGATCATCACGCCTTTTCTCCGCTGATTTTTCGAGCTCCAAGCGGGAGCTCCCACACTTTGAAATTTGCCATGAACGAAATGCCGTCATCCCCCGATTCGAAACGAGGCAGCCGTGTCGTCGCTGTCTGACGCCCTCTCCACGCTCTCCGACCGCGGGCTTCGACGTCTGCTCGGCGCGCGCACGTTCCTGCGTGGCCTCGACTACGAAAAGCGCAAAGTCGTCGAAGAAGTCAGCGTCAACGATTCGAGCGCGCAAGGCCGCGTGAAGGGCTCCGATCCGGATCCCTACGAGGTGGCGATTCGGCTCGGCGGCGAGGGCATCACCTCCAGCTGTACCTGTCCGGCTTTCCAGAAGACCAACCAGCACTGCAAGCACGTGGCAGCGCTTTTGATCACGGTACGCAACAAAGCGCGCTCGGCGCTGCCGCGACGCGAAACGCCGGCACAGCCGCCGCCGCAACAGCTTCACCCCACGGCGCAACAGTCGGGCAACAACAGCGGCAACGGCGGCAACGCCAGCGCCAACGGCGCAGATGCCAAGGGCGGCCGGCGCCGCGACCGGCGCCGTCGCCAACAACAGCAAGCGCCGCAGCTGCCGACGCCCATCAGCCACTACACGCCCCACGCAGCGCCCGCGCCGGCCGATCTCAGCGCTCGACCCACCGGGATCGGCGCGTGGCTCGCGCCGGACGGCACGCAGCGCACGCTGCATTTGGAGTTCCGCGTTCACGTACGTCAAGGTGGTCTGACCGTCACCGTGCTCGACATCGACAGCCGAACGCCGCTCTTGCCCAGCGTGGCCTTGAACTGGCAGGGCGTGACGCCCACGGCGGACCGCAACGCCCTACGCGTGCTGGCTCGCTTCGAAAGCGGCAATCCGCGTCACCCGGCAGTCGACATCCGCGGCGAGGACGCGTCCGAGCTTCTGCCGCTCTTGCGCAATCGCCGCGTATTGCTCGAGCCCGCACTGATGCAGCTGCGCTTCGCGGAAGAAGCGCTGCGCCCGCGCTTCGATCTGGAGATGGTCGGCTCGGACACCATCGTATCCAAGGTGACATTCGAGCGTCAGAACGACGGTCGGCGCTTTCAGCTCACCACCGGCGGCTGGTTCGAGGGCGCCCCCGGTTTTCACATCGACACCAACGAAGGCATCGCTCGACCTCTCGACCATCGCGTCTCGCCTGCCGCACTTCGCCGTTTGCTGCGCAGCCCGACCATCGCAGAGCCCGCCTCCGAGTTGATCGGCATGATCACCTACGGCTTGCCCAAGGTCGCGCTCGAGATTGGCGCCGAATTGCCCGAGCTGTCGCAAGTCGCGGACGTGATCGACTTGGAGCCGACATTTCGCATGCGCGCGACCGGCTCGCTCACCGAAGCCGAAGTCTCGTTGCGCGCCGCCTACGCCGACCTCGAAGTGGAAGTTCGCGCCGACGGCATCTCGCCGCCAGTGATGATCTTGCCGCCCACGGAGGGACAAAAGCGTGCCAAATGTATCCGCTGCGACATCGCCGCGCAGCAACGCGCCGTACAGCTCTTGCTCGACTTGGGGCTGGAGGCCGACGAGAGCGGCGAACGCTTCGTGGCGCGCGCCGACCGGGCCATCCACTTTTGGTCGGAGGGCGTGGGCGCCTTGCCGGAAGACTGGGATCTGTACGTGCCGGAGGACTTGGTCGGCACCCACGTACGCAGCAAACCGATCTTGATGCACGCGCGCGTCTCGAGCGGCGTCGATTGGCTGAACGTCAAAATCGACTACTCGAGTGAAGGCGTGGGCGTCGATCGCGACGAGCTCGAGCGTTGCCTGCGTGAAGGCCGCAAATTCGTGCGCTTGTCGGACAACTCCTTTGCTCCGTTCGACGGCGAAAAGGTGCAAGCCATGATCGACCGCGAGATCGAGCTGATCACCGCGGCCGGAAAATCCGGCAAGATCCCGCTATCTCAGGCCGGCCGCGTGCAAGAGCTGCTCAATCAAGCGACCAGCGCGACGGTCGCCGCCGCAGCCAAGACGCTGTTCTCGAGGCTCGCGTCGATCGACGAAATCAAGGCGGCCAAGAAGCCCAAAGGGCTCAAGGCCACGCTCCGCCCGTATCAAGAGCAGGGCTTGTCCTGGCTGCAATTCGTGCACGAGCTCGGCTCGGGCGGCGTGCTCGCCGACGACATGGGTCTGGGCAAGACCATCCAGACAATCGCGCTCCTATTGCACTTGAAGGCGGAGAAGAAGACCAAATCGCTCAAGGCGCTGATCGTCGCGCCAACCAGCGTGGTCACCAACTGGGTCCGTGAAATCGAGCGTTTTGGTCCGACGTTGACCACCGCCCTGTGGCACGGCGCTGGCCGACGCGAGCAAATCGCCGATCTGGAGAGCGCCAACGTGATCATCACCAGCTACGCCCTGTTGCGTCGCGACATCGATCTGTTGAAGAAGCTGCCGCTCGACTATGCGATTTTGGACGAAGCGCAGAACATCAAGAACCCGCTCAGCGCCACCGCTGCAGCCGCCAAGGAGCTGGACGCCAGCCGCCGCTTGGCTCTGACCGGCACGCCAATCGAAAATCGACTGAGCGAGATTTGGTCGATCTTCGAATTCGTGAGCCCAGGTTTGCTCGGCCCGCTGCAAAAGTTCGAGGAGAAGTTCGCGCGCCCGATCGACCAAGGTGATTCGAAGCAAGCAGCCCGGCTCAGGGCCGTGATTCACCCCTTCATCTTGCGCCGCACCAAGAACGAAGTGGCCAAAGATCTGCCGCCCAAGATCGAAGTCGACAAGCTGATCGACATGGCGTCCGATCAGAAGGCCATCTACATGCAGGTGCTGCGCGAGGTGCGTGCGCAGGTCATGGGCGAGGTCGAGCGCCAAGGCGTCGCCAAGAGCCAACTCCACATCTTGGCAGGCCTCACCAAATTGCGACAAGCGGCCTGCGATCCGCGCCTGCTCGGACTGCCGCGTGAGTTCAGCCACGACGATAGCGGCAAGCTCGCTGCGCTGCGCGAATTGGTGGAAGAGGCCGACTCGGGTGGTCACAAGGTGCTCGTGTTCAGCCAGTTCGTCTCGATGCTGAAGCTCGTGCGCGAAGCGCTCGACGAGGACAAGATCCGCTACGAGTACCTCGACGGCAGCACGATCGACCGCGCCGAGCGCATCGATCGTTTCCAAAACGACCCGACGGTCCCGGTGTTCTTGATCAGCCTCAAGGCCGGCGGCTCCGGTCTCAATCTGACCTCCGCCGACACCGTGATCCACTTCGATCCCTGGTGGAACCCCGCGGTCGAAGACCAAGCCTCCGACCGCGCTCACCGCATCGGCCAAAAGAAGGTCGTCACGGTCTACCGCTTGGTCGCAGCCGGCACGATCGAAGAGAAGATCCTGCAGCTCAAACAGAAGAAGAAAGACCTCGTCGCGTCCGTCCTGAGCGAAGACGCCGGCGGCGCCAAGACGCTCACCCGCGACGACTTGGACGATCTGTTCAAGATGGATTGACGAAAGGCCAAGGCCAAAGGCCGCGCCCTCTCCCAGGACGACCTAAGTGTAAACCGAACGCCCAGCGACATGCGTGGCGAGTGGCCCCGGTGGGTCAAAAACTGACCTCACCCGGGCACGGGGCGTGTTCCTCCCCCTGATCGGCTCCCAGAAGCTCGCCAAGATCGCCAAGATTTCCAAGATCGCCAAGCCCTCAGCGCGCCCCAGCAACGCGAAATGCACCACTGGGGCCCCGTGAGCGTTTTCGGGTTCGCGCTTCACAACCGAACCTACGCATCGTGTACGACGCGAACCCGCGCACCGCGCAGCCGCGTCAGGCCGATGTTCGCGAGGATGGGAACGGCCTGCGGAGCGCGTCGTATCCGGCCGATGCTCGCTGTGAATCGTGATGCGAACGGCCGGCTCCGATCAAACCAAATCTCTTTCTCTCCCTTGGCGATCTTGGAAATCTTGGCGATCTTGGCGGCCTTCAGGGAGCGCTGAAGCGTTCGAGAAGAGAGAGCTCAGCGGCGCATTGACACGTTCATCAGCAGCCCCAACCCCATCAGCGTCGTCAGCACGCTGCTGCCCCCGTAGCTAAACAGCGGCAGGGTAATGCCCACCACCGGCAGCACGCCCATGGCCATGCCGATATTGAACACGGCGTGCCAGAACAAGAGCGCGCCCACGCCCACGGCGAGAGCTGCGCCGAAGCGGTCCTTGGCTTGGGAAGCGATGTGGATCGACCAAATGCAGACGAAGGCGTACAGGCCAATCAGCACTACGGTGCCGAAAAAACCCCAATCCTCCGAGAACACGGCGAACGGGAAATCGGAGTATTGCTCGGGCAGAAAACCGAATTGGTTTTGCGTGCCTTGCATGAACCCTTCCCCCGTCAGCTGACCATTGCCGATCGCGGTCTGTGACTGGAGGGCGTGCCAGCCGGTTCCGGTCTTGTCCGCTTCGGGGTTCAGGAAGCTGGTGATGCGGTGCTTCTGGTAGTCACGCATCACGAACATCCATGCGAGCGGCATCGAGATCGCACCGGTGGCCAGCAGCGAGAGCACGCTGAAGGTGCGAATGCGCATCATGGCCAGCATCGACACGCAGGTGAGCAGGTAGATCAGCGACGTGCCGAGGTCGGGCTGCGCCATCACCGCGGCCACCGGCACCAAAATCAAGCCTGCCGCGGGCGCTAGATCCACGAGCGATCTCGGTTCGGTCCGGGAATCGTTGTGAACCACCTTTGCGACCATCAAGATCAAGAAGATCTTCATGAATTCGCTGGGCTGGAAGGCAAAACTGCCGAGCTGAATCCAGCGCGAGGAGCCGCGGATGTCCTTGCCCAGGATGAACACCAGGCCGAGCGAGACCATGCCGCCCGCGTACAGCACCGGAGCCAAGCGCTCGTAGTGCCGGTAGTCGATGGCCGCGACCAAGATCGAAATCATGGCGCCGACGACGATCCAGTAGATCTGCGTCACGTAGATATCGGCCAGGCGCGCACGGCTGGCGTCGTCGATGTACACGCTGGTCGCGCTGTACAGGTTGACGAGCCCCAGGGTCAGGATGGCCACGACGCCGAGCAAGAGCGGCATGTCGACCATCGGCCCGCGCCGAAACGAGAAGCGATCGCTCGGCATTACAAGCTCCCGCGCTTACCCGGGGGATGCGCGGTGGTCTGGGCGGTGACGCGCTTTTCCTTCAGCTTCTCCCAGTCTCGGACCACGCGCATGGCAACTGGAGCTGCGTTCTTACCGCCGCCGCCGCCGTGCTCGATGATCACGACAATCGCGATTTCCGGGGATTTTGCCGGCGCGTAACCAGCAAACCAGGCGTGATCGCGATTGAAGTACCAGACTTTGTCCGGATCCACACCGCGCGGCGTGACGTGGCTCACCTGGGCGGTGCCCGTCTTGCCTGCCAGATCGAGGCCGGGGATGCGTTCCTTGTAGGCGGTACCGGTTTTCTCGCCGACCACACCGGTCAGGGCGTTCTTGACCATCGTCAGGTGGTCTTGGTCGAGCTCGACCATACGACGGACGCGCGGTGGGAAATCCTGCACCACCGTGCCGTCGCTGGTCTCGATGCTGCGCACGACCTGCGGCTGATACAGGGTGCCGCCGTTGGCCAGCGCTGCGTAGGACAGCGCCAACTGCAGGACGCTGACCGTGGTCGCTCCCTGCCCGATCGCCGAGAGCAAGGTGAAGCCGCCGCGGAACGCTTCCTTGTAACGCCGCGTGTACCAACTGCGAGTGGGCATGCGGCCACGCGCCTCCGGATTGACGCCGATGCCCGTTTTCACGCCGAAGCCGAAGTCCAGCCCGATCGCGGCTAGGCGATCGATGCTGAGCCGCGATCCGAGCTCGTAGAAGTAGGTGTTGCACGACTGCACGATGGCAGAATGCAAGTTCACCTTGCGATGCACGCCGGTACAGCGGAAGAAGCGCTTGCCGTATTCGAACCCGCCGTGACAGTCGACCTCACGGTCTGGATCAGTCACGCGATCCGCCAAGGCGGCCAGGGCGGTGAAAGGCTTGTACGTCGAGCCTGGCGGGTAAGCGGCCGAGATGGTCTTGTCCATCGTTGGCTTCAGCGGATCGGAGTTCAGTCGCCGAAACGCGGCTCCCACCGCCTTCGTGCCGTTGCCGCCCGAGACGACGTTCGGATCGAAGCTGGGCTTGGACAGCGCGGCCAGCAGCCTGCCGGTGCGGACGTCGACCACGACCACCGCGCCGGCGAGCTGCCCTCGCATGCCCTTCTCGATCGACGCCACCAGATCGATGTCCATCGTGAGCGAGATGTCGCGCCCTGGAATTGGCTCCAAACGGCGCGGCTCTTCCAGGTATTTGGCGTCGATTTCTGCGTTGCTCTCGCGACGCGCGATGCCGCGCACCATCTTGCGCCAGCCGCGCTGCCCACGCAGGTAGCTCTCCCAGCGCCGTTCGATGCCAATCGCTCCGATGCGATCGCCCGCGCGATAGCCGCGCTCGTCCAAGCGCTCGAGCGCTTCGGCGTCGACCTCGCGCATGTAACCGACCGCGTGCGCGCCGAGCTCCCCGTATGGGTAATAGCGGACTGGGGAGGGCGTGACCTCCACCCCGGTGAGCTCTTTCTCGTGCGTCTCGAGGAAGGCCACGACGTCACGGTCGACGTCGACTTTCAACAGGATTTGCCGCCCGCGGCGCTTGTCTTCCTTGGGCAACGCCTTCATGTCGACGATCCGCTTCTCGATCGCGGCGCGCTCGAACTCGTCGAGCAGTACGACTTTCATCACGCGCGGCCAGGTCGTTTCCAGATCGACCTCCGCGGGTGTGATGTACACGTTGTACGAGGGTCGATTGGCGGCCAACACGCGCCCGAAGGCGTCGCGGATCACGCCGCGCGTGGTGGCCAAGGAGCGCTCGCGCACGATGTTGCGCCGCGCCTGCGCGCGGTGCAGATCGCCCTCCACGATCTGCAGCTGTGCGAGCCGTCCGATCAAGATGCCGAACGCGGCAATCGCGACCAGCACCAACCAGCGGTAGCGCTGCCGAAACTCTCCGACGTCGGAGCGCTGAACTAGCACGCTCGCCTCACGAAAGCGCCTCGGGCTGCGAGCGTGCCGGCGTTCCCCCTTGCCGCAAGCGCTGCGCCAAGCGGAACAATAGCGGCGCGCACAGCGCGGTCGCTGCCGCGTGGGGCAGCACGATCGTCGCGACCTCCAGCGGACGACGGTTGTCGTTTCCGAACACGGCCAAGAGCACCAAGATCACCGCGCTTTGTACGATGGCAAACACGAACGCGAGCGACATGCGGGTGAGCATGGTTTGCGCCGTCAGCCTGACGCCGGCCACCCGCGAGAGCCACCAAATCATCACGTACACGAAGGTAAAAAGCCCGACCGGCGCCCCACTCAACAGATCTTGGGCGTAGCCGATGGCGAACGCGAGCGCCGCGCCGCGCGGCATCGAAGGCTCGTGAACGCCCAGGAAGATCACCAGCGGCAAGGCCAAGCTGGGCGTTGCGCCGTGCACCCAGTGCACGCCAACCAGGCTGCCGAGCGGAGCGATCAAGCGAAACAAGTTCGATTGCACCAGGATGAGCAGCGCGGCGACGGCGAAGAACCCGAGGTTTCTCATGCTAGCCTCCTGCGTTCGCTCAGCGCTGCTGGCGCTGTTTCTTCGACGCCGAGTTACCAGCGCCCGATTCGCAGTCCTTGGGATCCGTCAGGATGATCATCACCTCTTCCAGGCGTGAAAAATCCACCGTCGGTTCGGCTTCGACCGATTGATAGATGCCGAAGTTGCGCTTCTCCACCTTTTTGACGCGGGCCACGGGAATGCCGCGCGGAAAGCGGCAACCAAAGCCGCTCGTCACGAACACGTCCCCCACGTCCACGTCATCGGTGCGTTGCACGTATTCCACACGCGCCGAGTACTTCTGACGATCGCCGATACCGCGCACGAAGCCGCGCGCGCCAGTGCGCTCGACCATCACGTCCACGCCGAAACCGCTGTCCACGGTCAGCTGCACGTCTACCTTTTCGCCGGCCACGCGCAGCACGGTACCGACCGTGCCGTCCACGGAGATGACCGGCATTTCCGGGCGAATCACCGCGTTCTTGGTATCCACCGTGAGGTGCGCGACGCGGAAGTATTCGGTCGTATCCTTGCCCACCACGACCGCGCTCACGAGCTCTTGAGACAGCGTTTCGCGCAGTCCGAGCAAGCGGCGCAGGCGACGGTTGTCTGCCTCCATGCGCTCGGAGTCGCTCAGCTTGCTGCGCAGGTTCGCGTTCTCGTACGCGAGCCGGTTGTTGTCGGCTTTCACGTCCACGAGATACACGTAGTCCCCGACCAGGCCCGAGACCCCGCGCGCCAAGAGCGCGGCGAAGTACTGAAACGGTGCCGCGACGTGCAGCAGCGTGCGATCGACCCAGCTCGTGTCTTCCGGCCGGCGGATGCTGGAGCGCAGGAAGAAGAACGGCAGTGCCAAAAGCAGCACTACGATGACGATGTCGCGATAGTGCTTGAACGAACCCACGCGAGCCTCAGCTCATCACCCGATGGTGACTTCCTTGAGCAGCTCGATGTGATCCAAAGCTTTGCCACTGCCGAGCACGACGCAGCTGATCGGGTCATCGCTGACCATCACCGGTAGCCCGGTTTCTTCGCGCAAGAGCACGTCGATGTTCTTGAGCAACGCACCGCCGCCAGTGAGCACGATGCCCTTGTCGACGATGTCGGCCGCCAGCTCCGGCGGGGTGCGTTCGAGCGCGAGCAGCACGGCCTCCACGATCGCGTTGATCGGCTCAGCCAGCGCCTCACGGATTTCGTCCGAGTTGACGATCACCGTCTTGGGAATACCGGCGACCATGTCGCGGCCTTTGACTTCCATCGTCAGCTGCGGGTCGAGCTGATACGCGTTGCCGATCGTGATCTTGATGCGCTCGGCGGTCTGCTCGCCGATCGCCAAATTGTATTTGCGCTTCATGTAAGCGACGATCGCATCGTCCATTTTGTCGCCGCCGACGCGCACGCTCTGCGAATACACGATGCCGGCCAGGGAGATCACGGCGACCTCGGTCGTACCTCCGCCGATGTCGACCACCATGTTGCCGCTCGGCTCGGTGATCGGCAGGCCCGCGCCGATGGCTGCGGCCATCGGCTCTTCGATCAGGTACACCTCACGCGCGCCGGCGCTCTCGGCGCTCTCCTTCACGGCGCGCTTCTCGACCTCCGTGATGCCGAAGGGCACGCAGATGATGATGCGCGGCTTGACCAGGGTGCGCCGGTTGTGGGCGCGAGCGATGAAGTAACGCAGCATCGCCTCGGTGATCTCGAAGTCCGCGATCACGCCGTCACGCAGCGGGCGAATGGCCACGATATTGCCAGGTGTGCGCCCCAGCATTTCCTTGGCCTCACGGCCGACGTTCAGCACTCGCTTCACGCCGTTCGCGTCACGCGCCACCGCCACCACCGACGGCTCACAGCTGACGATGCCTTTACCTTTGACGTAAATCAGCGTCGTGGCCGTGCCCAGGTCGATGGCAAGGTCGTTCGAGAACAGGCCGTAGAGCCAGTCGAAAATCATCGCTGTTTATTGCTCGTCTTACTCAGCGAAGCGCGACGATCGAGCTGGTCGAGCGCCCGCGCCTCGCGTTGCCGGCCGAAACCGGGCGAAATGGAGCCACGTCCTAGCACGCGCCGCCTTCGGCACGCAATCCGACCGGAACCAAAAGCAGAATCCACCAGGCCGGAATGTTCGCTGCGAAAAAACCCGCGCAAGATCAGGTACTTACGCGGGCTACTTGAAGAAGATTGGTAACTCGCCGAGAAACCAAGCAGCCGACTGAGGTCGGCTGCGGCGAGCGACGACGCTCAGTCGTCGTCGTCCCAGTCCTTGTTCTTCCAGGCGGCTGCCCCGCCGCCGCCGCCGCGCTCGCCCTTCTTGGGCTCCTCGGTGCCGCCTCGGGCCTTCTTCTTCTTCTTCTTGTCGTCCCAATCGGACCCGGCGCCCGCACCAGGCGCGGGACGCGCACGACGCCCTTCGGGAGGCCGACCGGTCGTGTCCATGCCGGGCGGCGGCATGGGCGGAAAGCCGCCACCACCCCCACCCGAATAACCACCACCGCCGCCGCCGGCGTAACCGCCGCCGCCACCGCCGCTATACGCGGGACGCGGGCGCTCACTCGTGCCCCCGGGTGCGCCGGGTGCGCCACGCGGATGCGCGATGTTGAGCATCAAGCGACGACCACGCAGATCGAAATTGCGCAGCGTGGTGATCGCTTCGTTGGCTGCCTCCGCGGTGCCCATGGTGATGAAACCAAAACCACGCAAGCGACCATCAGGACCGACCGGCAAATGAATGCGAGCCACAGGACCGATGTTGTTGTCGCTGAAGATCTGCGTCATCTCCTGCTGGCTCGTGTCGTACGGCAAGTTGCCGACGTACAGCGTGCGATCTTCGGTCATCTGCGGACCGCCACCACCACCACCACCACCACCACCAGCGCCGCCGCCACCACCGCCAGCCCCTGCAAATCCCGGCGCATCACCGCGACGCGGTGGCTCCGAAGAAAAGGGGCGCACGGAGATCGCGCGGCCGACTTGCAGTGAGCCATCGAGCTTATCGCGAGCTGCGATCGCTTCTTCGGAGGTAGCGAACGTGACGAAGCCGAAGCCACGCGGTCGCCCCGTTGCACGATCACGAGGCAGACTCACGTCCACCACTTTGCCCCCCGTTGCTTCGAACAATTGCCTCAGCACGTCTTCGCTGATGGACTCGGGCAAGCCCGCCACGAAGAGTTTTCGTGCATCCTCGGTCGCCATTTTCTTTGTCTGTTCCCTAAATAAAACCGCTGCGCTCCGGCGATGGCCGGAAGAAGGCGCAGAATCCGGCAATCACGATAACTGCCCGTCAATCGCCATTCAAGTCAGCAGTTTGTGCAGCCCTCGGCCCGAAAGCCGGCACGGGCCTTGCACGGTCTGACGGTGAGGCACTCAGCTACGCTCGAGCTGCGTTCTGGCAGGTCGAGGCGGGCGGTCGTGTAAGCTCCGCCCGACATGAAGCTACGCGTGATTAGCAACCCAAAGGCCGGCAGCGGGAGCGCGCTGCGACGGCTCCCCGCCCTGAAGCGACTGCTGGAGGCCCGCGGAATCCAAGCGGAGTTCGTCGAAACCCGAGCCCCCGGCGACGCCGCGCGGCTGGTGCGTGAGGCGCGTGCGGACGGAATCGAGTGCCTGGGGGTGATGGGCGGCGACGGCACTCTGAACGAGGTCAGCCAGGGTTACTTGGACGCCGACGGGCAACCGCTCGAAGGTCCCGATCTGGCATTGATCCCGTCCGGC
>Ga0247774_1001440_pt1 | contig 11991 bp, 10 predicted proteins | sample UWRJL001104B6_FD_179933 | JGI IMG/M metagenome (GOLD analysis project Ga0247774, IMG submission 179933) | Plant litter microbial communities from Arlington Agricultural Research Station in Wisconsin, United States - UWRJ-L001-104B-6 | ecosystem: Environmental > Terrestrial > Plant litter >... | reverse complement strand
ACGGTTGGGGAGGTTTTCTGCTGGTAACTCACCCACAAGCGGCAGCCACAATAGGTTGAGCCGGAACACGGCCACGACAGCCATCATCACCCACACCACGGGCTGCACGTACATGGCCAGCCAGAAGAAGCGGCTGTCCGTCGCGTTGACCACCTTCGTCCCCGGCTCGCTGCTCTCAAACACCCATTTGGAGTCGCCCGTGGCCGGGTCCACCTCGTTCCACCACCGCAGGCCCACGAGCCGCCGCCCGGCAATGTTTTTGCTGTAATAGAAGTCGGCCGCAAGGAGGAGGATGGTGACAATGAAAATCATGATCCTGTTCGAATAAAATCGAGTGAAATTAGCCCTCTGCAATCATGCGACCTGTTTTCGAGGGCCGAGTTCCCAACGGTCAGAAGAGGAGACAAGAGGTTTACAACTCACATTCCTTGACTCATAAATATCCCGCCGAGCAAGTAGACCAGAAAGCTACCTGTCAAGCAAAAAATCTCCCAGTCAGCTTCCCATGGCCTGTTTTTTTCGCACTCGCTCCCTCTCTCCCGAATCGGTTTGGGCCTGTAAACCTGCCACAGGCGGAGCACAGCTCTCTTTCGAAGGTCCCCCTTCCCCCTTCCAAAGCAGCCGGGGAAAAACAAGAGTCCATACCTATCCGCAAACCCAGAAACGTCAACAAGGTTATGGGATGCGAGCTTAGTCGCCAGCTCAGCGACCCAGCCGCTGCCTCTGCTGGATGAGCTGCCTCCATTTGTCCTGAATATATGTAATTTGCTATGCCTTCGTACCGCGCATGCCCGTGGATTTCAGGAATTGCAAAATCGAGGGGTTCGATTCTCGTTGGCCGTCCGTTCGTCTCGAGATGGGAAGTGTCTGTCGAGGGATACGCAAAACGTTACGTGGACAGCTTTCACATTCGCGAGAGGCGTAGCAAAGAGCAGGCCGAATGGGGAAAGGCTCCATCGATACGAGTGCCGCTACGACTGCTTACGTCATCTGCCTGCTTCGTTTGACGAGCTCTCGAGTCCGGTAACAGTTGAGAAAGCACTGATGGAATAAGGCTCAATTTCATCTTTCAGATTAAAATAGTCATCATATTCTCAGTATGATTGCAAGAACATGGCCAGTAATTCGCCGGTCACTTCTCTATGGTAATATGATCTCTTCCAGACTCAGCTCAGCATAGACTTCTAAGCCACTCGCAGTTCCTTCAACCAAACGCCTAGTTGCCAAATCCTTACTTCTAAATGCCGACACGGTAATTTATGACTTGGAAGACTCGGTTCTAGAAACCCACAAAGTTGATGCACGTGAGGGTCTTCGAAAGCATTTGCAAAGCTTGGCTCCACAGAGGGCCTTCCGAGAGGTGGCCGTCCGAATCAATCCCTTCACCACTCGGCACGCCTTGCCCGACCTTCTCAGCCTCGGGTCTGTTCCTGGCCACTCCGGCTCGGGCCCATCGCCGCAAGTCGATGTTGTCGTGGTCCCAAAAGTCTTTGGGCCGGGAGAAGTAAGATATGTCGCCGACGTTCTCGATCTCGTTGCCCGCGAGAAGCAGGCTTCCGAGAGCCCCATCAGGATAATCGCCCTCATCGAAAATGCCCGCGCCATCCAAGATCTTCGTGAAATATGTAGCGCTTCACATTATCTTGACGGTTTGATATTCGGGGCCGAAGACTTCGCCCGCGACCTTTCGCTCACCAGAACCCCATCCCTGCGAGAATTCCAGTACGCGAGGTCGGCCATTACCACGGCGGCCCGGGCTGCCAACTTGTCAAGCTGCATCGATCTCGTATGCACCAGATTCCGTGGAGAGGGTGCCTTGGAAATTCTCGAGTCTGAATGTCGAGACGGCAAAGGCATGGGTTTCAACGGAAAACAATGCATCCATCCCGATCAGCTTGACACGGTCAATCGATTGTTTTCGCCGTCTGAGGAGGAAGTCGAATGGGCAGTGCGGGTGTCAATTGCTAGCAAAAAGGCCGAAGCCCAAGGACGAGGCTCTTGGACTCTTGATTCCAAAATGGTCGACGCCCCTGTCATTGGGCAAGCAGTCGCCATTGTCGCCAAAGCGGAGCGGTGTGATTTAGACCTTGGATCCCTCTGGAAAAAATGGAAACACCAAGAACCTGAGTGACAAAGCAACAAACGAGCTCAAAATTGCTGGAGCCTGCTCCCGCCCCAGAAGTTTGCCATCTCGGCCCGTTCGACGTCCTCATCTCCTGTAGGCCTTGCTTCGTGCCAATACGAATGATTCCATGTCTCCGCTTCTCGCGCTGTTGGGATCGTAGGGGTACTGCCATTGAAATCAACGCAGGGTTGTTGCATTGTCCCTTCAGCCTTTACCGGGGAGAACGAGGGCTCGAAATCATATCCACCAAGTGCATCATTCTCAACCGCGGGCATTTCGAATCGTACTCGACGCGCATCCCTACCGCTAGGCTCGCTACTCGGCCTGGTTCCAACGTTGCCATGCAGTCGCAAGGACCGAAGAACTGGCTCCTCGGTTCGCGGAACCTCGAAGCTTCTTGTATTTCGGTCGCCAGCAAACAGCCGCATAGTCGGCGTTTCTTTTCCAAGGACTTCCTGCTCAACCCGTCTAATGTATTCATCCAATGGCTCGCTGTCATCTTCAACCAGCACTCCACCTCCGTCTTTCCACGACCGGGCTAGCCGTGATTCTCTCATCTCTGTAGACTGACGGAACAACGCAGGGTGTTCAGGAATGGAGGTCGTGTTCGAGGCAGGCCGGCACGGTACCCAGGAATACGCGTTAGTTGAAACCGATGCGGTATGGCCAGTCGCGCCAGGTATCCTGTAGCGATAAGGATCAGGTGTGGGCCGGGGCCTAGAAATGACCGAGAGAGCTCGATCTTGCCAATTGCCCTGAAGCGTACTTTCTCTGTATTCACTGCCACCTTGTAGGTATGGATGGGACATATTGTAGACTTCATGCTGCTCGCCGCTGTTCGCCTCCTGAGGTAGAAACGTGGACAAGTTGTTGCCCGATCGGGTCCGGGAATGGCTAGCTGGCTCAACCGTGTAGCCATCGCTCCAGACCGTGCCGTGAGCCTCTGGTAGAGGCTCGCCGTCGACAGTTTGACAGCCGTGGTGAGCGTATACGGGCACCCTTGCCTCCGCTGCTTGTTGTCGACGGTCTGTAGCCCCTTGTGCTTTCTTTTCGCCGCTAGTGTTCTTGTGCATTGGAGAACCGTGATGGCTGCTGTCTCGTCTTGTATCCTCCACCTGCTCGTCCTTCTCTCCCGACTCAGGGGTAACATTTTCCCCATCCGCGATGGGCGTTGCTTGGGTCACTTCATTAGATCGACCCACCTGCTGAGGGGCAGCAGAGGTCTCAATTTTTGGTGTAACCATGGTTGCGTGGTCTTTATACCGCCTCCTCTTTGCCAAGTTAGATAGACCGTTATGTCTAACTCGAGCGTGCCGCCTGCTTTCGCTAAGTTCCCGGCTACCCCGTTGCCTGTCTCGAAAAGAGTCATAGACACCAGTTTCCCTGAGAGCTGTTCTAATGTGGTCGGGTGGAGGACTGCCTATCGAGTCATCGTTTGGTTTGAAAGAGTGCTGGGTCTCAAGGCCGCTTGGAGAATACGCGGTATGGGGCCAAGAACTCTGAGATGATTCCGATGTGCAACGCCGTTTGGAGTGGTAGATGTGGGAGCGGGGGGAACAAGAAGACCTTGTGGCATCTTTTCTATCCAGGGCGCCACTCGAGTTCTCTCTGCCGCTGCTTTGTCGGCCATTGGCCTTGTCATGAGCGCTGGTCTCTGTTGGCACCCAAATCCTCATATCATCGAGACGCCTGTTGTTGACAATGTCAGGACTAATGGGGTGGTGTCGTCGTGGGTGCGCCTGGTTTTTAGGCGCGAAAAAAGAAGAAAGTTGTTGCCGTTCTCGTGCTCGACGAGAGTGGTCCTTCTGTCGTGAGTGCATCGTCATGGGCGGCGGCGTGGGCTCATGTCTCGTGGAAGTTTTCAGGAAACTCATGTCGTTGAATGTGAGATCAGCCACTATGAGAGGGTTAGAATCAGTCTTGCAGACTAAGTGGCAAACACACATTGGTTTGAGCGTGCGACACGGGCATTTGCAAGTATTCCGGGAGTCATAAAGCTCGGCATCTAATATCGATAGTTAGTATTGAATAAGCTCAACATGTGGAGAGTCGCACAGTCAGCCTGTCGTTGGTTTGGACAGCATCGGAAGTATACGACTTCATGATATCTCGTCTAGAGGAGATCTTTTTCGTCTTGCTCGATCCCTCCTTCGCTCTTCCAGGCTTCTCAACGAAGGCCCCCGCCTCTTTTTCGCGCTGGGGGTGCTTCTCCTTGTTCGTGTCGTACCGGTCGGGGCGTGTCTTGTGTCGAGATCGTCTCTCGAACTTTGGCGCTTCCAATTCGAAGTAGTTTTGATTCGCTCCATAATGTATTCTAGCAACATGCTCGCTAGAGCAGTTGGCCTCTTGAACTCGCTTCGGGTTGAATGGTATGATTGAGCTGTCGGGAGAGTAGCCACGCCGTTTACGGACACCGACTTGGTGTTCAATGTGGTCCAGTTTAGCTGCTTCCATGCTGTGCGGGCGCCACGAAGGCATACTATCCTTTCGGCCGTGATCGTGTTGGTTTTGGCCGTAGGATCCCCGATCGGGCCTCCGTTGCGTCTGAGACAGCCAGCGGCGGATGTAGTCGTCGCTAGCCACTTCGGGGGCAGCTGACTTCTCAGGCGACCAGCGACCGTAGTGATACTCATGGATCTCTTGAAGATGCCGTCGGTTGCTTCTTTTCGCTTTATGATAGTACGAATCCATCATTGTCGCCAATATTACTGCTTTCCCTAACATCACATGTTTCTTGCCCATGGCATCTTAGCTTGGCACAAAGAGATGTTCCCGTACTGGCTCGGGTCCAACTTTCCTAGGATTGGGAATGCTTGGCCATGTACAATACCAGGCGCATTGTGATTACTTGATTCGGTGCCATGATGATGGCAGTACTTCCACTTGTACCGCCGTGCCTTCCCCGCTGGAGTATATACTTCCTCAGCGATCAAGCTAGACCTCCCGTCATCTCAATGTGCTTGATGACTCGCCAATGAAATTTCTTCGTACCTACAGGATGGGGCGCTAGTATTCGCATGTTCTAAGGCCGCCAGTCAGGCGTATACTACGGTGTACATGAAGAGCTGGAGACCTGTGTTCTTGTGCTGTTTAAACCTGTAGATTCAAAGGGGGCAATACGAGTCTTGGCTTCCTACCAGGCACACTTTTATATGATACCTATCCAGGTGGTGATGGCATGTACACAGCTCAATAGGCGCGAGGGCAGCGGCCAGGACTAGATCGTAGTAACAGAGGGCGTTGAATATTACGAAGCGCCTTCCTCTCACGGACAATTGCGTCCAAGCGTTCTACTCTCCTTGTTCTTGTCTGTTTGCCACCTGAGGCCGGCGATAGAAGGCTGGAGTCAGCATAAATCTCAACAATGATCCCTCCATTTTACCCCTGGGAAGAGAGACAGCACTATACTCTTCATCCCTTGCTAGCTTTGTCTGGGGCCATCTTTCAAACACGCTTCTGTTAGATCCGGGAGAAAGGGTAAAATTCGTCGTCGTCGACTAAGTTATGATATCGCTAAACATTAAACCTGCGGGCGTTGCATCAGGAGAGCGACTTTGTTTCATAGTTGTCGTCCTAAGCCTATACTCTCTCAGTGTACCCATTCAGCCCTTTACCAAGCCACTACCATTACATGAAGAAACACCTGGTCCAACCAGTTTGAGAGACCAAACCTGGCTCGTCAAGTTTGGTTGGAAGTTTGACGACTTGAAACGGGACAGAGTGTCTTGGTCAAAGTTCCTGAATCTGACGATTTGATAAACCCACCTGCCGGCTAGAGGGAGAATCTGACCCAAGGCTCCACACGTAGCAAACATTGCGATGTTATATCAAACGGGCAACCGTGCGGGCATGGTCGTTATGCCGACCCAGGAGCTATTACTTATTTGTATTTTCCGCAAAGCAAGTTGGACGTAGATCAGGGTTGGTGAGGGAAAAGGCTGGCCAAACACGGCTTATGAGGTTTGAAGCGCGATAGAGGGGGACCAAGGCCGGGGCGCCAAAGAATAGCGGCTAACAAACAAGACGGGGGCGATGTCAGATGTGAAATCTCGGTCCCTCGGAATCGGAGCAGGGAGGGCGAAAGCGCGTCCGTGTTGGTTCTCGGGTCCGCTAGCCGGCACACTCAACTTCGGCAATCTCGCGTCCTCCTTCCAGGAATCATTGTCTCGGAAATTCTCGAAACGGGCATAACAGGCATATCCAGCCCCAGGTACCATTCGCACCAAAAGCGCTATCAGTCTGTCTTCAGTAAGACCTGGAAGGAAAACGAGCGAAACTTCCAGGGGTGGTGGCCAAACCTAGTTAGACCTGGCAGTTGGTTAAAAAAAATACAAGGATCAACCGCATGCGTCTTTACATTTTCTTTCAGGCTGTTTGCTACACCGTGTCGTATGGCGTACCCTTGTATCTTCGCTCTAGTATGACTCTGACCTCTGCCCCCTGGACCGCGGAGCGGAACAGATGGCGTGTCGAAATTTTTACAATGCTTTTACGTTGCTATTTCTGGTGTCAGGTGCGTCCATGATCGCCCAACGAGGTCCAGGACTCAAAGCTCTGGACATGATGATCTCGGGGCCACTGTCATAACCCCTGCCCACAAGGCTTACCAATCCGTTATCGATCTTACCAGCTCCTCGAATCCTTGTCGCCCACGCGACGGCAGCGACACGACGTTTCACGGCGAGGCTCGTGGTGTTCCAACTTTCTCGCGTGAGAGGCAACCGGGGTTACGGCGATGACTACGTATCCGTTCTACCGATGGCCAGAAAAGCGGGGTTGCGGAGAGTGTCAAAAGTGTCCGCCACATCTTCAACGGTGGAGCCAATACAACGTAAATTCACGATGCACATCGAAAAGGCTGAAGTTACCTCAGTCCCATCGACGGATGTCCTTGGCAGTATCAGATTCTTTCCCTCCACCTCCGACGCTTCTGAGAGCCGATGGCCCGATAAGGGTGATATTCCGATTCGTTCGTGTTAACGTCGCAGCCGCGGCCGAAATCCGGGGTTCTGGGTCCGTGCCGGATTGTGGAGAACGGCTTGGCTCGCCCAAAAGCGAAGGCAAAACCTCCCTCCATGCGCACCACTGCCTGGCCGCGGTGTGGTCTTGGGTTCCTGCGCCGTCGATTCTGCTCCCGCCATGTCTTGGGTAGCGAGAGGAGCACCATGACCAAGTGATCAAGCGCTTCCATTCCTTTCGCTGCGGACACGCCGCCACGTGCCATGCGTTGAGCTCTCTGGTTTCACCTTCAGCCAAGGGCAATACCCCGGCCTCACTAGTTTCGCATGCGGCTAGGATCTCCAGAGAGAGCTTATGCTGCCATGTATGCACCATAGCACCAGAGCTCCTTTCATCGTCAGCTTCGAGGGCGGACAGACCCACTACTAGTAGTACTTTGAATTGATGAGACGATGGGGTTTGGACGGCCCGTAGCCCTGTCAAGGTAAGCTCAGTGGCACTTGCAAAACACCGCAGCCCGAGGATGTCCAGAGAAATGGTTCGTGATATGTCGAATATGTGGGTCCCACCCTGGACTACGAACGGACAACGCTGGAAGCCGGCAGATAAGGAAGGTCAAAGTTGCCTAGGATCGAGGTAGTGCTGACCGAGAGCACCGAAAGCACCGAGGATACCGAGCCCAAAAGCCCGAGTTACTTCGGCTTGGCATAGCTCTGTATAATGGTTCATATTATCACGCTGCTCCGCAAAGTACCTTCGTCTCCAGGGCGGGTATGCGGATAACTCTCCCAGACTGCACACCCATGCAACCATGCAGATTTGTGCAGAAAACCCCGTTTCATTGGGAGCAGCCCACTATCATTGCGTGAAAACGCCTTTCCCTTTTGTTCCTTTAGCTCGTGTGGGCTGGAGATGCATGCCCTTTCCAGAGGTCGTACTGCGTAGGGCTACATGTCACTGGTCGTCGACATCACGCCGCAGCAGGCAGGCCGTGTGGCGCCGCAATTCCCAGCCAGAGAAAGTAGGTCTAGGGGAGCATAAATTTCAACGCATTTTGGTGCAATGCCGGCAAAAGTCAGGGACCTCTGTGCCATTTGAATTGTATTTGCCGTTCTTTAGTACCGCGAGCGCGGTGGGGCCTTGTCAAAACGCACGGCGGCGGACAGGCGGAGAAGGTCCATAACTATCCAGAAAGCATTGTCTGAAAACCTGGGTAGGGTTGACAGAGTCTCGACATCCTAGTGTTCAGCCGCTGAGTGACTTGCAGTGGCTGAAATGTCCAAACAGCCAGAGTAGGGGTTTTTTCTTCTTCTTTCGAGATGTGTTTGCCGAGCTGCGGTCGCCCTTCGAGAAGATACGAGGGGGAGAGTTAATGACGGGCTTGCCCTACGCTGGGTACCTGAACACCTCGCAAGCCCGCTCTTTCTTACCAAGAGTTCCGAATAAGCTATCGGCATTCGGGGCTTCGGGTGGAAAGTACATAAGAAAAGAAGGCACTCGTGCGTTTGCACCTGCAAGTCTTGCATATCTGCAACTAGGAAGGCGCTAGGGTATCTTTTGTAGAATGGAACCTTGAAAATCGAGCTCTGTTGTACCCCGCGTCGCGCCTGGCATTGCTGCTTCGAGGTTGGTACGAACTCGTGCACGCATCCCCACTTTACTTGTAAGTATGTACGGGTCTACAGCGTGTGAAGCGAGGTCAGTTTGGCATTGATGTGGTCGAAGACCGCAGTCGAACGTCTAGCCTAGCAGCTCAGCAGCCTAGCAACCTAGCCTCTCAGACTAGCGGGGTCTCGGTGCCTGTCCTCTCGCTAGTGAGAAGCTTTTCCATTCCTGAAGGGACTTTCTAGAGGCATAGTGCTGGAGTTCTAGCGTGGGCTGCAGTGCGGCAATAGTGGGTTGACAAGTGAGCCGTCACCAGTCCGTCAGGCGGCCTTTTCGAGGAAAGTGCAATCTGGTTACATAGACAAAAGAAGTCTGTGGTTTCTCGTTTAGGGCAAGAGAAATGAGGGCAACAATCAATATCGGAACGTGGTGCGCGGATCACAGCAGGGCTGCGGCACGCATTCTGTGAAGTAGGCTAGTACTCTTAAGAAGGCGAGGCCTGTCGTCATCGGAGGATTTTGTATTTGTACCCCTCAGGAACCCTGGAACCCTTGGCGGGATGAGAAGCCCAGGGGGTCAGATTGGCATTTTCTTCGCACCTGATGAGGCTTCGAAATCATGCGAGGCCAGAACTAGAGGGGTTTTTGCGAGAGCACCGGTGAGAAGGTCGAGGTTACGAGGTATATGTAGGATATCGATCCTCATAAATGACTGGCGTTGAGACAGCTTTCGACGGATCTTAGGGGTTTCTGCGTTTTCTTCGCCTTGTTTGATGTGATGTTTGGGGCCAACTTACCCTGTCTCCCACACTCATGCTGGTCAAAACATTGATAGGCGTCGCCTACCCTGTTCGCAGCCGAATTGGTTCCCGGCTGGCCGTCGATCGACACAACAGGCCCTGGTCAAGGTCTGTTCGAACCCGTGTTACGGCGGATAGGGTTCGAGATTGAGGAAAAAAATTGTCGGCTTCGCTGTTCGCCTAATTGAGGCAGTCCTTCTCTGGCCTCAGCCAGCCAGTAAGCTTGAAGGAACGCCACGCAGACGACAGACCCCTGACCCTGACACTCTAACCCTCCATGCCCGCCATGCCCGCCATGCCCGCAATGCGGACTTCCTCTCCCTCTCGATCCGCATCCCCACCTCTCCCTTCAAGTTCCCAGCTTGCATGGTTCATCATCCACGGAGCATTCCAGTAGCAGTCGCCAGTCGTCCAAATTGCCCTAACGTCGACTTTTATCGCCGGCATTCACCTGACTTACAAGTACCCGCCTTGGGCCGCCTTGGGCCGCCGTACCCTCAATCCGCTATTGCTTCCCTGCACTCATCACTTGCCTCTTGCAACAGTCGCAAGCTCACAACCTCTCAACCTCACAACAAGCGACCGATCCAAGCACCAAAACAGCTTGTCAAACTATCCTTGCCGATCCGGCCGCCTTTGCGCTCCATAACCTACTCTGCATTCCCTCCATGGCACATGCTCTTCTTAACTTATCGAATCTCCAGTAGAGTATCCTTTGCTTCTCTCGTACCGAACAGGTCTCCTGGTCCTAGTCCATTTGTCATAGCTCCTGGTCTCCATCAAGTCCACACCTGCCCTTAGCCGCTGAGAGGACCTTATCGACGGCAAGAAAATCTTATTTCGACATCTATCAATAACCAAGGCCTCATCAAGGGATTGGCACTCGACCGCCCATACTCACTCCGGTTTGTGGCGTTCGTGTCTCCTCTGACACATGTTCGTACTCATCCTTCTTCTGCTCATCCTTGCCCCCACGGGCCGCTCGAACGGCAGCCCTGAGGAGCCAACCACTCCCAGGCAACCGCCCATTGGTGCGAGTTGGATGTTATATACCCCCTCTTCCCACTTGTCCTGGCTCTTATGAGGCCCTGGTTCACATTTTTTTCCTTGCCCAATTCTCGCTGTCCTTTGCTGGACCCATCTTCATCTCCTCAAGCAGTCAAATTTGATCACATCCCATACCTTGGTACTGGAACCCGAAAACTAAGGCGAAGTGACAGACCTCGAATCTCCGAACGATCAAGCTTGTCCCAGTTGGTCGAAAATGTCCAAGTTGTTCATCGGGTAGGTGAAGATTCGACGGACCATTTCCAGGGCAGTCGCTAATTCGATTTCAAGCGGCCTGGCATGGCATACCGAAGAAGCCACCCTACGCCAGAAATTTGAAGAGTTCGGTCCTGTCGAGGAGGCCGTGAGTACCATCCTTCCATTTAGGTTTTGCAATTTCCTTGAGTGCGCCGAGTCCACTTTGGCCGTTCTTGTTGTTTCACGTTGAGAGAATGAAAATCTAACTTGAGCTGCGTGCGTGTTTGAACGAAAGGTGGTCGTCAAAGATCGAGACACTGGCCGGAGTCGCGGATTTGGATTTGTTCGCTACTCTCAGGATGCGGATGCACAGGCGGCCATTTCGGCAATGAACAATGTCGAGTACGCGCGACGCTAGTCTTCTTTCCTTTGCTTCTCGGGTCTGATCCGTTTCTGGCCGCCGGAGTCGCTTTAGCCTTTATCGGCTTCCATTCTCGTCTTGTCTAATGCTCATGTGATTTAGGTTTGACGGTCGAACCATCCGGGTTGACAAAGCGTCCGACAGTGGTCCAAAGGGAGGCTATGGGCGAGGCGGCGGCGGCGGTGGCGGTGGCGGTGGCGGTGGTTCGGGCTACGGCGGCCGGGGAGGCTATGCCCAGGTTCAGATGGGGTACGGAGCGCCTCCTCCCCAGGGCTACGGAATGCCGGCTCCCAACATGTACCCGCAAGCCGGGTATGGACGTGGTTATCCCCAACAGCAGCAGCAACAGCAGCAGCAGCAGCCATATGGGGCTCCCCCACCTCAAGGTTTGTTGAAATGCCAGGGCTCGCACGGCCACGACTGAACTCGCCTCGCCGGCTGCAGCTGACAAAATCCCAGGATATCCAGCCATGCCTCAGCAATACACGTATGATCCGAATCAAGTTCCGCAGGCCCCACAGGGCGGCAGGGGCTACTAGGCATCTAGACGGCGACGCCTAATGTCGTGTATGCTGTCTTGCACGTCGAGAATGATGCGGGAGGAAGCGGCTTGCCGACTACGGAAAGAAAAGATGTCGCGCGCTCCAACGGGAGTTGAACCATCACCAGACCTTCTCGTGAGCGTTCGAGAACTCGAGCTGTACGATCAAGCAACCTGTGAAAAGTTTTTCTTCGTAAGAATACCCGATCCTACTTCGTAATCGACACCAACGACCTGGGGGAACCGGCGTGTTTGATGCATGGCGAATGACAAAGGAAGGCAGAAAAGCGGAATCT
>Ga0247774_1001439_pt1 | contig 11996 bp, 5 predicted proteins | sample UWRJL001104B6_FD_179933 | JGI IMG/M metagenome (GOLD analysis project Ga0247774, IMG submission 179933) | Plant litter microbial communities from Arlington Agricultural Research Station in Wisconsin, United States - UWRJ-L001-104B-6 | ecosystem: Environmental > Terrestrial > Plant litter >... | reverse complement strand
TTTGGGATAGGCTAGCTTGTAACAATTCGGCTGCCTATCTTTTTTTAGCACAAGTGGGTTAAATCTTTACGCTCTTTGGGTTTGGGGCGGGTTGTCACCCCCCCAGTTAGGTTATACCTATGACTGGGGTGCTGTTACAGGCTTAGATTATGCCTATGACTGGGGTAAGCAGCCTTATGTGGGAGCTAGCGAGTTTGTTATTAAAGCAAGCAAGGAGAAGCCAGTAGAAGTAAAAGTTCATTCAGTAACAAGCACTAAAGACTACTGCAAAAACAATAAAATCCCCGCTCCTGAATAGAAGAAAGCTTTAGATAAGGCAGAGTTATCACTCGAACTCCAGGAGAACCGAAAAAATCGTTTCTAGCTCTACAAATTCAGAGATTGACCTCGGCGATAGTCTTAGAGAAAATGTAGGGACGAAAGGCGTCAAATCAAATTTCGCAGCCAATCCAAATTCTACTCCCTGGATGTAAGCTGTGAGGAACGACATTGACTCTGCCCACTCCCCCAACTGAAAGTGTAGCAGGCTTTCATCGCTTCGGTTTTCAGAAAGTGCGATGCCACAATGCCTTTACGCGATCGCACTTTATCTATCCCAAAATTACTTTCCTGTGTGATGTGATGGGTTTTGTCTAAAACTCTCGCACTATAAATGCGCTAGTCCGAAGTAAAAATATCCAAAAACACAAATATTTATGACTTTATCTACAACCCCAGAAATATCTTCGGAACAAAATATGCCTATTTTGAATGATAACATTACTCCCATGACGCCAGAGACACCGGCATCCTTTCATCCCCTCTCCTTGGGTCAACAAGCTTTATGGTTTCTCTACCAGATGGCTCCCGAAAGCGTTGCTTACAATATTTTTATTACGGCACGAATTCTATCAAATTTAGACAGAAAAGCTTGGCAACGAGCGTGGCAAAAGATTGTAAATCGCCATCCGATTCTCCGAACTACTTATACCACCTACGAAGGGAAACCATTTCAAATTATTCACGAACAAATAGAAGTCTCTATCCAGGTAACAGATGCTTCAAATTGGAGCGAAGACTACTTAAAAGAGCAAATATTATTAGAAACTGACCGTCCATTCAATCTGGAGAAAGAGTCGGTTTGGCGGCTGAATCTGTTTACTCGGTCGGCGCAAGAACACATTCTCTTGCTGACCATGCACCACATTGCCAGCGATTCGTGGTCTTTTGATGTAATTTTCAATGAACTGTTTGTCTGGTATGCAGCCGAAACCGAACAAGTTAGCCATCAGCAGATAGAAGATTCTCTTCCTAAGAATCTGCCCTATACAGATTTCGTACATTGGCAGTCCCAAATGCTATCGGGTTCAAAGGGAGAAAAACTTTGGCAATACTGGCAAAACCAATTATCTGGTGAGTTGCCAGTCCTAAACTTGCCGACAGATAGACCCCGACCGCCAGTGCAAAGCTATCGGGGAGAAACGCATATTTCCCAGCTAGATGAAAAATTAATTCAAGGACTGCGAGAGGTCGCCAGCTCTACTGGAACAAGTCTTTACAAGCTGATGCTGGCGGCTTTTTTTGTGTTGCTTTACCGCTATACAAATCAAGAAGATATCCTTGTAGGAAGCCCGATGTTAGGTCGGTGGGGTCGAGAGTTTAAAGGACTTGTTGGCTACTTTGTCAACCCCGTCGTTTTGCGGGCTGAAATGTCAGGAAACCTTACATTCAAAGATTTTTTGTCTCAGATAAGTAGTCAAGTCAAAAAAGCCCAGAAATACCAGGATTATCCGTTTCCACTTTTAGTAGAGCAACTTCAGCCTCAACGAGATACCAGTCGTTCTCCTCTGTTCCAAGTCAGCTTCACTTGGCAAAAGCAACGTTGGCATGAGTTGGTTAAAAATTCATCGCGCTTCCAGAAGCCAGGGCTTGAAATGAAGCCATATCCACTCGGCCATCAACGGGGGGCAAGCTTTGACCTGGACGTGATGATGATGGAAATGGGAGAAGTTCTTCAGGCTGGCTGGCAATATAATACTGATTTGTTTGATGAGGCCACCATCACTCGAATGGCGGGACATTATCAGACTGTGCTGGAGGCGATCGCAGCCAATCCGAAGCAGAAGATTTCTGAATTACCCCTGCTGAGAGAAACGGAGCGCCACCAGCTATTAGTGGAGTGGAACAATACTTGGGCTGAGTATCCCCAGGATAAGTGCATCCATCAGTTATTTGAGGAGCAAGTGAGGCTAACTCCTGATGTTGTAGCTGTGGTGTTTGAAGGGGAACAACTGACATACCTTGAATTAAATGAAAGAGCCAACCAGTTGGCACATTGCCTGCAAAGCTTGGGAGTGGGGCCAGAAGTATTGGTTGGTCTGTGTGTGGAGCGTTCCTTGGAGATGATTGTCGGAATATTAGGCGTCCTCAAAGCCGGTGGTGCCTATGTTCCACTCGACCCAACTTATCCACAAGAGCGTTTGGGCTTCATGCTAGAAGATTCGTCGGTTCCACTGCTGCTCACCCAGACGCAACTGGTCAAATTGCTTCCTCCTTCCTCGGCGCGTGTTGTCTGTGTGGATGGGGACATAGAAAAAATTGCTTTCCACAGTTCGGAGAACCCCAGCGGCATAGTAACGCCCGATAACCTGGCTTACGTTATCTATACGTCAGGCTCTACAGGAAAACCCAAGGGCGTGTTATTGGCACACTCTGGGCTGTGCAATCTAGCCACAGCACAGATTCAGCTATTCGGCGTACACTCAGACAGTCGAATTCTTCAGTTTGCCTCTTTTAGCTTTGATGCCTCGGTTTCGGAAGTTGTCATGGCTTTGATGTCGGGAGCAACACTGGTATTGGCAAAGCAGGACTCTTTAATGCCGGGGCCTACTTTGATTGGACTACTGCGCGAGGAGGCCATCACCACTATTACCCTACCCCCGTCAGTTTTGGCGGTACTGCCTCCCGAAGAGTTTCCAGCATTGCAGACAATTATCGTCGCCGGAGAAGCCTGTAACTCCGACCTCGTGGGACGTTGGGCATCAGGACGTCAGTTTTTCAACGCTTACGGGCCAACAGAAGCTACCGTCTGCGCCACCGTTGCCCTTTGCACTGACGGAAGTCAGAAGCCTTTGATCGGGCGTCCGATTAACAACACCAAAATCTATATTCTCGACACTCAGAACCAACCCGTACCCATTGGAGTGCCGGGGGAACTCCATATCGGAGGCGTTGGTTTAGCCAAAGGCTATCTTAACCGTCCCGAACTCACCGAGCAGAAGTTTATCCCCTCCCCCTTTAGCGATGACAAGAGCGATCGCCTCTATAAAACTGGAGATTTAGCCCGTTATCTTCCAGACGGCAACATCGAATACCTCGGTCGGATAGATGACCAAGTGAAAGTTCGCGGTTTTCGCATCGAACTCGGCGAAATCGAGGCAGCATTGAGTCAACATCCAAATTTGCTCCAAGCTACAGTTGCGCTTCGAGAAGATATTCCGGGCCAAAAAAGTTTAGTGGCTTATACTGTCCCCCTTCAGGAGCCAGCACCCACTGTTGGGGAGCTGCGCGGCTTTCTTAAACAGCAATTGCCCGATTATATGGTTCCCAGTGCCTTCGTCACCCTAGCAGCACTGCCGATAACATCCAATGGCAAAGTAAATCGCCGCTTGTTGCCAGCCCCAGATATCAATAGTTTGATTCAAAAACTAGATTTGGTAGCTCCTCGGACTCCAACAGAAGAATTAGTAGCATCCATCTGGGCAAAGGTTTTGGGAGTAGAGCAATTGAGTATAAATAATAATTTTTTTGAATTAGGGGGGCATTCGTTACTGGCGGCTCAAGTCGTTTTCCAATTGAATTCTAATTTAGGGTTAGATCTCCCTCTGTCCAAATTGTTTGAGTTGCCAACAGTAGCGAGTATTTCTAGCTACATTGATGCCACCCTTTGGACAAGCGAAAACATCGAAAATATTAATACAAGTAACGAAAGAGAGGAATTTGAGCTGTAATGGATATAGTTGAGTTCGTAAATTATCTACGCAAGCTGGATATTAACCTGTTTCTCGAAGGCGATCGTCTGCGGATCAACGCCCCTCAAGGTGTTATCACCCCAGAAGTTAAGTTAGAAATGACCAAAAGAAAAGCAGAGATAATTCCCTTTTTGCAACAAGCCAATATTCAAACCACTACCACTGCGCTCGCGCCACTATTTAGAACAGAACAGAACACCTTTCCTCTTTCCTTTGCCCAACAGGGACTGTGGTTCCTCGACCAATTACAGCCAAACAGTGCGTTTTACAACATCCCGTTCACCTTGCGTCTGAACGGTCAGCTTAATATAGCGGTTTTAGAAAACAGCATCAACGAAATTATCCACCGGCATGAAGCCTTACGCACCAACTTTGCGACGGGAGAAGGTCAACCCGTGCAAGTTATTGCTTCAAGTCTCAATTTTCAGCTACAAGTAGTTAACCTGTTACACCTGCCTAAAACTGATCGGGAAATTGAAGCGCAAGAATTGGCTACGGTTGAAGCGAATCTGCCTTTCAACCTGGAGCGAGAGCCTTTATTTCGAGTCACTTTGCTACAGCTAGACCAAACAGAATACGTCTTGCTGTTCACCATGCACCACATTATTTCTGATGGGTGGTCGCTGGGCGTATTGCTGAAGGAACTAACACAACTTTACAAAGGCTTTTGCACTGGAAAATCTCCAGTTTTACCCTCATTGCCAGTACAATATGCCGATTTTGCGGTTTGGCAGTGGCAGTGGCTTTCTGGGGAAAGATTGGAAACCCAACTTCGCTACTGGAAAGAACAACTTTCAAAGGCTCCGGCTTTATTAGAATTGCCGACAGACAGACCGCGACCTGCCGTTCAAACCTTTCGGGGAGGATATTACCATGCAGTTCTTCCCCTGGAATTGAACGCAGAACTTACGGCGTTGAGTAAGCGATCGGGAGTCACTCTGTTTATGACGCTTTTGGCGGCGTTTCAGACATTGCTCTACCGCTTATCCCGGCAAGATGACATCGTAGTGGGTACGCCCGTAGCGGGTCGCAACCGACAGGAAATCGAAGGACTAATTGGCTTTTTTGTCAACACTTTAGTGCTGCGGACAGACCTCAGCGGCAACCCCAATTTTGAGCAGTTACTCAATCGAGTTCGGGAAGTAGCACTGCAAGCTTACGCCCATCAAGACCTACCCTTTGAGCAGTTGGTAGAGGCATTACACCCAACGCGAGACTTAAGCTATACGCCCGTGTTTCAGGTCATGTTTTCCCTCGACAACGATTTAGTGCCTGTAGTGAAACTGCCTCAATTAACGGTAAGTTCTTATCCGGTGGAAATCGGCACAGCCAAGTTTGACTTGACCCTATCAATGGAGAATACTGCCTCTGGATTGGTTGGAGTATGGGAATACAATACAGACCTGTTTGATGAGGCTACCATCGCTCGGATAGCCGGACATTACCAGACCTTGTTGGAAGGAATCGTCGCCAATTCCAAACAGGCGATTTCAGAATTGCCTCTACTGACACCAGGAGAGCGACGGCAGCTATTAATAGAGTGGAACAACACCGCTAAAGACTATCCCCAAGAGAAGTGCATCCATCAGTTGTTTGAAGAACAGGTGGAACGGACACCCGATGCCGTAGCAGTGGTGTTTGAAGAAAAACAACTTACCTATCGAGAGTTGAATGTAAAAGCCAATCAACTGGCAAATTATCTGCGCTCCCTAGGCGTAAAGCCAGAAGTGCTGGTAGGGATTTGTGTAGAACGTTCTCTGGAAATGATCATCGGTTTGTTGGGCATCCTCAAAGCTGGCGGTGCTTACGTTCCGCTAGACCCGAACTATCCGTCTGATCGCTTGGCTTTTATGCTAGAAGATTCGTCGGTTCCAGTGCTGCTTATTCAAGAGAAACTACTGGAGAAACTTCCTGCACACTCAGCGCGTGTTATCTGCTTAGATTCAAACTCGAAAGAAATTGCTTCTTACCCCAAAGAAAACCCTTTAAGTTCAGTGAAGCCACAAAACTTGGCTTATGTTATCTACACATCAGGGTCTACAGGAAAACCCAAAGGCGTTTTAATTCAACACGGGTCGCTAGTCAACTACACAACGGCTGCGATCGCTGAATATGAAATAGACCAGTGCGATCGCATTTTACAATTCTCCTCAATTAGTTTTGATGTTAGTGCCGAAGAAATCTATACCAGCCTGACTTCTGGTGCCGCGCTTGTCTTGCGTACTGATTCCATGCTGGATTCAGTTGAGGGATTGTTGCAAAAGTGCAAGAATTGGGAAATAACTGTAATGGCTTTGCCAACAGCCTACTGGCACGAACTGAGCGCTTTCTTGAGTCAAGAAACGGTGCTATTACCCCCATCATTGCGCTTAATAATCATTGGCGGAGAAAAAGCACTCCCCGATCGACTGAAAACTTGGCTTGAGTGTGTGGAACAGCGAGTTCGTCTGGTGAATAATTACGGCCCGACAGAAACCACTGTGGGAGCAACGATATATGATTTATCGGTAGCGGACACGACATTGAAGGAGTTGCCGATAGGTCGTCCCCTTGGTAATGTCCAGACCTACATCTTAGATGGGAACAGACAGCCTGTACCCATTGGTATTCCTGGTGAGTTGCACATCGGTGGCGGTGGTTTAGCACGAGGATACCTCAACCGTCCCGATTTGACCGATGAGCGGTTCATTCGCAATCCCTTTAGTGACTTTCCCACTTCTCGCCTGTACAAAACTGGAGATTTGGTTCGCTACCTGAACGACGGCAATATCGAATACTTAGGTCGGATAGATGACCAAGTGAAGATTCGCGGATTCCGCATCGAACTCGGAGAAATTGAGGCTGTACTGGCAAAACATCCGAACGTGCGCTCAGTGACAGCCATTGACCGAGAAGATGCACCTGGAAACAAGCGCCTCGTAGCTTATCTAGTCTCTAACCTTATTCCAGAATGTGTCCCTTATCACAGTGAATGCCAACTAGAACTAGACGGTAACGCCATCACAATCCACACACAGGATATCTCCACTGGCGGCGTTGGTTTGGTGGGGGTGCCAGCTATCGAGCGAGGTAAGAGCGTCCGCGTGGATATGCAACTACCTGGAGAGAGCGAACCGCGCTGGCTTTCTGGGACAGTAGTTTGGTCACGTCCACCGAGGGCTGGGATTCGCTTTCATCTTACACCCAGCGAACAGGCTCAAATCGAGCAAAGCGTAGATTATCAGTTGGACACTCAAGACTTGTGGAAAACTTTGCAGCGCACTGTAACTCGCAACCTGCGCCACTACCTGAAACAAAAGCTACCTGATTACATGATACCGAGCGCGTTTGTGCTGATGAAAGCGCTGCCGCTGACACCCAACGGTAAAATACACCGTCGCGCCTTACCCGCACCAGATAACTTTCACAACGAACAGGAAGACAAATTTGTCGCCCCTGGCACCCCGACTGAAGCAAAACTGGCTGCTATCTGGGTTCAAGTTCTGGGATTAGAAAAGGTCAGCATTAATGATAATTTCTTTGAACTAGGAGGACATTCACTGCAAGCAGTTTCACTCGTATCCAAGCTCTCAGTAGAGATGAACCTTAAAGTTTCAGTCAAGCTTCTATTTGAGCATCCGACTATAGCTAAATTAGCCAAAGCCGTCGAGCGGCTGTTCACCACTGAGCCATCTGTCAACCCAAAAGAACTTCAAACCGAAGTTGAAAAACCGATGACTGCTTCTTTACCCAAAATCACAGACTATTCTCCATTTTTTAAACTAGAACAGCGCTCCTTGCTATCCTTGTTAGCTGTAGGAAAAATAGCACCCGTTGATTCAGCAGCTCTGGGTTATATTCCCTTTTCTTTATTAAAAGAAACAAGCTTTACTCGCAATGAAATCCTTCAAAAGTGGTTTGAAAACCTTCCGATGTGGGATGCTGTTATGGAAACTAAATGGGGTCGAATAGCGGGTTTAATCCTCCCTATATTCGAGGATGAACTATACAGCGACCAGCAAACACTTGTACAAATGGTTGTTGAATCTTTAGAAATGGCGGGGCGAATCGGTGCGAAAACAGTTTCCTTAACGGGTTTAATTCCCTCGGCAACCGATTACGGTCGTGCGATTGCTAAAGCTATTGAGGGGCGTAACGACTTACCGAAAATAACTACGGGACACGCTACTACCTGCTCTACTGTTGTTCTGACAATTAAGAAACTTTTACTGATTAGTAACCGTTATTTACAGGGAGAGAAAGTCGCTTTCATCGGATTGGGTTCAATAGGAATTAATAGCCTGCGCCTGATGTTAAAATGTTTGCCGCATCCTCAATCGATTATAGTGTGCGATATTTACAGTAAATTGGAATCGCTTCAAAATCTTCAACGCGAACTGAGCGGTGATTTAGGATTTCGAGGTTCTGTTCAAATCGCTACCTCTTCATCTTCATCGGAACTCCCACTGGAAATCTACGATGCTACCTTAATTATTGGGGCTACCAACGTCCCAGATATTCTCGACATCAAACGAGTGAAAGCGGGCACTTTAATTGTTGATGATTCTGGCCCACACTGCTTTTCTCCAGAACAGGCGATCGAGCGCTTTGAGAAACACAAAGATATTCTGTTTACCGAAGGTGGAGCGCTTCACGCACCTGACCCGATAGAAACGGTCATCTACCTGCCCGAATCGATAAAAAATAACATGGATGAAAATTTATGGTCAGCCTATTTTGAACCCACCAATCCCCTAAATATCATGGGCTGCGTTATGTCCAGTCTTCTCTCTTCTCGTTTTAAGGATATGCAACCGACTGTAGGATTGCTGGATCTGAAAACTTGCGTGCAGCATTATCAAGGTTTAGAACGATTGGGTTTCCAGGCAGCCGACTTGCATTGTGAAGGCTATGTGTTGGAAGTTGAGCCAAAATAACAGCCAAATAGCAGAAATTAGCCATCATGTATAGTCTTAAGAATCTCCGCCCCTTTAAAGGTGGAATGGGTGTTTTTTTTCTCGTCTGGTTCGGACAACTGATATCCCTCATCGGGTCGGGTCTAACGAGCTTTGCATTGGGAGTCTGGGTGTATCAGCGTACAGGTTCAGTCACCCAATTCTCTCTGATTTTGCTATCGGCTATGCTGCCCAGTATCCTGATTTCTCCGGTAGCGGGTGCCTTAGTTGACCGATGGAACCGGCGGTGGTGCATGATTCTATCTGACTCCGGCGCGGGGATAACTACAGTGGCGATGGCTCTATTACTCACCACCGGAAACCTTGAAATTTGGCACATCTACCTCGCCGTCAGCCTCAGTTCCATCTGCAAAGCCTTTCAGTTACCTGCTTACACTGCATCCACCGCTTTGCTTGTTCCAAAAGAACAGCTACCTCGCGCCACCGGCATGGTTCAGTCAGGACAAGCGTGCGCCCAACTAATTTCACCGCTGTTGGCAGGAATCTTGCTAGGAATTATTCAACTTGAAGGTGTTATTTTAATTGATTTTGCCACCTTCCTATTTGCCCTCACCACCCTGTTGCTCGTTCGCTTTCCTGACGCTAAGACTGCTGCGGTTCCAGTTAATGGAAAAGCCTCTCTCTGGTGCGAGGCACTTGAAGGCTGGACTTATATTACTGTTAGACCCGGACTTTTAGCGCTGCTAATTGTTTTCGCTATCAATAATTTTGTTTTTGGACTGATTGAAGTTTTATTCCCGCCACTGGTACTTTCTTTTACTTCTGTTACCGTTCTCGGAACCATTCAATCCCTCGGCGGTGCCGGGATGCTGTTGGGCGGTGTGGTGATGAGTATTTGGGGAGGCCCCAGAACTTTAATTCGTGGTGTATTTGGTTTTGCCTTTCTCAGTCAACTGTGCATTTTAGCATTGGGATTACGCGCCGATGCCGCCCTTTTTGCTCTGGCTTTCTTCTTGTTTTTCTTCAGCTTGCCTTTCATCAATGGCTGGTGCGATGCCATTATGCTCCGAAAAGTGGCTCCCGATATTCAAGGTCGGGTCTTTGCCACAATCAACATGATTTGTTGGTCGTGTATTCCTGCCGCTTATGTTGTGGCTGGCCCTCTAGCCGAACGAATCTTTGAACCTCTAATGGCGACGAATGGTTTATTAGCTGGAAGCATCGGTCAAATCATTGGCGTGGGGCCGGGCCGCGGTATTGGCTTGCTATTTATTACGATGGAAATTCTAGCTATAGGAGTGACGGTTGCAGTTTACCGATATCCGCGCTTGCGGTTCATGGAACGCGAATTACCCGATGTGATTTAACCTGAGTTCGGATTAAGTCAAAACTAATAAGCCTTAAAATTTGAGCGTTTTCCCTGATGCCAAAACTAATGCTGCCAAGGAACCCCGAACTGGAAGCCTGCTGCGTTTGACACATAAATAGCTTACGGCTGGACTTACATCACCGCGCAGCCAGGATTGCTGGGGCTGCTGATTTTCGCGGCCAGTAACTTTGCCATCGGCATCGCTCAGGTGTTGTTTGCACCGCTAATCCTAGCTTTCGCACCTGTCACTGTCCTGGGCACTGTGCAGTCTATTGCTTGCGGCGGCATGGTAGTCGGGAGCATTCTGATGAGCGCTTGGGGAGGCCCGAAACGCCGTATGTACGGGGTATTGGGCTTTGAGCTGCCGATCGGTCTGAGCATTTTCTTCTTGGGAGTGCGGGCTTCGATTCCCCTGATTATGGTGGCGGGGTTTGGTGCCTATTTCAGTGCCGCATTTTTCCTGGGTTCCGGCCAAGCAATTTTGCAGACCAAAGTCGCACCAGAGGTGCTTTCTAAGGGTGTTTGCAGTTCGACGCGCTCGGTGGATCGTCCCTACCGCTTGGTTATCTCGTTGCTGGCCCTCTAGCCGATCGCATCTTTGAACCTTTAATGGCTACCAACGGTTTGTTAGCAGGAAGCATCGGACAAATCATCGGCGTTGGCCCTGGTCGCGGTATTGGTCTGCTGTTGGCGATCGCAGGAGCGATGTTATGCTAACAACTGTTGCAGGTTACCAATATCCTCGCTTGCGGCTACTGGAAGATGATCTGCCAGATGTTATTGCTGGCGAACCTGCTGCTAAAACCCAGTAAGGGCAGGGAAAAGAATAAGTAGGGCTTGCGGAATAAGCAATCGCTTTCCCAATACTAAGAGCGATCGATATATTCAAACCGAATTAAGTAAAAATCTTGGCTGGTTCAACTATTACAGGCTACCCGTGGATTGCGGTTAGTGCGTCTTACCGATTCGCTCAATAGCGGGATGGGTGCGCTTCGGGCGAGCATGGGTCATCGCGGCTTTGGCTACATAATTGCTCTGACTGCGATCGTCACAGACGGTCGTATTCTCTGCTTTATCCTAGTGTTGTATGCTTTTTCGGTGTTTGGTTATGTAACGGCAACCTTAGCAACTTTCTTCGTCGGTCGCGATATCGATCGCCTTCACTCTCCTTCAACTTCCATCTCCAACTGATACATCCTCAAACTCAGATGTTCGCCAATGGGCCGCCAACAATATCCCTCAAGCCTTGGTGAAGGTCGCGTTCCCTGGCGATACAGAAAGATTGGTTCGTTTCTCATCAGTGCGGTGAATATCTCTCGTTCCCTGTCCTGACCATCGTCCCAAATCAGAAGTTTATGAAGAAATGCTCCCACATCAGCCTTTGCGCTTCTTACGGGCTGACAATCCAGAGGCAAGGAAAATCATCATGACCGGATTCTTGTTGCTGGGCAACGAAAATATTTATTCTATGTAAAATCTTTGCTGATTGTAAGCGTGAAATATCATCAATTCACGAAAATATTAAAGTTTTTGATTTACGGGGCAGTTAAAACTTAAAACTCAAGTAGTGCTTCGCTTTTGGGTGATGCTGTTTTGTAACCGTTCAGGGGGGGTAGAAGAGAAATAGCCCAAAAAGGGGAGAAAATCTGATAAATTAAATGACATGGAAGAAAAGCGCGTCAACCACTTAGAGCAGATATCCCCAGAAGATTGGGGAAAGAC
>Ga0247774_1001438_pt1 | contig 12010 bp, 7 predicted proteins | sample UWRJL001104B6_FD_179933 | JGI IMG/M metagenome (GOLD analysis project Ga0247774, IMG submission 179933) | Plant litter microbial communities from Arlington Agricultural Research Station in Wisconsin, United States - UWRJ-L001-104B-6 | ecosystem: Environmental > Terrestrial > Plant litter >... | reverse complement strand
AATGGCTGTGGCGGCGCCCTCATAACAAAGCCTCCCAACGGCAAGCATAACTTGGTCTTCATCGCAAAGCACGACACCAAGGCGGAGAAGCAACTTCGAGCTGAAAAGCTATGCGACGCGCTCCATTATGGAGATAACTCACAACTTCTGAACCCCGGTTTGTTCTTCTATGCACAAGGGATGCTGGTAGTAATGACCCGAAACCAACTCACTGGGCTGAACCGGGCCAACGGTTATTCAGGGCTGTTGATATCTTTCCCGATCTCGCCTCCGGCACCATTGCTCTTGCCCGTGATGTGACACTCCATCTGGGCCCCCGCAGCCGTTCTCCTTCAGTCAGACGATATTGCAGATATCGCAATATCAGGGCTCCCCAAAACGGACAATCCTGGTTAAGAGCAGGACGGTAGCTATCCCCGATTCCATGCGAGGCAAGAGCCTCAGGTCGAGAGACAAGCCGGGATTCGAGTGCGTCATCCATAGGACGGGACCTCTATGCACGACCGCCTTCGCTATGACAGAGAATGGGAGCCCGGGAAAGCAGTTTCAGATGTCCTCCTGAACCTTAAAGGCGTTCACAGCAGCAGCACGGCGACTAGGCCCAGATTTATCAGCATATATATGCAGCTGTCGAGGGCGGAAAGGTGGGAAGAACTATACCTCTTCCGGAAACCAGTACGAGCCGATTTTATCGAGCCAAAGCTTGACAAAAACATGAGGGCTGCGGTTCTCAGGCTGGAGAGGCTGGGAGATGTGGCGAGGGAGGGCTTCAAACGCTGCTACAAAGACGAGAGGTGGTTTCAGGACTGGGATGCCATGCCAGAATGTGCCTCGACAACTGATGCCGCCGATGAAGACGACACGTCGCTCTGGTCTGTGTTTCACAGCACTTCCGATACTCTTGAGCATATGACATATCGCGTACGGTGCATTTACAATAAAAAGTAAAATCAACACTGTTTCAGGGCGTCTGTGCGTTTCCCGTCGTGGGGCGGCGGAAAAGCGGCCCGCCGAAGGAAGCTTGGAGGAAACTATTCTGGTGCAGTATTCAAGGCGACGAAGAGCTCCCTATAGGTGTTACCTGCCTGGAAGAAGTCGCTAAGAAGAATGCTCGTAATACATTACACTGCACTGCTGAATTGCTGCTTGCTTTGACAAAATATTTCAAGAGATAATTTCTCAGAGGCTGAAGGGGGACGCGGTCGACGAATGAGACCTTGCCACAGAAGGCAGAATACAGAACTCCAATTCCCTGCAAGCAAACTGTATAGGAAATAAACTGCATCCTTATACCGACAAAGCCTCTGCCAGCCATGCATTCATAGTCTCTAATGTAGTTAGTGTATAAGGATGATCCGAACCCAGGACTCGCCGCCGAGCCTGGGCGCAGTTCCCCATTAATGCTAAGGCCTGCGCGTATCTACATTAATACGTTACACGGACAGCCTCTGGCGATGTGCGAACTTTGCGTCTCGATCGGACAGCTATTCCGCAGATTCGTCGACTTGAAGCGTATTAATGTCGACCCGGAGGATATGGTGTACGAGGATTATTTCGGTCCTTTTCATCCGAAAATCCGGCAAGCTGATAATAAATAAAAGCTATAATTTTCAAATTTTTCATAAAATAGATTCTGCATCAAAACAAGTGAGTTATTTATCCCACCATATATCCTCGAGCCATCCAACCAGGCGTGCATCTCCGACCAAATAAACTTTGCGGCATGTGGGAAAAGAAGCGCATCGAGCGTGCCGCGGAATCAGTCCCCGTTTTGAGTAGCCGTCTCGCCACCTCCAACTGCCTCGCTAATACGGCGACGTGCACGACGTCTGGGCCGTAATGCGTTAGCAACTCTCCAAGGATGGACCAGTTCCTCTGGAAGACGGCGTGAAAGATAGGAGGCCATACGCCATTCGAGAGGCTGCTGGCAATGTCTCAGATCAGCGCCGAGATAGATGAGTTAGCGCACGTTAGAGGGTTGTCCTGAAGCTTTCCGAGGCTCGTCGAAGGATGGGATTAGATCTGCGCCTTGGGCTAGCAGGAGAACAGCGGGTTCCAGCTGACAAGGTTGAGTGTGTCTATTGCGGCGACGCGGGAGATCAGATGAGGTTCGATCTCGTAATAGTTGTTGTATATTGCCCATCACAAGAGCGAACTGGGTATTACGAGTCTTTTTGAGCAGTCTTTGAACTAGGACTTTGTGAGGCTGACGTTTGGTTGAACCCAAAAGTCCAGTCAGCCCACTGGAACTGCCAAAGCTAGGCACTTGATGGTTTGACAAGTTGAAGGAACAGGGATTTATATGACTACCTTACGCAAGATGCTGTCAAGAATTGGTTGAAAGAAACATGAGAGATGTAGGTATTAAGGCTGGTCGGGGGCATACCTCAATATACCAGATCAGAGAGAGAGTTCGGGTGCGTGTGTGTGCTTGTGTGTGTTTGTGTGTGGATTGTGGATGTGTGCAAAGGGGACGCCGGCGGGTACGTGTCTAGAACATTTCCAAATCCATGTCATTGTCCGTCTCTTCCCGATACTCCTCTATAACTTTCCTAAGAATGTCTCTCCACCATGACTGGCTTCGGGCTCCATACAATGCTTTCCTATATTCCCACCATCCCGGCCAAAATCCCGCCATTTCCCAGTCGAGAATTCCGGTGACCTTGCCCGAATCGGGATCAACCAGAATATTCTCCCAAGAGAGGTCCGCATGCGCAAAAGCTATGCCATGGGAATCAGGTAGCTTGCTGCGGAATTTGGCGACCCAATCTGGCCTCGGAGACGCCTTGACTGGAGCGACGAGAAAGTCGTGATATTCGCCAACGGACGTCCAAGGCCCGCACGTAGACATGTCATCCAGTCGATGGTCGTATGCTGGGCCCTTGGAGCAAGATCCGATCCAACCAGCTTCATATGCAAGCGGGCGGATAGCGTGTAACTGTTCCAGGTAGGACTTCAGCTCGTTGATTGTGCGGTCGCGGGCGTTTTCGCACATGGCTGGCCACGCCTTCCCGAGTTCGATCCTGGTAAGTCGCTCCATAATGATCCCGCTTTGATCCTTCTAGTCTTTTTCGATTATATGTGTGTCGAGGACCTGCGGCAGTGGAATCAAGGTGCGGGATTGAACGGACTTCATGGCTTCGACCTCCCTGAGAAGCCTGAAGCGTCGCCACGCTTGCGGATTGTGTCGGTACTCTCAAATGTGACTCGAGTAGGCATTTCAGATTTTTTATACTGAGGGACCATGCTCGCTGCCCTGGCGACTATAGCGGTGGTCGCAGCGTGGAGAAGGATTGGATTGTGGGTGTTTGCAGTAGCCGGTCTCGAGTGCAGCGCCTCAGATATAAGATAATCTTGCGAAGTTCGCAAAAAGGAAGATATGCTTGGCTATGTCGGATAGCCTAATCATTTGCGATCTCCAGCTAGTTTTAGTTGGACGGATGCCGGCGCCATGCACACTGTGCAGTATGCGTATGAGGATGAGAAGATGGATGGTAGGTAGTGGTGTAATTATCATGAACATCGGAATGGATTGGTGAAGTATCTGTATAAGAGTATAGAGGTATTACGGTGGGCGGCAAGTAACCGATTTTTGCATGTCCTGTCAGAAACACAGAGAGTAGTATCACAGCCGTAGTCAGCTGAGTTCAGCTGCAAGATATGATATAGCCAATTGAGGCAATTTGGGGTCTTGATTCCGTATATCTGATTGTGTGTGTTCTGCTTGATTCTGGCTTGCCTCATCTCGCGATATGTGAAGACATTATCAACAACACACAAGCTAGAATCAAGCAGAACACACATAATCAGAGATATAAAATCAAGACCCCAAATTGCCTCAATTGGCTGCATCATATCTTCAGTTTCATACGTCCGAATACAGCTGGCACGCGGGAATATCCTCCCTGTGTTTCTGACAGGTGTTCACGTGCGCCAACCTCCTCCTAGATCCCAAAGCGGTCTCTCAGCAACAATCATTCGGCAAGAGATAAAGCGTCGGATGACTCTAGATCGCCTAGAGGTTACGCGTCGCCAAATCAGCCCAGGAAAGAAAGCCTTGCCAGCCAACCATCTGAGGCCGACCACTCAGGGGCGTTGCCCGCTTACGAGTGCAGCAGTCAAGTATGCACTTTCGGTGCCATGAATCTCTCCACTTTTTTTTCTTCTGGGCGTCCAAAGCGGCCCAAACTAAAAATATCGGCGCCGTGGTGGGTTAGAATCTACTCTCATTAGGGGACTACAATGGACTCGGGCCGTTTTTTTGCACTTTCGACGCGTGAAAACGGCCAAGAGTCCACGTCACCTACCTGAGCCTCTCTACCCAACAAGTTCACTCTCCGCACGAAACAAGAGAAACCAAGGCTAGAACGGAAATTTTTATTTAAACTGGGCGAGATCGGCGAGTTAACCACAATGAGTCTGCCGGCAAATTCTTTTCAGCTCCTTGTCTTTTTCTCCCGATCGCTGGTATATATCTCGCGATGGCTAAATTCTACATTGCCTCGTCCCCATGGATTGATTGGTCATACCATGAGAGTCCAGACCACTCTGAGCGGCGAACCACCGTGACCTTCGCTTGCGGCATGACCTTGTCTATTCTTACCTTCTCCCTGGCCACTATTCTCACGCAGCCTCGAGCTTGGGTGGTGGGCAAGTTCCTCGTCAGCTTCCTTGCGCCATTGTCCCCTAATATTCCCCGAACCGCAACCCAGGCACCTCGCCCCCAGCCTGACGGCGTTTGGGGGCAAGTTGAACGCATTGTGGCTATACTTGCACCTTGGTCGAGGCCCGTTGCACCGACAAGGAATGACGACCAAGCCGGTGGACCATATGAGCTCAACACCCTGACGGAGCAAGTGGCGGCGCGGAGTGTCTTGCACAGGCGGCCCTTCGGAGGACAAGAAATCCGCCCCTACGGCGTCCTTGCAATATTCAACTCTATTTTTTTTGTCATAGGGCCTATTTTGTGGGCTATTTTAACGGGGGTGATGCCCCAATTCTTAATGTATTGGCAGAAGGAACCCCCGCTCGTCCTCTCCCGATCTACGGGAGAGTGCGCCATCATCCCGCCAGAGTCGGTGGACTCAGCCAACATTGCCCAACTCTCGGATGCCTTCTATCGGCTCTGCTGGCTCAACGAGACGCACACGGCCGATATGCCCTTCTGCGGCACCGCGCCCATCGTTGCCCACCGGCTACCGCCGTTGGTGGAAGAGACGACCGATTGTCCATGGAATAGCTTTCCCGAATCCCCCTGTAGGAAGGGGAACTACTCCGTCACCATCAGTCATGAGAATCTTCTTGCCAAAGACGTCGGAGTCAACTCGGCGGCCCGTCTATCAATGACCCACCGCCTGGTTTGCAGCCCGCTCGAGCTCTCCAATTATGTCATCCAGGAGGACGAAGGAGAATACTGGGTGCAGTTCTCGGAACCAGGGAGGGGATACGGCGTCATCTGGCATGGCGGACTATACACACCCAACGGACCCAACCGGTGGAGCAATGAGCTATCTGGGCACGACGCCTTCTTCCGGGGAGACTGGGACTTGCTCCTCTGGCCCCGAATCAGGCGAAGAGCAGCGGTCCCTGGTTACAGACCTGAAGACGCGTTGGGCAATAAGCTGAGTCTCAAGGATCTGGAGCATCAAAACTTGTCCGACGCTACAATATTCGTCATTGGATACGAAGCAGGCAATACGGGCTTTGCCGAGCCGGTTGATGACCCGCTTTTCGGCGCTCACCAGATGGATGAAGAGGGCATTTTCGGCTACATGGCAGATTATGAGCTAACGGCCATCGCCTGTGCGGAGCAGTACCGGCTCTTCCAGCACCGTGGTAAGCGTCACGGGTATAGAACCGTCATCCCTCTCACGCCCTGGGTCTCGCAGTTCAACTTTACCGATCCGGCATTTTGGGAGACCTATAGGGCGCCTATCCTCGCCGAAAACAAGATGCTTATCCAGGCGATGGCCCAGTACACGTCCGTCCACGATCACCTCCGTGATAAGCCGGGGGTCCAGGCCTTGATGGCGGGCATGAAGATCGATGACCGGAGAAGACTACAAGATGTAGATCCGAGAAGACAGTGGATCAAGGAGCTTGTGGCGGGAGTGGAGATTGGCATCGTCAACGCAAGGTACTCATTCCTCCACATGGTCACCGGGCAGCCAAAGGAACGCGGAAGTCACTCGGATTCTGTCCCTTCGCTCTGTGATCAGGTGCTTATCTCTGACACGGACTACATCAACATCCGGTGGGGCCTGTGGGGTTTGTGGGGTCCTTTCCTGATTCAAGTTATTATCTGGGTCGTCGCAATGTTCATTGAAAAGGGTGGGGAGCTCCTCAGCGTCTGGGAGGCGGCAGTCGATTATGCCCAGCGAGGCACCGCATGGATGGGCAGGCAGGTATTGTCTGGCTGCCAGTATGCCCATAGATCTATTCGCCGACTGGGGAGGCGGACCTCGGCCGCATCCAAGCCTGTAGAGTCCGCCAGAAGGAACGATGCTGGGCTGGATCCCGAGATATAGCGTTTCTCTGATTTAGCAAACGTAGATGAATCAGTTACTTAGAGTTCAAGCTATTCAACCACTCTAGAGATGGCTTGCTCAGCGACTTATACACTTTAGTGTTGGTGCTTCCCGCCCTTTCTACAGTTTGACGATACGCGTGTACATACATGGACTTTCAGGCAAGGCATTTCCTATGTACCCATAATCTCAAGCATGCTCATCACTATCTACATCCAGAATTCGCCCTATGCTATTACCAACGCTGGATTTCACATATAACATAGGCACCCATCAGGATCAGTCTTATTAATTAGCATTGGTGGGCTGCGCAAAATAATTTAATTGCGCCAGCACGCCTGCTATCGCCCAGACTCATGTGCATAGTGGATCTCACCTCTACTTTATTCGATTCCGTCCATTCCAGAAAAGTAAGAATACTTGCATCAATATTGTCTCTGGTCAGGCCTGTCCCCTGCTTTCGCCGCCCCCTTGCCGCCCGTACGAGTTCCACGATACCTCGTCAAACTCCCAAGCTATGCGCCTGGTCGTCGATGGAAAATATGAAGACCCAGTTACAGGAGAGCTGCGCCAGGATTGCGGCACGACACGAAATGGCCCCACTCCCGTCGACATCGTGGTCATCAACCTACACATCGGAACGTGCAACTACAACGTATGCCCCCCGCCAGGGCGTTCCAAGTCTGGACGTTGCTCTGCCACATAATGAGGGTTGTTAATGACCGCAAGCTAGAGCCTGATTCCCTAACTACTGCTACACAGTATGTAATCTGACACATTAGTTCAGTACCCTCGAGGAGTATAAGGGAATAATAAGGTCTGAGATGGCGAATTGGGCTCAGGACATGAAGAGCAAACGGGTCGATTGCCTGTTCATTGGAGGAGATTCGAACCTTGAAATCTTGGCTCTCAGAGTACCCACCTTGGTTTTATATAGTGTCAGGGTGCTGCAAAGGATTCTAGGTTTGGTAACGAGCTGATATGGGTAGACAGATACGCTAGATATTTATGACGCATATGCCGCTGGTCCGTACGGGAGCAGAGCCTCGGATCTGATTTCTAAGCAAGAGGCCAAATGCTTAAATCCTCGGTAATGAAGTGGTGTGAAATGGCAAAAAAGCGACAACGGAGTCAATTGTGCAAGCGGATGTCACGAGCGGGAAGGTGGATCAGACCAACCTGGAAGATTTTCTGAGGTTGCTTGCTTTTTCCTGAGGCACCGCGCCGCATCCCTGGACCACTGCCACTTCCATGCCTACAGTCCGAAGAGACTCTCAAAGTTTTGGTCACTCGGATATCTTATGCCGTTATGCGGAATTTCATCGTAGAAAATTGGGAGTGCAGTGATTAGGGGGACGACAGAGGGACAAAAGAACGATGAACGCGCTCGTTCACCGTGAGATAATAGGATTGCGGGGTCACAAGCAAGTCCGTCACCACAGATGATCCGGGTACGGTTCCGGTAGCTACTCCCGGAGCATCCATGCTTGACGTATTCTTCTATAAGGGCTCTTTGAAAATTTGAAGACAGGAGATGGATATCAAGATCGAGGATGTGAGAGGTGAGGCGACAGGCACAGCTTCATGGCTATGTATATTTGTTCTCGCCGTACAGTGTCCGAACACACGTCTTTCCATCGCACGAATTAAGTGTAAAAAATTAAAATAACAACAGTCCCGTTTGCTTTCTTCTCTTCTCAAGAACTTTCCATTGTTATTGCTTTTTCAATGAACAAAACTTCCCCGGTTCAGATCCCATCCATTCTTCGGGGTCCGAAATATTAGAATTACCCTCGTGTGCCGCGTGTTAGAGGGGCGAGAGAAGATGTAGAAGGAATCAAAGAGAGAAACGTTGAAGAGAAGCCCTGTGAGACGGGCGTACCCGACACATCGGATATCTGCCCCCATCTTCTGTTACACAGGATTCGTCCCCTCGCCAGCCAGCTTGCCATAGTATGTTGGCTTCCTAGAGCGGCATCCATCGGGCTTCGGCTTTCCGCCATCGTGCGGCCTACCTCCTCCGTTGTTCGGTGGATATTCCGGCTTTTCTGGCTCCGACTCCGAGAACCGGCACGTCAACGTACCCTTCCCTGCATCCGGCAACCCGTCCGTAATGACAAGCTGCCAGTCGTCGGTTGTGAGGGTATTCGTCCCGTCGACGGATCGGATGTATTCGCACAGCACATCATCCGTTGGGGGCTTATCACCAGTGAGAACGAACGGGTTCTCCGGAAAAGCGGGACCGAACAGATCGCAGCTGATGGTGTTGGGGTCCAATATGTCGACTGGTTAGCCGGCGCTCCATCCTCTTGAGTTGCGCGTGGTGGCCAACTGCGAGATAAAATCAGTATGCCTCTTAACTTACCTCCTTCGTCAGGGGTTATGATCGGTTCATCCCAGATGTAAGTAGTGGTATCATTCGTCCACTGCACCCTGCAGGTGCCTAAAGTCGCATTTATGCTCATGGAACTACCCATGATAAAAGGTAAAAAGGTGAACACAAGATAAGGAGCATGATATATTTGGATTCAACGACGAACTTCCTTCTGAGTCGAGAGGGAATGAAACATGGAGATAGAAGCTGGCGAAAACTTCCAGTCAAGCAGGCGTGTAGTAAAACGGTCGGAGTGATAGGCTTCTTTTATAATAATCAAAGAAACCCCAACAACGGGGAGGGATTCAAAAAAATCATCATTTTTCGGTCAATCCATCTCTCGCCCCCTATTTGCCGTCCATGCGCTCCACACGAACGAAAAAGTGGTTGACTTACATACAGATCTTCTGCAAGGATTCAGGTCGCCTCGAAAGAGGAGCACCGAGGACAAATGTGACCTCACACCCTGTAAGAGAGGACACGCTATGTGACCGCCCCGCACCTTGCATAGCCCGAGCTTGGCAGTTCCACCGAAGTCCGGCTCTACCTACGTCTTAGTAGAATATAGTACGGGGAGGATTAAATGGCGGGAGGGGTGAACTAGCTAGCTAGGTGTCTATGAACTATGCAAAGTATTGATACGCGGTTTGTCTTATGAAGGTACAGAGCTCTGAGCCTTTGAAAGCCGGCCTATTCGATTCACACATAGCACATTACCCCTACTTAGTAAATATAAACATTAGAGGGGAAGCTCTGGATAGTGGCCTCCAAGCACTGCCAACAAACCGACGATGGGCATATCGTGATCCTCCTCACAGCGCCTTGACCCTTATTTGCGCATTGCGCAAGGTAGACAGTTGTTGCCAAGCGGGCCAGAGGATTTCCATTTGCCCGGACTACCACATTCCCCGCGTGGAAGGATCTAAGCTCGTCCCAGTTCTCGATTGAGTTCAAGTGGACGTCGGGCGGCAGACGTTTCGAATGACTACAGGCCTTTTGGGATGACAGCCGGTAGATGGCGGGGCTCTTCAGCGCCAGAAGGATATCGACGTCCCCCACCCACCGGCCAGCCTCCCTGATGCGAATGACGCATTCCATTAAGGAAACTTGGACGTCTTGGTTGCCTCTGAGATTGCTGTCATCGAGGGGTCGCTCCCAGTTTGTAAAAGACAAGTGCATGGACGTGTTCTGAAACAGGTTGGCGGCTCTGCCGTCGAATTTTTGGGGGCTCGATTCGATCCACAACCGGTCGTTGGCTGGCGGCATGTCGGGATTCTCAACAGTGAAGAACATGACGAACCCTGGCTTTCCAATGTTGCCCAGTATGCGAGTAAAGGACTTGGACCTGGAAGTAGACATGGGGTCGAGAAGAAGCTGGTTGAGCCCGGCCAGTCAGCGTGATCCTTACTAGCAGGGGCATGATGTATCTAACCTTCTCTGGGACGAATATGGAATTGCCACTCGATATCCCGATCACGTTGCCGGGAATTTTGGAGTATGGAATATCATGGCAGCCTACCAGATACGACAATATCGAGATTGTCAAGACTGACAGACTGACAGGTTCGCGACGGAGCAGTTTTTGTTCCATTCCCTCTAGCTCGGTCATGCATTCCGTGTCGATCAAAGGCCTATCCAGGACTCTGACCTGAATGACTGGTTCCGGAATGGAAACAAAAGCTTGTCGGTGTGCCACAGATAAACATTCGAGGGTTTGCATGATGCTATCGTGGAAGTTGGCCACGAATGCCACTGTCGATAAGAGTTCATGCTCCAGGGTCCACAGAAGATCCCCAACCGTGGCAGCCGGCATTAGAGGGTTCGGCATGTCCGGTTTCAACTCGACGTAAATTGCTCCAAGATCGGGGTCTCCGCAAAAGTATCTGAGTATCTTCTTGTCTCCCGTCGTAGGTCCGAACTCACAGGTCATAAAAGACGCTGAAACCCGGTACAATTCCGAGTTGTCCTCATTGACACGGATTTCCTCTCCTGGTACCAGTACACTGGCTACCTCATGATGCACCCAGCGAGAATGACCGGTCGAGGATTTCTTCAAGGCGGGCGAGTCGGTTCCAGGCGGAACCTCCGGAAAGACGGTTGCGAAAGTAGTTTGTCGCCTGGTTCTTTTCGATTGCTCTTTGCAGGCAATTATGCAGTGTCGGCCAGCCAGATTTTGCGCCCTCCTCGCCATGCGACGCAAGAATTGGATCCGGCCGTTGTGGTCGTGCATATACCTTAGCAGGACCTCGGTGCTAGCCAAGCCAAAGAAAGGGCGAACGCCTGAGAGCCAATCGTCATTGGCTCTGATCCGAAGCGGGATAAAGTTTGGTCGATTTCTGCCTAAGGTGATAAAGGGCTGGGCAGTTTCTGGGTCTTGGAAATACTCCGTGATAGCGCCGGATAACAGTTTGAATCCATCAACCTTTCTGTCGACACTCGGGGTTCTCCACAAGGGTCTCGACTCGGCGTCTTCCGGGATATGAGAAATTGATTGGCTGGTAGTTCTGCAAAACACGTTAAGAATTTTAGCAGCCTCATTCATGCGATCTGGAGCGGATGAGATGTTCCAGATAGAAAGAATGCAGCCAAGAGTCGTAAGAAGCAGTTCCGTAAAAGTGATGCGCGTGGGATCTAAGATGAATCTCCCTTCTCGAACAACTGGTTGACCGTAGTATTTCAGCTTCGCTAATGAAAGTGACCAGGAGACACCCTTTGTAGAAGGATTATCAAGCCCATGGCAACCAAGCGAGAGGACACCGCCTGGACGAACGACTTTGTCCTGAAAATCGACGGATACGTTCTTCGCCCCGAATACATTGATGTTCGGATATATATGCCATGCTGATAAGCCCAGAAGAGCTGAACCGTCTTCCACCTCTTGGGGGACGCCGGAAATAAGTCGTTCGACAGTCTCTAGCGATTTGGTCCAGATTTCGATGACACTCGGATATACGGCCGTTTGACGCCCTGTCTTCAAGCCCGGAATATTTGCCAGAATAAGGCGAAGCTGCGTTTGTTCCTTCTTCATGACCGAATCCGCCGTCTGAAGCCAAGAGCGTGCACTGGCGTCCCACTCAGCCAGTTGCGCCCGAGTCAGATCTTGCTGTGC
>Ga0247774_1001437_pt1 | contig 12016 bp, 10 predicted proteins | sample UWRJL001104B6_FD_179933 | JGI IMG/M metagenome (GOLD analysis project Ga0247774, IMG submission 179933) | Plant litter microbial communities from Arlington Agricultural Research Station in Wisconsin, United States - UWRJ-L001-104B-6 | ecosystem: Environmental > Terrestrial > Plant litter >... | reverse complement strand
ATGGTCAGAGACGTTGACACCTGTGCGGCCGGTTCCCGGTCACCCGAAGGAGGCCGTGACCGTGCCCACGACGGACGGCGACACGATCCGTGAGACCTTTCTGCGTTTCTTCGAGCGCCATGGCCATCGGCGGATCGACGGCGCCTCGGTGGTCCCGGTCAACGACCCGACGTTGCTCTTCGTCAATTCCGGCATGGCGCCGCTGAAAAAGTACTTCACCGGCGAGAAGACCCCGCCGGCGCCGGACCTGTGCAACGTCCAGGGCTGCATCCGTACCAAGGACATCGACGACGTCGGCGACCGGCACCACATCACCTACTTCGAGATGCTCGGCAGCTGGTCCATCGGCGACTACTTCAAGGAACGCGCGGTCGAGCTCGCGTGCGAGCTGCTCACCGGCGACCTGGGGCTGGACCCGCGGCGGCTCTACGTCACGGTGTTCGGCGGCGACGAGCGCCTCGGCCTGCCCGCCGACGAGGAGTCCGCGCTCGCCTGGGAGCGCGTGGGCATCCCGCGCGACCGCATCGTGGGCCTGCCCGCCGAGGACAACTTCTGGGGTCCGGCGGGGGAGAGCGGCCCCTGCGGCCCGTGCACCGAGGTCTTCCTGGACACCGGCGAGGAGTTCGGGCCCGCCTACGTTCCCGGCGGGGAGTTCGACACCAAGAGGCGCTACATCGAGATCTGGAACGCCGGCGTCTTCATGCAGTTCGACAAGGGGCTCGACGGGGTGCTGCGGCCGCTGCCGTTCACCAGCGTCGACACCGGCTCGGGCCTCGAACGCATGGAGCTCGCGCTGAACGGCCTGGGCAGCGTCTATGACACGAGCCTGTTCACGCCGCTGGTCCGCTCGGTCCAGGACGTCCTGGGCGAGAGCGGCGAGGTGCTGCACCACCACCGGGTGATCGCCGACCACATGAGGGCGGCCGTCGCCATCATGTCCGACGGCGTACGGCCCGGGAACGAGGGCCGTGGCTACATCCCGCGCCGGCTGATCCGCAAGTGCGTGACGATGGCCATGGGCCGGCACCAGGAACGGTTCGACTTCGAGCCGATCGTGGAGGCCGTCGTACGCTCGCTCGGGCCCACCTACCCGCACTTCGCGGCCGGGCAGTCCGCGGTGACGGCCGCCATCGCGCGGGAGCGGGACGAGTTCGGTGTCACGGTCGCGCGCGGGCTCGACCAGCTCGACAAGGTCATCGCGCGGCACGGCCGGGTCAGCGGCACGGACGCCTTCCACCTCTTCGCCACGTACGGCCTGCCGGTGGAGATCACCCGCGACCTGGCCGCCGCGCGCGGGGTCACTCTGGACCGGGAGGAGTTCGACGCGGCGCTGCGGCGGCACAAGGTGCTGAGCCGGGGCACCCCGGATGTCTCGGATCGCCGCCTTCGGGGGAACGACGTCCTGCCGGTCGCCGTACGCGGGCGGACGGAGTTCGTCGGCTACGACACGTTGACGTCGGAGGCCACGATCCTGACCCTTTTCGCGGGCGGGACGACGGCCGACCGGGTCGAGGCCGGCGCCGAGGTCGACCTGATCGTGGACCGTACGCCGTTCTACGGCGAGGGCGGCGGGCAGGTCGGCGACCGCGGTGTCGTGCGAGGCGGCGACGGTCTCGGTGAGATCACCGAGACGGTCGTGCACGACAGCGGCGGTTTCCTGCATCGGGTGAGCGTGCGCTCGGGCGTCCTGCGCGTCGGTGACGTCGTCTCGCTGACCGTCGACCCGTCCTCCCGCGCCGATACCGCGGCCAACCACACCGCCACCCACCTGCTGAACGCCGCCCTGCGCTCGGTGCTGGGCCCGCACGTACGGCAGGCCGGGTCGCTGGTGGAGCCCGCCCGGCTGAGGTTCGACTTCACCCATCCGCGGGCGCTGACCCCCGATGAGCTCCGCGCGGTGGAGCGCCTGGTGAACGAATGGGTGCTGACCGACGCCCACCGGCACGTGGAGGTCATGTCGCCGGACGAGGCCAGGGCGTCGGGCGCGATCTCCCTGGAGGGGGAGGACTACGGCCAGGCCGTACGCGTGCTGTCGTTCGGGGAGTTCTCCAAGGAGCTGTGCGGCGGCACCCACGTGGACCACACGAGCCAGCTCGGCTCGTTCCGCGTCGTGTCCGAACAGAGCGTCGCGTCCGGCGTCCGCCGCATCGTGGCGGTGACCCGGCGGCGCGCGGTGGAGTACTCCATCGAGCAGGCGTCGTCGCTGTCGGAGGTGGTGGCGACGCTGCGCACGTCGCACAAGGACGTGGTGCCGGCGGCCCGCCGTCTGGTGGACGCCGCGAAAGCGCCCGCCGCCGCGGTGGCGACGGTCACCGGCGCGCACGAGACCGTGGTGAACGGCGTCCCGGTGATGCTGTCCCCGGCCGGCGGCGCGATCGGCGGCCTGCGCGGGCAGGCCCAGCGCGAGGCCGAGGCGCGGGACCGGGTCGTCCTGCTGTGGAACGCGTCGGGTGCGAAGAAGACGCTGGTGGTGAGCGTCCCGAAGATCCTGCGCGACCGCCTGAACGCCGACGAGGTCCTGAAGAACGCGACGAACCGCTTGGGCGGCGGTGGCGGCGGCAACGCGACCATCGCGCAGGGCGGCGTGGACACGGCCCCGACCCGGGAGTCGCTGCTCGAAGTCCTCACCGAGTCCGTTCCGGGCCGACGCGCGTCACGCTAGGGGTGCGCGAGCGATGAGGAGGAGACCGGGAAGTCGAAGTAGGTGTCCGGGTGGGGCTCGGCGCGGTAGGTGAAGTGCCACCACTCCTCCGGGATGCCGGTGAAGCCCGCGCCCTTCATCAGGCGGTGAAGCCAGAGACGGTCGGTACGGGCGGTGCCGGTCACGCGCGGGTCCAGGGTGTGGGCGCGTCCGTCGAAGCAGTCGAAGCCCGTGCCCATGTCGATCGAGGAGTCCGGGAAGCGCTGCGGCCTCGGGGCGTAGCACGAGACCGGCCTCTCGCCCGGCCGGTACGCGCGGACCGGGGCGGCCGGCAGCTTCACGATCGTCAGGTCGACCGTGCTGCCACGGCTGTGGCCCGAGCGCCGGGCGATGTAGCCCTCCGCGAAGAGCCGGGACTTGGCGACCTCCGGATAGAACTCTGCTTTCATCGACTGGTCGCCCGGATCGGCCGCCCAGGCGACGAAGCGGTCCACCGCCCGTTGCGGACGGTAACAGTCATAGACCTTCAGCGAGTAGCCGCGCCGTACCAGGCCCTGCTGGACCCGGTGCAGGGCCCGCGCCGCCGGGGCGGTCAGCAGGCACACCGGCGCGGCGTACCCGTCGACCACGCGGCCGGTGAAGTTGTGCGGGGTCGCATAGCGGATGTCCTGCAGAATCGTCGGGTCGGCCGAGCGCAGCGCGACGAAGTCCGCCGGTGCCGGGGAGGCGGCTCCGGCCACACCCGGGCCGAGCACCGCGGTCGCGACGAGGCCGCACGCGAGGGCGGCGCGTCTCAGCATGTCTCCACGATAACGGTCACGCCGGGTGACGAGGGCCCGCGTGCCGGCGGGCGCACGCGGACCCTCGCACGTCATCAGCCGCCGAGCGCGTGGACCATGTTCATGATGGCCTCGATCTGCGCGCCTCCGTGGGTGTCGTAGTTGCCGGCGTTCAGGTAGCCCCACCAGTCCCAGCAGCCGTTGGGGTTGCTGCCCGTCTTGGCGACGGCCTGCGGGTAGAGCACGATCATGTTGTTCGTGTCGCCGTACTCGTTCAGATGCGCCTTCGTGACGAACGTCGTGCCGATCGACCCGGCGCCCTGCAGGCAGCCGTGCAGCGCGACCATGAGCCGGCAGGAGGCGCCGGACGCGCATGCCGAGGGCACGTAGGCGTACCCGGTCGTGCCCATGCTGATCGCGGCGGCGCTGCCGCCCGGCGCGTAGGAGTTCTGGTCGAAGGACACGACACCGGCGGCGGGGGTCTTCGCGGGCGCGGCGACCGACCCGAACAGCTGGGTCAGCATCGTGCCCTCCGGGTCGGTGCCGCAGTTGTTGATGTACGGGGTGTAGCTCGTGCCGCAGGCGTTCGGGCCGAGCGGGCTGACCCAGGAGTGCGCGGCCGCGCTCGTGTTGTCGTAGCGGACGTTCGCCCCGAAGTCCTTGTAGAACTGCACCAGGTCGTTGGAGGAGCCGACGCTGACCGTCGTGTCGGCGGTGCCGTGGAAGACGTACACGCGGTGGCCCGACAGGTTGGCGACGTTGTCGATCGTGCCCTGCGCGGACCGGGTACGCGCCGTCTGCTCCAGCGCCGGCAGGTTACGGCTCTGCACGTTGTACATGCAGGCCAGCTGCGCCGTGATGAGACTGCCCTGGGCGCAGTGGTACGGGCCGCCGGCGAAGATCCCGGTGCCCTTGATCGTGCCGGAGTAGGCCACGTGGAGCTGGTCGGCCATGAACCCGCCGGAGGAGACTCCGGAGTCGTAGACGGCGCTGATGTTGTAGTGGCCCAGCCCGGCGGCCTGGGCGGGAGTGGTGATGGTCGTGCCGAGCAGACCGGCCACTCCCATCGTCAGGGCGACGCGGCGGAGGCGGCGCAGAGCGGGAATCATTGGTGCTCCTTCCTGGGGAGCCCGCTGATCAAGGCGTCAGCGAGCAGGTGTTGGCGAGGTCCCCGGAGGTGGGTCTGGGCAGCGTGGCGCTGGGCGGCGGCCGGTGCCCGGCCGACCAGCCCTCGAGCGCGGTGAACGCGGCACGGAAGCAGGGCAGGATCGGCCGCAGCCGGTCAGGGAAGGTGTCGTACAGCCCGTCGGTGTGGTTGCCGTCGGCGACCCGGTAGTAGCGGAAGCCGGGGGAGCGCACCATCCGCGCGTACACGTCCCCGTCCAGTGCGATCGGCAGCAGCGTGTCGAGCGTGCCCTGCAAGGTGATCAGCGGCCGGTGGATCCGGCCGGTCAGCGAGACGCGGGCGACGGCCTGGCGCACCGAACGGGGCCGGGCGGCGTAGGAGTAGTCCGCGTCGCACCCCGGCGTGCCGCTCGCGCAGTACGGCGTGCCCGCCTCCGTCGCGCCGTCGTAGGAGGGGTCGAACTCCTCCCGGTAGATCCGCTGGGTCAGGTCCCAGTAGACCTGCTCGTGGTAGGGCCACAGGAACTCCGAGCCCGGCGCGAGCCCGGCGGCGAGCAGCGCGGAGTGCGCGGACGAGGACCCGGCCGCGTACGGCGGATAGTTCCTGAGCAGGTCGGGCAGGTACGTGAACAGGTTCGGCCCGTCCGCGCGGAACAGCGTGCCCTCCCAGTCCACGCCCCCGGTGTACAGCTCCGGACGGTTCTCCAGCTGCCAGCGGACCAGGTAGCCGCCGTTGGAGATGCCGGCCGCGTACGTACGGGAGGGCGCCCGCCCGTACGTACGCGCCACGACCGCCTTGGCCGCCCGGGTGAGCTGCGTGACCCGGGAGTTCCACTCGGCCACCGCGTCGCCCGGCCGCCGTCCGTCGCGGTGGAACGCCGGGCCGACGTTGCCCTTGTCGGTCGCGGCGTAGGCGTAACCGCGGGCGAGCACCCAGTCCGAGATCGTGAAGTCGTTGGCGTACTGCGCGCGGTTGCCCGGCGTCCCGGCGACGACGAGGCCGCCGTTCCAGCGCGCGGGCAACCGGATCACGAACTGCGCGTCGTGGTTCCAGCCGTGCGTGGTGTTCAGCGTCGAGGTGTCGGGGAAGTAGCCGTCGATCTGCGTGCCCGGCACACCGCTCGGGTTGTGCGCCCCGGCCGGGTGCAGGCCCGCCCACTGCGCCGGGTCGCTGTGCCCGTCGGCCACGGTACCGGCGGTGGTGAGGTCGGGCAGGCACGCACCGGTCTGGTACGCCGCGCCGGGCACCCGGACCGTACGGCAGGACGAGGCGGCGGTGGCGGACGCGGGAGGCGCGGCGAGCGCGAGCCCCAGCGCGATCGCGGCGAGACGACGGATAAGCGGCACGTAGGCTCCCTGCGTCGGCGGCACCCCGAGAACGCCCGCAATCGTCACCGCATCGGCGCCGGCGTTCCACCGCCCCCCGTCACACTTTTGCGCCGCCGGAGATGTGGGCGGCCACATCGGCGAGCGCTGACGCGCGACCGGGAGGGGCCTTCGATGGTCCGGGCGCGCGGAACAGTCATTTCATTTCCCTTTCCGATTTCTTCTCTGCGTAGTGACGTTCCGAGTTGTACGGAGGTGTGCGGTGCCGATGCCGGGCGAACGCATGACGGCAAGGCAATTCGTTGGTAGAGAGATCCGTATCGCCCGCGAGGCGAAAGGGATGACGCGGGTGAGTCTCGCCCAACGATTTCCCGTGTCCGAGTCGACCGTCAGATGGTGGGAATCCGGGCGAACCATCCCGGGTGACCAGCACATGCCGAAGCTGAGGGAGGTCTAAGATCTTCCGGAAACGGTGCGGCGTGCCATTGATGATCTTGCGAGCAGCGAGGTGGCGCCCGAATGGCTCGGCAGATGGGTCTCGGTCGAGCGCAGATCGACGTCGCTGCTGACCTTCGAACCGCTCGTGATCCCCGGCCTGTTGCAGACACCGGAGTACGCGCGGGCCGTTCTGCGGCTCGGCAAGGAGGCCGCTCTGGACGTGGACGCGCAGGTCAGCGAGCGGTTGGACCGGCAGAACATCCTGAACAGGGAGGATCCTCCGCCGCCACTCTTCCACGCCATCCTGGACGAGGCGGTGATCCGGCGGCCGGTCGGCGGTCCCGCGACGATGAGCGATCAATTGCTCCGGGTGGTGGAGCTGGCACAACGGGACCTGATCATTATTCAGGTGATCCCGTTCCGTATCGGTGAGCACGCGGGTTTCGCCGGAGCGTCACTTGTGCTGGCCAGTTTCAGTAATGCCACCACCACGGAAGGCGCCTATGTGGACAATGCTCTGCGTGGCGACGTAGTGGGAAATCCAGAGGACGTCGCTTCCATTCGGCGGCTCTGGCAAAGGCTAAGCTCGAAGGCGCTCCCCGAGGACGAGCCGATCGACATGATCAGGGAAGTGGCAGCGGCATGGGTGAGTTGATCTGGAGGAAGTCCGAGCGCAGCACCAACAACGGCGGCAACTGCGTCGAGGTCGCCGTCGCGGAAAGCGGCGACCGCGACTGACGCGACGGCGAAACCGGCCCTACCCGGCATGGCGGCGTGCGGCCGGACCGCCGCCTGCGGAGGGTGCCGCTCCGGCGGCCGGTCAGGTGTCGTACTCGTCCGGCACGCGCATTGCGGGGCCGCCGACGTGCAGGCCGAGGGGGGCCGCGCGTCCCTTCGGTTCCTCCCACGCCTCCTGGCGGCCGAGGGCGGTGAGGTCGAGGTACTGATAGCCGTTGTGGAACTCCTCGATGCCCCGGCCGTACGTGGAGTAGGTGTGGAAGACCTCCTCGCCGACCCGCAGGAACGTGCTGATGCCCGGCAACTCCGCGCCGCGCATGCTTTCGGTCCACGGCCCGCCCGTCCACGGAGTCCCGGCCTCGGCGAGTTCGGCTTCGGTGCGGAAGTGGAGCAGCACCGGCGCGACCCGGTCATCGAGGGTGGCGTGGAAGTCGTAGTTGAAGTCACTGCCATAGGAGGAGTACCAGGGGAACGCCCAGCCCATCCGTTCGCGGAACGCGGCGAGCTTCGCGTACGGGGCCCGCGACACCGCGACGAGCGTGGTGTTGCGCACGTGCAGCTGCCGCAGCCGGCCGATCCCGTCGGCGGCGGAGGAGCAGCTCGCGCAGCCGGCGTCCCAGTCCGGGCCGAACATGAAGTGGTGCATCACCAGCTGCGGCCGGCCCTCGAACAGCTCGAGCAGGCCGACCTCCCCGTCCGGGCCGGTGAAGGTGTACTCCTTGTCGACGCGGACCATCGGCAACCGGCGGCGGTCGGCGTTGAGACGGTCCCGGGCCCGGGTGAGCTCCTTCTCCTTCGCCAGCAGCTCTTTGCGGGCGGCGAGCCACTCCTCGCGCGACACCACCTCGGGCAGGTTCCCTGGCGTCGTCATCTCGGGTCCTCCCAGCCGGTTTCGTTTTGCAACCGGTTTCAACCTAGGGCAGACTGATTGCAGAACGCAAGCGGTTCGGAGGTCGGTGCGGTGCGGAAGGACGTGCGGTCGGGGTGTCCGGTCAACCTGTCGCTGGAGATCTTCGGTGACCGCTGGACCCTCCTCGTCCTGCGCGACGTCGTCTTCGTCGGCGCCAGGCACTTCCGCGACCTGCTGAACGGCCCCGAGCGGATCTCATCCAACATCCTGGCCGACCGGCTCGCCACGCTCGTCGAGCACGGCCTGCTTACCAGGGGCGACGATCCGTCGCACAAGCAGAAGGTCACCTACAGCCTCACCGAACAGGCGATCGAACTGGTCCCCGTCCTGATCCAGCTCAGCGAGTGGGGGGTCCGGCACCTCCCCGTGGAGGACGAGTACGCCGCCCGCGCGCGTGTGCTCACCGCCGGTGGGCCGCCGCTCTGGGAGACCTTCATGGACGAACTCCGCGAAACCCACCTCGGGCCACAGGCCCGGCGGCGTCCGGCACCGGACGGCCCCACCGTCGCCGAACGCCTGCAGGCCGCCTGGCCGGCCGCCCCCCGGCGTTAGCCCGCCGGCGTGCGCGGCCTCCGCCGGGCCCCGCGAAAGGGCGTGGCCCGGCGGGCCGCTGTTCACGTGCCGAATATGTGATCGCGGCACATGGCCGGGCGTCATCGCGCGTCCTAGGGTTCCCGCAACAACGACCGGCGCGACGGTGACGCGACTAGGGAGAGCCACAGATGAGACTCATGGGGCGTACGACCGCGCTGGCCGCCGGGGTGGCCCTGCTCGCCGCCGGATGCAACGGCGGCCCCGGCGGGGGCGGCGGGAAGATCAGCGGCGGCAAGATCGACCTGGCCGTTCTCAACGACCAGTCCGGTGTCTACGCCGACGTGTCCGGCAAGGCCAGCATCGAGGCGGTGAAGATGGCGGTCGCGGACTTCAGGGCCAAGTACGGCGACAAGGCCGTGGCCAAGAAGATCGAGGTCACCGCCGCCGACCATCAGAACAAGCCCGAGGTCGCCAACTCCAAGGCCCAGGAGCTGTACGACCGGAAGGGCGCCGACGTCATCCTCGACGTGCCGACCTCCTCGGCCGCGCTCGCGGTCGCGGGCGTCGCCAAGTCCAAGAAGAAGATCTTCATGGACGTCGGGGCGGGCACGACGGCTCTCGAGGGCGCGCAGTGCAACAGGTACACGTTCCACTACGGCTACAACACCTTCATGCTGGCCCACGGCACGGGTGACACCGTCACCAGGGACGGGGGCAAGAACTGGTACATCATCTATCCGGACTACGCGTTCGGGCAGGACATGACCAAGAACTTCAGCGCCGCCGTCAAGGCCGCCGGCGGCACCGTCGTCAAGAATGACCCGACGCCGTTCCCGAGCGACAACTTCTCCACGTTCCTGCTCAAGGCGCCGGGCCTGAACCCCAAGCCGCAGGTGCTGGGCGCCATGCAGGCGGGCGGGGACCTGGTCAACGTCGTCAAGCAGTACAACGAGTACGGGCTGAAGAAGAAGGGCATCAACCTCGCCGTCGGCCTGATGTTCCTCACCGACATCCACTCGGTCGGCCCGGACAGCCTGGCCGGCACCAAGTTCAGCGACGCGTGGTACTGGAACGCGAGCCCGGACAACCGCGCCTGGGCGGACAGGTTCCAGGCCAAGGCCGGCAAGCGGCCGACGTTCGCGCACGCCGGGAACTACTCCGCCGCGACGCAGTACCTCGAGGCGGTCCAGCGCGCCGGCACCGACAAGTCCGACGCCGTGGTCGAGCAGCTCGAGGGCCACACGTTCGGCGACGTGTTCGCCAAGAACGCGCAGATCCGGGCGCAGGACCACCTCCTGCTGCACGACGCGTACCTCGCCCAGGTCAAGCCGTCCAGCGAGGTCAAGGAGCCCTGGGACTACGAGAAGATCCTCAAGACCGTCCCGGCGGCCGAGGCGTTCCAGCGGCCCGACGCGGCCTGCAGGCTCTGAGACGCCGCCCGGCCGTACCCGCGGTCGGCCTCGCCCTGTTCTCCTGCCGGCCCCGGCCGCTCTGGCTAGGGGGCCGGTGAAGGAGGCTCCCGGAGGGAACCGCGCAGGCGGTGGAGATGCAGCGCGAGCTGGATCTCCAGGGCCCGGTCGGCGCGTTGCCAGTCGGCGCCCAGCAACCGGCCGATGCGGTCGAGCCGCTGCGTCACGGTGTTGGTGTGGATGTGCAGCCGCTCGGCGGTACGCGCGAGGCTGCCGCTGGTGCCGAAGTAGATCGCCATCGTCCGCGTCAGCGCCGTGCCCCGGCGCTCGTCGTAGGCGATGACCGGGCCGAGGGTGCGCTCGACGAACGCACCCGCGCCGCCGGCCTCACCGATCAGCAGCCCGACGAATCCCAGGCCGGCGGCGCTCGCGCCGTCGCCCTCCCGGTCGAGGGCGAGCAGCGCGTCGGCGCAGCGCCGGGCCTCCTGGCGGGCCGCCCCGGCGCCGCCGGGCAGCGCGACCGGCCCGGCGGCGCCGGCGGTGGCCGGCACACCGAGTGCGGCGCCGAGCTCCTTGGCCACCCGGCAGGCGACCTCCTCGGGCCGGTCGCCGGGCAGGAGCAGGACCACCTCGCCGGAGTAGGCGGTGCTGAGGCCGTGCTCGACGGCGGAGTAGGAGGAGGCCCAGAAGGCGGCCCGCTCCCGGCGTCCGCCGTGCCGGGCGACGACGAGCACGTGCGCCGCGCCGAGGTCGACGCCGAGCCGTCGGGCCCGCGCGTCGAGCGCGTCCGGGTCCGAGACGTGCCCGGCGACGAGATCGTCCAGCAGCTCACCGCGTACCCTGCCCTCGACCTCGGTCATGTTGCGGCGGAACAGCAGGAGCAGCGCCATCACCAGCGCGGCGCGCTCCAGGATCCGCTCGTCGGCGTCGCCGATGTCACCGGCGGCGTGCAGGGCGAGGGTGCCGAGCACCTCCGCGCCCGCGCCGATCGGCGTGACGCGCAGGTCGTCCCGGCGGGCCGTTCGGCCGAGGGTCCGTGACCGGATGATCAGGTCCTCGTCCACTCGCTCCACGTGGCCGACCTCGGCGAGGCGCCGGCCGTCGGCGTCGAGGACGACGAGCGAGCCGCCGAGGATGTCGGTCACCACGGAGGCCACGTCCTCCACGCCGCCGCCGCGTACGACCAGGTCGGTCATCCGGTCGTGCGCCCGCGCGGCACGTTCGACCGCGTCGTTGTGCACGCGCGCGGCCTCGCTCGCCGCGCTCAGCTCATCCAGGGCCACCCGGGTCTCCTGGAGGAGCCGGGCGTTGTCGATCGCCACCGCCGCGTGCGCCGCCAGCGAGCACAGCAGCGCGACCTCCTCCCGGGCGAACGACCGCTCGGTGCGGTCGGCGGCGAACAGCACGCCGATCACCCGCTCGCCGAGACGCATCGGGACGCCGAGGATGCCCACCAGGCCCTCGTCGGTGACCCCGTCGTCGATCGAGCCGGTGTGCCGGAACCGCTCGTCGTGCAGATAGCCCGAGCTGGCGTACGGCGCGCCGGTCTGCGCGACGAGGCCGCCGAGCCCGGCGCCGAGCGGCAGCCGCAGCCGCTGGAAGGTCCGTGAGATCGAGCCGTCGGTCACGCGCATGTACGTGTCGCCGCGGCTGGGGTCGTTCAGCGTCATGTAAGCGACGTCGGCGTTCAGCAGTTGCCGGGCCCGGCGCACGATGGCCTTGAGCACGGCGTCCAGGTCGCGCAGGCCGGCCAGGTCGCCGGCGGTCTCGAACAGGGCGGACAGCTCCACCTCGCGGCGGGCGCGCCGCGCCAGCAGCGCGCGTACCCGCAGCGCGGCCGTCTTGGCCAGTTCGAGCTCGGCCAGGTCGCCGGCGGTGGCCCCGGCGGCCCTCGCCTCGTCGATCGGCGTCTCGAACTCGACCGCCGGGGCCTCACGGGCCAGCAGTTCGAAGAAGATCCGGGTGTTCACGAGGGGCATCGTCCGTAGGTGGGGAGGGGGTCGGCGTCAGTGCGCGGTCCAGCCGCCGTCGATCGGCACCGAGGCGCCGGTGATGAAGGACGCCTGCGCCGAGCAGAGATAGGCCACGACGTCGGCGACCTCGGCGGGTTCGAGCA
>Ga0247774_1001435_pt1 | contig 12020 bp, 15 predicted proteins | sample UWRJL001104B6_FD_179933 | JGI IMG/M metagenome (GOLD analysis project Ga0247774, IMG submission 179933) | Plant litter microbial communities from Arlington Agricultural Research Station in Wisconsin, United States - UWRJ-L001-104B-6 | ecosystem: Environmental > Terrestrial > Plant litter >... | reverse complement strand
ATGGATGATGGTAGTGGTTGTGCCGGACGGCCCAGCCGTGGTGGAAGAAGCCGACTAGTTCTCCCCAAGCAGCCGGGCGGTGATATCACCCATGTAGGCCTCCTCTAGCTCGTAGTCCTCGCCACCATTACGATCGATCCCCACAAAGAGGAAGGCGTCAACGACCTCGTTGACGGGGAAGCCCATATTGACGAAACGGTCGACGAGATCTTTGTTGTAGCCTTTGTAGCTGTTTTCCCCGTTAACTTCTGTCCTTTCTTTCACAAGAGATATGCCATTGCCCGCCTTCCCATCCCAATGGACCGAACGGCCTCCCACAACCCTACAAATAGACAAATACAGTTTAGGAAATGAAAAGGGTAGACACGAGAGGACGTACTCGACTGCAGGCGGTTTGCAAGGCACGCTCTCCTCCTTCTTAAACATGCCAAAGTCAATGTCCCGCTGCGGGGCGCCGGCGTATTGAATTGCCCACTGTTGGGCAGTGCGCGCAAACTGCTCGGGTTGCTCCAGCACCATCTTGGCCACCTCGGCGTCCTGGGGATCTCGCGGGTTCGGGAACTCGAGGAGCATGCGCAGCGATAGGAGGGCCGACTTGATGGTCTGGACCGGGGACCATCCGTTTCCGAGAATATCGAGGCAAATGGCACCCTGAACACACCCGAAACGACAAAGGACCGTTGTTAGCTTTCAGCCTCTTCCAAGGACAGCAGCAGGTAGAACATGTTTAGCAAAATAGAGGGAGGAAACAAAGACAAGCTCTCTTCCTTCCCCTTCTCCACCTCTCCAAATCTTTGTATCATGCTTTGCCCATTGCGGTGCCCAGAAATGACAACTTCCGGAAGAGGCCGACAAGGCTCCTACCGTGCCAAGACCACCATGCACAGAGCTAGAGGCCCCCGCTCAAACAGAAAACACCTCAACTCACCGTCTGCGAACTAATATTGGGGTGGAAGATCTTGGTCTGGAACCGTATAGCAGGCGGCTTAAAGGGATACGTGTCCGGGATCTTAATCTCTACCGTATACGTGCCCCCCGCGTACACCGTGTCGGGCGGGGCGGGGAACGTGCCGCGCAGCACCGTCAGATCCGACATGTCGACGGCCTCGGCGAAGACGCCCGAGTTGTCCCGGTCGGCCTTGATGTCGAGCAGTTCCTTGGCGATACGGCGCTCGCGGGAGGACATTGTGTAGGACATTGTGTGTGGTTTGGTCGTTTCTTTCTGTTCGTAGGTGTGAGAGTCGGGCGAGCCAGGGAGTACGAAGCCGGAATTGAGAAAGGCAAGGCTCTGTTGGGAATGGAGGATTCGAAGGTGGGGTAGCTGGGAGATCTTCAGGAAAAAGACGAAACACCCAGACGGAGGAAGGAAACCTTTAGAGGAGAATGGCCTCTGGGTCGAGAGAGTGGGAGAAAAAAGTGGTCTTAGCGTGGCGGCAGGTGTTCTCGGCGAGGATCTCGAGATTGGTCGTGTTGAGTTGTGGTTGAGGTTCGAGTCAAGAAGAGACCCCCCGCCTTAGAATCAAGAGGTTACTGCCGCCTGCGTCACACCTGCTCGTAGAGGTTCAAGTGGAAGCAAGGTCCGTGCACGGCGTCAGGCTCTGGAGACAGGGACCAACGGGTGCTAACGGCTCGCCAATCAGCGGGCCGGCAGCGGCAAAGCCCTGTCGCCTGGGGGCTTCCATGGGTTTCTTTGGCGCCTAAGGCGACAACTAGAAGTCCGAGGTTGTATCCAAAGCGGAATCCCCCGAGGGACACGGCCCCCATTGCTCGATTGTGCCTGAAGAACAGAGATGGCCCCTTTCAAGGTGAATATATTTGCCTAATGCCTGGGATTACCTTTGTTGTACTATTGAGAAGAACGTGGACAGCAACTTGATGGCGTATCGTCTGTTGAAGGGTCCTACAAAATGGCACGACTCGAAGTCGCTTCAATACTCTTGAATCTCGGTCTCTTCAGAGTGCTTCTCAAATGCGCCTAGAAATGCAGAACTAACAGTCCAACGGCCTAACCGCCAGCATTGTCTGTAGTCCTCAAACAGCATATCTTCCCAGGATCTGTTGCTCCCTTCCTTTTCTCTCCAAAGAACTTGTCCTCTCATTTTCCAAACGATGGTGGGTATATTCAATAATCAAACAACGAGTGTCACCCAATGGGCCACCGTCTATCCAAAGTGATCCAATGGTCATGCACAGCCAGCGCTCTCGTCTGCCTCTAGTAACCAAACGCCAAACCCGCTCGCTAGAATGCAATCGTGACAAGAACAAAAAAAAAAAAAAAGCTCGACGGTCATGTGTTTTTATCGGCAAGCTGGTTTTGTCCGTCCTTTTGGAACGGATTGGCCTTGATATTCGGGCTTGTCGATACTTGAGGCGTCCACCTTGGACCAGCAACTACCTCGCTCCTCAACTTCATGCCCAGTTTACCGTGGCGTCGGTTCCGGGACAGGAACATGCGAAACGGACGGAAAAGCTGCCGGGTCCCGCGTCGGCGTCGGCGTCGCAGCACTGCTAAGTCAGCTGGTACCCTCGAGGTTGTGTATAGATGATTTGCCCACCTCTTCTTATCTTCAACCTTCTTCTTGCTAATCAACGTGGCCGCCACCCCACCAAGTAACGCCCCGAGCAAGAAAACCGCAACGACCACGAGAATGATAAATGTCTTTCTGCTGAGACAGCATACCATTCGTTTCCTTTCCTTCTGCTCCTGCAGCCATCCGTTTGTAGCCTCATGGGTGGTTTGCGCCTCCGGGGTCTGCTCTGCCGGTAGGCGGCCCAATTCGACTCCCTCGTCATAGTCGACCTTTTTCTTGGGTACGAAAAAAGGTGTCGAACCCGGTCCGCCGTAGTATTCGATTTCGTTGTTGAAAGTAACTTGCTTTCTTGGAGGCTGCCAACTTGGTTCCGGCGAAATCGGCGAAATGGGTGAAACACTCATCTCGTCATGATGGGCAATGATGTTGATCCGTCGTGAAGAAGCGTCCAAGCTCCAACGGATAGATAGCGACTGCTTCACGAATGGGCCAAATCAGTCTCTGGTGAGCCCAGAATCCAAACCAATTCTCGCATGCAATCGCAACGAGGAAACAAAACCCGACAGAAAGGGCCTCACGGCAGATCGAGAAGCAGATCATGCGGCGCTTGTATATGAACTCTGCATGTCTGCCCCGGGATCCAGCCATATAATAGATGCCGCGAACCAAGACTTCTTGCGCAGAGGGGCACTCTCATGGCTGAGGGACGATTGGCGAACAGACTGCCAGTTCATTTATTTTTTTTTCGAGATGCGAACAAAGAGCGCCACTGATTTCCGTGCCGCTGCCGCGACATCATTCTCGTAGCTTGCAGCACTTGCAGCACTTGCAGCAGTGCAACGCGGAGGATGAGGTGAGGAGGGGGTGGAGGAAGCAGCTTCGTCCATTTAGCCGTGGCGAATCGCTGCCCAGATCGCGCGGTTCGGGCCTATCAAATTTCCCAACCAGGACATTGCCACAATTCCAGGTTCGTCGTGGCAAGCCGGAACGGGAAGAGAAGCAGACTGTATTGTTCGTGGGACAGGCTGGGGAATCATGGATGTTGGTTCCCGTCGAGAACACAGGCCGTCAAAGAGGGGCCGAGATCCAGGACATTTGGGACCGCCAACCTCCCAGGCCTCATGTGCCGTGCTGGACGAGCTAAGCGGGGCCTGTCACGAAGGGCGGCTATATTGCTGTGCATTAGTAACAGGTGTGCAGGTGGGCCATCTGAACCAAACTTTAGGCAATTTCCCAGACCTTCGAGGTTGTCTTGTGCTTCATATTGACTGCTTGAAGAATTGCGGTTCGGAGGCGGCCCCCGCGTCTGAAAAATGGGCGTAGATGCGGTGGAACGGTCGACAATCGATAAGTCGGAATGACCTCGGGGCTATGGCTGGATTCGAGCTCTTTCCGAACGTGGCCTAAAGTTTGGGCTGGAAAACGCGGCTGTGGTGATGTCTTCGTCGTCTTGCTTCCCGTGCGTTGCTCCCCATCCGTTGTGAGAAGGGAAAATCAACTTGAAAGTGAAAGCGATCCCTCCAACAGCCAACAAACCGATTGGAACCAACAGCGCATGCGCGTTTCGTACCTTGTAGCCAGGCACACACCTCCCCAATACTGCGCGTCCCACCATCGACTTCGTGCAGCTCCGGCAAATGCGTCCGAATGTCACGCTGGTGCGTGGTATGGACAAGAGCTGGGGATTGACGGAGTGAACCGCCGGTCGGCCGGAGACTTGGCAACTTGGCAAATCGAGGAGCCATCGGTTAGGAAACGTGCAGACTGCGGTGGTGGCGGCTGAGGTACTCCCCCCCCACGTCAGCATCCCCGTGTAGCTGTTTAGAAGGCGACACGGAGGTGTGAAAGACGCATGTTCCAAAGCATCCGCAGTTCCCAGAGCAGTGCTACGTTTCAATAGAAAGAAATTGTCCGAACGGTGGAAGCAATCAGGGCAGGCTAGGTAAGCTTTGCGCATGTAGGCAAATGCTTGCTTCGTCCGCTGCCACATTATTAGATACTGTTTACAAGGACAGATGATTGCCTAGCAACTAGCTTGACTGTCGTATTGAAGAGAATACCTCGCCTCGCGTTGGATCTATTTTCCTTCCCAACCATTTTCGGCTCCGTACAGCCGTATGTGCTGACATATAGACATTCTCCGGATGGATTAGTTCGACCAGCGAGGATTATTGTCGAGCGCAGCAACAAGATATTCTCAAACTAGCTGAATCAGAGAGTTGATATGGTAGGGCAAGGGCTTTAAAGAAAACGTGTAAGTAACGGATGTTGGAAGGGACGCCGCTTTTCCTCCACAGCCTCACGTGATACTTGGCGGTGCCAGTGCGTGGGAGCAATTCCCAAAACGCAGGATTCTCTTCCTAGAAGAAAACTGATGAATATGATCAAATACAGTAACAGCTAGTTTCAGCATCTACACTTTAGTACATAAAGTATACAAGATTTGCCAAGGGGAGCCATTTTTGCCCCCGACGCCCAATGTAAAAATGCTTTATATCCAGCGTCTCCCAAGACCCTCTGTCGCAGAGGTATGAGTAATGGCAACATTTTGATTTTCTATCTATATTTGCAGAGGAGCACTTCGATCGCACCGCACAGATCAGATGACGGGAGGAAGTCAACCACCTCTCAACCCTTGATATGTTGGTGGATGCAACTACTTTGCTGCGGCATTCTCTCAACTTCATGAAGAGGCTTCCTCCATGTTTGTAATGACCACCAATGCAACGAAAATAACGTATAAAGACCAGAGTACAGTCAAACACTGCTCAACTTCAAGCAGCCGTTGAGATACGCTATTTTAATTGGGGTTGTACTAGCAAAATCTTGTTATCGATATCTAGCTTTTATTATCCTGAATAGTCGTATCGGCGCCAGCGTTGAGAAGTTGCCGTACTATCGTATCGTAGCTGTTACACACGTCCCAGTAAAGCGGTGTCCGGCCGTGATTTGTCCTAGCGTTCGCGTCGGCGCCGGCATCGAGGAGTTGTCGGACTATAGCATCGTAGCCGTACTGGGCGGCCCAGCAAAGCGGTGTCCAGCCGGATTTTGTCTTGGCGTTCGTATCAGCGCTGGCATTAAGAAGGCGTCGCACTATAATATCGTAGCCTCTTTCGGCGGCCATGTGAAGCGGTGTCTAGCCGTGATTTGACTTGGCGTTCACATCGGCACCAGCTTCAAGAAGGTGCCGCACTATGGTATCGTAGCCGTTCCGGGCGGCCTCGAAAAGAGGTGTAGAGCCGTCATTCATCCTAGTGCTAGTGTCAGCGCCGGCATCAAGAAGTTGCCGCACTATAGCACCGTAGACTCTCTCAGCAGCTCAGTAAAGTGGTACCCAGCCTTCATTCGTCCCGGCGTTCGCATCGGCGCCGGCGTCGAGAAGGTACCGCGCCACGGTATCGTGGCCATTCTGAGCGGCCCAGTGAAGCGGTGTACAGCCGCCATTTATCCTAGCGTCCGTATCAGCGCCGGCGTCGAGAAGTTGGCGTGCGACAGTATCGTGACCTTTTTCAACGGTCCAGTAGAGCGGTTTCCAACCTCTACTGTCCTTAGTGTTGAGATCGATCTTGTCTATAGCTATAAGTGCTTTGATTGCCAGTTCGACTCCGAAATATGCCGCTAGATGGAGTGCCGTCGTTTGTTTTGGAAATTCTTAAGTATATCCTGAATGATCGGACCATTGTTTTGTAGAGAATGGTGCCCGAATCCCCGCCTCGAGGTTTCTTCTCTTCGATAGGAATTGCATGACTGCCCGACTCGCTTCTCTGTTGGCCATTAATTCCGCAGGCCTAGAGTTATCCTCTTCCGAGGTCGCGCTCCCGATTCCTTGGCGAGCACATAGAGCCTTTTTGGCATGGTGTCCCCAATTACGGGCCGCCTACTTGTATAGTCGGTTCAGCTGCTACCCCCTCTCGAACAAATCATCTGTCGGACAAAGCCCGCTCCCGAATAAGGAAATGAGAGATAAGTAGCACAGATTGTCGTAATATCTACTTCTACAGCTGGAAACCACTGGGCGCCCGTGTGCTGAAAGTATTCCTGCGTTGTGTAGTGCACTAGTCGGATAATGCCTCTATCCTCATCTACAGCTACCAATCTAGCACAAACTGAAACCATTTCGTCGATCTCGGGAAGGCCATCCTTGTCCAGTTCCGAATCCCCAACTTCCATACAAGAGCATGTTGGAGTTCCAGCGTTGAGAGGGGCCGCTTGGCGTAGGTGATCCGAGATAAACTTTCTTCGCTAGCTTTTCATGACCTGCTAGCTGTCCCTCGATTCGTTTCATCGCTTCGTCATAGGCGTATTTCGTATGTTCCTATGCCTCGCCGAAGCTCCTGCAGAGCTGTTTGAATAGCTCTGACAGAGGTCTTCCCACCAAGGAGTCTATATAGAGCTGGGCAAGGAGGAACCTGCCATCTTATTAGTGTATGCAACCCTTCGCCACAGTTGAAGATTCATACATTCCATCTACGGCCTCCATAATCGCGTTTTCGATATCTTCCCGTAAACCCGTATTGTGGCCAACAAATTTCGGCAGGCGGAAGATCTGGCTAGCTAGATACTTGCATACGTCTTCAGCATTCGCCCGAATTTCTAGCGTCGACGCCTCTTCTAATATTTCCGCTATGCCATAAAGGACTCTTGACGTAAAAAATAGAGATGTTTGGCATCGGGCTTGGAGGGCGAAACAGTTTTCGATAAACCGTGTCCGACAGCCGTCCGATATTCGGCATTCATCAAGGGCATCGACGACGATAAACGTTCTTGTGTAGGAGCCAGCAACAGATTGCAGGGCTGCCAAGAGTTCATCGGCTAACGGCTATATCTGTTTGGATTAGTGTCTCTCGTAAAGCTCCATGGTGATTTTCGATATCGAGTGCTGTGTCCCACTGAGCTGCGATAGGAGACTACCTAGCAAGTTGTCTAGGCTCTGCTCATCTCGCTGCTGCTCAATTTGCTGTTGGTAGTTGAAGTAGATATATTCTATGCCGACGGCTGGTTCGCTCTGATACATATCGAGGAGGTGGCCGACTACAATCGCCGTAAGAACGGTTTTATCAGCTCCAGGGATTCCCGGACAGAAAAGCGTTTTGCCCGGCGTCTTCAACCACGTTTGGAACATAGACGAGTCAAGGATCCACCGGCCAGTTCCCGGTTGCCGCCTTTTAAGGTGGTCAATCTGCTGAAAGGCAAAGTCGATGCTGGAGAGCCAGCTTAGGATCTGTACGTGCTCCTCGCTCCGCGCACGAATGTCATGACGCTCGTGCAATATGTCCACGGAATCTTTCGTAGCCAAGGCAACTTTGCTGCTGGCAGTAAGATTTCTATTTTTATCAAAGTTCATGGCATTTTCGCACCTTGTTAGGCTTCCAATAAACGAGCCTAGAAACGTTACGTTTAATGCCGCCCGCGAACGAAGCTCCTGCACGTCTTTCGAGTCCCAAGTCAACCTCTTCCATGTTTTTCGCGCCTTATCCCCAATTATATGGGAACTGGAAGAGTTAATAAAGGAGTTACGGTCCACCACATTCCCCACGGTAATGATGATATTGTCACTTTCCTCGAGAAGAGGTTTAGGATATTCTTCTGCCATTCAGTGAGGGTATGTTGTGGGAGAAGGTTATTAATATCCGTGAGGACGTTCGTAAGACTCAATATTCTACTCGTGAGCTATTAATAACTATAATACAAAGAAATGGTTGGCATACCCGCTGGAGATGGCTTTGAATTGGTCAGGTGCATCGGCAAACCGGTCGCGCAATTTGCTTGCCTTGTCGAGCACGACAATGAAAATCGCCCACTCCAAAGCCAAAGCTCATCGTGTGAGAGTTTCCGAAAATTGAGCTAATACAGGAAGCGGCATCCGTGTAGAATTGAGAGAGATTAGACTGCTTCGTCGGCCTCTTTTGTTGAGGGAAGTGAGCTGGTAGCACCTCTTTGACAGTACACAAGTCACGGTATCCAAGACACTTTATCTTAGTTAGAGGGTTGAAAATGCTCCCGCAGACAAATTTAGATACTGAAATGCGAACACTGAACCTAGCCGCCACTTTAGCAGTAAGGTCCAACACAATGAACCAGAGATGGACTCGCCCACTACAAGTCGGTTGAAGGCAGGCTGAGCTATCATGCTTTCTTCCATCTTTGAAGATCAATCAAGTATTGTTCTCATGTGGTGGTGGCCAGTGCGGTCGCCAAGGCCGTAAAAGCGATGACTTAAGCAGGGCCAATCCCAGGAATTATGTAATCAGGCAAGCTTTCGTGTTTCCCGGCAGCCTGGAGCCCAAGCTCTCCCTGCGGCTGCAAATTGTCACGCCAAAAACAAGGCCGTCAATCCGAATCCATCACCACCATCTGTCTAGCGACACCCTTTCGTCACCATAACCGTCAACAGAATTCCTTGCATCTTCTGACCCTGCGACGTATTTACCTCTGTTCACCGGCCACATTTCGGCCAAGCTCCAAAGATGGTAAGCGCCAGTTTTGATACGGGCGATTACCAGGGTAGCCTCGTCGCTGACAATTACTACAGGGTCAAAACCAGTCTGGAATGGGAGGTGGAGGAGACGGCAGGGATGAAAAGGACAAAAAGGTATCAATCACTTCCATCTCTTTGATGGCCCATCACCAACCGATCTGACCCCAGAAACAGAAGGACAAACCCAAGTACGAGCCGCCTCCCCGACCAACAACCCGCGTCGGTCGCAAGAAGAGAAGGGCCGGCGGTACCAGCGCCGCCGCCAAACTTCCCGCCGTCTACCCGACAAGCCGCTGTAAGCTCCGTCTCCTGCGGATGCAGCGCATCCACGACCACCTGCTTCTCGAGGAGGAATACGTAGAGAATCAGGAGCTTTTGCGCAAGGCCAAGGCGGCCAAGGAGGGATCGGTGTCTGTCAGCCCTGACGCGGAAGACCGGCTCGCCGACGAACGCAGCCGCGTGGACGACATGCGAGGGAGCCCCATGGGCGTCGGCACGCTCGAAGAAATGATTGACGACGACCATGCCATCGTCAGCAGCACGACGGGCCCGGAATACTACGTCAGCATCATGAGCTTCGTTGACAAGGATCTGCTGGAGCCTGGCGCAAGCGTTTTGCTTCATCACAAAACGGTCAGTATTGTTGGTGTCTTGACGGATGATGCCGACCCGCTCGTCAGCGTCATGAAACTCGACAAGGCGCCAACCGAGTCGTACGCGGACATTGGTGGGCTGGAGAATCAGATCCAGGAAGTGCGAGAGTCTGTGGAGCTGCCACTGCTACACCCGGAGCTGTATGAGGAGATGGGCATCAAGCCGCCAAAGGGTGTCATTCTGTACGGCGCTCCTGGGACGGGAAAGACGCTGCTGGCCAAGGCGGTTGCAAATCAGACTTCTGCCACATTTTTGCGTATTGTTGGTAGCGAGCTGATCCAGAAGTACCTCGGTGACGGACCCAGGCTCGTCCGTCAGCTGTTCCAGGTGCGTGCTGACCCTAAACAAGCTTCCCAACATAGCGTGCTGATATCTTTTTAGGTTGCTGCCGAGAACGCGCCGTCCATCGTCTTCATCGACGAAATCGACGCCATCGGCACGAAGCGATACGAGTCGACCTCGGGCGGCGAGCGCGAAGTCCAGCGCACCATGTTGGAATTGCTTAATCAACTGGATGGCTTCGACGACCGCGGCGATGTCAAGGTCATCATGGCCACAAACAAGATCGAGACGCTTGACCCCGCGTTGATACGTCCCGGCCGTATCGACCGCAAGATTCTCTTTGAGAACCCGGACCAGAACACGAAGCGCAAGATCTTTACTCTCCATACATCCAAGATGAGCCTCAACGATGATGTCGATCTTGAAGAGTTCATTGGGCAAAAGGATGACCTTTCGGGTGCCGACATCAAGGCTATTTGCTCGGAAGCCGGTCTGATGGCGCTTCGTGAGCGGAGAATGCGCGTGCAGATGGCGGATTTCCGCGCTGCGAGGGAGAGGGTGCTGAGAACGAAGCAGGAGGGCGAGCCGGAGGGTCTGTACTTGTAGACTATGTATCTGTATTATGCAGGGGCGGTATAGACGTCGGTGGTCAGTAGAGGATTTTGCCATTTTGCCTTGAGGCTATCAATGAGAAGCAGACTCTTAGCGGTCACACATCTTAATATTTTGCATCTTAATAGGTGAAATTGTATTGTGCTAACGTAGTTTATATTTCTATCGATCATCTACCCACCCGGGCTATGCCTGTACAATCTTACGATATAGAACCGACCCTTCGCCCACCTGTTCAGCCAAACGCCGGAGTCCAATCCAATGCAAAACAACCATACCATGCTGCGCGCCAACTCAGTACCCAGCCCTCGCAAGCCTCTCCTTCTCATCCATCACGCCCTCATCGTCCTTCCGTCCTTCTTCCGCATCATACGCAGGTGGCAACGCCTCCCGGTTCTCATTCTCCGGCACCTCATCGCGATACTGAACCTGCGGAACCAAGGCCGTCTCAGGCACCACATGCTCACCCACAAGCTGCCTATCCACTCCCTTCAGCACCTCTAGCAGCGCCTTCCCCCCCTCGGGCCACTCCACACTCCCCAGCAAGATATCGGCCGCCTCGACCCTCCTCCCGTAAAACGCCTCGTTCGCGTCGTGCCGCGCAACCATGGCGGTCCCATCAATCTGCACCCCGATCCAGAATCCCCGGCTCTTCATATAACTCCACACCGGCCTTGTCGACTTGCTAATCGCGGCCTCGACATTCATCCCCCCACCCGTGGGGCCCAGCGCGATGGACATCTCCCCGCCGAGCGACAGCCTCGGGCGGGTAAAAGCGCGGACATGCTCCTCCGTGTTGAGCACGCACACGACCTCGTACATGTCCACCCCGAGCGAGAACCCAGCCCCCAGCGTCGTCACCACAAAGGCCGAGGGGGCCGACCACGAGCCGTCGGGCCGGCGCGCCACCACGAGGCCGGACCCTGCCGCGAGGGAGCCGTGCCCCGGGGAGAGCCGGAGGGTGTTGAAGATGGCCAGGCCGCGGGCGTTGCGGAGCACGTCGGTCGGGATCTTGGCGACGGCGTTCTTGGTGAGGCCCGTGGGGTGCTTGGGCGATGCGTGGGTGGTTGCGGGGGACGATGCCGAGGACGAGGACGAGGTGAAGGAGTGGAGGATGCGGGCGGCCTTGTCACATTCGGACGGCAGGGGGGTGGGCCACCAGCCTTCGGAGCCGACGAGGTGGGCAGCTTTGTTGAGGGAGGTCCCGAGGAGAGAGGAGAGGTGGCTGCGCCGGGCGGGAGCCGGTGCCGGTGCCGGTGTTGTGCTTGTGCGGGCGGGTGGAGGAACTGGGGTGGATTCGCCGTACATAGAGGTTGTGGTGATGCTAGGGGCCAAAGGGGAGACGGCGGGAGGATCCTTGACGTCGTTCATTGCAGCTATTTTCTTGAGAATAGTTCGATAGATCTTGGGGTCAAAGATGTTAAACGTATTAATTGCCGCTGTTCTGTTGATTCAAGGTTGCT
>Ga0247774_1001434_pt1 | contig 12026 bp, 15 predicted proteins | sample UWRJL001104B6_FD_179933 | JGI IMG/M metagenome (GOLD analysis project Ga0247774, IMG submission 179933) | Plant litter microbial communities from Arlington Agricultural Research Station in Wisconsin, United States - UWRJ-L001-104B-6 | ecosystem: Environmental > Terrestrial > Plant litter >... | reverse complement strand
CATAGCGACTAATAGCCTTTACCTCGATGTCGACGCCCTTGTCGAGTAGCTGTTGGACGATGACCTCATGCCCTTTCTTGGCTGCCCATAATAATAGCATCTCTGTGAGATACCTCATCCATTTAAGCACCCTTTTGCAAATGGTAAGCGCAGAACTCAATGGATGAATATACTCGAGCTGACCGAATTCTGGGACTTAAGTCGTCAAAGTAATGAGCAGAAGATATCAGCTCGGCACGTCTGAAATAGCTAGGTGGTTAGATTGGCAAACAGTAAACAGCTTTAGCATTTGGTATCCTCCAGCATACATAGCGTATAAAGTTATCCGATCTTCCCAGCCCTCATGTGGCTGGGGCTTGGGTATAATTCTGTGATATTCGTCGATGTGAATTCTTCCAATCTTGAATCGTTCAGGTAGCCATTTTGCAAGCTCGTCTAAGTCGTCAAGGTTACTGAGTCTGCATGTCTTACCAACTCAATGCTTCCTTGGGGCACTCACATTCATTATGTGCCCAGCATCTATTGGGATCAAAGTGACAAGGCTGCCTGAGTCAACGTCAGTCATGACGTTCCGAAAGTGAAGATCCCCATGGCAGAAGGCCGGGCGGATACTCCTGCCGTCAGTTTCGAGCGGTCGCAGCAATCGCGGCACCACATGAGCTAGAAGCCTCAGCGAGAGCGCATCCATCTCCTCACATCTGCCGTGGATTCGCGCTTCGTGATCCATATTTTGCCGCAGGATCCGCGCAAAGAATTCTTCCCACGTGCTCGTCCACGTGTTGTCCTGTGGCAGCATTCCCGTGTGCGTCGGCACATGGAAGCCGAACCTGGCGCCCATCGGCTGACGGGCCCCCCTTGGCCGGTGGCGAAGGCTATAGGGTCTAGGCTCCTGATGCGAAGGTTTCTGAATGGGCTGACCAAGAAGTAGTGGTCTGGGGCCGAGGTGCATTCTCCCCAGGCAATGGGTGGGACTGCGAAGTCCGGCACGAGACTTGAGATCAGAACCATGGCCTCATACTCGCCGCGCACTATGCCTTTACCTGCTGACCCTTTGACAATCTGGTCACCATGGTTACCTCACTTGATTTGATCTAGGAATATTCTGAGAGACGGAGTAAGTTACCTTTATGAAATGATTGCCTTGGTTCGTACCTTGAGCGTCCGCGCAAGACACCTGCATTGGCCATGAAGCATAGGCAAGATTACCAAGCGATATTGTAACAAATTGATATCAAAGGGTATTATTTGGGCATATAACTACATATACACGTAAAGTAACGACCATGCCTGTGTTAGTAGATGTCCTGCTATGTCTCTGATGGGAGGAGGCGGTTAACGTACTAGACTCGATAGCACTATCTACCGAGATATCGCGAAGTAGCAACCGAGCTAGTTATAGGAGGCACTAAGCCGATAATCGTCACCATTGGGCACCACTATTCTAGTAGATGCTTCCGGTACTCGTCAAAATCGGCAGCGTTACCGGGATACCTAAAGTCTTAAATCCACTGCCCACCAAGAAATCAGCCGAGGCCTCCGCGCCTGCTGAGATCCCTACCGCCGCGTCGCAAACGTCCCCGACCCCAAATCATGCGTCTACCTCGAACGATGCGAAGATGGCGAGATCAGGCTAGTGGAATTCGACAAGGACAGCGACGTCCCGCAGTACGCCATACTCTCGCACAGATGGGGGTCTGAAGAGGTCCTCTTCCAAGATATAAAAGATGGCACGGCGAACACAAAAAAAGCGGCTTCTGCCAAGTAGCAAACAGCTATGACTGTTATTATCATTCCAGTCGATATTTCGCATGATGAGGCTGAAAGCAGGCGTATGATCCCACCACCCCCGTTGTTTCGTTTCCTGTACGCTATATTTCAGATAACTACACGGTGCCAGCGGTAAGTCTTGCACAGTCCGGACATTCCATGGTCGACATAGTAGTATGTTGTTCAATAGATATTACGTTATTAATAAAGTATTCTTCCCATGCGTGATTGTATCATTCTTGTATGTGACCTCTGCCCCGGGATTCTACCAGAGGTCGTTGGAAGCACGGATTTAGGTTTAGGCCGGGCTCTTATCGGGATTAAATCCTCCATAATGAATGAAGTCTTGCTCTCGGCACAAATGAACAACCCTTGATGACTTGATAGCAGTAGAGCACAGGGAGGAGTGAGAACAGGGTTGGGTTTCCGAAAGAAGAAGCCGGTGCGATGAAGGTGGGTAAGAACTGCCCCTGCATTCTCGTCGAGTATATAAACGCCTCATCCGCTCTTAATTCTTTCGGCCTGTGCATTTAACCTCTCTCCCTTTCATCTCTGCTCCGTGCGCCGCAAAGACCTATAATTTGACAATTCGAAGCCCTTCGCGGTTGCCGTACATATGCATTGGTGGAAATTCGGGAGAGCTACGTAGTGTCTAGTGATCGCGACGCCCGTACCGCCTGTCGGCAATTCGTCTTCCCAGTACCGTCTCGTTGTCATTAATTCCGATCGCTAAATTTTAATTCAATCTCAACGCCGATCTTCAGTCCCGTCAAGGAGCATGGGGAATTTCACATCGTGCGATGCAGAGGACCTAATATATTGCTCTTCTCTTGTACGGCCCCCACTATCTATTAGAACTTCTGCGTACCAGCTCTTTACTAAATGCTACCTGCATGGGTGTTCCAGATGGTGCGTGATTGGCCGCAGGTTCTTCGCGCCAGCATCAGATGATTATCATGGCCCAGGGCAATCAACATAAGGTGATCGCAAGACTAACTATATTCCAGCTTCTATATGTGTAGGGAGTTATTCCACATTACGATTTCTTCCCCTCGTGTACGAATTACCTTGACCTTTGTCGGACGCCTCCAGTATTTCCAAATGTCGAAGCCCAATCTTCAACGCATCCCGCGCCATGCAAAAAAGAGAGCCTCCCGCTCGATGCTGGCAGCAATAGCCGGCAGCCGGTCCTATTCAGATCTGTCTAAAGAGATCGCCGACCTGCGAGACTGTGTTCCCGCGCGCCATCTGCAGCACGCAGCTCAAGGTAAGTGGTCGCATAAAGCAACCTGAGGGAGTATAGGGATCCAATGCTAAGAGCCGCGCAAGGGTTCGAAGAGGAGATGGTCCTCAGCGGAGCAATTGATTACATCGCGTACCTGGAGAAAGAAAACAGGGAATTTGCACAGCAAACCGCCCTATTGCATGAGATGGCAAAGCCGTTTAGGAGTTCTTCCGAATAGATCCAATCTGTACCTAGAACGGAAGGAAATAAATATTGCTTCTCCTCGGTAGGAAGAAATCTCGAAGTCACATAACAAACACGTCGCACTGCGTAACCCAAAGAAGTGGTTACGAAAGCAAGCAAGGCCGGCAGTAACGCGGGGTCCGCGTTCACTTTTTGTTGATTCTTGAACATATCCCTTCACCGCTTTTGGTGGGGGCACGAAAAATTTACCCGTGGCATGGAGCAATGAGCCTGCCCAAGGTGGAAGGGAACCGAAAGGACAACTAACCTGGCAGGCGGCGACCGTCTGAGGACAGCAGCGGTTGCATTGGAATGTTGAAGGAATTTTAGTAATCGGTGCCGCGAGCCAATACGTATGAATGCAACCAGAATGCACCAATCTTCCCTCCCAAGGACGTGCCTGATTATCGCACGCGTAGAATCGAGCGGCAACAGAGGCTGCAGAACAATCAAAGGACACATGCGTGTCCCCCTTTACCTTAAGAAGGGCCGCCACTAATGAGATGGCCCTGAATTAGGCCTTGAGATGGGGTAACCTCGGATAAGTTCCAAATTCTCGGGTCCATCTCGCTCGCACTGATTTTTTGACACCTAGCACAAAGATCTCAGGCAGTGATGATTGGCTGTAGCTTGACAGTATATTAGACGAAGTCACACCACTCTACAATACTAGGGGAGCCTAGACTGGCCTAAAATGTCTCGCCGCGATCTGGATGCTCGCGGTGATGCTCGTACTCTGATATTTTGCATGAAAATGGGGCCGCTAATAAATATGACAACATTCCCGTCTTAGCTGGATAGCCACAATGCGGGGGTATCCTTCTCGCTCCGCCCCCCGCCTGAGAGATGGCGGCCATCACCTTCACCGTCGAGCTGGAAAAGAGGGACCAGGATGGTCCATCCGGACCAGATGCTCTTAAAGCAGAATCGACCTACAAGGCCGAGAGGGCCGTTGAGACGGTTGTGAAGGATCTGCTTGATTTGGACAAGCAGTACCGCAAATACATAGACGGGCAACGAAAGGCTATTCTAAAGACCTGGATCGAACTAGACCGCGGTGGATCACCGACGGGTATGAGCCTACCAGGCAAACTCTTTGAGAGTAAATTACAAAAAAAGTCGACGCCTTCACAGGAAGAGGTACCAAGTTCCAATCTTTTTATCGGTAAGTGCAGGCGTTGAGGAAAGCGAAGGGTGGAATTCGAGGTGCTTACTTGTAGGTTTTATTTAGGCTCGCAAAATGCACAAATCCAAGATGGAGAATTAAATCCGATTCTGCCCATCCAACCAAAAATGTCGGTGAAGTTGGTTTAGTACACGGCTGCCCAGGGCGGTCTTTTTCAGTGGGGATAATATCGGTGGCGTTCGGCATTTTTGACATCTCTTCGTCCGAAATCGATAACCTTTCCCGGGACTCTGGGACATCAAGACACGATCAGCCGAGCCCGAGGCGATACGGCTGCCATCTGGCGAAAACGCAACCGACTTAACCGAGCCGCTATGGCCCTCGAGCGTATGGATCTTCTTGCCCAACTTTGCATCCCATATCTTGATGGTACGATCAGCCGAGCCCGAGGCTATACGGCTGCCATCTGGCGAAAACGCGACCGAGTCGCTATGGCCCTCGAGCGTACGGATCTCCTTGCCCGACTTTGCATCCCATATCTTGATGGTACGATCGGACGAGCCCGAGGCGATACGGCTGCCATCCGGCGAAAACGCAACCGACTTAACCGAGCTGCTATGGCCCTCGAGCGTTTGAAAACATAAATTCCAACTCTGCTCAACAGCTGGCTTTGTGAGAACCCAACTGGGCTCTTCTACCGAAAATAATCCACGAACAATACTATTAACAGGAGCAAATAGTAGTGCAGATACATATGTTTGTAGTGGAGCTTGTTCGATATTTAATCGATTATACAAAATGAACCGATATACGTCTTTAATAAGGTTAACGAAAGGGCTATCCTTTGTAGTCTAATTACGAATTAGTTATATTGATTTCGAGCTATTAAGAGTTAGAATACTAACCAGGAGATTATTTTTAAGCTTAGTAAGAGAGAAGACTCCGTTCGTAATAATGCCGAGGAGGCTCAACGCCTCAAGCCAGTGCAAGAAGTGATGCAGGAAGAACGTGTTAATTATATCACGCATATAAATGCTTTTCTTCGAGGACCCGAAAGGCTGCTTAAGCGCACTCACCAGTCGAGAACGCCGACTTCTCGGAAAATCGCTCTTATCTGGTTCACAGGCGTGGTCGATCCAATATGCACAGGAGTATCCCACGCCAAGTAAAGGATCCTGCTTAGGCGGATGCGTTATTTCATTGATAAGTGTCCCGGGATGCTTTAGGTCGTAGATATCTCGCCTCAGTGCTTTTTCCATCGCTGCTACTGACCTTTCGACGATGCTGCGGTGGACAGCATGTGTCCCGGACGGAAAAATCTTATCGAGTGCGGCCTCGCTGGCTAGGTAGTCCTTGGCTGACTGATGGATGGGGTAGATGCGACTATCCAGCAGCGTGAGAAATGAACCGCACATGTCGACAATCCTCTCCAGGTCGGCAGGTTCATATTGTTCCAGGCCGACCAGAATGCGGAGCTCCAGAAGGTGGAGCGGGCGGTACGCCAGAGTTGCGATTGAAAGAGTGACAAGGCATGAGTCCCGGTAGGTGCTTGTTGACGTGCTGATATCCCGCATCATCCTATCGTACAGTGGTTGAAGGCCAGAGGGTATTTCATCGATAAGTTGAACAATATCGTCGCCTAAAGCGTCGTGGATAGATCTTAATATTAGATCAACCCATAAAAACGTGGCGTCGGCCTTAGCTAGTAGCTTTTCCTGAACGATGGCACGCTGGGCCGGGTTGGATCTGAGCGATGGTACTTGGGAGACCTTGTGATAAATGTACACCTCAATGGCCCGCTGCAACGTTGACATGATTACGGCTTGTAACGATCCACTTAAGGCGGGTTTCCTGGAGGGACGTTTCCCTAATAAGGCCAAGAAGGTCCGGCAGGCCTTGTTCGCATTCATCGAGAGCATCGACGGCCAAGTAGATGGGTTCTGACCTGGGGTGTTGAATCATCTGCTTGAATAGGCTGGAGAGCACATCAAAGGCGTTGGCATTGTTGGTGACGTCGAAGACCTCATTGCCCATGCGGTCGTACAAGTCCTTGAGGTACGACACGAGAATGCTATCCTGGACCAACAGGAGATATATGAGTCCTTTGAGGATGGCGACTGCATTGTTCAAGCGATCATCAGTATTCTGGCAGAAGAAGAATGACAAGAACGAGCCGGCTGGTTCTTTCAATGCGGTCCTTGTCGAACGAGGGATCGGTCCACTTCAAGTCCTTGAGCAAGGCGTTTCGCGCGGCATCGCAGCTGATGGATGAATCAAGGCCTGTCACTGGTTAGAAGACTTCATTCGTCCGGTGCTTTCTGGGGAGATACCGGCTGGTAGCGATGACGGAATTGCTGATACTTCTTGTATCGCCGCGCGTATTAGCTCCGCAATCTTTGCCTCGGTTGGCAATTTCGTCACACGATTGCCGGTTAAAAGCTGAATATCGTCCAGTATGCCCTTCATAAGCGACTCCACGGTATCTCCTTTGCCCAAGGTGCGTGCGGCAAGCAGGTAACGGTCCATTCTCGGGGCATCGGCCTGTGGGATAACTTTCTCGAATATTGCCTTTAATCGTGTTGCTTTGTCCTCGCAACCCTCCAAGACAGGCTTCATCCCCTTGTAAAATGCCTCGTCAGGGTTGGCGGTGCTCAACTGTCCCTGGGCGGCTTGGAGCGTTTCTTGAACGAGCGGGAGCCGCTTGGCAACATGGCGGAAGGCTTCGGGCAGGCCCGAGGCATCGGTGGCGGCGGCGTAGACCTTCACAATTGCGCCGACAATGGCGATGATGCCAGAGATGAGGCCGACGACTTCGGGACCAGACATGTCTCTGGCTCGGCTCGAAGGAAAGCGGTTCGAGTGAACTGTGAAGTGATCCAGTCCCCTAGTTTCGATCGGGTGCGAAAGTGTACACGAGGGGCTGGCAGTCGTGATGGCTTTCCGGGGAAAGAAGCAGCATAACGAGCTGGCTGTAGAGTCTGTGTGTTCGTGTGGGCGGCATCGGAGGCCATATTGCCGTCGATGATGTAGTGTCGATGCTGGTCGGGGATCGACAAGGCTGGCTGCGGGCATTCTGCCCTACTGACTACCACCCCGCCACGGCCTGCGTCGCACGGGCCAATGGGCTGATGAGAAGTGCGGTGCGAGTTGCTGCTGCAAGCAGCACCGACAAAAACGAGCATCAGGAACAAAGGTACAGCCGGTCGTCGTCGATGTCGCGTCCTCGATATCGAGGCGTTTCTCTAAATATTCTTCTACGCCCTTGCAAGAGCGTTGAATCGTTAACCCTGCCAAACCACCGTCGTCGCGACTGCCCCACTAAGGCTGCGTTTCTTCTACGCAACCATATACTGCGTCTGGGCATCCACTCCTAACACCGCTATTTGACACCTGTGCACGCCAACACCACGCGAGCCACGCCCGCAAGCAGACAACAAAAATCCCATAGAACCCAAGTACGGGGAAGTGCTCGTCCGTAACCCTCGGCGTAAACATGTCCTTTTACATCGTGCATGCACCGTCGTGCGTCAACGTGTTCGTATTCATTCTATTATAGCTACCGCGCCAGCCGGTCGTGACGGCGGGAAGTCGTGGAAGTCGTGGATACTAGGTTGTCGCTACCCTATTCTACCGAGGCATTCTCGAGGAGGGCAAGATCGTCTAACGCTTTGGTGTATTGATGTCTCCCATTTAGGCGCCATGTGACGCTGGAATCCCTTGTCCCGACAGGTTGGTAGCGAAGGACGAACGCGAAAGATGATTGGCCCTTCCTAAAAATGAAGCCGCCAACCCAGCGCTTAAGTACTTCACAGCCCATGCATGTTGGTTCTATCGACACTGTGTTGGCTCTCTCCCGCATATGATCTTCTCGGCAAGTGCGAGAACAAAGATAAATGCCCGCCAGGAAACGATGGCGCCCTACGTAGGTCTACCCTCCGAGAACATCCCCATTCCGCTACCGAATCCAATTACTATGTGCTTCTTTGAACGGACTGTCTGGGCATGCGGCGCCTGGAGGTGGCGAACCTTCCGCGAACAATGTGGGAAGGAATATCGCATCGGCGAAACTTGCGGCCTAAAGCTTGTCTACTCAACCCACCGCGAGACGAACAACTGCCAGTTGTGCCAGCAGATTTCCAGGAAGAACCGCCGAATCGCGAAGATGCAGGTCGATATCAAAAGATGGGCGCGAGAAGGAAACCGCCCCGCGAGCATCGACAAGGCACGCACCGACATCGCCGATCTGACGAGAGAAATCTTGAGTCGCCGAGAACAACATCAAAAGGGATTTCGGGTCCCGGCGGCTGCATAAGGACAGTAATGGTCGGGAGGTCTACGGATCATAGATTAAGCACCAGCAAGCTAATTATATAAATATATTGTAAGCTTGATTGATTATTATGTTAGGACCGATGACCTGTGATAACCCCTTATCATCCTCTTATCAGAAGGTTGCCCTCAATTCCAGTCCACACTATCCTCAGCTCCTCGCGGCAATCGCCGCCCCGTGCAGCCGCCGCTCACCCTGTCGATGCTTGCGGCGCGGTATTCCCTCATGTCATCTTAGTTGACCTTAGTAGTCGAAGCCGCCTCCATGGAATCAAGCATCCTGCAGTAAAACCATATCTTCCCCGGGTCGGCGTACAACTTCAACGCACTAGCCAGATCCTGTGAGGCTCGATCCGCTAGCACATTCGACAAGCGCTCGAGGTTTCCGGACGGGCCCTGCCGCACCCCAATAGGGCCATATATATTGGCGCTAGCCTTGCGATGCAAGCCAAATGGGGCCTGAAATACTAGCGCTGGCATTTCAAGAACGCCAAATGGGTCCAGCCTTATCCCGCAGGAGCGAGCTGTCATCCGCACCATCCACGCGATAGCTGGATATAGCCAATCATTTCGCTCTTCGTCCCATTGAGAGGGCTTGTCGGTCGTGTTTTAGCTTTCGCTATCGCCATGGAGATATCTCCGATAGCCGTGGCTGGCTCAGGTACCGGATTGAGTGCATAGACATTGTATCTTGTTGCTCGGACGGAAGCTTTACGTGCAGTCTTGCCGCCGCATCAGGGGAGCCTGGAAGAGCAAGCTGCAGGTTCCTCGCAGGAAGTATCACATAAAGCTGCGAGAGTTTCCTTCACGCACTTTATATTCTGCACCTCTCCTCTTCGGTCGAGCATCTCATGACATTCGATTTTTAGTTCATGATCGAATCCCCCACGGCCTTGTTAGTCATTGCTTCCAAAAAGACAGACGCAACGGTCAATGATCGGCCCCTCTCGGAGTCGTCCATCGGGAAATCGAGCAGCGGGCTGAGAAGGATCTGGCCCCGAAGACTGGTTGGAGTGTACCCCAGAGCTGAGAAGCCCTCGGGCTGGGTGTGTCGCGGACAGCGGTGGGCATGTCTTGGAATGTCGCGCGTAGAGTGTATGGCAGTGGCGCGGATCCAGCAAGAAATTGGGCAGGCTGCCAGGGTGGAAAAATATCTTTTAACAAATCACGAAGGTGCTTCGCTGGTTGAATGGAGTCATAGATAACCCAAACGCCCTATCCGCCCACCTCGGGTACGGGCTACAAACCCATAGTTAGACAACATTCAACAGTCATTTGGTTCGCCCATCAATGAATATCACTAAATACCCACCATACCACGCTCTATAACTTACGAATTTTCTGTCATTACACCTCCGACCGACTACTATTTAATATAGCCGCAATAAGAGGGAGGTACTTAAACTTGGCGGGGGAAGACGATGTAGCCATGGATGTACGTCACGCGTGATGGAAGACCAAGCTGTAAAACGTACTCCTCAGTTCCGACCCAACGAGAGAGATTCCTGCCATAGTGTAACCCAGGCTAAGTTGGCAGCAGCCTTGTTATGTGGGATGCCACCTTTTGTCCCTGGTTTGGCCGGCATGAAGGTACTGTGACACGCGATTCTCATAAGAACATCATCTAACCAGAAATAGTGAACCAAGCCCAGGGAACGTATTCGGCCAGGGCTGACGCGCACTGGTTTGCACGTCTTGTACTGGTCTAGGAGAAAATTGGATGCTTAACAACAAGTAATATCTATAGTAATGTCCCATAGTGGTTGATTATAGATATGGGCGATGACAATTAGGCGCGTGTCTAGATGATTCTCGAATCTGGTGGACCGTATATAAACTGTATAAATAAACCTGTTACCCTTGAACCCTCTTCTGCAAAGTTATAAAAAATAAATGGAGATTATCTTTAATTGTCCCTGAACCCGAAGGTTACATTCGGTAAGAAATACTAGCTACGTTAAAGTACACCAGATTACATTGGCATTCTATAGATATGACTTGGGCGAATAGAGGGAAAAATACAATAATACCCTTAACCCTAGCTAGAAGAAGAGTTATATTCTGCCAGCCCCACCACGGCGACTCTTCCCGACCGACAGCCCAGCGCTACCGTCGATGCATGGCCGGGATAGGACCATACAGCCGAAGTTAAAGGCCGGTAGTCCGATGGAAGCCAGAGTAAGTTCTCATCGTGCCTGCGAATCCATCGCCTATCCGTGCTAAGGCCATATCCAAGCCCATGTGCATATCCATACTCATATCCATTTCTATCGGCGCGAGAGCCTGTATCCTCGCCTTCCGTTTCACTTTGATTCTCGGGCATGGACGAGCGGGATATAGCCTTGCCCGTACTAAGGCCTATCCAGCCTATATCGGTAAGTACGCGCAAGTTAGATATATCGGACGTATCCAATGCCATTACGCTAATAACCTTGGTAAACTTAAGCGTGCATGTGCCCGATGCCGTATCCCAGACCTTAATGGTGCGGTCGTACGATCCCGAAACGATCTGGTGGCTATCGTGCGAGAATGCTACCGAGTTAATAGCATCGCTATGGCCTTGAAGCGTTTGCGTGCATGTGCCCGATGCCGTATCCCAGACTTTGATGGTGCGGTCGTAAGATCCCGAAACGATCTGGCGGCTATCGTGCGAGAATGCTACCGAGAGAACCCAGCCGCTATGGCCTTGGAGCGTTTGCGTGCTGCCCGATGCCGTATCCCAGACCTTGATGGTGTGGTCCCCCGATCCCGAAACGATCTGGTGGCTATTGTGCGAGAATGCTACCGACCGAACCACGTCGCTATGGCCTTCAAGCGTTTGTGTGCATGTGCCCGATGCCGTATCCCAGACCTTGATGGTTTCGTCGTACGATCCCGAAACGATTTGCTCCCTATCGTGCGAGAATGCTACCGAGCGAACCGCGGCGCTATGGCCTTGAAGCGTTTGCGTGCATGTGCCCGATGCCGTATCCCAGACCTTGATGGTGCGGTCGTCCGATCCCGAAACGATCTGGTGGCTATCGTGCGAGAATGCTACCGAGCGAACCAAGCTGCTATGGCCTTGAAGCGTTTGCGTGCATGTGCCCGATGCCGTATCCCAGACCTTAATAATGTGGTCCCATAATCCCGAAACGATTTGCTCGCTATCGTGCGAGAATGCTACCGAGCGAACCGAGTCGCTATGGCCTTGAAGGGTTTGCGTGCATGTGCCCGATGCCGTATCCCAGACCTTGATGGTGCTATCGTCCGATCCCGAAACGATCTGCTTGCTATCGTGCGAGAATGCTACCGACTGAACCAAGTGGCTATGGCCTTGAAGCGTTTGCGTGCATGTAC
>Ga0247774_1001433_pt1 | contig 12028 bp, 15 predicted proteins | sample UWRJL001104B6_FD_179933 | JGI IMG/M metagenome (GOLD analysis project Ga0247774, IMG submission 179933) | Plant litter microbial communities from Arlington Agricultural Research Station in Wisconsin, United States - UWRJ-L001-104B-6 | ecosystem: Environmental > Terrestrial > Plant litter >... | reverse complement strand
CTCGAAATATATTTTTCCCTCGCTCCCCGAGTCCATGTCTTTACCCGGCATAGCAGCTGATTCATATTCTACGTAGTAGTAGGTTTGAGTTGAGACACCTCGTCAAACAATGAAGGAGTCGCAACCCAAGCGCTCGAAGGCTGCCATCAAGGGCGCAAGTGGTGCGCTGGTCGTTTGATTCGAAAGCGTAATTACCGTTCAAGTAACGGCCGGGCTTGAGCTACTTTGCTCGCCGCTCCAATTTAGCGACAACCCACCAGGAACTCAGATTACAAGCCTCCTGGCGCCAGACAGATTCCAGATGCTTCGCCATTTCCTCTCGCTAGTCTCTCTTATCGGCCTGCCTCTCTCTTAGTGTCAACATGGTTTTACGTGGGCTAGTTGTACCTCTGTCGTTGTGGTATGCAATTGATTTGCTTGGCATTGCTTGCAATTGCATCAGTTCGGCACTCAAAGCAGATCTTTCCATTGTTAGCATTTGGCTTCCCCCGCATTACAACCCCTGTTCATATCTCTCTTCCCGATATTGGACAAGATCGGGACCGATTCGATTATTTTCTTCTGCACCTCTTCTTTTTATGCCGTACGCGATATGGTTCAGGCGCAGCTTCTGGTTGGTCGCACTTTATGCCTCGTGGCCAGCTAGCCGTCTGCCTCGTGGGATAAGAAGAACAGGACCGCCAAACGAGTTTGTCAATCAATCTATGTAAGTTACGCGAACCAGTGCCCTCTTGCCCCTCTCCATTTTTCCTGGCCAACCATCTTGAACAGCCAGGGTTTGTGTTCGACAGGTAGCTCTTTTTCCGTAGCTTCACTTTTTGTCTCCTCTAATCCCATCAACCTTCTTGTTGCTAGTCTCCGTCCTGAACGTCACAAGATCCCTCCAAACCATCACGGGATGTCCCGTCCTTTTGCGCTCAAGCGAACCAAATCCGAACCCCCAAAAAGCAGGGTTCCCAAACCCCAAACGTCCGGACTCCGACATCCAACTCGCGTGGTGATCGCCCATATGAAACGACTTGTCTTCTAAGAATAGTCCCGCTTTCCCTATAGATACGGAAAGCATGAACAGTTGATTCACGCTGAATCAGTTGCCAATCGCCCAATAGCAGAGGGAGCGTTCTAAATTTATCGGGATTCGCGATCATGATCTACGCTCCCGAAATTTATTCAATACACACGGGCGATGACGAAGCCAACGACGATACACGGGGTTGGGGCGAACTTGGACTCAGGAGAAATTTGGTGGCACCATCCGCTAAACAACCGTCCCCCAAACGGCCTGGAAGGAAGTTCGGCTCTCTCTGTTTCGGTGCAATGGGAAGAACGAGGCCCTAAAATAGAAGTCATGACAGATTCGGGGAAATGTTAGAAACCCGACCGACAGCCAGCTACCTTGTCATGTTTGACTTTTTCAGCCGCTTGACGAACTTGAGATGATACGGCAACCTTCGCAGGATCCTGCCCAATCCTGGTTGAGGGTCGGCAGTTAGAATTTTCGAGAACACTTCCTTCATACCCGCGTGTGTGTGCGTGTGTCCAAACTGGGCGGCTCTTTTCGGACATCACCGTGCGACTTCACCCTGTCAACGCCCGAGGTTGTCTATCTCGAACGTCGTCGAAACGCCGCCCGACATGCGACACGATCGAGACGATTCGCATCTTGGTAGTCGGAAAAGGGCCGAAAGATATGAGATAGAGCAAAAGAAGGTTATGTACTAGTATCTCGATGTAAAAATAACCTCATCGAGCATGGGTTCCAAGGTTTCCGCACCGTTCACCCCACATCAACCTTGTCAGTCGTCGTTTTGGCGTCAACCCTGAAGGTGAAGTCCAGACTCCCTGACACAAGGGGCAAGAGCTTAAGGGTTTGGGGCTTCCTGTACGAAAGCATGCCGTAGTACTATGGTACGTGCTGTATTGATGAACTTCTGGATCATGAGGCTTGCTGTGACGGGTCTCGAGCCCTTGCTGTCTAAGCCTCAGGTGTTCATTTGCACGAGGAGGCGTAAGAGGCATCCCAGAAAACCCATCCCCATTCGTGATAGACCCGCTCAACAGCGGTGCCCCTGCGAGAAGGATCGCGCGGACCTGAACCATGGCCGTCTGTTGTCGGCGTGTATAACACCTCTCACAAATGATCATCTTGCTTCGTCCGATGAAGCCTCCCTAGCCACCGCGATCCCCGGTGGCTTCGCGGGGTGGGAGCACAATTCAAATCAATGATCTCCCTCACGGCTTGTTCTCTCCCCCTCGTGGTGATTTTCCATGTCATCGGATGAAAGAGAATGCCGGATCGTCGAGGTGAGAATATGAGATGGAGTCGTTGTTAGTCAATCGGTATTTGTCAAGGTACAGCGGTACAAGAGAACACAGCGGCCGGCTATCCGCAAGATGTGTTGCACCAACATCGGCAATACCCATATTCTGGCCGCCGAACCATTATGCGCAATCGTCGCTTGTCGAAAGATGTTCGGGAATCATCAAAATGGTGGTTAGTTATCAGCGTCGGAGCTTGGCGTCGAACCAATATGGCGCATTGCATCTGTATGCTGGGATGTTCCCCTGCGTAAAAAGCCGCGCGTACAACGCACAGCACCGCGGCCGCTGGGATGGGGCTCCATTCGTGCCCGAAAAGAAGCCTAGGTTTCTGCGCGTAACCCTCAGTGCTCTGCAGTGGAGTCAGCCAATGGCTTACCGCCTCACCTTCGTCCATTCCCAGTTCGAGTCCTAGTCCAGAGTCGGCGACAATTTGGCGGAGTTTCGGTGCATCAACCGCTCTGTTGGCCCAGGCGTTACTTACTCCCGTAGCGTCGAGCCGAACCGCACAGTCTTTGTCGCTCGCAGGGGCTGTCATCTGCAGCACTGGGCTTGGCTGTTTGGACTGCCTGCCAGACGAATTCATCGCATCTCATCTATGGCGACGCAAATGGATGAATGTTAATCCTTCCAAGCAAATCTTGATATTCTTAGAAATGTCAGTGCTAGCGAGCATCAACCCCATGTGGCCCGCGTCTCAGTATCGTCGTTTTCGCAGATCCTCCCGCCTAAGAAGGGGAAGATTCTGGTACGGTGTGGCCGCCACTGCAAGGAACCGGAGTGGGAGCCACGGTGGCTGCGGATCTCGACATATCGGTGCAGGTTACGCGAATGTGTGCCCTCAGTGCTTCGCTATCCAAACATCGCAGTACAACAACAACGACATAAAGCCGTTAGCTGGCTCGGCAAGGTTTCGGTTTGTTCTCTTCAGTGATACAAATCGTGGTTACATGGATAAACTGCGAGCAGTCTCAAGATCGCTCCTCCGCTTGCGTTCGTCCGAGTCGCGGATGTCTATCCCAATCTTGCGTCCCCAATAGTTTATAATTGAGCAGCCTTACAAATTACAGCACGGCAGGGGCTAGACCGATGCAAGAAACGGCAGTGTCAAAGTGCTGAGAAGAAAAAGGTACTGGGTTGCACGATTGGAGGCGTTCGCTCGCGCCGGTGCGGACTGTCCAATAACGCGCTAGATGGGTCGGTAGCGCGCCCGCTTCAACTGTTCCTTCCTTTTCCCTTCCCTCCACACCTTGAACATGAGGGCACTTTGGCTTCGGAAGACAACATTGCAAAACGCCTCCTCTTAGCCAACTAGGAGTTGTTTACGGAGCATCTTCCAGGTGGTCATTGAGCAAATCTCCGGAAGTTGCTGGACGTGAGAGGTCACGTAGTCATTACAAGGTTGAATGGCCTGCCAATCGACCGATGTGAGAACACACGGCGCCTGATCCCGTGTCTCCGAGCCAATATATCTCACGACATAGCCCCTCTTTCTTCCTGTAGACTCGACAGCTGCACGCAGACTTCAGAACGGCCACCAATTCCACCCCTCGGCTGCCATTCATGGCAAGTCTGAAGTTCTGATCGGAGCGGACGTGGAGGTGTCCCAAGACCCTTCCATCAAACCTTCGGGTCCAACGCAACTTTTCACCGCAGGCCCATCAAAGGCCAGCGCATAACGACCGGCGGCGTCGAGTCGCTTCGGATCAGATTGTTACGCCTGCCTGTCGGTAGCCGTCAACCAAGTACCGACGACCTCAGCTAGTCCACCGCTGCCGAGTTTGGTCCGGCGCTACAACCAGTCAAAAGGTACGCAAACTTTAGCTGTGACAGGTGATTCCCGGCCACTCTGAGACATGGGCTTCTCGAAGCTTATGTCTGGGCCTGACGAACATCGACCTTCGAACCAGCCAGAGGCTCGTCTGCCCCTCATTCCTTGGCATTGTTGTATGACCTCAATGACATGATCTGATCGCCAAGATGGAGGGCGTGCAATGCGCGTCTTCGAAGTAGCAAGTATATTTCTTGCTGCTTGGGTGATGCCATTTCCCGTCGTCGAAGCCATAGACTGACTCACGCCAGGTGCTCGCCTTGTCGAAATGGCTGCACAGACTCGTCTTGAGGATGCGATCGCGTCAGACATCGACCCGGATGTAGAGGATGCCGCGGCCGAGAGAACGCGAAGGCGGACCTTGGGCAACGTGCGGCTTCGCCATCACGAAACGAGCGAGCTCATACTGATTCCCGCACCTTCGGAGGACCCTAATGATCCTCTACACTGGTAATATGCGCATCTTCCTCTATGTTTCTGACATGAACTGACGATGGCATCAGGCCGCAATGGTACAAGCACTATATGGCCGCAGTCATCTGCATCGCCATGTTGGTATGCAACTTTCTGGCCGCAGGTTAGTCTCGCTAGTCTTCGTCATCCCCTACCTCTGTTGTCCTGCGTCCACTGACAAGATGTAGGCCCGTCCATCGCTATTGTGGAGACTGCAGTCGAGTTCTTTCCGGAGGCGCCCATGCCTCGCGCCATCGCCCGAGTTGCCTACTTTTACACCACCACGGCGCTGCTCCAAGGTACCGGAAACTTTTTCTGGGTGCCCATGGCAAACAAGTACGGGCGTCGGCCCGTGTACATCGCCAGCTATGCGATATACTTTGCCACCGCCATCTGGCTCATCTTCGAGAAGTCGTACGCTGGCTTCCTGGCGGGTCGGATCATCATGGGATTTGGGGCGGGTGCAGCCGAAACCATCGCACCCGTCTCCATTGCCGACGTGTTTTTCCTCCACGAGAGAGGAACCATCATGGCGTATGTACTCGGTTCCTCGCCGCTATGTTGATGTGCCACTGACATTTGACAGCCTGTACACGTCGTTCCTCTCCATCGGCGTCGGACTCGGAATGTTGGTTTCTGGGTATGTCCCAACCGTAGTAGGCCATGGCACATTTGATCAAAACTGACATCGAGTAGGCTGATTACCATCAACCATGACTGGCGCGTCATATACCAGGTAGCCTCGGCCCTGGTCGGTTTGATCCTTCTCATCGCCTTCTTCGGCTTCCCCGAAACCGCATATTCGAGGCAGCAGAAAATAGAATCAGGCCACAACCTTGCTGCTCTTGATATCGAGAAGCCGACGTCAGCGGGCTCCGAAGCCGACCGGCCGGCTCCTTCGATCCCACGAAAGGAGTCGTATCTCCAGTCCCTCAAAATCTTCCATAAAACTTACACCTATGAGAGCCTCGTCAAGTTGTCCTTCCGCCCGTTGGGCCTGATCATCCTGCCACCGGTTCTTTGGGCAGCTCTCGTCCAGGCCGTAACAATTGGGTTTCTGGTCGCTGTGTCGTCAAATGTGGCACCGGCGTACCAGTCGGCTTACGGCTTCGAGGCGTATCAGGTCGGCCTATGCTTCATCGCAGCCATAATCGGCTCCCTCATTGGAATTCCAGTTGGTGGCCAGGTTGGCGATGCCGTGGCAGACTTCTTTACGAAACGAAACAAGGGCGTACGTGAACCCGAGATGAGGCTGCCGGCAATGGTCCTGTCGCTTGTTACAACGCCACTGGCCCTGATTCTGTTCGGCGTGGGAATCCAACGACAGCTGCACTGGATATGTCCCACCATTGGACTGGGCCTTCGTAAGTTGTCGTCATCCCCAAACTAGCAATCATTGCAGCTGACACCTAATAGTGAATTTTTCCATCGCCCAGGGCACGAACATCAGTTTCGTGTACGTCATCGATGCGTACAGGCCCGTTGCCGGGGAAATTGCTCTGTCAGTAATGGGCTTCAAATGTGAGTCGCCTTGGAAATTTGGAAACGCCCGAATTCTGGGTTCGCGTCTAACCTTGTGCGGAATAGCCCTCTTTGGTTTCTTGCTTTCGTTCTATACCAATCCCTGGGTGGAACAGTCGGGCTATCAAGACGCCTATGGGACTATGGCAGCTATCTCCGCCGTAATTCTCGTATTGTGGGTCCCTCTCTACATTTGGGGCAAAAGGATTCGACATTTTACCTGGCACTGGCCCATTGTTTCGTATGTCCATTGGAATGACGATCGGGAAGTTGGCGAGTAGAAGGATCGAGTCAAATGACGAATAAGTTGGATACCAGGCGTCCGGCATACATTGGCGGCTAGGGACACCAAGCTGTTGACAGGAAGGCAAAATAGCTACAAGGCATTAGCCAACATTTCACGGTGTTTCGGCTGAGGCTTCTTCCAGATGTACATTACTGTACTTGAGCCGTCATTCTGGTCTCTAGTTTCGGACCATAATTCAAGTTGCTTTTCGAGCCCGGGGTGCAGACATCCTTGGGGGGCGGAAACTCGCTCGTGCGCCGCTTCGATTGTCGAGTCGTGTTGCAGAGTCCGAAGGGCCTCGTTCTATCTTCAGGTCACCTTCGGCAGGGTATATCGCGAAATATTTGGGATGGTGACAGGATTAGCCGGATCGGCTCCACATTCCACATGTCGTCGAGGGAAATAATTTGATGGTAAATCCGGAAACAGGCGCCGGATTAGCAAGCAAGCTGCTCATATCTTCAGTTGCTAAGGCAGACACCCAACGTGCGGGGCCATTAGGGTAGAGGTGGACATGAACGACACACTTCTCCAGGAAGGAATTTCATTTCTGTGGACCAACCATGTCGGAGGGAATCATAGCTCTTGTGACTCCCACGTCGTCGTTTCCCGCGCAGGTAGTCGTACCATCGGCCAGAGGTCCATTGGTGAGTAACCCGGCTCCGTCACCTCAAGCACCACTGAGCAACCCGAGAATAGGAATCCGCCAAGAACACCCGCTTCTGTTGATGCAAGTATCCCGGTTTGGAGGACTATCGGCGTCGTCTTCCCCGGATTCTCCGCCAGCGGCCGGGGGAATAGAGACTCCGTCCAAGATCCGCACGACCCCCTGCCTTTTATTTCAATCCACTATCAAGGGAGGTAGACTATCGTTCGGTAGCTAACCGAGCCGCAGCGGCTCTTCGGACTATTTGTCCTGCAACAATAGGCTACCGACCTGGCGGGACAGGGGCTGGTCTCCATTTCTTACACTCAAAGACCAATTGCCAGCAAACCAGCAAACCAGCAAACAAAAGATGGGATGGAAGTGGAGGGTGCAGGCAATACACAGCTCCGCGACTGGAGCACCGGATGTGGGATGCGGCTGGGCTACCCCACATCGGGACGGGCCTAGTGCAGGCACTGCCACTCGTGCGGTGTCATGTCGCACAGCAGCTTTGGTGGAGCAGGTCGCTGGTAGGCGGGCAAGTGGGGTGTGGGAGGGACATGACTTATTGACAACAGATTGAGAAGAGTGCGCCAACAATTTTTAACCGTGTCCTGGTTATCTTGTCCACCACTTGGCCAACTTACTGCAGAGCGGAGTACCACTTTGGCAAGAAACAAATCTGCAAAGCATTTCATGGTCGGCAGGTAATTATCATGCGACTCGGGCAATCGAAGAGCGAAAATAAGACTGAAGGGACTGAGACGAGCGATCCCCAGGCTCCCTCGTACAATGTGGGGCCAAGACTCTTTGCACCAGGCACGATGGGAGCCAGTCTCATCTTCTCGCCAAACTGCAGCATCAGCGATGCGTGGCAACTCACTGTCAAGATCGATAGACATGCGAAATCCAGGATTCGTCTCGATTCAGTCCCGTCCTTGCCAATTGAGCAGCACCGGGGTAGCGAGATCAGCGAGGGGTCCGGGAACAGTGACCACCATCCCCCACATTCCCGAGCATCCATCCAGTCGGGTTCACAACGGGAGCCTCATCACTTGCGACCGTCCACCCGAATTCCGATATCCAATTGTGGAGACAGGCTTCTCAGCTTATCCTGTCATCGCGTCGCCAAGGATCGGTCAGTTGAGGAAAGGTGGGGTTTATGTGGCTATGCTTGAGTGCCGATTGATTGTCTTAAAGGCAGGAAAAACCCGAGTCAATACGATCGGACGCTTGATGGATTTAGCCCGGTGCCAGCTGTCCCAGGCACTGGTACCGCACGGCCTGCGATCCAAGATCCGAATCTCTCGACCCGTACGCAATGCATCGTGGAGCCTGGCCGGCGAATTGCGGCGATCGACATGACAGATTGATGAGGAAGCATAGATTCGATGTCATAGACGGGGCTGTCAAGCCTTCATATCATGCTGATCTCACAGGCCGGTAACACTTAGGAAACCGTAACCATCCTTTCTCAGTCATTATTCGTCCCGTTTCCATCCACTGCCAGATTTCCTGCAGCCAGCAAAGGAGCATCACCAAAGAAGTAGTACCGTCGCATCCCAACTAAGATTCCCCAGCTGCTCAGCCACTTATCGTCGGACGAGGCCGGCAAAGTCGGGTATGCCAAAAGTTCAGGTGGCTTCCGGCGAGGTGGGGTCATTCTACCATTCTAGGCCACCCGGCTGCATTGCTTGAGTGTTGAGTGGGACAAATACGAGGACGATTCTACCAAACCAAAGCTGCCACACGACGCAGACAACGATCCCTCGGGTTTGCGCTGCTCCCCACGATCCCGAGCACCGTGTTCGAAATTGGGCGGCTGCAGCGTCGGCCACCGTTTGGGGAGACTTGAGATCACTTTTTACATGGCCCCATCCCAGTTGATCCAGACCATGAATTCGCGGGACTTCTTCATGCATACATCCTTCTGATGGGATCTGCTGGATTACATCTTCGGCGATACCCGCCTTTGAGACATTAGCTTCCAATTGTTTGAGCGCCTAGCGTCTCTTCCTTTCTATGAATTCTAAATCTAAAAAGCGATTCAGCTCGTCGCACAATAATTTTAATAACAACCTCTAACTCTGGTCGCTCAGACTGCGAGCATGGCGTCGCCAGCGAATCACCCCCCTGAATCATGGCCGAGAACCTCTCATGATGCCACCGAAGACAACTCGTCACCGTTGAGGGTAGCAATTATTGGAGCTGGTATTGGCGGTCTAAGTGCCGCCATTGGCCTTCGTCGCGCAGGGCATGAAGTTACTGTAAGTCCGACTTGGGCGGCGGTCGCAAGTCTACGTGTCGTGTCGGCACACCATCAGAGTTCCCTAGTGCTGCCCTCAATCTCTAATCCCAGCAGCGCGCTAACTCTCCGCCGACTGCTTAATGTAGCTCTACGAACAATCCCGCTCTACAACCGAGGTCGGCGCCGCCATACATCTTGCCCCGAATTCCAATGGCATTCTGAGGAGATGGAGCATTTACCCCGAAAATCTGGGCGCTAATACCATGTCGTATCTTCGAGAATTCACTTTTGACGGACGACTAATCCGAGAGATGGACTTAAAAGAACCAAACAAGCGCTGGCAGCACCCATGGCACCTGGTTCATAGAGTTGCCTTGCATGACAAGTTGAGGTCGGTAGCAACATCCACGGATGGCCTTGGACGACCAGCAAGCTTGCACAACTCCTCAAGGGTCGTCAACGTCGACCCTGAAAAGGGCGTAGTTGAGCTAGAGAACGGCAAGCTTGTCAGCGCTCACGTGATTATCGGAGCGGATGGTATCTATGTACGTTGCAGGCTGCGGTTTATAGGATGTTGGAGAGTCTAATTCGTACTAGTCCAAGCTTCGAAGATATGTCAACGACGGTAACGACCCTGCGCTTTTTGGCTCAGGAAAGGCAGCATATCGCTGTATGATACCCAGAGAAGTAGCCGAAAGCGATCCGGAAACGGCCATTCTCGCGGACAAGCCGGACGCCCTCAAGATGTGGTTTGGAGACGACAGGAGGGTTGTCATGTATCCTTGTAATAACAATGCGGATCTCAATTTCGTCTTGATCCACCCTGACAACGAATCGCATGCAACCTGGAGTAAGAGTGAGCAATTTGTCTTTGTGTTCTACGTTTGTAACCCCTTATGTTCCATGGAGCTACTAATCTCGTTCTTCAGGTTGGAACAAAGCCGGCTCTGTCGAGCAGTGCCTTAAAGTGTTTCAACACTTTGACCCAGCTGTGAAAAAGCTTTTGTCAAAGGTAGACCCTCCTATTCTGATGGTGTGGCAGCTATTGGACATGAATCCCCTGGAGACGTGGACAGCCGGAAAGCTTGCACTGCTAGGGGATGCAGCACACCCGTTTACTCCATGTAAGAACCTTTTTCTTCCTCTGTATTCCCTGCTTCTCAGGTGCACACTAACACCCAGAAGATCAAGGCCAAGGCGGGGCCCAGGCTATCGAAGATGCCGCCGCTCTTTCGGTCGTGTTTCCATTAGGGACACGACCTGACGAGGTTCCAGGGCGGTTGAAGCTTTACGATAAAATACGCCGCACGAGAGCGCACACAATACAACAGTACTCGAGACTTGCAGGAAAGGATGCCTCGTGGGCGGACGGGAAACTTAAACTTGATAGTAAGTCTTAATTGGAGAATTGGAATAGGATTAGGCCTCTTACACGAATGCTAGTGATGCAATTCACGAACTACAATTTTGGTCACGACGAGTATGACTACGCAAGGAATATTTTCAGGAGATGGCAGTGGTCCAGGAATCCGAAACTGGCAGCACTCGTGCCAACACCATATGGCCCATTCCCACCGTCTCGGAAAAGCAGCCAACCTCCACCACCGACTGGCGAATCGACGCAACATCTCACAACAGCCTCCATTACTTTCAAATCTTCTCGCACGCTTCTAGAGACTCTGTTTCCTACGGCATCGTTCCGATTCATAAAGGCTAACACTGTTTGTCTGGCGACACTCGTGCTCTGCCGCAGGAGACATGGCTCGTGGCCGGATGGACGAGAGTGCTGCTCTCTCGGCCTGTACTTTCACGGCGTTGAGTACACGCAGAAAGACGGGTCGAAATTGTCGGGGCCGTACCTTGCTGTGTTGTTTGAGTCCGTTGTGGCGCCACTAGTGTCTTCCGGCGACGACGAGGTGTCTTTGCCAAAGGTACTCTGCGACATTGGTGTAACTGTGACGACCCCGACATCATCATTCGGTCTCACGCTTTCAGAAATAGGGACGGTCTTTTGCAAGATTGAAGTTTCCAATCTTAAACATTCTACTATTCCCCTCAATGGAGACCGTGCCGAAGCGGCTGAGCTCCTTGCGTGCACATACTCCACACCAGCGGATGATCTGGGAAGGTCAGACGGAGAGTTTGGGTGCATCGCCGTGTCTCTCGATAGGGTTTCTCCGACGCCCAAGGCGGTAGAGGGGATATTTAAATCGAAGGATGCAAGCGTAAAGTTCACACCGGAGATCAGGCAGGATCAGCACCCAATTCTGCATCACTTAGCCGCTACACTTGCCGAGATGCCGGTGTACGAGATTTTGGAATGCGAGGTTATCGAAGGAACGGGCGTAGGGAGTGCGGCTTGGAGCCAGACGGTTGTTTAATGACTGGTGAATGGCTGGGAGGGGATGGGATCGGGGAAAGAAGTTGGTAGAAAGGCTGGGGATCTCATAGATGGGAGTTGAAACCTGATGTTGCATGAATAATATTATAATATCTGGAAAGGCAGCCAAGAGTGGAAGCATGTCAAGATCCAGACTATGTACTAGATAATCTAATTGGTAACTGACGACTACACGACACAAGCACCGCTCCGTCATTCTAGCTCTATAGAAGACGGCTACCTCGAATAGGTGTATCAGGAGTTGTAGTCCTTGATCAACATCAAGCTCAAGACAGTTGAAACACCAGAACAGAAGCAAGGCGTGAAAGAGCAATTTGTATTAC
>Ga0247774_1001432_pt1 | contig 12030 bp, 5 predicted proteins | sample UWRJL001104B6_FD_179933 | JGI IMG/M metagenome (GOLD analysis project Ga0247774, IMG submission 179933) | Plant litter microbial communities from Arlington Agricultural Research Station in Wisconsin, United States - UWRJ-L001-104B-6 | ecosystem: Environmental > Terrestrial > Plant litter >... | reverse complement strand
GGTTGGCGAGCAGGGAGACGATGGTGCTGAAGAAGGCTTGCAGCGAATCGTAGGCCTGGTACGCGAGGTAGTCGGCCGAGACGGAGTGCGGGAAGCCGACGGGGAGGAAGGAGTCTTTGAGAGGGGTGGTGCGGTGCAAGAAGGCGTACCAGGCGGATGAGTCGGTCGACGAGGCGATCTAGTGAGTGAGATTGGTTAGTTCGTTGCATAGATGACGGCTGACAAAAGAAATCTCACCTGGGTGATGGTATTGTCGGGATTATGAATCCATTTTCGCTGGACGACACCGGATCTGTCCAATTCGACGATTTCAACTGCCTGGCCGCTTTCGATGGCCTTGCTAGCGGAGGCCATCGTGCCTAGTGGATTACGTGTGAGGAGAAAATTGAAGGCGATTGATTATTTGGCGGCAATGCTGAAACAACATGTCGATATGTCGCGGACAGCAAAAGATGACCTCGTGACGACTTTACGGACTGGAAAGCAGTAAAGGTAGAAACAGAGAGTCACCTAAATAGTGCTCTTTCCATAGTTGAAGAAGTGCGGATAATTCACAGCCCTTGAGTAGCGATCTGATATAAAGCGAATGAATTTTCCCCTAACCCTAAAATATCTCACGCTGAAGGAAGACAAGAAAAAGCAGGCAAGTTCGTAGGTAGTAACAATCAGAAATGGACACCTGAGAACAAAGCAGACCGAGAAGATCAGTTTTTACTTTTGGTTTATTAAAGGATGATGGAAGTATTTGGCCTTAACCCTTTAACACCAAAACATTATGGATGCGCATAGCAGAGGCCAGAGTGATCCCTACTCTCAGTGATTGTAATTTTGGGAGTCGCCGATAAGCGAGAGCCTCCTCCCGGATATCAGATGTCCTCCTCTTGTTGTATATGTGCTGGCTGTAGTGTATCTGGAAGTGCTAGGCTAGGGGACGCTAGTGGGATTGAACTAGAACGGCATATATCGTGATTCGTATTTAAGCGAGATAATGAGTGCATTATCAACGAAAGTGATGTAGAGGATTAGCTCAGAACAGGAGTATATCTATCATCGGCTTTTTTTCACAGGGGTAGCTGTTGACATTTTCCGGTCTTCTCCGGTTCCATTCTGATGCTTCTTATAGGGCTACCTATTCCGGCCACATACCCATCATTGAATATTCGTAATTCGATATTGATTGACCTCTAAGCCCTCCATATCGATGTAGCATACAGGCTACATATCAGGTTGTCACTGGGCAATTCTCGAAACAACTGTAATAGTAGCTGCGAAATGAGCCAAATCTCTGGGCTCCGCTGACACAGTTGGCGGCCTTGGGCTTATTCCATATGGTTGACGCATCATCACCCGAAAAGCTCTCGTTAAAGTGGTGCAATCACGTACATCAGCCGTGGCTAGGACACTCAGCCACCAACATCGAATTCCCACATTTCTAGTTCCAAAGATTGCTACCACTAGATCCCATCTATTCTGCCCAGTCGTAGTTGGGACTCGCCTAGTAATCTTGCAGAGATAATCCGCATAGGAGTTAAGCTTGACTCGTTCCGTCGAGGTCGTCGATGACATGGCTAGGAAGGTGACCAGCTGGGCTGTGGGAAGTGGAGGGCTGTTGACGAGCATTTCTGCCTCTTTCCGAAAACTTTCTTGCTCCCGTCTGCTATTTGTTACATATTTGCAAAGAGTATCAAAAGAGGTGGGTGCAACATACACTGGTCATAAGTATCGCTGGTATCTTATAGTGGCTGAGGAGCCTGGCGGCTTGTCCAACCCAGTTCGGTCAGGCTACATATGTATAGGTACTTTGAACGACATGCAGTCATGCACGACAATGGTATTGGCGGCCCGGCTCATCCACAAAATCCGACATCATCGGCCTGACACCGACGTTTGAGTTTAGTTGTGCTAGTGTCCTAAATGTAATATGAGGTGTAGATTTCTACATCAGGTCGATACCAAACTTCATCAATACTATTTTATGTAAGCTTCATTAATACGAAGGGGCCAATCCAGGGAATGTATGCAAATTGCACTCTATGTCCATGAACAGTCGCGAAAGCATCTGAGAATGCAGATGCCACTACAACGACAGATACAGCTCGACATGCTGTTGGATTGAACGTTTAATGGTGTGTTGGTATATGATAACCAGATCCTTCGGGGGAAAGGTCGAAGTATTGGAGCTGAAAATAATACCGGGAAGTTAGTAACGACAGCAGAAGCTGAAAACTTAGGCAAGGATTGGAGGTATCTTTAAGAACAGAACAATGAGTACGAGAAAGTGTATATCAAACGTGAGAGGAAAAGAGGCGTTCAAAGGTATTTCACATTCCCAGCATCTTATTCCCTCATCCCGGGCTTGTGAGAATTCAAACGCTACCTCTGCTTCTTTCGGGCCGGTTTTTCGGTTTCCCAGGAAAATTTTCAACATATCAAGATGAACACGCATTTCAAGATTTCGTTTGTGCTGGCTAGTCTCTTGACCATGGCCTTGGCGACACCTTTATCTGAACCCTACACCCATGAACGAGAGTGAGCGCTTGCCCGTCGCAACAATGGCACCTTGGAGGGCTCTGTGCTTGAGACGGGTAACGGGATCCACGAGAAGATACGGTCGAAGTTGGATCTGGCACGGGTTATCACATCAGCGGATTTCGAGTCCTATATTAACTCCCAATCGTCGCTGCCGTAGCATGAATCCGGTTATTTGATCTATCTTGCAGAAGAGAGGGTTTTCATCTCACGCCCGGAGTTAATAACCTTGGCCAAAAGAACTGCTAACCCGAGTTTGACTGCAGGACCAGGCTAGCCTTTTCTACCAGCGATCCACCGACGCCACGAGCTATCTTTGGTATCCTTGGCTTGACGTGAGCGAGTGCCTCAGCTTAAACGTCGGATCGCGTGGTGGCAACCTCTCTTTCGGCGTGACGGAAAGCTACGAAGTTGGTGTTGGTGGGGGGTGAGCCGGCCTCCCTTCGCCACCTTGCCTTTTAGATTCGAGATGTAATTTGCAGACACTGGATCTCTTTCCGTAGACTAGATCTGGGTCCCTTCAAAAGTATCTCTACGGCCAAACCGCCAAACGGCGTTTCTAATTCCCCTGGGCAAAATAACTTCTACGTACCCTACTGGCGAGGAATTCGGGAGCGCCGTCATACAGGGCGTAAACCTCGATCAGCCCATAACCCAAAGCCGTATCGGCCGAGGCAAAGACCTTTTATCAACCGTCATACACCAAGCCGAATCTCGAAAAATGCAGCAAGCAATTCTTATTCGAATAGAGTGTTCTTGGTAGCAAGAAGAGTGGGGGTAGGTGTATTTTTAGTCGTACGCTGCATAGCCACCACTAAAGTGACTAGGACGGCCTATGATTGTTGCACGATGAACCGCCAAGGCAATAAGCACCAAAAGAAGAAGCCCTTTTGGGACATATCCCAACCCGGTGTATATTGGCTGAAATGACTCATGAAGAAAATCACCAGAATCTAGATCTACCAGTGAATACGCAGGCGCATGTGCCAGCTACCACCTTGTGTAATCCGACAAAGCTGAAAAGTAAGTGTGTAGGAACACGTAGCATTTAGGGGTAGAATAAGTGAATAGAGTTGAAATGAGATGAATTTGCGATGATCAAGGAGAATCTAACCTACGTCCTAGTAACCAAACGACTACCCATACATTGGGTATAAAATGATGTACTAATACAAAGAATTAGTCTAGCAGTATCTAGCTTGTCCTCTTTATCTTTGGGTTGTCTTGCACCTCTCTTTGATGTCATAACTAATCAACGTCAGTTCTGTACGCATCACAATGGGTTCTAACAAAGTGAAGAAAAAACCTCGGGCCGGCTGGACATGACGGGCTACGACCTCCTGCCGAAATACGCTCGGAAAATTGTGGAGCTCTTGCACGAGTCAGCTTCGGACTGACACGGCAGCCTTGGCATTATTCTCAACCTCTCGATGACTAAACAATATATTGTAAGCCACAAATTGACTGCATGCATGCATCAATTATCAATGACCTTCTCTTGAAGGCACACCTTCGGTCAGCCGTCTTGCTTGAACCAATGGCGTTCGGCAGCGAGTGATAGGCAATGATCGCAACGACTGTATGAAAAGAGGCAAAAACTAGAGGTGGCGTTCGGTGGTCACCGAAGCCTCGGGCTATGTTTCCTCCTGCTCAAAGCTCAGGTGAGACAGCGTCTCGAGGCCGCGTGCCGAAATCTCATTGCCCTCGTTTGCGGTCAGCCTGCTGACACAGGCACGGAAAAGAGCGGGAGAATGACGACTTAGGACGGCGGCAAAAGCATCACCGCACACCAGGCGCGACCAATAGATGACTTCAGCCCGTCAGCACACCAGTTTCGTGGCTTCATCGGGGTTCTTTTTTCTTGTCTGGGCTTGGAATATAGACCACCCTTCGCTTATCCGATACGTCTCATTTGCTCCTTCTTGTCTTGAGCGTGCACTATCACATCTTGTATGGGTGCTTCAGCTATGCAACTCGGCCCTCCCTGAAGATCAGAGCCGGGGCCGTCACTACCCGGAGCCTTATCAAGGCCGTCTAACTTCAGCTCGGGTTTATTTATTAAATCGTTCATCCCTCTCACTCAGATCTTCTTTCTGTCACTCAATTTGCCACTCAAGCTGCATCGTCCCCGTGCTACACATACTCATATCCCTCCCTGATTCTCAATTATCACTATGGCCTCCGAGCCTCCACCAAAGGCTCCCCAGATCGTCCTGCCGGCGACGTTCAGGATTTCGGCCGCCGACTCCAATCTGGGGCCCTCCAAGCCACCTGTCAATGACCCCCCGGTGAATACCGAAACGGGACTGCAAGGCGTTGAGGATAATCGTGCGTCTATCAATGAACTTGGTCCCGGAGTGTCGTTGCTCAAGGGCGACTTCTCCGGCCCAGGATTCAACATGATCTTCCGCCCTCACGGAACCCAGATCAAAAAGCCGGGAACCGGCGAGAATTTGGGAGACGTCACTACCGGGGGATTTAACAATGAGGTTCTTGAACTGAATCTCACCCACGAAAACTGGAGCTTCACTGGTGTGGATCTTGGGGACATCCCGAACCGTGGCCTCTTTATTGCAGGACAGAAGGACATATTTCTTCATGGTGTGCCCTATCTACAGACCGTGAAGGATGTCACAGGCAATGGCAAACGCATTCCAGTCGACAAGGAAGGCGTAGCCGTAGATACAAGCGCCGGGACACCCCGCGACATTCACTTTGAGCCCGGGTTCTTTCTCAATATCCCCACAACGAGGAACCCGGACATTCAGAAGTTCACTATCGCGCGCTTGGCGTCTATTCCCCACGGAACAACCATCAACGCACAGGGTTTCGCTCCTACCGTCCTCCCTGGCCCTGACATCAAAACCGACAACACATTTACACAGCCGATCGGTATCTTCGACAAAACCAAGAAGGCCTTTTTCCCCCAACTCCAACTCAAGGGAACTGCCACCGACCCGGTGGACAAGCTCACCAGGCTCCCGCAAAAGCTGGATGACTTCGACACGAACGGAGAGATTACCCAAGACATCCTCAATGATCCAAGGCAGGTGCTCTTAAACCATAACAAGAACAAGACGTTCCAGGAAACGGTCAAGTTCTCCGTCTCGACAAAGGCGCTGCCTAATCAGGCCACTCCGGAAATGTTGGCTATTGCTGGTTTCGAGGAGGAGCTTAAGGAACTCAAAAACTCAACAGATCCCGTCGCTGTGGCGGCTGTTGGCAGGATTAAGAAGAAGATCGATGATTTAAGGGCTACCGAGGCCAGTGGGACCGCAAACATTGCCTTCCTTGACGGCGGTATCAATGCGCCGAAGGGCCCAACCTCACAAGCCGCAGAGGTCACCGCAGACTTCTGGCTGTCCACGGTCAAGTTCACGCTGCAGGTTCCGGACTGGAACCCGGCCACCAACAAGTGCGCACAAGGCCATGTCGTACCGCTCAGGATCACGCCCACTACAGCCCCAGGCGGCACTAAGTATGTGGAGGGAACGGTTCCGACCTTCGTCTTCCCCACAAACAAGCCTATCAAGAAGCAAGAAATCACCGTGACATCTCGCCAGTTCCAGTACGCGCAAAATGTCTTCCTTAATTTCAGCGGTCTCACTTGGATGCACGTTTCGGTTGCAACTGCCGTTCCCAAGGCCGATATTGTCATCGGATCCAGCCAGTTGAAGGTTTGAAGGACGCTGTGTCGGAAAGGAGGGAATGCGCAAGCTTGGGTATACGGAACTCTTTACTGAAATTGAGAAACTGTCGCTCCTTAAGAATGAGGAGGATTTCCATTCCTTTATAGCCAGTTTGGCCCTTGAAAACCTCCTACTCGTCTCGTAGTAATCTTTGTCCTTTGAATCCTTCCAGGTCTCTTTGCATCGGCTTGGTAGCAATCGATTGTCTCCTAACCCTATATCTCTCGTATGGCCGCGCTAGATGGATGCGTCTAGAGCGCACAGCCCTCCAACCTGACGTCCGTCTCAACGTGTCTCTAACTAGTTGTTAACGCCTGGCTCTTCCTTCGGCGCAACAAAATGGGCTTTCTTGAGCCAGAGGAACCCGCATCGACAGCCGTTTGCTTTGCCTGCCCTGGGGCTGGAAACATAAAATTAGCATATCGAAACCACGATTCCGTCGAACGGTAGCATGTCTATGCTTCCCGGAGACTTGCAATTTCCTAGTCTAGGTGGCGATCTTCCGGTGCCGCTTCAACTGACCCTGCTTCACTTCCTCCACTAACAACCTCGGATCGGAGCCGAATCCCTGCCGGCCGACGAAAAGACGAACCCGTCATCCACTCGTACTCCTCCGTCAGACACTGCTGGGCCTGATGAGACCCCACCCAGCTCAGCCTTGTCTCTCTGGACACTGCGACGCGACCGCATGTAACCGTCATCCTCCAAAGAAAATATGTAAACCGGAGTAGGATGATGTAGAGATGAGGTGAGGCCGAACTGCTTCGATTTCTGCTCTGTGTCTGACGACGATAACTGAGAATTGCAGCTTTTCTGCTCACATGCTTGTCGCTGAAATCTACCACCCGTCGTTGCTTGAGGAACCCCACACGTTGCTTTTCTCCAAAATTGTGCTATCTTTAACCATACCACGCTCAAACTTCTGGGGTCCCTTGTAAGAATCTACAATAATAAAAATGATTCGACACCCCTAGAATATATTTTCTCCTTTCGCATCTAACCTGCGGTTTGCGTCTCCTGTTATTGTGAATGGTCGAGCCCGAACTGTCCAACTCCGGCGGCATTAGTAGTTCAGATCTTGAGGGGAGGGAGCCCGGTAAGAGTTAATCGAATAGAATATCCCCACTGGTTGGAAAATAGAACAGGGAATAAAATGGCTCTTCCGCAGCAAACCATCCATCACTTCGGGTGGGTGGTCAAATGATGTTTATTCCGCAGAGCCCATGGTCCGAGCCAAAACGCCAGTCAAAAGAAAGGCTTGCGGCTGGTTCCTGGCCGACCATTTGATGAGATGGGAATTGATAACTGCCGGCGGCGCTCGTTAGCCTCGACTGAAATGCGCCAGACCGATCAGCTGGGCCGTAGGGTCTTGGCGGACCCCCACATACGCGATTGACACGGTCGGATGTTGCTACTGCACCGCTGCAGAATCCCAAGTGGGTTAGTCGAAATGAGGAGAGTTAGGTCGACGGGATCGGCTGTATCTAGCTTGAGACAAGCTTAGTTAAGTTCGCGTCCCCACTCCCGAGAGAGGACGCTACAAAATCCATGTATGACGAAGCTTAAGGTCTGTATTGAACTGCAACTTCTGCATTGACGATGCCAGCTCGCCAACGAGACAAGTTGAGAATTTGAGAATTCCTCTTCCCGACCCGGAGACATGCCTATTTCCTGCACTCGGATAGCTAGCCTTCATTCAGCCCCAACTTCAAGGAATAAATTCATTCGGTTGCCCTTCACTTGGTTGCGGTGGGTGGCTTCGCGGCCGAACTGAGACGCCCTGAAGGCCAGTGTTTGGCGGGTTTAGGGAAGCCCGCTAACCGTGGGATATCCATTGCAGCAATCTCCTGAGCCCATGGCAAACGATAGTCCTAGAATGCTATTGCATACCATGCACTTCAACGCCCTGGAGCCAAGCCCAGGACGGGGGAAGAAATCCTAGTCTGATACACCACATGGGCATCATCAAGAGAATTGAGTCGCAAGTCGTCAACAATCCTGAGAGCATATGTCGACATCTTGAAATGTACTGCCCGAACACCCGTCGTTTTTGTTCCGGGTGGTTGCGTAGGGAGGCAAGTCTTAGCATGTTCTAAGCAATATCTTGGCATATTCCAAGCATCAGCGAGTGACAGCCACAGAAGCAGCGGTTCGAGTATCGTATCGACCCAATTGGCCCTAGCTATAGAGGCCGACCTAGGTCGGGACAACTGTCCCAAGTCGAAAATCTACCTAATTCACGAGGTCGGATCTGGAGGGCGTAAGGCGGATCGTGGATGATAAATACCGAGATCCTTTTAAGTAACATATAATCGCCTCACAGAGGCACAAGTCAACCGTTGTCAGCTCGATAAAGCCCTGAATTGAGATACCAATCCGTCAGCGGATTCGCCCGCCAAAATTGACAATTGATCTGAGCTAACTTCGCCTCCCGCCCGATCGGTTCGGGATGCACGTAGATGCTTGCCCCGAGCCTAAAATAACCACTGGTTTTCGTTATCGGGGATTATCGAGGCATTCGTGTAAACCAGATCACGCGTTGTCAGCCTGTTTCTACCCCCGTGTCAGCTTCGGTTGGATGTGGTGCAGACGCGTATTTCGCCGAACGACGAGTTGACAGCGGAAGAATCAGAATTTAGGTGGAGACGAAAATCTAGCTACACTTGAACCAAGGCCGCAGAAGATATGCCGTGTCTCGAGTGAGCCGAGTTCTGGGCTGGCATTCACCATCAGTGGGATCCACTGCAACCATCTTGCCAGGTTGCAGCGGCCTGGCCCAGCGCATCTTGGGATCCCCACCGAGGCGGACTTGGCACCCCACTAGCTAGTGTACGACGGACCGCCCAGCTGCCTTGTCGCAGTCCCGGTCCGCGATTTGTGACCGAGGGAAACCAGGGTCAGCGGGAGCGCGTGCACCCAGTCCAGCTCTTGATTGGCCTGTTCAGACTAGATCCGAACCATGCCATCAACCCTATTCCGACGTCTCGGTGATGGACTTGGGGAATGATCCAGGATTCCGGGTACCAGAGTATTAGATCCGCCGCTAATCTTCAGTAGTGTCACTTCGAGAGTAGCAGCAGGGTTGTACCAGATTGGAATCTTGAACTTGATATTGTACGAGGAAAACAAACCTTGTGCACAATTTTACATACTTCGTAGGCGCTTGCACAGGATACGAACATGGTCCGACATCTTCATGCCGCTTTTTGCCGATTCCACACGCATCTGCCTCAGGCGGTGAGGAAGGACATTTTAGAAAGAACTACATGCAACGAGTCAGAGGAAACGACACCAAGCACACTACTATGCAAAAATGCATCCCGTGTCTGTCCCCCAATATTTGTTGAGCACACCTTCGAGTGATGGGCCAGGATTGGACTACCGTCCCGCGCAGCCCTTGTCTCGATAGCATTTGGCCCCGCTGCACCTGCGTCAGCCAACTTGCATCGTACTCCCCAACTTTCAAGTTATCTACCGGCCAAAGCCCCCGTCGCAGCCCAATTGATATAGGCCGAGCTGTCCTTACATCGTGAGCTTCAATTTCGTCCCAAAGGGAAGGTCAGAGCAATATCTCGAAGAGTGCCCATGGCCTGGTTTGCCCCGATTAAGTGATCAACTTTTTTGATCCGCCGACGTATCTCCATTCACGACTTCTAGGGAGATAAGGTATGAACATCTCGCCTACGATTCTAGATTGTTGGGGTAGGTATTGGAAGCAACGGATTGACAATATAGACAGGAGATGGCCCCAGTCTTGGGTCAATATGATTACATCTTCGCCATTACGACCATATTCGCGTTCTTGGACGCCTGGAACATCGGTACGACGACCTAGCCCGTTCTTTCCCTCCAGTTATCGTCCGGCGTGGATTGCCTGCCTGGCGCATCGGTGCTGAGCACCCATGGAGCGAAGAATTCAGGGCCAGAACTAACGCATTCCAGGTGCCAATGATGTGGCCAACTCGTTCGCGACGTCCATTTCGTCGCGATCTCTAACGATGAAGCAAGCAATGGCCATAGCATGCTTTACCGAGGTTTCCGGTTCTATCGCTGTGGGTTCCCGGGTAGCCGATACGATCCGCACCAAGATCGTCGATCCGATGCACTTCAAGGACCATCCGAGTGTTCTACTTCTCGCCATGATGTGCACTCTGGTCGGCTCTTCCATCTTCCTCACCTTCGCGACTCGATATGGCTTCCCGGTATCGACGACGCATTCAACCCTTGGCGGCCTTGTCGGCGCGGCAACCGCCTCAGTTGGCATCAGCAACATAAATTGGGGGATAAAAGGTGTCTCGCAAGTGTTCCTGGCGTGGATAGTTTCGCCGGGGATCGCAGGGGCCTTGGGTGCAGCCTTGTTTGTCTTCACAAAGGCCGTGATCCTGTTGAGGAAGCACGCCATCAGAAATGCTGTCATCAGCATTCCTTTCTATACATTTTTGACTGTCGGAGCAGTGACAAGTAAGCCACGCGTCAACAACACCTCAATCTGACACCCATAGCATCTAACATGAGCTATAGTGCTTATTTCATGGAAGGGCGTCCAGACAAGAAGGGAACTCACAACGACCGAGGTACTTATCGTCGTCTTCTCCACCGCAACAGGTTCTTCCCTTCTCGTAGCTTTCTTCTTGCTGCCGTACCTCTGGCGGCGAATAATGATGGAAGACTGGCCGCTAAAGTGGTACATGGCCTGGCAAGGCCCTTGGCTCTTGTCACGGCCTTCGCCGCCACCAACCCCACCCGACATGACCAACAAGCTCAACATCAAGGACTACTACCGTGGCCATCTCACACCCGAAGAACTCGCCTACGTTCGCGCCTCCAACAACCTGCTTCTGTCGGTTCAGGGCCGCCATGGTCCCAACATTGACAAAGACGACAACCTCACTCTTCCGCCGCCCGTACAAGCGATGCCCGAGACGGCTCCATCCTTTCGCCGCGAGTCGTCCCACCTGATACCGCCTCGTCCCGTAGGTCCGTGGAACTCATTTCCCGTCATGCTCTGGAAGGTCAACCGAATCCTCCTGCGGGGTTTGGAGAAGGATGTCATTCGACTGCAGAAGCGGAATGCCGTCTTGAACTGGGACATCGAGGACATGCACGCGCGAGCGCCACACTACGATAACCGAGCCGAGTACATGTACAGCGCTCTGCAGATTCTGACGGCCGCGTCGGCCAGTTTCGTCCACGGAGCCAACGATGTCGCTAATTCGATTGCGCCGTTTGCCACGGCATACGAGGTTTGGCAGGAAGGTGTGGTGAAGAGCGATGTCGGAGTACCTTTGTGGATATTGGGCTTTGGCGGTGGCGCCATTGCTCTTGGCCTGTTGACATATGGATATCATGTCATGAGGAATTTGTGAGTGGACAGGATTGGCAAACTGAGTCTAGACGGCGGCTGACCAGGAGTAGGGGCAATCGATTGACCTTGATATCCCCATCTAGGGGGTTCTGCATGGAGCTAGCAAGCTCTATCACTGTGTTGATGGCGACGAGGCTTGCATTGCCGGTATCTGTAGGTCCCATCTCCTGACAACCACAGTGCCAGGCGCTGACCAACGTCGTAGACAACACAGTGCATCACCGGTGCCACGGTTGGGGTGGGCCTGGCCAACGGTGACTGGCGATGCATCAATCCTCGAATCGTCGCATTCATATATTTCGGCTGGTTCATCACCCTTCCAGTCACTGCTCTCATATCCGGCAGTCTCATGGCCCTTATTCTTAACGCCCCGCGGTGGAACGACCCATCGGGAATAATACCGACATAACGTGTCTTTGAGCCTGGCTCCGCCATTTACGATCTAGG
>Ga0247774_1001431_pt1 | contig 12033 bp, 11 predicted proteins | sample UWRJL001104B6_FD_179933 | JGI IMG/M metagenome (GOLD analysis project Ga0247774, IMG submission 179933) | Plant litter microbial communities from Arlington Agricultural Research Station in Wisconsin, United States - UWRJ-L001-104B-6 | ecosystem: Environmental > Terrestrial > Plant litter >... | reverse complement strand
CTCTTCCCGTCTGCAAGCTGATCCGCCGCCCTCCTATATAACTCCTGCGCCAGCTCGTCCTCCCCCACAATCATCTGGAACTCGTGATCAACCACCACCGCCGGCAGCGACACCATGAACGACTCTCCCCTCCGAATCGTCCGCCGCGCCACCACGCCAATATCCTTGTCCGGAAGTGCCGTGACCTCATAAGCCAGCTCCCCGCCCGCATCATCCAGCTCGAGGCTAAGGTGCCTCCTTGCCAGCCCTGCCACGGTGTGGTTCATGACCGCATCCCGTAGTATCGCGCCGATGGCAGGCTTCGTCCCGATGATGCTGATGCCCCGCTTATTGTTGAAATCCGGCGACGACACGAGGCAGAAAAGATCCACCGAGGCGTTGTCGGGCACGAAGCAGACAGGCTCCCAGCCCCATGGCCCCCACTGCCCTGGGCTCTGTCCCGGCGCGTGATCTGTCGGGTGGAGGTGACATGTACTCAACGCGTCAAATGGCTTGTTTGGGCATTCGTCCGACACGACATAGCTCTTTGATTGGGCGAATGGGCAGTAAAGAAGGATACCAAGAGTAAGGGCCGGAAGACTAAGGAATCTCCGAAAGATGCAAGCCGGAAGCTCCATCGTATTAGTCCTCCAACTCGTCTCGTTCGGTCAAATTCCGAAATACAAAATGCCTTACAACACGGAACCTTGGAAAGTACATGAAGCCGTGAAGTTACAGAAGGTAAGCAAATCTTTTCTAAAGAAATTCGATGATGTGTCTAGATCTTTGAATAACGTAATCAATTATCTCAAACGTATTCTGTCGCACGGGAAGACCCGATTAACCGGTTGATGTCCCCATCACCAGCGTTAAGTATTGATTCCGGATAAAATCATCTTTGAACCCTAACCTGAAACAACCGAGTTGGAGTCTCTCATCCATTTCATGGATGCCAACTCAGGTTGACGAGACTTTGTTAAGACCTAGTTCCTCAATCAAGATATCCGCGGCCTTCTCGCCAATTAATAACGCGGTATTCGCCGTGTTGGACCCAACATTTGAAGGGGGGATGCTCAAGTCTGCAACCTTCAGCCTCTCGACCCCATAAACCGAGAGACTTGCATCCACAACCCCTCCACTCTCCAACGGTGCCATCTTGCACGTCCCGAGCGGGTGCCAAGTGGAACCCGCGTTCGCCCGCAGGTACTTGTCCAGCACTGCATCATCCTCCTTGCTATACTCGATGTCCTTCAGGTCTTGCGGAAGCGGATACTCCTTCTCATGAGACGCAGCTGCATCGGACCCATCGGGGAATGCTGGGTTCGCCATAGCAACGAAACCGCGGTAGATGTCCATCCGGCGTGCAATCTCGCGCTGTTTCCTGAACGCCCACCTTGCTACTGCCAGGTCAAAGCCGTCCGGGTCGTTGTAGATAGGCGTCACAAAGTCGATGGCATCGTCGACATTGGGGCCGGTAATGTGCACATGTCCCCGAGACAAGGGGTACGATGAGAAGACGGATATGCCAAAATACTGCCCGGGGTCGATCACAATTTTTGGGTCAAGAGCTGGGAAGCTAAAAGAGTGGTTAGTATCGTCAACCTACACCAAAAACACCCCTTTCTCGCCCCCCTCCCCCAAAAGAACTTGTAATCAATAGCGGCGGATTAGAGGTTCGAGCTTACCCCCCGATGAGCGACATGAGAGTCAGAGGCTTGTCCGGCACGTCTCTGAAGTGCCTATCCCAAGCCTCCTTGAATTTGGGTCCCATCGCCGCAATGTCTTCCTCGTTCGGGCGCAGCTTGCAGGTCACGTCCTGGGCATTCCAGCCCAGGATCTTTTCACCCTTCTGCATCATCTCCGTTACAACCTCCATGCCTCCGGTCATCAACCTGTCGGCAGTTTCCTCTGGCGCAAGATTCGACTTGTAAGGATACACCAGCAGCTGATGATCCTGAAAGTCGCTCCCCACACCAGGAACGTCCGCCACGGCCGGCACGCCCGCGCGGTTGAGGATGTCCGCATTTCCCACCCCCGATCGCTCCAAGATGAGAGGCGTCCCGCACGCTCCGGCAGACATAACGACCATTCTTCTCGCCTTGATCGTTCTGGGCTCCGCCGCCTTCGTGGACGCATCGTCGGGACTCGTCTTCGGTGCGCAGAGTATTCCAACGGCTCGCTTGTTTTCAAAGACCACCCGGTGGACGACCGTGTTGACTACCACGTGGAGATTGGGGTGCTCGCCGTCCCGAAGAAGAGGATGCAGATAGGCATGCGCGGCATCCGAACGGACCCCGTCCGGCGAGACGTAGCGCAGTGCGCGCATTGCACCGTTGGTGGCGCCAAAGCGCTGCATGTCGTCGACTTCGGGCCAGCCGAGCTTTCTCAGCGCAGCCATGAAGCTGTTCTGGGCAGTCGGGGCGTAGAACGGACCTTTGGACACATGGATAGGTCCATCAATTCCGTGAGCTCCATGCGGGTCGGGGCCGTGGTATGTCTCGAGCTAGTTGGAATTAGCAGTTGAAACGAGACCTGAAGTTGGATTTGAACGAAAATAGAGAGAGTTGGGTTTACCCGCTTCATATATGGTAAAAGATCATCCGAAGACCATCCAAGGGTACTCCAAGCGTCGAAATCGGATTTCTGTGCTCGGGAATACATGAGCAAGTTGACCGACGAACCCCCGCCAAGAACACCACCGCATGGAACGAAGACCTCCCTTTCACTTCCGTCCTGAAACCTGTTGATGCCCTTGTAGAATAAGGTCGTTTTGCTCCCCGGGGCCAAGTGCGCCAGGCACAACATTGGGTTCGTGATGGTTGGGTCATTCGCGTTGTTTGGACCCTGTTCGACCACAAGGATCGAAAGGCTTGGGTCTGCGCTGGCAAGTCGTCCCGCAACAACACATCCCGCAGTCCCGCCTGTGGAATACGGTTAGTAGGAGAAACGAGCCCATTCGTAATTGTTCTGTGGGAACTAGAGAGAATGCGCGGACCTACCACCGGCGATAATGACGTCAACCTCATCGATGTTGTCGGGTAAGAGATTATGAAGTGCCATGGTCGGTAGCAAGGAATGAAATAGATAATTTATACTTTGGTGGGTAGGAATGTGGATTCGGTGGAAGTAGTAAGCCCGGCTTCAACTTCGTGCGAGGAAGGCGTTGTGCTGGAATTAAAAAATGACTTTCGCTGAGGAATGCAACATAAGGGGCATGCTCTGCGTTAGGAATTTCAATGCTCACAAGATTCTTGCAATGTGAAGGAACGGAGAACGTCGGTACGGATTTCTGGTCACTGCTTACTGCCCTCATAAACGCTCGGTCGGTATTTGATATTTGTGGGTAATCACGACTGCCGGGTCGGATCGGGCGCGGGCATTGGCGAAATTTAATGGCAGCGGGATGCATCAATCTTTCAGCTGAAAGTCTGACATCAGATACTTTTGATTTGCATGTTGCGTTTCATTACTGGGCGATTTACGACACGTACGCCGCTCGATTGCAGAAAGAAGAATCCGTCAAGATTACTATCCAATTGGGCGCTGCCGTGCAACACAACTATCTAACCAATGCCTCCAACTTGCAACATGGCTGATTTAAGTAAATGGAAAATGGAGCACGGACCAAAACAGCTGTGCGGGTTAAGGCTTAGTAAGTAAATAAATGCCTGGTGGCTTCGACGATTGATGTCTTGGTGCATACATAACCTCAAGTCGCGGTGTAGAATTGGTTCGCTCCCCGACGTGGCGCATTCGTAATTCGCGGTTCCGGAGGTTCAATCACAAATATTGGTGCCTAGCATTGACGAATAGCCCTCGCCCTTGCTCTAGCTCTTCCTCAAGAGTCTCAAAGAGGTGCCCAATTTAGAAGAATGGAGAAGTATGTACAGAGAATAGATTATTAGAAACAACTAGACTTGTAGTTATGCTGAAATCCCAATACAAGCTTAACGGGGTTCTATTTTGCTTGTCTCGGATGCGCAGACTACCTTTGAAAATCCTGTCACTGCCTAGGGACTCTCTAGCATATATCGACTTTATCAGCCATGCCAATATTGCCCTTTCGCTCCATCATTCAGAATACCACTAATGCGAATCTAGGTAGAGAAGCAGCCAAAACTGATTGATATATGTAGACGTTGCTTCGCAACTTTGCAGAGCATATATAATACATGTAGATTCCTCGAAACCCCCAATCACAGTCATCTAACGTCCCGTTCGTACATTGCACTAATACATTGAAGACGATCTATACCGTGGAAGCGAATGAACTTTGCCTCTTTGGTTGGTCGTGGCTGCTTCCTGTTTAAACACCATCACCACACGCAGCCTGACTGAATCCAAGTCTATCAAACACGTCCTGCTTGTACTTGAGGCTTCCAGCGTTGCAAGTGATGGAGCTGGCACGCACAACATTGCAAGGCTCCCCCCTCGCTACAATAACCGGAATATTAACAAAGCATTTGGGATACGCGACACCGCCGTTGGTATTGGTAGGAGAAAACTGGGGGACCTCGATGGCGCCATCGTATCCCTTGGCCGTGAAACAATCCCATGCATTTCCATACATGGTAGGCAAGTCAATATTATATGGAAGCTTGGTATCGGTGAGCTTCGAGGCGGTGTCGGCCTCCATGGGCTTGCCGCTGCGCTCGAGCGTGAAGCATCTATCGTTGATGAAGCTGGACCCTTTGATAGCATCGCAAGCCTCTTTATTGCGGGTGACTTCGACGAAAACATAGTAGTTTGTACTTCGGATTGCTTCGAAGACAAGTCCTTGGGTCTGAAAGGACGAGTTAGTATGAATGCAAACATCATCGTCATAGAATTTCAGTAAGGCATACCATCGTCTTGTAAGCAGAATCGAGAATAGGGCCAACTGTGCCGTTGAGGGAAGGGGTAACCCCATTCTTGGCTTCTCTGTTGAACAAGTACTTGCCTCCTGAGAAGAAGGCCGCAATGGGCTGCGTCTCTCCGTTGGGACCGGGGACGTTTGCGCCGGGCAGCGACTTGGGGTCAAGTCCGTCTGTGGAGCCTGCTACTACGGTCTTGATAAACTTGGAAGTGGCGCTTCGAACATTGACAAATGTGTTCTTGACAAAGGTCTCCATGTCGGCAGTGGGATCGTTGTCAATGCCGCCGGATGAAGGGATGGAAGCAAGAATGCCGAAAATACCGGCTAGAACGGTGGCAGCACCAGTGAGAGGTGGGCTTGCGGCAGCAAGACCGGCAGCAATTGTTCCGGCGCCGTTGAGGAGACCGAAAATTGAACCACCTGCCGGTGCAGGGGTGAAGTCGTTCTTGATTTGCGTGACCGAAAGACTAGCGAGTGCGACGTTGTCTCGGAATCCATCCAAGAACAGCTGGGTCATGTCGAAGATGGTTGCAATGGCATCGCGAACGTGAAAGAGGGAGGGAGGAGTGAACCTCTGGCAGATGTTGGTGGTCGGGTGAGGGCAGTTGTCCGCGTCGAGAGTGATGCAATCAAGATTGGAAATGCCGACGGAGCCGTGAAGAGTTGTGTCTTGATCCATGGCATTAACCCAGTTCACGTCAGTGTGGTCGGTCAACCACTTGTCGAGAAACTTGGACGCGCTGTTGTCGCCGCCGAATGTCCAGGCGGCGTTTCTGTCGTCATATTTGAGAGCACAGAAGTCGGCTGCAGATTGCCTGGGTTGGAGCTGTGGCAGGGCAGAAACAATTGAGGTTGCCGAGACGGCAATGATTATTTGTTTTACGGACATGGTGTGAATAGAAGAGAAAGCAAGAGAAAAAGGTTGAGAATGATTATCTCTGTAAAGGAGAACGCATCAATAGTGGAAGAATGAATTGTTAAGTGCTGAGTGATGCTAGCAACATGCTGAAAAAGAGGCGCTATTGCGAAGGTTTTATTGCCCAAGACTGGGAAGCGATTGCAGGCGATAGAGTTCGTAGCTCTGTGTGGGTGACAGCTTATCGCACGAACCTTTGAGCAATGCCTCGCAGCATGTTAGCATTGATTCCTTATAGCTATCACCACCGGATGATATCTAAGAAGACCCTGCCTCACTAAATTAAGGATCAGATAAGGCCACAGCTCCCTCCGAGCTGTCATCTGCTTATATGTGGCGGTGCTGTCCCTCTTGGAACTCGAAGCTTGAAACAATCACCCGGAAAGCATGAGCCAATTTAGATCGCCCATGTTTCCAGCGCAGGAAACCCAAACACCAAATTAGATCATATCATGTACGATCCCACCAATTGGGCCTACGAATTGACGGTTCAGAGCGCCAACGGTTTGGGGGTCGTGTGTCTTTGACTCTCGGAGGTGGCGGTGCGCAGGGTGGGGCGGCCCTATGGTAGGGCTGATGGCTTGGGGGCAGTCTGAGCTAATCCGGGTTAATTTTTTCCCGGGAAACTGGGCAATATGTGCACTGGTTCCTGGCACCACGCGTGTAAAATTTGGAGCCGTCTGTAGCGTTGAGGCGAAGCGCAAACCGCAGCTATGTGAGCTCTGAAGGGCCATTCCTAAGTTAGGAATTGTTTCAAGAAGATGCACTCAAAATGCCGTTTAAATATAAGTTTCATTCTGAGGCTTTGCTGCCAGAGAGGAGTATTTCGCAACTCAGTGAGCATCACCGTCAACGACTGATCAGGGTATATGATTACAAGAATCAGCTCCTGCCTTATAATACCGCTTCTTCACCGCGCACCATTTCTTTTGTATTATTTCGTTACATTGCGGGAGAAGAATAGCCATTCACTCTCTTACTCCTACCATCTCCAGTCATCGAAGTTTTTTTTTTTTTTTTTTGGGGTTTTTTAATCCAATCCAAGTTTCCCCTGCCGTTTAACTTCACAACTCGACTTGACCATTCTGCAAGAAAGTCCCATCATGGTTCTCAAAGCTCGTCTTGCCCTTGCGGCTCTCCTCACCGTCCCAGTTTCAGGTCTTGGCATCAACTGTAGAGGCTCTGTTCGCTGCGGGGGCCGCGCAGGAAACACCATGGAGAAAGTCATCAGCCAGCTCAACGCCAATCTTAATGATGAGACCATGTACGGTGGTGACGGAACCCATCTCGCTTGCACTGATGTGAAGGGCGAAGGATCCGTATGCGCCTTCCTACAGAAGACCGACGGCAAAGAAAAGACCCAATTTTCCGGGAAGGAGCTCAAGGATCTAGCACAGCGTATCCGAGACCACAAGTGCACCGTTTGCGGGTCCATTCCCGTCGATCCAGGTGTTAATGACGTCGAGGCAAAGGGAGAGTTGACTATTGATTTTACCACCAAGGACAACGATCAGAAGCAATTTGAGTGTCACGGCAAAGCGCAAAGCACTTTCTCTCCCATCGAGGGCCCGGATGGCGAAAGCTGGATCAACAACTTGCAGTGGAAGATGGGGCAGGATGGCATTGCTGACGATAAGGCATTTCCAAACGACAAACCTATTTCATGTGTGGTGGTATTGGCCCACGATCAAGACAGTATAACTGGGGCCGCGGTGCTCTCGTCGCTGACTGGCTCGGTTTGCGCTATTCCGAGGCAAGCGCCAGGTGGCAGCTTTACAGGCAAGGAGGTCAAGGATATGGTTCAGGCGTTGAAGGACAAGGATTGTAAATTTGGCGGAAAGATTGCGGGCAAGAGTTCAACTAGCATGGCACTGAACGGTTTTCTCGAAGTGGTTAGGATTGATAAGGGTACTTGTCCAGCATAGAGATTTGTATGTTGGCGTTAGCACGAAGCAAATATGTAGATTACCCTTTTCACGTGTACTAAAATATATGCCCCTTATATCATACCGTTAAGCCTGGAGACATCTTGTTTCGTCTTGACTTCTGGACTCTCTTCATTCAATCCAACACGGGGGCTATAGTGGAAACCCTAATATAGAATACCCCGAGGTTTATCGACTAATAAGTGAATCCGATGTTAGCGATGACACCCACGTAAGGCATGAAAGACAGCCCTTGTAGAGTTGCATGTAATACAAAAGGGTTTAGGGACTAGGGCGCAATAGAAACAGTTGCCAGAAACAATATGATGCGACTAAATCTTACCGTAGACGTATCTGGCCAACTTGAGTCACTCTGAGGCTTGGCAGGACTCTTAGGCCTTCAAAGTGTAGTCCGTTTGTCGGCGGTGGAATCCGATGACAATGGCTAAGCGAACGTTGATTTCAGAGAAATCTTGACGATATATAGAATTTAAGAGTATTGTGGTTAGCGAGGGCTTACGAGTAAGTAAGTTCAGGTTTAATTCCAAATCCCGGCTACTTTTGAACATTAATCAGAGGCACAACTTCGGAGCCAAAGCTGGCACTAAAGAACAGGCAAGCACAAACACTAGTCCCCATTATCACATAATTTCGGGGTAGTAGTAAATGTCACGGCTCTGTAAGATCCCATGGATAACTACCCGGGACAGTAATTACATTGCGAAAATCCCTTATATTTGCCATGAAGCCGCCCATCATCAGCGGGGACCAAATCGTCTTGCAGCTTACGGCAACATGCAAGTTTTCCCCCACCATTACATGGCTTCGGTTGAAACCAATCAGTGTCGTTTTCAACTTTAAAAAAATAAAAATTTAATGGCATACGCATAGAAACTGAAGAGGGCTATTCCATTACCTATTATGTCGAGAACAGCACACTGGCTATATATCAAGGATATCACTACGGCTGTACAGGACAAAACGGCCTTGGCAGTCTTGCCAGAGCTGGCTGACGCTGACTGGAATAAATCCCCCCGACCGGGGATGGAGCTCCTGGAGTATGAAACGGTGAGTGTTAGGGACTTCCTAGTTAAATATTGGGTTCTTTGGAAAGAATCTAGTTGTTCGATGTTTCTTGAAACCAAAACTTACATCGGCAATTATTGAGTATATTATACCGAGGCGCATCTTAAGATCCACCTCGTAATCTAGAGCGGACATTTGTGGCCGGCGGGGCTCGGGAGCCGATTTATTCGAGTCCCGGCAATTATTTATTGCACCCGCCCCTACATGGGATTCTCCGCGACATATGTATACTCATAGTATTCGCTCTGTTTCCACGCAGCTGGTTGAGTTTCGGAGGGAATCGCAATGATGATCGCACGACGCTTTCTCATCAGCGCCACATTCCTTACGACTGTGGCTTCGGAGTTGCTTGAGCCAACTGTCACTTTGAGATACGGCATCTTGCATGGAATCCAGACGTCCCTCCCGGATGCAGATGTTGTCGTGAACAAATTCCTCGGCATCCCGTACGCGGAGACGCCGCAGCGTTTTTCCGTTGCCACCGAGCCCCTGCCGCGGGAAGATCCCATCGACGCTACAGAATTTGGCCCCGCGTGCATTCAAAGCCTCGGAATACCGGGTTCGTTGTTTCTCTGCTGTCCCCTTGACTTTGTTCTACGATAACCTACTAAATATGGTTTGCGGGTAGACGGGGGGCCGGACCCTGTACTGTTGGGGGAGGTGTTCAACAACCCACCGCCCCCTGAAAGTGAAGACTGCCTGACTATAAATGTCTTTGCCCCAGCTCATGGTCCGCCGGATAGAGGCCAAAGACCAGTTTTACTCTTCATCCACGGGGGAGGATTCCAGATGGGTTCGGCGAGGACAGCAAATTTGGAAAGTTTTGCCGCCTATGAAGACACCGTGGCCGTCTCGATAGAATACCGAACAAATGGTCAGTTTAAAAACTTGATCCTTCCACTATACTTTATCGAAATGTCGAGCTAAACGAAGCACTTTCGTGCGTCCCGTTGCTTAGTTTTTGGATTCCCGGCTTCTCCAGAAATACAGGCATCCGAGCGCAACCTTGCTTTCCTCGACCAGCAGCTCGCGATTGAGTGGGTCCAAAAGCACATATCCGAATTTGGAGGTGACCCCAGAAAGGTTGTGATATGGGGCCAGTCCGCAGGAGCCATGTCCGTTGACACACAACTGCAAGCATACGCCGAGCACGTCGATGACAGGCTTCCATTTAGGGCAGCCATCATGTCGAGCGGACAGATGAGTTTTGGAATCTTGGGACTCAGGCAGTCGAGTCAGGATGCATGGACCAATCTCACAAATGCAGTAGGCTGCACTGGTGAAGAGGTCTTGAAGTGCATGGGAAATGTGCCGGTCAAGGCTCTTACAGATGCCATGGCAGAGAGGGACATTGTTTTCGGCCCTGACAACGACAACATCACAGTCTTCAGCAACGCTGCCGATCGTTGGCGGTACGGACTGGTGGCCAAAGTGCCGATTCTCACAGGTACCGTCGCAGATGAAGGAACGGCGCTGATGGATCAAAACCTTGATCTAACAACGTTTCTCGACGCCAATTTCCCGCTGGAAGTCATATCATCTCGGACTAGAGAAACAATACTGTCAGCATACCCCACCGAATCATACCCGACCGACTTTGATGTCATTTCCGCAATTTACACCGACTTCGTTTGGCTATGTGTAAGTTTCTTTGCAAACATAAGAACAGGTATTGGTGTCGCACTCTTCCGCTAATTTTGCGTCTCGTCCACACAGCCCCAAGGAATCCTCGCTGGCTGGTCCTCGGGAAACCGCATCCCCACCTGGCGCTACTACTTTAACTCATCCGCCACCGGCCTCCTGCCCCCAGATCTCAGCTGGCTTGGCAAGTTCCACGGATCCGATCTGTTCCTCTTGTTTGCCGACCCCGCCGACGAAGGGCTAACACCGCAGACGCTTGCCCTGTCAACATACCTCCGACAAGCTATTGCACAGTTTGTAAGAAGCCCAAATGAGGGACCCGGATGGCCGGCCGTGGGATCAAATTTTGCGCCGTATGACGTTGCCGTGATGGGAGACGTGGGGAACTACGAGACCGGGGGCGGGACGCCGATACGGAGAGGATGGGTTGATGACATTTGCATGCTCTACAGTCCGCTTTATCCCCTTTTATCTACCTACGCCAAGATTGCCAGATGAGGTAGTAAATATGCCGAGTGGACAAAGAAACGATTTCTTAACATAGCTTCACATAGGCATAACGGCCCTAATTCATCTTAACCAACATTCTATGTTCGAGCGTGGTTCTGGTACATGCATACGAATGACATCGTACTGTGATGGACGAGTAGCTTGAGTTTCTGTGTAGAAGTTGTCCATTAGAATGAGTGTGTGCCAAACAAGCCATTCCTCCTGGCTGAAAATAATTAGTGGATACGTAGGCGAGTTCATGATAGTCCGAGCCTGACCGGCGGGCAGTGTGTGAGGTCCGCTTGACAGACCATCAGTGCCGCTTTGACAACTTTGAACTAAAGACTTCTGTCACGAGTGTGGCAGATTATGAGTTTTACAGTTGATAGCATAGAATACCCCGCTTCCATGCTCTTTAACTCTACGCTGGAATTCGTTCTTGGGGTGGGCTCACTGGGCTGCGCCTGCTTCTGCGTGTGTTGTTTCAATGTAGTGGGGAAAATAATGGAAAAATTCCAACACTATACACCTCTACATGACATAGAGGTTTGATTACTGACAACAAATGCTACTTTCAACTAGTAGAAAAACATACTGGGCAAAGTTGAATGGCGAAGGACAGATATGCCGTGTTGCACTCGCTGCTTGGCCTTATGAAAGGCCCAAAGACGGAAACCTCAATCCTGATTCCCTGGCCTTCGTGGCCACTGACAGCCTGAGTCTTTCCATAAACTCCAAATTTGACCATGTCACAAAAGTTTCAGGCATGGGACTTTGGATTCCGAATCTCATTAGTCGGCTAGCTTTCCACTGCAACCTGGCATGTCTTCATCTGCGGGGGCGACACCGTCCGTAGAGTGTTGTGACCTTGCAAACCCCTGACAGCCGGCTAAATTCTTCCGGACACGAGAGCCCAGTCCTCGGACGCGTACTCTGATCCGTGGACTGTGCTGCCAAATTTAGGACACAGGTGACAACAAGGTTCCCCAACCGGGTCCGGCAAAGGCCCTAAGTCCTAATGGGACTTGGCGCCAGCATTTCGGTGCCAACCTGTCCCCACATCATGCCGACTTTGCCGGGCTGAGCCTGCACGATAGTACCACAGCATCTCAAACGACTAGGGCTAGACCCTGGAGCCCCAG
>Ga0247774_1001430_pt1 | contig 12038 bp, 9 predicted proteins | sample UWRJL001104B6_FD_179933 | JGI IMG/M metagenome (GOLD analysis project Ga0247774, IMG submission 179933) | Plant litter microbial communities from Arlington Agricultural Research Station in Wisconsin, United States - UWRJ-L001-104B-6 | ecosystem: Environmental > Terrestrial > Plant litter >... | reverse complement strand
CTTCTGTGTCGGACAGTGCCGTGAGCTGGTCGCCGATCGCACGCCAGGCATTCGCCAGCAGCCACAGCGCCTGCGGTTGCCCGGGAAGGACTTTCAGAATCTCGTGAGCCTGCTCCACCGCGGCCGAGGGCTCACGATCCAGCAAACGTGCGGCGTGGGCCAGGGCCAGCTCGAGCGTGCCGTGCGGCCCGGGCCTCGCGCTCATTTGACGCCTGTGTCGGCCGGCACGGTGAGATCGACGTGCTTCGGCACGACGACACCACCCTTCATCACTGCGGTGATCGAGCGCAGGCGATCGATGTCTGCGAGCGGATCGCCTTCGACCGCAATCATGTCCGCCCACTTGCCGACCGTGATCGAGCCGATGTCGCGATCGCGGCTGATGGCGCGCGCGGCATCCAGCGTGGCCGCGCGAATGGCCTGCATGGGCGTCAGGCCGTACTTCACCATGTAAGCAAACTGACGGGCATTCAGGCCGTGCGGATACACGCCGGCGTCCGTTCCAAACGCGAGCCGCGCGCCAGCCTTCACGGCCTTGGTGAAGGCCTGCCGCTGGATCTCCGTCGTCTCGGTGTTCTTGCGGAGATAGTTCTCCGGCCAGCCCTCGCGACGGCCGACCTCGTCGATGTAGTCGCCGTTGTAGACGTCCATGACGAGCCAGGTGCCGTGCTTCTTCGCGAGCGCGATGCCTTCGTCATCGAGATAAGAAGCATGCTCGACCGTGCGCACGCCGGCGCGAATGGCTCGCTTGATACCCTCTGCGCCGTGCGCGTGGGCGGCGACGAAAGTGCCTGCGTTAGCGGCTTCTTCGACGGCGGCACGGATCTCCGCCTCCGTGAACTCGGGTGCCGACGGAGTGGTGCCCGATGTGAGCACGGCCCCGGTCGCGATCACCTTGATGAAGTCCGCGCCGCCCGCGAGCAGCTCGCGAACCTTCGTGCGCACCTCATCGGCCGAATTCGCGACACCGCGACGAAAGTCCGAAGGCAACACGACGTCTGGTGCCAGCCCGACGATATCGCCGCCGCCCATGCTGACGGTGATGTAAGTGCCGGCACACAACATGCGAGGGCCTTCGACCCTGCCTTCGTTGATGGCGTCACGCAGGGCCACGTCGACGAATGCGCGCATCGTGCCGACGTCCCGCACGGTGGTGAACCCGGCTTCGAGCGTGTCGCGCGCATGCGAGGCACCGACGAGCGCATCACGCGCGGCGGAGCTGAGCAGCGGAGCGGCGATGTTGCTCGACTGAACGTCGCCGATGAGGTGAGTGTGAAGATCGATGAGCCCGGGCAGCACCGTGTAGCGCGACCAGTCCACGACCTTGGCGCCGCCAGACAGCGCGGCTGCCGGCAGCTCTGCAGCGGGTGTCACCGCGCGGACGCGACCGCCTTCGATGCGCACGATCTGATCCGCGAGCACGCGACCCGCCTCGATATCGACGAGGTGGCCGGCCCGCACGTAAACCGTTTCGGCAAGCAGCTTGCTGGACATGAGCATCAGTACCGCAGCGACCGGAACGATGAGACCCCGGCCGCGGACCAACCAATCCATAGCGCGTCTTTCTACTATTGGCAGCTCAGCCATGAAAGACCGCCGTCACCAGCTTGTCAATTCAGGCTGCGGCGGGAGGCACATGAATGTCGTTAGAATGAGGCCGAGTGATGAGCGTAATCGACGTGGAAAAGTGGTTCCCGAAGCTGGCATCAGCCTGTCTGCTCGCCAGCGCAATCGTTGGATTCGCGCCCCGGGCGCAGGCCGCTGACGCCGCGGCGACGCTCGCGCCCGGTGCCGAGCTTCGACAGATCTCCGTCGATGCCGGCAAGTCGATCGGCACCCTCCGCTCGCTACAGGGCGTGAACGGCGCGCCTGCGCCGGGCTTCCACAAGCCCATCCGTTTCCAGTTCGGCGGCTGGAACATCTCGTCCGAAACGGACGCAACGCCGGGCTATCGGCAGGCCCGCATCGATCTCATCCGCACGCACGATGCCTATGGCCCCGGCGACATCGATGCGCGCTTCCCTGACGTGCCGAATGCATTGATCGATGGCGCGCGCACGATCCTCAGCCTGTTCCCGAACCCCGAGGCGGATCCGAAAGATCCGCGAAGCTACAACTTCGGTCCCACGGACCAGCTGCTCGCGTCGATCAAAGGGCTCGGCGCCGAGGTGATCTTCCGCGTCGGACGCAGCGAAGGCTCGAACGTCGATCCGCCGAAAGACTTCGACCGTTACGCCGAAGTGGTGAAGCACGTGGTGCTCCACTACAACCAGGGCTGGGCGAACGGCTTCCACTACGACATCCGCTACTGGGAGGTGTGGAACGAGCCGGATCTCGGCCGCCTGTTCTGGGGCGGCACCGCGCAGGAATACTTCGAGCTCTACGGGAAGATCGCGCGTGCCATCCGGCAGGCAGACCGCCGCGCGCTCATCGGCGGCCCGGCCATCTCGCGCCCGAACGACACGAACAATCCCTATCTCGACGAATTCCTGCAGTACGTGCGCGCCCGCAAGCTGCCGCTCGATTTCTACTCGTGGCACTGGTACGCGACGGATTCGAACGATCCGCAGGACTTCGTGCGTGTGGCGAAAAGCGTGCGCGCGCGGCTCGATCGCAACGGTTTCAGGAAAACGCTCAGCATGCTGAACGAGTGGAACTACGGCCTGCTCGAGCCGGGCCCGTCGGATCTGCAGCGTGCGGCGTTCATTACCTCCTCGCTGCTCTATCTGCAGGATGCGCCAGTCGACATCTCTGCCATCTACCGTGCAGACAATGTATTCGGCCCCAAAGGCACCACGCCGCTGAAGACCGGCCACGCTCTCATTGCGATGGGCCGAATGAAGGACACGCCAGTGCGACTCGCTGCGGCCGGCGGCGACGACAATGGTTTCGCGGTGCAGGCCGGCCGGTCGAAGAACGGCGACACCGTGCAGGTGCTGATCAGCAATTACCAGATTCCGCCGGAATTTCGCGGCCCGCGCAAAGGCCCGAACGCGCTCACCGTCGGCACGGAATTCTCGGTCGCGCTGCTGGAACGGCGCAGCACCCAGTACTCAAAAAACGGCGGCTACGACCTGACCGTCGATCGTCTCGAAGGCGGGCGGCAGTACCGCATCGAGCGCTATCGCATCTCTGCACAGAACGACATGACCCTTGTCGATACCTCTATGGGGACAGGGCCAGCTATTCACTTGGTCGGAACATTACCGCCTCCCGGCATCGAGCTTGTGGTGCTGAAGAAGCAGTAAGGTGGCACGATACCGGGTCGGGAAACCGGAGCAGGATCGATGCCCAACTTCATGTCCGCACACGCTTCACGCGTGCGCACCACGTTCGCCGCACTGGTCGCCGGCGCCCTCCTCACCGCATGCGCGGGGGAGAAGCCGCCGCCAGCCATGCCGCCCATGGAAGTCGGTTCCATCGAAGTAAAGCCGCAGTCGCTCGCACTCACTCTCGAGCATGCAGCGCAGTTACGCGGTGTTCGCGAAGTCGAAGTGCGCGCCCGCGTCTCCGGCATCCTGCTGAAGCGCCTGTATCAGGAAGGCGCCAGGGTGAAAGAAGGCGACCTGCTCTTCCGCATCGACCCGGCCCCGTTCCAAGCGCAGGCTGCGCGTGCCCGCGCCGAGGTCGGCGTGCAGCAGGCGAACCTTCAGCAGGCGCAGCGCGAACGGGATCGCATCCTGCCGCTGTACGACCAGCGGCTCATCAGCCTGCGCGATCGCGACAACGCGATTGCCGCATACGAATCGGCGGCCGCCTCGATGGCCGCAGCTCAAGCGGCGCTGAAATCCTCCGAGCTCGATCTGTCGTACACGGATGTGCGCGCGCCCATCTCCGGCCTCACCAGTCGCGAAGCGCGTTCCGAGGGCAGCCTCGTCACGGCGGGCGGCGATACGAGCCTGCTCACTTACATCGTGCAATCCGATCGTTTGTATGTGCAGTTCGCCGTGCCTCAGGCCGAAGCAGCCAGTATTCGCACGGCCAACACCGGCGGCGTGACCGTCGATGTGCTCGATCCAGCCGGTGCGGTTCTCGCGCAGGGTGCAAGAGTCGAGTTCATTTCGCCCGCGGTGGGCGATCAGACCGGCACCGTGGAAGTTCGCGCCGTGATGGAGAATGCAGCGGCGACCCTGCTGCCGGGTCAGGTCGTTCGCGCGAGAGTGAACGGCGTGAATCTCACCGGTTCGCTGGTGATTCCGAAACGCGCGGTGATGCACGGAGTGCAGGGCTCGTTCGTGTGGCTCATCGGCGCGGGCGACAAAGTGGAGTTCCGCCCGGTGCAGCTCGGCGCGACGTCCGGCAACAACGTCGTGGTCGATGACGGCCTGAAGTCCGGCGAGCGCATCGTCGTCGATGGCGTGCTCAAGGTGCAGCCGGGCGCGGTCGTCAAAGGCGTTCCGCTCGCCGCCGATGGCGCCCCGATGAACCCGCCGACGCAGGCCCCGGCAGCCGAGAAAGCCCCGTCATGATTTCGAATTTCTTCATCGACCGGCCATTGTTCGCGATGGTCGTGTCGGCCTTCGTCGTGATCGCGGGACTCGCATCGTTCAAGATGCTGCCGGTTTCGATGTATCCCGACATCGCGCCTCCGACCGTCGCGATCAGCACGGCGTATCCCGGCGCGAGCGCGGACGTCATCGCCGAAACGGTGGCCACGCCACTCGAGCAGGCGCTCAACGGCGTCGAGGGCATGCTCTACATCCGCTCGACCAGCGCCTCGAGCGGCGTCCTGCAGGTCAACGTGACGTTCGCCGTCGGCACGAACCCGGACCTCGCGGTCATCAACGTGCAGAACCGCGTGCAGACGGCGTTGCCTCTGTTGCCGGAAGAAGTGAGGCGCCAGGGCGTCACCGTCGCGAAGAGTCTGCCGAGCTTCCTGCAGGTCGTGACGATCGATGTGCCGGACGGTCGCTACGATTCGTTGTATGTGTCGAACTATGCAACGATCAACGTCGTCGACGAGCTACGCCGCATTCCCGGCGTCGGCGACATTCAGGTCTTCGGCGCGCGCGATTACTCGATTCGCATCTGGCTGAAGCCAGACAGGCTGTCCGAGCTCGGGCTCACGCCCGGCGACGTCGCAACCGCCGTTCGAGAGCAGAACACGCAAGCCGCGGCGGGTCGGCTCGGCGACGAGCCGATGGTCGAGCGCGTCGACATGACGCTCACCGTGACGGCGCAGGGCCGATTGTCCGACCCCGAGCAGTTCGAGCGCATCGTGCTGAAGACCGGCACGAACGGCCAGATCGTGCGCCTGCGCGATGTGGCGCGCGTCGAGCTCGGCGCGCGCGACTACACCTTTGCCCTCACGCGCGAAGGCCAGCCCAGCGTCGGTGCGGCCATTCAGCTGGCGCCGCGCGCCAATGCGCTCGAGGTTGCGACCCTCGTACGCGAGCGGATGACCGAGATCGGCAAGAGCATGCCGGCCGGCATGCAGTGGAACATTCCATACGACACGAGCAACTACGTGCGCGTCTCGATGGAAGAAGTGGCGAAGACCCTCGTCGAAGCCATGATCCTCGTGTTCCTGGTGGTGTGGCTGTTCCTCCATAACCTGCGCGCCACCATCATTCCTGCGATGGCCGTGCCCGTGTCGCTCATCGGCACGTTCGCGGGCATGTATCTGCTCGGGTTTTCCATCAACTCGCTGACCTTGTTCGGCATGGTGCTATCGATCGGCATCGTGGTGGACGACGCGATCGTCGTGCTGGAAAACGTGGAACGGCACATCAGTGCGGAGCACGTGGACCCGAAGGAAGCGACGCGTCGCGCGATGAGCGAGGTCAGCCGGCCCGTCATCGCCATCGTGCTCGTGCTGAACGCGGTGTTCCTGCCGGTGGCGTTCCTTGGCGGCCTCGTCGGCGAGATGTATCGCCAGTTCGCCATCACCATCGCGGTCTCCGTGACCATTTCGGGGTTCGTCGCTCTCACGCTGACGCCGGCCATGTGCGCGCTCATGTTGCGCTCGGGTGGCGAAGAGTCGAGCGGCATGCTCGCGAAGTTCGATGCTGCCTTCGAACGACTCACGCATCGCTATCTGGGTGGCGTGCAGTGGGTCGTGCGTCATGGCGCCATTGCGGCGTGCCTGATTCTCGCGATGTTCGCAGCGATCTACCTGCTCCAGCGTACGACGCCAACGGCGCTCGCACCCGATGAAGACCAGGGCTACGTGATCGCCATCGCTGCCCTGCCGCCCGCTGCGTCGATGCAGAGAACCGAAGCGGTGCTCAAGCAGCTCGACAAGATCACGTTCGCGCACCCCGCGTACGCGACCAACTTCACCGTCGCAGGCCTCGACGTGCTCACGAATGCCACGCGCAGCAATGCCGGCGTGAGTTTCGTGATTCTCAAGGACTGGTCGGACCGCAAGAAGAACGAGCTGTCCTCGGCCGCAACGGCGCAGGCCTTCACCGGCCAGGCATTCGGGATCAAGGACGGATTCATTTTCTCGCTGGCCCCGCCGGCCATCGAAGGCATGTCGAACACCGGTGGTTTCGAAGGGTTCGTGCAGGCCCGCACCGGCAATGACTACGCGAAACTCGACACAGCGACGCAAGCACTGGTCGCTGCCGCCGCCCAGCGCAAAGAGCTCGCGGGTGTCGGCACTTCGTATTCGGCTGGCGTACCGCGCGTGAAGCTGGACGTCGATCGCGAGAAGGCGAAGCTGCTCGGCGTGAGCATGGACGATGTGAACATCACCCTGCAGAGCACGTTCGGCGCGCTCTACGTGAACGACTTCAATCGCCAGGGTCGCGTCTATCGCGTGCAGATGCAGTCCGAGGGCGAGTTCCGTGCGCACCCGGAAGACCTGCGAGACGTATACGTGCGCTCGAACACCGGCCAGATGCTGCCACTCACCGCCATCGCGAAAGTGTCCGAGACCACGGGCCCGGACGTGCTCGAGCGCTTCAACCTGTTCCCCTCCGCGCGTCTGTTCGGCGGGCCGGCACCGGGCTACAGCTCGGGCCAGGCGCTCGCGGTGATGGAAGAGCTTGCCGCGAAGACCTTGCCCGAAGGCTACAGCCTCGGGTGGTCGGGCCAGTCGTTCCAGGAAAAGACCAGCAGTGCGAACACGGCCGGCGTTTTCGGCCTTGCGGTACTGATGGTGTTCCTGATTCTCGCGGCTCAGTACGAGCGGCTCACGCTGCCGTTCGCGGTGATCCTGGCGGTGCCGTTCGCAGTGTTCGGCGCGTATCTGGCGGTGTGGTTGCGCGGGTTGTACGACGATCTGTACCTGCAGATCGGCCTGGTCACGCTGATCGGTTTGGCTGCGAAGAACGCGATCCTCATCGTCGAGTTCGCGGCACACATTCACCGCGAAGGCGGCAAGACGCTGATCGAGGCGGCCGTCGAAGCGGCGCGGCTGCGCTTCAGGCCGATCGTGATGACGTCACTGGCGTTCATTCTCGGCGTGTTGCCCCTTGCGATCAGCACGGGCGCCGGCGCGGCGAGCCGTCATTCGATCGGCACGGGCGTCATCGGGGGAATGCTCGCGGCGACGTTCATCGCCGTGCTGTTCATCCCGCTGTTTTTCGTGTGGACATCGACGAGCGGCGAGAAGGTGCGCGAGTGGTGGGCACGACGCCGGGCGCGGCGGGCTCGAACACCGGCGTGATCTGCGCCGATCGGGTGTGAAGCGGAAGGGGCGGATGTTAGCGCCCCAACCGGCTCTTATCCCTGACCTCGCTGAAACTTCACCAGCCGGCGCCGATCGCGCTTGTCCGGTCGGCCGTCGGGTCGCGGCCGGCTGAGCTCGGCGAGCCGTTGCGCTTCGCGCACTTTGGCCCGACGCTCCACGCTCTCGGGCCGCTCGACATAGTGGGTCTGCGCTTCGGGCGCGGGACCGCGCCGAGCCGGCAGCCCGAGCACGTCGAATTCCGCCGCCACGCCGCCGATCATCAGGCTGATCCGGTCGCCCACGCGCACCGCATGCGCCGGCTTCACCCGTTCCCCGTTGATGTGCACCTTGCCACCGCTCACGGCCTGGGCCGCGACGGAGCGCGTCTTGAAGAACCGGGTGCACCACAGCCACTTGTCCACGCGGTGGCGATCCGCTCCACCGCCATCCGCAGAATGCGACCCCGCCGAACGCGGCCCGGCGCCCTTGTCATCGTCTTTTTTCATGCGCCAGTCAGCATACCCGACGCCGCGGTTCCGGCCACGATCTGCGCTCGGGCAGAATCGCCATCCGGGCACCTTTCGCCCGTGCCCGCCGCGTCCAGGGAGAACTGCATGAGTTACGTCGATGGGTTCGTCATCGCCTTGCCCCGCAAGAACGTGAGTGCGTATCAGAAGATGTCCCGCCGCGCCGGCAAGATCTGGCGCGAGTACGGCGCGCTCCAGTATCTCGAGTGCGTGGGCGACGACCTGAACGTCAAGATGATCCAGACCACCTTCCCCCGGCTGGTCAAGCTGAAGCCGCGCGAGACCGTGGTGTTCTCGTGGATCCGCTACAAATCGCGCGCGCACCGCGACCGCGTGAACCAGAAGGTCATGAAAGACCCGCGCATCGCCGGCATGGGCAACGAGATGCCGTTCGATCCCAAACGCATGTCGTACGGCGGGTTCCGCACGCTCGTGGAGCTGTGACGCGACACCTCGCCTGCGACGGATCGGAGTGTGATAGTGCGCGCCTGTCTGGCTGATCGGGCTCGATGTCCATGAAGATTGCTGTGCTGTTCGGCGGTACGAGTGAAGAGCGCGATGTCTCCATCGCAAGCGCTGCGCAGATCATTCCCGCCCTGCGTGCGTTGGGTCACGAGGTGCAGGCGGTAGACACCGCATCGGGCCGGCTGCCCGCTGCGGAAGAACAGAAGATGTTGTCGGCGAGCGTCGCGGTACAGCCGCCTTCGACCACAGACATCGCGAACATGCGCCACAAGGCCGCCACGCTGGCGACCGGCGCATTCGACATCAAAGACGTGGACGTGGTGTTCCTCGCGCTTCACGGCGGTGCCGGCGAAGACGGGCGCATCCAGGCAATGCTCGATCTCGCGGGTCTCGCATACACGGGCAGCAATCACATCGCGAGCGCCGCGGCGATGGACAAGGAGCTGTCCAAGCGACTGTTCCGTTCCGTCGGGGTGCCGACGCCCAACTGGATCATGGCGCCGGCCAGCGTCGACGACGTCGCGAAGACGCTCAACTGGCCCGTCATCGTGAAACCGAACAAGCAAGGCTCGACCGTCGGGCTCAGCGTGGTGCGCGAACCTGCGCAGCTCGCGGCCGCTGTCGAGAAGGCTCGCGCCTTCGACGACGAAGTGATGATCGAACAGTTCATCCCCGGCCGTGAGTTCACGGTCGGCGTGCTCGAAGGCAAGGCCCTGCCGGTGGGTGAAATCATCGCGCCGGGCGAGGTCTTCGACTATCAGTCGAAGTACCAGGCCGGTGGCGCGCGCGAAGTGTTTCCTGCGGATATCCCGTCTGGCGAATCCCAGGTGATGCAGCGGTACGCCGTGCTCGCACACAACGTGCTCAAGCTCGGCGCCTACAGCCGCATCGACTTCCGGCGGGATCCCGCCGGAAACTTCTGGGCCCTCGAAGCCAACTCCCTCCCCGGGATGACGGCCACCAGCCTGCTGCCGCAAGCCGCGAAAGCCGCCGGCATCACGTTCCAGGAGCTGCTGGAGCGCATTTGTCGAGGCGCGGTGGGCGCGTCGAAGCCAGCGGGGCGCTGACCTTCTTTTGCATGCCGGCCGCTTTGCGTCCGGCGAGGCTCACCTGATCGAAGCCGTAGCTGTCGACCCAGTAGCCGTCGACGGGCGTCGCGCCGCGTCCCAGGTACTCGATGAATTTGCGAAGCGTCGACCGCTTGGGGGCCGAGGTGTCCTGTGTCGTCATGGCGCTCTCCTCTCGCCGGGCTTCGGTGGAACGATGGGCTCGTCCGGCGCGGGACGAATCGTGCGCGTCACGCGTTCGCCTCGTTTCGCGGGGTGCTGAAGCAGGGTTTAGCCAGACTTAACGGACGCCTCCCTTTGGGTAGAGCGCGGACTAAGCCATTCGAGCCCGAGCGGTGTGGCGACGAGTTGAAGTCCACTTCTGAACGGTGCGTGCAGCGAGCATTTCGCGCACGTCACTCGGGTTTGGATCCTTCTCCCCATCGAGCACACGCTTCAGCTGATTCTCATCGCTAGTGCCGACACGTGAAACGTGTCACAGACCGCGAAAACTTGTTCCAGGCGATCGCGGTCCTGTCCTGTTCAGGAATGCAGGCTGCTGCTCACCAGAGTAACGCGTCATCTCCCGCAGCAAATGCGGAATAGCCGTGCTGGAACGGAAACCAAGCCCCGCGCGCGATGATTACAAATCGACGTCTCACAATTCGAACGTAAAACGTAAGGAGACAAGTCATGCCGCTGCTCAAAATGTATGGCCTTAACGCTCGTGCCTTAGTGACATGTACGTTGCTCGCATGCCTGTGGGCAAACCCCTCGTGGGCGCAAGGCGAACTGTCGTTCACCAGAAACGATATCTCGTTGGGAACCTTTATCGGCCCTCGTCAAAGCGCTACAGGCGACTTCAATGGCGACAACCAGGTGGATCTCGCCATCGGTACAGCTGCCGGCGCGACATCTCCGCCAATGGTGTTGATTCTGCTCGGCACGGGAGACGGGGACTTTCAGGCCGCTACTAGCGTACTCATCGGTCAAGAGCCCAGTTCAATTGCTGTGGCGGACTTCAACGGCGACGGCCGTCAGGATCTGGCGACCGCCAGTTTCCTGGGCAACGTCAGTATCGTGCTCGGCAACGGCGATGGCACTTTCCAGGCTCCTCTGCACATCAACACCTCAGCGGCCCCGCTGTCAGCCGCCGCAGGCGACTTCAATGACGACGATGCGACGGACCTGGCCGTATCCATTTTCTTTCCTGACGGCCAAAGCCACGTGCGCATCTATCTGGGTAACGGTGATGGCACCTTCTCGCAAGGCCAGGAGATTGTGGGAGGAACTCCGCGCGCAATCACTTTGGGCGACTTCAATGGTGATGGTCAGCAAGACGTGGCCGCCATCAATTTCGTTTATCAACACAACGGCATTGTCGTAATGCTGGGGCGGGGCGATGGCACCTTCGAGCCCCCCGGCCAGGCGTTTGCGGTGGGACCGGAGGCAATTGAGCTCACCGTGGGCGATTTTGACGCCGATGGTCGGCAGGATGTGGCCACCGCCGATCCCAACACCGATCTCGTGTCTGTCTTGCTGGGCAACGGCGACGGTACGTTCGACGCTGTTCAACACTTCCCCCCGGGAGTGCCACCTGACACGGGCCCGGGCGCCCTCGTGCAACCCGTATCCATCAAAGTTGGCGACTTCAATGGCGATGGCCATCAGGACCTGGTCACTGGCAACAGGAGGCCATCAGATGAGCCACCTATCGACAGTGGCGTATCCATCCTGTTGGGCCGAGGTGACGGCACCTTTGAGCCCGCCGAGGAGTTTGCAACTGCCCGGGGAACGGCGACGGTTACCGTCGCTGATTTCAATAACGACGGCCGGCCGGACCTCGCAACGGCCAATCACGAGACGTCGACGGTGACGGTGCTGATCAACGACTCGTCTGCCGAAACGGCCGTGCAGATCGACATCAAGCCCGCCGACGCCAGGAACCGCATCAACCCCAGGAGCAACGCGAGCATTCGCGTCGCCGTCCTGAGCCGTAGCGGCTTCGATGCCACTGAGGTGGATCCGGCAACGGTTCGCTTTGGGCGCACCGGCACCGAGGCGGCGCCCGTCCATTTCGCCCTGAAGGATGTCGACCGAGACGGAAACACAGATATCGTCCTGCTGTTCAAGATTCGGCACACCGGCATCGCGTGTCGCGACACTTCCGCCTCGCTTTCAGGAAAGACCTTTAGTGGGCGGACGATCAGGGGCTCGGATTTCATCCAGACGGTGGGCTGCAGAAAGCACTGAACGCAAGCCGGGTGGATCCGGGGCGCTTTGGAGAGTGTCGTCGTTCGTTCGGCGACACTCTCTCCATCGCTATGCATGCCCCCGCGTGCTTTCTGCGCGCGGGGGCCCAGCGTCTCGCCGGCATTCGCA
>Ga0247774_1001429_pt1 | contig 12054 bp, 8 predicted proteins | sample UWRJL001104B6_FD_179933 | JGI IMG/M metagenome (GOLD analysis project Ga0247774, IMG submission 179933) | Plant litter microbial communities from Arlington Agricultural Research Station in Wisconsin, United States - UWRJ-L001-104B-6 | ecosystem: Environmental > Terrestrial > Plant litter >... | reverse complement strand
AAAAAAAAACCCCCTACACTCCATACTATACCGCTCCAAACCATACTACTCCAGGCTATACCACTCTATACCATACCGCTCCACGTCATACCGATACGGAGGGAAGGCCGAGAAATGGCCCATACCACTCCAAACCATACCACTCCAAACCATACCACTCCAAACCATACCACTCCAAACCATACCACTCCATACTATACCGCTCTACGCCGTACCAGTACGGAGGGAGGCCAGAAATGGCCCATACTAGTCCAAGCTATACTGCTCCAGGCCATGCCACTCCAAGCCATGAAAGCCACCCCCGGACTCTCTTGGTTACCCGCCCTGAAATGGCTCTGGAGCTAGAAGCGCTCCTCCTCCCACCTCTTCTTCTTCACCGTAGGCCCCGGAAGCGCTGCAGCAGAGATGCCAGATATCCCCCGTCCTTCTTCGCCTCGTTCATAATAAATCCTATGTCCATCCTGGAGCGTATAGTTGCGGAACGCTTCGAAATCATACCACACCTTAACCTTTTTAAGCGTCCGTCGCGTTTCGATCAGATCCACAATATTAACTAGCTTGTTATTTAAGTAGCCAGATGTCCTTCCTTCGTAGCCAAGAACAGGCAAAGATACAACGTATGCCTAGAAGTAAAAAGTTTGTTAATTAGGAAGCATGCCATTATGACAGTGGTAGGCAGTCCCAAAATTTGGCCCAAGCGGGCATTGACCCAAAAGCGGGCCTGAAGTCGCCAGCCATTTGTCCATGTTCTTTTCTATCCTGGGGCATTTCCTATCCTGGGGCATTTCCTATCTTGGGATATTTCATGTCCTAGATACGAATGTCCTAGGATATTTCATGTCCTAAATACGAATGTCCTGGGATATTTCATATCCTAAGATACGCAATGTCCTGGGATAAAAAATATGGGATAAAAAATATCCTAGTACATAGTATCTATTTACTATTCTGGGATGTTTTCTGTTCTATGAGATTTCCTATCTTGGGATGTAGTCTATTTTGGGATTTTTTTGTTATGGGATATATTCTGTCCGAGCTCTAAAAGAAAGGACAACCGCCGAGATACAGAGTACAAGACGCAGATGACAGAGGAGTTGAAGCACGTACACGAGCGATTGGACACCATTGGGAACAACGCACTTCTCATCAATCATACGAACACTAATTCAAACCTGTCGTATGCGGAAGTGGCGAGAACGCCTCCGAACAGCCTGCCAGGGAACGTAGTCTCCATATCATCTTTGGGAACTACCCCCTCGACCATAACCGACACCCTCTACTGCACGATAGACACATCCAAAGTAGCGAACGAGGATACCGACACGTCGCACTGCCCAAAGCCTGTTGCTCAAAGTGTTGATGAGCTTCCGAATTACATGCTCTGGAATAGCCTCCCACGCTTCATTCATCCTAGCCTTGAATTCTTCGATATCTGCCTGGTTTTTACGCAGGTTAGACTGATTAGGCCATTTTTTTTCGCATATAGGACTTCATCCACGCCCAGCAATGCTCAATCGGGTTTAAATCGGGCGAGTGTGGTGGCTAGTATAGCAGCCTAATATGGATATGGGCTATTCCTGGGCCAGTGGGACTGAGCGCGATGTGAGGGTTTCACGTCGATGGATACCAATTGTCATATTAGTTGAACTCTAGATACAAGACGTAGCGCGAGGAAGGAAGAGAAAGAATAAAACAGTGCTTCCTCGCGCTTCAGGGGCAATCTTCTAGATCACAACCATGCCGCGTGATCACGTGGTTCCGTGACACACGATGCCCTCTTTACTGGCCCATCCTCATGCCGATTTTTACGACAGGGCAGAAAAGCTAAGACCCCTTTCCACTGTAACCGTAATATCCCCCTCTCCACTGACCCAGGGACCGATACACTTACCATCCAAGAATTCTCGGTGTAAACTGAACAGATATCCCCCATACCACTCCTTCCTAGGGAGTCCACTCATCTGCAGTTTCCGGGCAATCCAAAATATAAGTCCTGGTACGCAAAACACGTTGACCATGACGACGTTTGAGCACGCCGCAACAACCGCCACCAACTTGACAACACTGAAGTTAAGATGCGACGCACTACGGATTCGGATATTATTACCGCAGAGCCTCTCCGAGCCAGGGAGGCCGATTGGTTCGATATACTTCCTCGTGCTGCTAGTGCTGTTGGCGGTGCGAAAAGGTAGATCGGTAGGCGAGGCGTACGCCACGACGCGCTGCTGGACGGCGGCTAGCATGACGTCGACAAAGTTGTGGACCTCACGCTGCCACTGGCCTGGCGGGAGCGGAGTTGATAACGTAGTAGTCACGGCGGATCTGGCAAGGAGGAAGTTATCCTCGAGAGAGAAAAACCCGTTCTCCAGCGATATGCCCGATATGGCGGCATGGATAAGCCGGAGGGCTACTTTCTGGTTGTCGTTAAGATCAGCAAGGCCATACCACGGGTTGGTGAGGTTTGCGTAGATGCCGCCAAGTATGCTACAATTCTGGGTGGCGTTGTCGCTGCTGGACATGCTACAGAATTGGAACTGTTCAGTGCATGCCAACGCGGAGAAGTTGCGGTCGGCGTTGGAGATTGGGAGGGGGAGCCACCATTTCCCCGATGGCGTTGCGGCTCTAAACCACGGGTCCTGCACGGGCGCGAGGTACTCCGTGTGGCTGTTCAGCCAGACGACGGTCAGATCAGCGTCCACGACTTGTAGTTCTTTGATCGGATGCCAATTCCATTGATATTTAGAAGGATTTCCTGGGTAGGCCGTCGTTGCCCTTTGATACTAAAGTCAGTCTCGGGTATCCTGCAGGTTATGGAGGTATTCCATTGTTTTCAAATCTCATAGATTGGCGAGTCTTTGTGAGGATTGCAACCGGTGTTGTAAATGTATTCGAACTTACTTCAGGGAGAAAGACTGTGAATTTCCCCAGCCCCGTTGTTCGTATTTTGAAGTCACGGCTGTCTCATTCGACCGACCCAGGGGGTATAAATGACAGGACCCAACAAGTAATACTTGTACATATTCCCGGAATTTTGTCCCCAATTACGCTAGACCGTGCTTCTTAGGTCCAATTGGATGAGTATTTCTCCTCTGCCAAGATGGGAGAGCAAGTCAAGACTTTTCGGAAGCCCACCCGGCTCTGGGGCTCCAGGTTGATGCCGAGGTGTAAATTAGAGTCAACTATACCGGAGTCAACTTGGAAGGCGTTAGGTATGGCGCAAATGTCCGGCGAGAACGGGCACGGAACTTCTCTCGTCGAGGATAAAATGGCCGGGACTGCATATGAATTGCAACCGTTTCGATGGCCGGCGCTGCTTCCGTAGCAATTCCGAGCATAATCTAGTGCCTGCTTTGCTGTCCAGCGGGCATGGGTTAAGCCAGCGAGCGCGGATTCCGGTTTGTAGCCGGCCGCGGCGTCCTCGGTACTCATCCAGCCGCACGAGTCGCTTCGTATAAGTACCAAATCGCCAGACTGGACAACACCCGAAACCATCACGCTTGCTGCGGCTGCTAGCATCAGATATGCTAGCGCCGTGACGGGAAGGTGCGCTGACTCAGCTGAGGATTTCGGTAAGAGAATGTTTTCGCCACTTCCATGCGAGATGCAGGAACGTAATAAACAGCATTGGTATTAGTGGGGGAGTTGGCCAGGAATATCTGCTGCTGGTGATAGAGACCTTCTTCTCAAGCGGACTTGACCTGGATTGGTGCAAGATGAAGCAGGAGATGGTCCAAAGATGACTGCCAGTAAATAGTAACCAAGAGGGTAAGGAATGAGATGAGGAGCAAGCCGTGCTGTCGGGAAGTTGTTAGGACGAGGCTCGCGTCGACCGAACTTCGGTCCCAGTTGGTCCATACGCCCTAGTATACCGAGGTGTTTGACATATTGGTTGGGCAGATGAAACGGTGTCCGAGATGCACAGAAAATTTACCAACGACATGAAGGAAATGAATGGAGCCCATTCGGATGGGTTTGCCCGTTAAATAAGGCAGGTGGGGCAGGTGGGTGCAGGGGCCAAGCTTCAGTGAGACAAGAGCCTGCGCCACCATCATTCAACTTACCCAACATTGGCGATTAGGATACCTCAAGGGGGCTGGCTGATTACTAACGCAGGCAGAATCTGGCTAACCAGCACCAACTCTTCAGAATAGGCTAGCCAATTAGACACCAGAAGCCCCAATAGCAGTGTGCGCGTGCAATCTTTGCGACAAGGCCTCAAGGTCAAGGGCAGTGTTTTGGAAATTAGTCTTCCTACTCTTTACAGGGTCGAGAGAGGACTGTCTAGATATAACTGTGTGGAATTTAATCCCGGTTGAGCAACATCCTTCAATACCGATCGGTCAAGGCCGTCCCAAAGGTCGGAGTGAAACCGCCGCGGCACACGGCCGGGCTTGGGTACGCCCTATTGATTGGTGACTGACGCCATGGGCCGGGGTGTGCTGGAAGGTGATCCTGCTAAAGGCATCAAAATGCTTGGAGAAGATGCTGAGAAGTGAGGATAGTTCAGTTTGACGCTATCTGGATGCAACGGAAACTGCTCGAGTTCCCTACGGGCCAACCCGTCACAGTCCTGGGACATATTCTACTGGGACATTCCCCAGCACGTGCCAAATATGCCACGAATGGGGGCGGGCGGCTTGATCCAAAAGTAGTCACGAATTGAAATGAGATTTGCTATGTATCCGTCTCTCTCCCTAAAATAAACTAAGCCGATATACCTACTGTACGGCACGCTCTATCTTCTCTGCCGCGCCTTGTTGAATTTCTTCCTCCGATTTAAGTCCCTTAAAATGTGTAGTAAATTCGTTTACTCTCTTCTACTGATCTCGCTCTTTAGAGCCTCAGGAAATCATGTGATTCTGTGGCACCGGCAAGGGCCTCGGCCTATTGTGGGACTAAATCAGGTCCGCCTCGACCAAGTTCACAAAATGGGCCATCAAATAGTACCCAACAACGGAAGGCCAGCCGATAACACATAGCTAGAAAGAAAGATTATGCCGTTTGGTCCACTTCCAAGCATTATGTACCATATGACTTTGTCCTGGTGCCGTAAAGTAGGCCCTTGCGGTTCCGTGTCTCCTCTTCGAAAGCTTCTCCCCGCCAACCGCTGCACAATTTTTTGAGAGTTGGAAAAAGTTTGCTGAGGTGGCAGGGGGTGGTCGAGCATTAATAGCCGGGCTACATTATTCTACACTCTTTCCCTCTAGTTCCTCGAGAAGGACGTTAGCACAAGGATTATTTCCCAACTTGTGAGACAAGAAAGAGTATGGGAGAACGTGCAGTCGCAAGGCTGTTGTTCAGCGACAGTATCGGGGCTTTGCACTTTTGGTGCAGAGCTGTGATACAAACCAAGGATAGATACTACATACAATTTGTATGCTCATACTAACATTGGTTTTTACCAGCTGTCAAACCGAGACATGCAGCGACTCTCAGCCACCACCACACCAGTCAATCCCGACTCCAGAGTCGCAAACGCATTTGATGCTATCACCACCGTACATCAAATACCAATGCAGAAAATAGAGCCTTTTGGGGCGATTCTGGCCCTCTTGATCATATTGTCAATTGAGGTGCTCATGATTTTGGGTTGTGTCGGGCGAGAGTTCAATTCCTGGTGCCTGATTGGGGCGTCATCCCACAGGACGGATCCGTAGATTTGTTGATGACCGACCATCAAAGCCTAGGCATCGGCTGAACGCTTTTGTTTCCTGGCTTTGGCGACGATGTCGGGCATGGGTCCGTATTCGGCGATGGGTAATTTCGCACCGTCAAAGATTTATAGATTCCACACCGGCGATCGGTATAAGATATTGTTCTTGTCCTCTTGCGATAAGCCGGTCTATCTTTCCGAGCTTCAGTTTGTCTGCATTCTGAAAAGACCGCAACAACAAACAACTACTGCCAACAAAGAGCTTCTACGCCGTTGCTCGGGGCAGTCGCTATCACAGCAGAACTTCTGATCGACTATAATATACGAATCGGTATTAATATCCGATCGGTTTGCGGGGTATTTTGCCGAGTAATTTAACCTGGGTTGTTATCGAGCACTCTAAAACAGGGTCACAACCCGAGATCTTAATAGCCGACACCAAAGTGCATACTGCGTACTTTGTATCTTCATGGGAGTCGAGGATTGGGCGATTTTATCCAAAATAGTGTAAACACGCTAAGCCGTATTCTGTCAAGGAAATATCCTACGCCAGATTATATTTGCTGACGGAATCTGGCACATACCCACAATTGATATCGACTGCCATTTAATATCTCTTGGCCTAGGCCCACAAAGCCTCGGCAGAGAAGAACGGGTATAACACAAGCGACCTGGGCCTCAACGCCTGACGCGAAACCAGATTATTAATTGTACAGGTCAGTATCGCTGCCCTCCGCATTTACTCCTTCCTCTTCCCTCCCACCCGCATCCAGCTTTTCCTCCTTTCTCTACCACCCAAGGACTTTACTATCGACCGCAGGAAAAACCACCCGCCAAGATGAAGCTCTCTCTCAGCTCGTCCCTCGCGCTCGTCGCGCAGGTGCACGCCGGTCTTCGTTTTGGCTGCTCTACCCTCACTATCCAGCGCGTCGACCCTATCGTCGAGCCCGGTGCTACCCCGTCCGCCCACCTGCACCACATTATCGGCGGCAATGCCTTCAACGCCTCCATGGAGGGAGATGTTGGCGAGCGCGGTACCTGTACTACCTGCGAGATGTCGGAGGACTTCTCTAATTACTGGACTGCCGTTCTTTACTTTAGGGACCCCAAAAACGGGACATACCACCAAGTGCCTGTTAAGAATAACGCAGCCCTTGCTGCCGGAACGACGGGTGGCATGACTGTGTACTATACGCAGTTTGACCTGTCGAGGGATAACTTGGCACAGCAGCCGATTAAGGCATTCCCTGCCGTGAGTTATCTATCATTCCTTTTCTTGGCGATTGATGGAGGCTAAGAAAGATATCCAGGGCTTCCGTATGACGGTTGGAAGCCCCGCGCACAAAGCCTCGGCCGACCAGAAGAGCGCTGCCGTCGGTCTCCGCTACAACTGCCTCACCACCCTCCTGAACCGAGGCCCCGAGATGAACACCCTCCCCAACCGGAAGTGCGCTGCCGGCATCTTCGCCGTGCACCACTTCCCCGCCTGCTGGGACGGCAAGAACACCGACTCCCCCAACCACCAGGACCACATGTTCAACACGGCCCTCGGCACCTTTAGGAACGCCCGTCCCTGCCCGGCCTCGCATCCTGTCCGCATGCCCCAGGTGTCCTACGAGACCGTCTGGGACACGACCGTGTTTAACAACCTGTGGGACCCGGCCACGGACAAGCAGCCCTTCACCTGGAGCTTCGGCGACTTTGAAGGCTACGGGACGCACGCCGACTACCGGTTCGGTTGGAAGGGAGATTCTCTCCAGAGGGCCATGGACAAGTCCGAGTGCCGCTATGATGGGTGCGGGTCGATTAAGAAGCAGCAAATGTCCGTCGCCAACAAGTGCAAGGTTCCGGATATGGTTGTCGAGAAGACTGACGGCTGTAAGTTTTGCGTCTTTTGCTCCACTAATCCCTCTTCACACGCCCAGATAGTGAACACCGCGACAAGAATAAGCTTCCGTCTAGTACTAATCATATATGCCTAGGGGTCACGTCCATGCCCGGCCAGGGGGAAACAACGACCATGGCCAAGATGGCCAAGAAGTGGAAGGCTTAAGTACCTGAACCTGTCGGCATAGGGAGAGAAAGATGTCGGCAGTCTAGTTCCCTGTAAATACTTGACAGAATAAAGACATTTCCTTCGCTTAACCCCGGACTTCCTTTGTAAGATTTCATAGTAATATGTTAAACGTGTAGTTAGAGCTTATTTTGAAAATTAGGTCCCAATAACGATAGCTTCTGCCAGTGTAGCGAGAGACGAGGCACCGCGGTTGCAGTACATGTCAGAAACATGGAGTGAATAGTGCCAGCGTCGCAGCTGTACGCAAATGGATACAGATGAAAGGTGTCGAGCAAATTGGGGGGGTGTTAATTAAGTGTTAATTCCGTGTCTCTGGTGATGATATTCTTGTAGCTCTCCTTGAAGCTCTGTTCTGCCCCTTTATTGTCAGGCTCATATTGCCCTAGAGGGGCCTTGTGTAGAGTGAAGGGAGACGAAGCAGCGTGGTCGCAATGGTATCGTATTGAAAGTTAATAGTAGGTCCTACGAGCGAAGCACTCTCAGTTCCGGTGCAGCTGAGGGTTTTCTCCTTAAATCTCGAGGGATTTCGTCTCGCCTATTCACATGTGATATGTGCAGTATTGCAGAAAGATTTGGTTGGACTAACCCAATCAGGCTTACACCACGAAGCAGTTAGAGAAGAGACGCCAGACCGCGTGGCGCTCCGAAAATAGGTTAAAATAAGAGTATTTTATTTGACTTTCAAGAAATTTCGGCCAGCAACCATTATTGGCGAGCTGCAGAGTGCAGAGTGCAGGAGCATGGAACCTGAAGCAGCCAATCTTGGTGCCCAACCCCGCAATGTTTCGACGAATAATTGACATGCCAGAAGATTGAGAATTGTCCTCCAATCGAAACTATGGTTGGGTATCGGTTGGGCAATTGGGTCGGCTCTCACCAGCGTGGATATATATCACTGCAGAGCCTCTTCCGCAGTTCCGCTCGTCAGGACCACCCTCCAAAAGGCTGCTGGAATCAAGACCACAACCTGGAGGCACCGCACAATTTTGCCATGGCAACTCTTACCATGACGGGGCTAGAATGCCTCCTCGATGCCTTGCAATTAGATACTCCGATGCCGCTGTTCCCATCAGCCAGCGTCTTAACCAAGCCTCTAGACATCGGTCGCGCATATCTCGCCGGCATCATGGACTCCCTTATCGAAGCCAACTCGTGTGATGCGTATAAATCTATCCAGTGGCCTAATAATGTCAACAATGGCGACCTGTCCGTGATTCTTCCCAAGCTCAAGCCTGGCACCAACCCGGCCGACTTCGGTATTGAACTTCAGAAGGTCGGTAGTCTCTACTCTTGAGAGGCTAATTAGGGCTGGCTAATAAGCTTCGCAGTTTCCAGACCGTTCTCTTTTTCTCAGTCCAGTTCCAGAGGGGCCCCGTCTCCGCGTGGTCTTCCGGCCCAGTGTGCTCCCAAGGCTGTTACTTCCATACATTCATGATCGCAAGGAGTCATATGGCTGTAACCCCACTCTCGGCCTTCGCGAGTCGGCCCCGGGCCGCAAAAGCCTTGTTCTAGAGTTTTCATCTCCCAACATCGCTTCTGAATTTCACGGCAAGCACCTGAGGAGCACCATTCTAGGAGCCCACTTTGCCAAGCTTTTCGAGTCCATGGGCTGGGACGTCATTAAGATCAACTATATCGGCGATTGGGGCAAGCAAATCGGGCTCCTCGGAGCTGGATGGGAGAGGTTTGGCTCTGAAGACCTCTTCCGTCAGGACCCGGTCGGCCATCTGCGCAACGTATACGCCAAGGTCGATGAGCTCTTTCAGCCCGAACTAGAAGCCAGCAAGAAGGCTCGGGATACCAGGAAGGATACAGCCGAGATCGAGTCGAGAGGTCTGTACGCAGCAAGGGACGCCTTCTTCCAGAGAATGGAGGTGCGAGAAGAGGGAGCTATGGCATCGTGGAAACGCTTTTGCGAGCCGAGCACCCAGAATTTCATCTCCTTCTACCGGCGGTTAAATATTAGCTTCGACGAGCACTCGGGTGAGTCCAAGGTTAGTTCCGAGATTATGGCCGAGGTCGAGGACCTGTTGAAGCGCAAGGGAATCTGCGAGGAGAGCAACGGCTCGTGGATTGTGGACTTCAAAAAGCATGGCCACCGTCTTGGCGTGGGTATCATCCGCGGCCGCAAGGGCACGAGCACGTACCTGCACCGGGATCTCGGAGCACTATTAGAGCGCTGGAGGAAGCACTCCTTCGACAAGATGATCTATGTCGTCGCCTCAGACCATGATATGCATTTCAAGCGGCTGTTCAAGATAGTCGAGTTGATGGACTTGCCTGACCTAGCTTCCCGATTGCAGCACGTACACTTTAGCAAAGTTTCGAAGATGGCCGAGAAGCTGGGCGTCGGAAGTAGGCTCGGCGAGACCCTCGACGAGGTCGAAAGAGAAATGGTAGCGTCAGTGAGGGCGAACCCTGCTAAGGCAGCCGTGCTTGGAGAACAAGCCGTAGCCACCATGGGCGTCAACGCCCTTCTCGCGCATGAGCTGGCCTCGAAGAGAACCAGCGACCACGCCTTCGACATTGGTAGCATGACGTCCTTTGCAAACGGCACTGGCCCCGACTTCCAGGTTTGGTATGCACGGCTGGAGTTGCTCTTACAGCCGCACTCGCAGCGTCCTAACCCGACGGATCTGTCAGACGCCGACCTCGCGACTTTGGAGGGCCCGCGCTACAGCCATCTTCTTCGCCTCTTGGCCCAATACCCAGACGTCACAGGCGCGTCATACAATCACATGGAACCCATGATTATCGTGGTCTATCTTAGCAACGTCACGGCGCAATTGTCTTCTTGCCTCACCTACAACCAGGGGGAGGGGAAGGAGTCGGAGGACTTTCCCATCAATCCAGCCGTGGCGGCACTGTATGAGAGCGCGCGGCAAGTCTTGGAGAATGCTATGAAGCTTCTTGGGCTCACGCTTGTTTCCGACTAGGATTTGTCTCTGTAATTTGATGCAGAGTTTTCGGTCAAAAAGTAGAGAGGACTATCGCGGCGGCGATTTAGCATCGCTGTTGATGGTGGGGATGTCCACTACCTGATTACTGATAAACGGCTAGTACATTGCCAAATAGTGGCTTACAGCTCCTGCGTGTTCTAGCTGGCCAATAGACTCATGTTAACCAACAGCGACACTGCTTCAAAGTACGCATTGATTCGGCGGTACTTGTAGCCAAAAAAAAAGGCGCCGGCAGCGTAACCTCCGCCACAGACGCCTAGCTTGTGTAGAGTTCGGGGTATGTTGTTTTTTTGGGCAGGCATCGGATAAGCCAGTGAGGCCATCATGTTTTTTTGAGAAGATATGTTCATATTAACACGCATGCTCTCGTCCCGGCTCCCCTCAGTCAGCTTTGGAGGTAGTTTGTTTCTCTTATATAACCGAGAAATGGAATAACATCTTGACCAGTGCCCACCATTGCCATATCCTTCTTCGACCAGCTATACGACGATGATAGCAGCATCCACGACTGGATCACTGGCTACGGTGATTCGCCCAAAATGATGTGGCTCGGCGCAAGGGTATCCCTCCCACCTGAAAGCCGGATATACAGCGCACCACGCCCACCATCATGTTAAATGGCTACATTTCTAACGTTGTCATTCCACAACGCCGTGATTACCTTCGTCGATCCACAGCACGGCGTCTCAGTCTACTTGTTGCGCGGACTGCGGGACCGTTTGTCTTTGCAAAGCGTAGCGAGACTGTCGCTCGGTATGACAATCACCCGTAGGTGCCTTAACACGTGCGGTATCTTGGCGCCGATACCTTAAGAAAGGAAATTCTACATTCCTTGTCTCGGCAGGCATAGCGAGACTAATCTAGGCGAGGTGCTCGGGGGGCTATGTAGGTCAAGTCCTCAAGAAGCTTGCCAAGAGCAGGAGGGCGGAAGCATTCTGGGACGCTCACAACAGGTTGACGTAATCGAGCAGTGGTTTCACCGTGAGCTCCATAGTCCCATTGTCGACGATAGCGTCTAAGATGTGATTCATATCGTCCTCGCGGCTGTTCAGGGCTCTCAACGTGTTCCTAAGCAGGAAACAGGTGAGATCTCAGCTCGACAAGGTCTAGACCTGATCAGCACTGAAGCTGAAAAGTGCACAAGAATTTACCTCAGTATTGTGTGCAAAGCAATTTTTTATATGTCCTCGTCAGCATGCGGGCGAGTACGAGAGAGAGAGACAACAATTTCACGTTTGATGATAAACCTGACGAGGTGGTCCCATCTTCAAAACTGTTAGCCACAAATCTCCGAAGCAATACAACTACAGATCTGCGGAACAGACAATCTCGCCCTTCCAAGGACGCAGCGCTGGAGTCATGGG
>Ga0247774_1001428_pt1 | contig 12056 bp, 7 predicted proteins | sample UWRJL001104B6_FD_179933 | JGI IMG/M metagenome (GOLD analysis project Ga0247774, IMG submission 179933) | Plant litter microbial communities from Arlington Agricultural Research Station in Wisconsin, United States - UWRJ-L001-104B-6 | ecosystem: Environmental > Terrestrial > Plant litter >... | reverse complement strand
AACTCGCCATACCAGGCCGATCTGAAGCATCTCCCGCCAACCGGGGCCCACTTTGAATCTACCTTGTCCATCTTGAGCTCTCCAGTCACTCGTTGGGCGAGGCTTGCGATGGGTTGAATATACTTACCTCTTCGTGAGGTGGGTGGCGAGGGGTATGGCCGGCGGGGATGTTGCTGCTTCAAACGTCCACGGAGAAGCTTCGCCAACCGCTTTGTCATGCCTATCGCGTAGTGGCAAAGGGCCTTAGAATTGGTGGCCTTACTCGCTAAGTCACAGAAGGCACAAAGATTCAGGTTTGGAATACTCTACCCTCGTCAGGAGTCTCTGTCTCCAGCCCTTGACCATTCACAGGGGCGACTTTACCACCGATCTATTCAGGCCAATGGATATTGACTCCTTTCTCTCACTTACTGCCAGCCAGATGCCGTTCATAAAAGATGGTTCCCCAACCCGCTCTGCATCACGGGAATTCTTTCTCTCCTCAACTCACTCTGAGTTGGTTTCTCATCGGTCTCGCTCCTTCTCGCCTCTCTTTTTCGCTTTCCTTCGTTTCTTCTCCTACCTTCTTTTCTCTATTTGTGGTGCTTTGGTCACCTACTTTTTTCAGCCAGGTGCCAACCGAGACGCTTGCGTCTTTCTTTACATTCACTTCACTCCTTGTTTTGAGAACAAGTCAACTTTGGATCTTTTAGAGACTTCTCTTTCACCATGCTTCGTCCGATTATTTTTGCCGTCCTAGCCTTCGGGCTTGTTGACGGTGGCCTCGCTGCGCCGCCCAATAAGGCCGAAGTGTCCGCTCCTCCCGCTGCTGCGGTTAAGGAGCCGGCCGCTGCTACCAGTGCTGTCGAGTCTCTTGTGAACACTACCTCGGTTGTCGATGCCGGTACTCCTCCCCCTCCTCCGGCCCCGCCGGCCGCAGAGAGTGCCACGGATGCAGTGGTCGTTGCCACCGAAGCAGAAGCGGCTACGGAGACGGCAGCTGAGGCCAGTGGAGTGCCTCCTCCACCCCCTCCTCCTCCCGGTCGTCCTGGTCCTCCTGGTCCTCCAGCCCCTCCTGGTCCCCCTGGTCCTCCCGCTCCTCCCGCTCCTCCTGGAAAAGAGGCGGCTGCTCCACCACCACCTCCTCCTCCGGCGCCCCCTGCTCCGCCCGCTAAGGAACTCAACAACACCAAGGTGGAAGATTTGGCCACGGAGACCGCCGCAGAAACTGCCCTTGAGACTGCCGACGCTGTCAATGCTACCGATTCTATCGCTGCCGAGAATGCCGCCGCCACCACCGATCTCGCGACTAACACCGACACAGTCAACGCCACGGAGACTGCCACGGGTACAGGCTTAGTGGCCGAGACTGCCGCCGATGCCCTCAATGCGACTGCGACAGACCTGGCTACCGAGGCTGCCCTCGAGACTGCCACCGGTGCCGAGACAACAACAGCCCTACAGACGGCTCTAGATGTCGCCAACGCCACGGCAGCCAGTCTTGGCCTCAATGAAACGGCGACTGCCACGGAAGCTGCCCTTGAGACAGCCGCCGATCTCGCCAACGATACTGTCGTGATCGAGACCGTAACCTCAGTCGCCACGGTGGTTGAGACGTCGGTTGTCGTGGACGTTAGCACCGTCACCCAGGTCCTAGACAACAACCAGACCGTCACGCAGCTCGTCACCAATCTCGTGACCACCGAGGCAACCGTCACAGAGCTTTCCACGGCAACGGAGACCGCCACTGTTGTTTCCACCCAAATCATCCAGCAACCCTCCGTGATTATCGTCCAGCAGATCTCCTTCTTCATCTTCCAGTCCAACCTCGGCGCCGTGTGTCCTGCCGTCGTCCCCGCGCCCCCGGCCGCAGGCCAAGCCCCCGGTCAAGCCGGCTTCATGGTCGGCAACCAGCCCTTCCAGAACTTTGGCCAGGCCTGCGCCGCCGCCTGTAACCAGCAGTTCGACGCCTGCTCCGCCCTGGCGGGCCAGAACTACGCCGTCGACGATTGCCGCACCCAGCTGAAGGCCTGCCTCGGCACGGCGGCCCAGCAGACCGTCACCGCCGCCGCCCCGGAGACCATCACCCAGACCGTGGTCCTCCCGCCCGCCGCCGCCACCGGCAACGCGCAGGTTACCGACCAGTTCGTCGCGCCGGACTGCGGGTGCGAGATCCTGACCACCACGGAGCTCGCGAGCCAGGAGGTGGCCACCATCGGCACCGGCGGCGTCAGCGTCGTCACCGTCACCAAGACGGCCCAGGACGTCGAAGCCACGGCCGTAAACGCCGCCGCCCTCACCGGGGTGCCGCCGCCGCCGCCGCCGCCGCCGCCGCCACCCTCCCCTCCCAAGGCCTCCGTCGTCACCGTCACCGTGGGCGCCGCGGCGGCCGGGACAGACTGCCCGCCCCCAGCTACGGAGACGGTCACGGTCACCCAGTTCCTCACGTCCACCGTCTCGGCATGCGAGGCCACTGCGACCGTCACCGTGACGGCCGCGGCCGAGCAGAAGAAGGGGAAGGAGAACAAGGAGAAGAAGGAAAAGAAGGGACATGGTGGTGGCTTGTTGGGCGTCCTCGGTGGGGGGAAGAAGAAGAACGGGCCGAAGAAGGTGAGGAGGGTTTTGAGGGCTTAATTGCTGCTCTGCCTCCCGGCTGTTCTCCTCGGTGTGCCACTATTTCTTTTATTCTTGACGCTCGTTTAGAAGATATTTTGCTGCTGGAGGAACTCTTTTTTTCTTTTTTCTTTTCATGACGCTCCTTACGATTTGATGGGATATAGACTTGAGAGAGTTGAGGCGAGTCCTCGCTCTGATGTAGTTAGCTCCGTTCCTTCGTTCTACTCTTTGTACATAGCTTTGTTCTGGACGAAGAAAGATGAGAGTAGACTGTACACTCCTTTACGAGAAACGCAAACTCAATGAAGATACCTAAATGACCCTCCTTTTAACAAACTCCGTCTTCTAATTTTATGATGCAAGTAAAACTAGATCAATTTATCGGCCATTTTGGTGAGGTCTCCATGTGCATCAACACCTCAAAGAGCATCGAAGCCGTCCTTCCGGAGACTTGAATTGGTTCTGCGAGGTTGCCCATCATCTAGGAACATTGAAAATCAATCTTCATCTTACTCCTCGATAGGGTCCTCCTCTCAATTAGTGATACTCCTGATAATCGGCCTCCCGTCCGGCCCCGTAACCCTTCCCCCCGCTAAACCTACTTTTACGCGTCCCCCTCGCCCTCCCCGCCGACCAACACTTCGTCCCCGCCCCTTTTCGGCCAACGCGCTAGATGAAACCCCAAATGGTCTGGACACATCGGCATTTTGACCCACAAACGGTTTGGGGCGAGACCAGTAACTCTGGCGCAGTGGCGGTGGTCGGCTTCCGCGCGGGGAACCGATTTCTGCTACAGTCGAGTCTGCTTCGGACCGGGGTATACCAAATGAAGTGGCCGTTTCGGTACTGGCTTCTAGCGGAGAAAAAGACCCCCGGCCAGTGACGTAGCTAAGCTCGTCAAACTCGTCCGTAAAGGTGGTCGTCTCATCTGGAATTCGAACTGGTGCTTCATGCACATTGAAAGAAGTGACAGAATATGTCAGGGGCGACTGGGCGGAGTCATCAGCCGACGCTCGAGTATCGGCTCCTCCGGTGGCTCCTGTCTCAGATACCGGCTGTGTCGTACGTAGCGGCGACTGTACTGGGTGGGAATCACTGCCCCAGGAGAGCACTGAGGGGACAATCTGTCGTGCTGCATCTCTCTTCGCTTCGCTGAATGCGGTAGAATTCATGTCCTCGCTATCGTCCTTGCCGAATACGAAGGACATCCAGGCGGTTTCGTCATCCTCGGCGTCCTTCTCGACGGCTGGTGGAGTGGGCGTGTGACTGGTGAGACCAAATTCTGCTTCTAAACTCGTAGGTGGCTTACAGAGAAAACCCTTTCTAGGGGTATTTCCAGGAACATTTTCGGGGGGTTTGTCCTTTGGTGCTGGGAGTTGTGCTGGACTGGTGAGACCAAACTCCACCTCTAACCTTCTCTGTGATTCGTGGGATAGGACTCTCTTAAGTCGGCCTTCATAGCGCATCTCTCCCGTATTCTTTCTAGTGATTTCTGGAACTTGGGAAGAAGGTTTTCGGCTAGAGCTACCAAACCAATTCTCATCAAGGCCTCCCCGCAGCCCATTCGTCACGCTTTCGGCGGCTCCCTTTGCCGCGTTCTTCTTCTCTAATGTAAGGGGCGCTGTGGGCAACAGTCCTTGGTCAGAACTTAAGGTACCGCACTCTCTCTCAAACTTCTCCTGTCGGCTAGCTGATGTTTTGGGCGATCCTTTCTCCCTGCCCCCCTGCAAGGCTCCTGACATTAGCGGAAGAAGAGACGGCCAGACGGGGCCAGCAACCCTAAGTCCATTTTCCAGGCGCCTATGGTAGCTATGACTTGTGGCTGTCTCGGGAAACACCTTGGATAGCTGCAGATGCTCGCTGGCCTTGCATCTCGGGATGTCCGTCCAGAAAGGACTGCTTGATCCCTCCTTTCGCTCACTCACGATAGAGCCCATTTCGTTCCGAACTCCCGGATGGAAGAAACGAGAAGCCTTCTGTGCCTCTTTAGCTGTGCCAATCACCTCTAGCGCGGCCTTTGGCTGATTAGCCATTTTCTCCAGAGCCTCTAGCCAAGTTCTGTTCTCTTCTCCATAGTCGGAAGAACCTTCCGAAGGCTCGGGATAGAGAGAGTCGGATCCAGCATCCCGCGCCTCCGAAAGCGATCGCCGCAAGTTACTCTTCTCTACCCCCGGAACACTCGATATATCAAGAAAGTCGACCAGGATCCTCGTATCGGGAAGATTATCGCTCAGAGACAACAGGTTGTCAGAGCGCCGATCTGTTTCGGTCTCGACACTCCTCGACACGTTTGACCGGTCGTCCACAGTTAATGAAAAAGAGTTTAATGCCCTTGGAGCCTCGGGGCGGATAGGTTGTGGATGGTAGAGAAGGGGCGAGTCTGTGTGTCGAAGATGGTCGGCGTTGTTACTTCCCGGAGTACCACAACGCGGGGAGTGCTCGCTTTTGGTTAGAGCTGCTCTGGCGGCAGCAACTCTAGCAGCATTACCTGCTGCAAGGTTTCGGATTGGTGAAGGCTTGTGGTGGTGATGAGTGGCCTTGTGATGTTTGGGTCTTCCGTATAGAACGTCTCGGGGAGGGACTACTCTAGAAAGATCGCGATAGCAGCGAGATGAAGAAGATTTAGATTGTTTGATTGCCTGGGGTACCGGCCTCGCCAGATTAATAGGCTTCTGTAGGTCTAATCCAACCCAATCCTGCTTTTCCAGGAGCCGCAACCTTTTCACCTCTCTGTCAATATCTTGGCGACCTCGTCTCTTCTCACTAATCTTCGAAGGGCTGTTCTGAAGGTTCTTCGCAGGAGGGCTTTTCTTGCTCGCCGTCGGAACCTGTGGAGAAGTTGAGTGACAGGCTATTTTCGTCGGCGACTGACCTGGAATGTCCACCCGGAAGAAAGGCGTGGCATGTTGGTCTCTGGGCGTCGACTGGAGGGCCTTATTGATGCGAGCCTTCGCGAATGCCTTCTTCTGCTTTAAGAGGTCCGAGTTCCGCGACTTGGTTGACGCATGTCGCCTGAGCCTTCCTTCTGTCCAATTCATTTTGCTCCATCGCTGGTATGAGAAGAAGTAATAAGCCTGACAGAGTTGGAGGTGGCTGCCTTGACCCAAGTCCCAGGGAAAGAGCGAAGAAACGACTGTCGCTTTCTCTGGTGGTACCTTTCTTCGAACACAGACCGAGGCTTTCACATTCGGATCCCAATTATAGGCCCCGAAAAAATAGCAGCAGCAAAAGTAATGGATCTCGATGATTTGGGTCACACTTACATGGAAACTCATTGTTCGTTGAAAGTGGCATGATTCCAAGCGGTACAGAGCTCCAGGCATGATGGGAATACAATGCAATCGTGTAAAGAAATCCACTAGAAAGCAGGACCCTACTCTATCCCATGGCATCCGCTGATCCCGTGAAAACAACATCGAGCAAAACCAAAACTACTCTAACCCGGTATCCTCGCACCGTTCCAACGCCGGCCAGAAAGCACGAGTAGTATACAAGATGGTGGTTAGTACAAAGCACCCGCTGTTGTCACTGTTGCTGTCATGACCGTAATACTAGAGCAGCTCTCCATCTCCCTCCTCTTGACCTTCGCCCACTTCCTCATCCCAGTCCATAGCAAGGTTCATTGCGTCTGTCCTGCGTTGAATCGCGGCAAGGCCGCTTAATTCCGAAACGTAATCTTTCTCAAGGAGTGCCTTCTTCACAAAATTCCAGCCCTCATTCCTGTACTCCTCGAGGATGGCCGGACTACAGGCACTGCAGTTCTCGTATGACTGGCCGCGAATAACGAGATTCTGGAATGTCGACACATAGCCGCGAATCTGATGAGGGACGAGACCAAGAGGATGCTCAGGTGGATCTCGTTCAGCGGAAGGTCCCTTGGGGGCGTCGGCATGCACGCCCAATGGGTGCTGCAGGAGGCTGGTAAGAAGCTCCACGGCAAGAGCTGAAGCAATTGCGGCTACGCCTGGACGCGTGACTGTACACTGCTGGTCCAGAGTTTGATCTTTGATGGACTGGTCTGCGTTAGCATGTAAACGTTTGCAGTTGGAAATCGGGGTGGGAACATACATTGGCTGGTGAGACCACGTCATTGCAAAAATAGCAACCAAGAGCGGCATCTCCCTCCTCCTGCGGCTCCGCACCATGACGCATGACAACCCACGAATCAAACCCAAGCGCAGAGTTGATGACAATTTTGCCAGATGCCTTGCCCATGACGGTCGGCAGCCACCTAGACTCACGTGTGTCCATGAGCAGAAAGACAACATCGTGCTCGTCGATGAGTTGGTGCAGTTTCTCGAAGTCTGCCTTGGTCTGCTTTCCATCGTCGGTGTAGGGATGTCCAAGCATCGGAACGGACAACACATGGCCCTCGCTTTCCACGCCAGGATAAATCTGCTTCAAGGCCTCGGCGGCCCGAGTAGCCTTAGGTGCACCTCCCTCCAAACAATCGGCGAACTGGAAGAGCGGTTGTCGCACTGGGTTCGAGAACGACACCTTTCCGTAGTCGACCAGGGTAATCTTGCGGACTCCCCATCCCATCAGGTTGCGTGAGACGTAGCTTCCAAGCGTTCCAGCACCAAGAAGTAGGCACTTGGTCTTCTTGATGATGTCAAGATTCAGATCAGGAGCGATGCGCCACTTCATGAGCTTTAGGTTGAGATCGACCGAGTTATCGGCAATCTTTTTTGGATCCATATACTCGGCGAGGTTGGCCTGCTTGGCCTTGAGAACACCACGGTTTCGCTCCCAGCCCGTAACCTTGGGCATCTGTCCCTCAGGTGTTTTCTTGTCCTCAACCTCGGCAATGAAAAGTATGATGCTGCGGGCTTCGTGTCGACGCTGGCGAACATCGCGGAAGCAGATGATGTTCGCCTTCTTCATACCATAGCGCTGTCGAACTAGAATCAGGAGGTTCCGTAACTGCCATGCGGGAGCCTGTGCATACGTAGATGTGTCCACGAATGCAATGAACCGGTCGGCGTCATCAACATTGTCGAAAAATCCCTTCTCGAAATCACCGAGGGATCCAATCTTGAAGTCGTATGACATGTTGTTGTCTTCGGTTTGCGCTCCAGGCGACCACGGCACTTTCTTTGCAAGGAAGAATCCGCGCTGTCGCGAGTCGACGCTGTATCGCCACGACCCGACTCGATCCACAAAATGTGTGCTCTCTTCGGGCGTGAAACGACCAATCTCGGCCGTATACACCCATGACGAGTTTATGGCGGGGAATGCAAACCAGTAGGTGCATGTATACTTCTTGAGGTCGGCGAACGAGATGATTTTAAATGAGGATAAGAGCGACGGAACCGAGTAGATAGAGCCATCGTTGATAGCATCCCATATCTGCAAATGTCAGCAACGATCTCTCGTCCGGCCCTGACTAGAAACGACTCACGGTTCGCCCAGCATGCTGTATCACCTCGGTATGGTTGATCTTTCTAAGCTCCTCGATAGTGTTCGTGTTCTTGATAGTTCCTTCGGCGCGGGATGATCCGATAGGGCCACTAGTAACATTAGAGGCGAGTTTAGCCAAGGACGGTTGTGCGTACTGATCACTAGTCAAGGCGTTGCCCAGAACCTGCAGTTTGCAACTCCTTTCTGGCTCAACTCGATCTGGCTCGTACAGTCCGACTACCTGTCTAACCGAGTCGTCAAGCTTGTCATGCTCAAGCTTGTAGGAAAAGAGGGCTGAGTAAAAGGGAAGCTCAACTTCTGACGAGATGGGGACAAACTGGAGGGACTGTCCCACCACAGAAGGAGCGGGCTTCGTCGAGTTTGTCGACATGGCGGATGCAAATATGAGAGAACGATTTGCGTGGCTAACGATGGCAAGCGAGGAGGTCTATGTCGGAGGTCTGTATGTCGGTCGCAGTTGATTCTTGAGGCTTGAAAACGAGAGAAATGATACGGAAGCGGTACTTTGCGATCGATGGCAGAGAATGGCTCGTGACGAGTGAGTGTCTCACGGCTGCCTCAGATGACGATAGAAAGGCTCATGGTAGCCTAGCAGCACGGCGGGGAGAATGGTGGCGGGGTCAATCGATTGGCGTCGGCAGAAGCTCGGGTAATCCGATAATAATTCTGAACGCGTCTGCTTGTCGCGCTGATAAGCGTAACGTAATGGTGAAATGGTGTTGCTTTGTTCTTGATTACTAGACACATATAGTCAGGCCTTCTTTGAATATTACGCTTTCAGTTGACATAAGACCATAGATCTACGGAGACAGGTTTGCTGTCAGGGGTATCGCGAGTTGCCCCTTTCCTCTCTGGACTTGGGATGCTTTGACACCCAAAAGTCTCAAGGAAAAGAAGCAATTGCCGTTGTTAAGGAATCTTGCTTCTTGCCCTCTGTATTCTATTATCTATCTTTCTCGATCCTTCCTATCCATCTTCCTTCACAAATACTATAGTTTGTTAATCATTGTTCCAGTTGTATTCGTGTCTCGCTCGCAACCTCTTGCAGCGATACCTGCATCAGAGCAGCCGCCTTCAGTGGGAGGACGCGGCTAGCGGCCATCGACTCCTCGGGTAGTAGACTAGGAGGTCCTGGAGCAGAAAAGGCGAAGAAAATGTCTTCGCCAGGCATGAAATCTGAGACGATTGCTTGAATAGGCTTTCTAAAGAGCTGACGTGCGGCCTATCGCACTCGCTGATAAAACTCCACTAGCTAGCCCCTGAAATATGGCAATAATATTGACCAATACCAGCCCATTTTGGTAGGGCAATGGGCCGCCATGTAAAAATTGTCCAACAAAGTTAAATTCCACCTTAATGTGCCGATAGACTGATATGTTGAAGTGTGAAGTGTTAGTTTTCGCGAATTTACTATCCTACAGGCGCAGACTGTGGAGCCGCTTGGTGCCTCAGGCCATAAACCGGTGTATTTGGGCATTGCAAGCAACCCTAACCCTCCATATTCCCATGGAAAGCAGCAAGTGAAACGTAGTGGAAGCACTAAATCCGCAAGTTTTTTCTCCGACATTCCCTGTAACTTCAAACAGCGAACCTGTTCTACATTTACAGCCACCATCCACCAGCGCCTTTTTGAATATACGAGCTGGAATAGGAGAGACGCAGGAGCTTGGAAAGTGCATTTTTGGATGGCGCTTCACTACGTGGAAGGTTTAGATTCCCTGCATCGGCGGCCCAGCGCGCCCCGGGCCTCTGACGGATGATCGATTGGTCTCACATCCAACATCGCTCACGTGGGACTTATAAAGGGGGGCACGGAAAAGAGCTGCACCCGCGGTGCCTCCAAATGACGTGCGCGGTTGGATCTTTTTGGCATCCACGTTTAATGGCTGTTTTAATGCTCTTCTTGTAGCGCATTGTGTTTGTTTTCTTTCCAGTCTAATTTTACCGCAGCTGGACCCCTGAAAATGAGAGTCCTGGGCTGGAACATTCGGCTTGCGCGGGGTATGGCGGCGGCCGAGTACGCGTCTGTGGTCGTTCCCCTAGAGCAGGCGCACCTTCACAGCCACTCTGCGCGGATGGGCCATGCTGAGTTTGAAGAAGAGGAGGATGATGCTCGTGGGGGCGAGGATGCGGATGCGACTAAGGATGGGGAGCATGAAAGTACGGGCATGTTGGAAATGAGAGTTGCCGAGTACTCGATTGAGGGGCTGAGGAAGCAAGTGAGAAAAGGTGGAAAGGAACAGTGGACAGATTATGAACGTGAGTGGTCTAGGAGTCTTACGACATTGAAGAGAATGAACAAGGTCGAAGAGATGAACTAACTGCCGATAGTTAAGTCGAAGCTCATTAACAAGGCCATTCAAGACATTGGGATGGGTAGGTATAATTGGCAACTGTTTGTCCTCTGCGGATTCGGTTGGTTTGCAGACAACTTATGGTTACAGGTAAGCTTGAGGAAGAGAGAGAGAGAGCACGGATTCGGCTAGGCTTCAGCTAACTTTGCTAGGGCGTCTCACTAACGCTCCCTTCCCTCTCGGCCGAGTTTGGCGTCTCCGAAAAGACAGTCCGCTACACCACATCGTCCCTCTTCCTAGGCCTCTGCTTCGGCTCCTTCATCTGGGGCATCAGCTCCGATATTCTAGGCCGGCGCATAGCTTTCAACATGACGCTCCTCATCACCTCTGTGTTTGGCATCCTGACCGCCTACGCCCCCTCGTGGGCCATGGTCTGCCTCCTCTACGCATTGCTAGGCTTCGGCGTCGGCGGCAACCTCCCCGTCGACGGCGCATTGTTTCTGGAGTTTCTACCGGATGCATCCAGCTCGCTTCTGACTCTGCTGTCGGTCTGGTGGCCCGTAGGTCAGCTGGTATCCTCCCTCTTTGCGTGGTTCTTCATCGCCAACTGGCCCGTCGACGAGGGATGGCGCAATTTTGTGTTTACCATCGGCATTGTGACATTCATCATGTTCCTGATTCGATTCTTAATCTTCCACCTCTTCGAATCCCCCAAGTTTCTCCTCAGCCGCGGCCGCCAGTCCGAGGCCGTCACCGTCGTTCAGGGCATAGCCTACCGTAACGGGACGAAAACATGGCTTACCGAAGAAATTCTCGACGCCGTCGTCGACGACACCGAAATCGAGCGCCCATCAACCCGCCTATCCACCACAAACATTATCATGGACAAGCTAACGGCCTTTTCCGGCCAACGCCTCCGTCCCCTCTTCCGAACCCGAAAACTCGGCCTCGCCACCTCCATTATGTGGTTCTGCTGGGCCACCATCGGAATGGGCTACCCCTTATTCAATGCCTTTCTACCGCAATACCTCTCCCACGGCTCGGGTCCTTCCTCCCCACCATCCGACACAGGCACCGATCCTGATATCCCCACCCCCATCTCCGCCGCAACGTACCGCTCCTACGCCATCACGTCCGTCGCCGGCATCCCCGGCTCCCTCCTCGCCGCCTACCTCGTCGACCACCCCTCCCCCTTCCTGGGCCGCCGCGGCACCCTCGCCATCTCGACCCTCGTATCTGCCATCTTCCTGTTCCTCTTCGTCTCCCTCGGGACCACCCCGGGCGCCCAGCTCTTCTTCTCGTGCGTCGAGGCCTTCTCCCAGAATATCATGTACGGCGTTCTCTACGCCTTCACACCCGAAATCTTCCCCGCCCCGGTCCGCGGGGCCGGGACCGGAGTAGCGAGTTTTCTGAACCGCGTTACCGGGTTGGTGGCCCCCGTGCTGGCGGCCACCGTGCCGGGGGATGGGACGAGTGGGCCTGTTTATCTCAGCGCGATTTTAATCTTGGCAGCTTTTGGAGGCATGTGCTTGATCCCTATTGAGACGAGGGGTGCGCAGAGACTATGATTATATCCCGTCACCCCTGCGATAAACAAATGAGTCGGTAATTTAGATGGGTTCTGCAAATAGCGTATCCTATGTAGACAATGGGTATCTGGGGGTATTGACTGTCATTGATCATTATTAGATACGACAAAGCAAGAAAGACAGGCTTGCAAGAATAAAAAATTTCAGAGAGAAACCA
>Ga0247774_1001427_pt1 | contig 12081 bp, 10 predicted proteins | sample UWRJL001104B6_FD_179933 | JGI IMG/M metagenome (GOLD analysis project Ga0247774, IMG submission 179933) | Plant litter microbial communities from Arlington Agricultural Research Station in Wisconsin, United States - UWRJ-L001-104B-6 | ecosystem: Environmental > Terrestrial > Plant litter >... | reverse complement strand
TTCTGCTTTACTTATTGCACCGGATGATATCGCTGCTCTCACCAACAAAGGGAATGCGCTGCAAAGTCTGGGTGAATTGCAAGCACAGCTAAGTGAATTTGAGACGGCAAAAAAGTCTTATTTTGAGGCGATCGCTGCCTGTAATTCTGCTTTACTTATTGCACCGGATTATGTTTGTGCTCTCAACAACAAAGGGGTTGCGCTACTACGTCTGGGTAATTGGCAGGCAATTCTGAGTGAATTTGAGGCGGCAAAACAGTCTTACTTTGAGGCGATCGCTGCCTGTAATTCTGCTTTACTTATTGCACCGGATTATACCAATGCTCTCAACAGCAAAGGGATTGCGCTACTACGGCTGGGTGAATTACAAGCAAAGCTAAGTGAATTTGAGGCGGCAAAACAGTCTTACTTAGAAGCGATCGCAGCCTATAATTCTGCTTTACTTATTGCACCGGATTATATCAATGCTCTCAACAACAAAGGGAATGCGCTGCGAAGTCTGGGTGAATTGCAAGCACAACTAAGTGAATTTGAGGCGGCAAAACAGTCTTACTTAGAAGCGATTGCAACCTATAATTCTGCTTTACTTATTGCACCGGATTATATCAATGCTCTCAACAACAAAGGGAATGCGCTGCGAAGTCTGGGTGAATTGCAAGCACAGCTAAGTGAATTTGAGACGGCAAAACAGTCTTACTTTGAGGCGAGCGCTGCCTGTAATTCTGCTTTATTTATTGCACCGGATTATATCTGTGCTCTCAACAAGAAAGGGAATGCGCTGTTAAGTCTGGGTGCTTTGCAAGCACAGCTAAGTGAATTGGAGGGGGCAAAACAGTCTTACTCAGATGCGATCGCTGCTTACAATAGAGCTTTACTTATTGCACCGGATGACATCATTGTCCTCAACAACAAAGGTATTGCACTGAGAATACTGGGTGATTTACAAGCAAAATTATCTGAGCGACAGGAAGCACTCAAGAATTGGCAAGAGGCTCTGGAAATGTTTAATCGATCTTTAGCCATTGCTCCTAACAACGATCTGGTTCGCAATAGCCGCGATGCGCTGCAACAACTTCTCGATAATTTGGGTGAGGATAGTCTCAGCAGTTAGCTCGATCGCAATGAGTAAAGACGCGGCATTAAGGAGGAGGACGTGTCGAGTTAACTTACACCGAAAGTTCACAAGATTTACGCACTCCGACAAAGAAACCGGGTTTTTGGCCGAATCTGCGAATCACAACCAAGTATTCAAGGGAAAAACCCGGTTTCAGGTCACCCATGCGTCAGCCATCAAAGAAACTGCGGGGTAAGTACCGATCGCTATTTTTTGATGCTAAAATTGAAAACAGTAGCTAAAGGAAAAATGCCATGTCAGACCAAGACATCGCTAAGATAATTACTATCGAACCGGGTAAGCGAGGTGGTAAACCTTGTATTCGAGGTATGAGAATTACGGTTTATGACGTGTTGGAATATCTCGCTTCTGGGATGACTTATCAAGAAATCCTAGAGGATTTTCCCTATCTCACGCAACAGGATATTTTAGCTTGCTTGAGTTTCGCTGCGAAACGAGAGCAGTTTATGTTAGTTGTTGGGTGATGAAACTACTGTTATTTGACCAAAATCTCTCTCCTCGTCTTGTCAATCTCCTTGCTGATATTTATCCAGATTCCGCTCATGTTGATGCAATTGGATTACCTACCGCACCCGATCGCGAGGTTTAGGATTATGCTCGTCAGCATGACTATATTGTCGTTACCAAGGATGCGGATTTTAGCGAATTGAGTCTATTGTTGGGGTTTCCTCCCAAGGTAATTTGGATACGGCGCGGAAATTGCTCGACGCGGGATATCGAGAGGCTACTAAGAGAGAACTATGATGCGATCGCACTTTTAAGTGACACTCCTAATAGCGGTATTATTAGTTTGTTTTAATAAAAACGTTTGGTGAAGAAATACTTAAGATGATTGAACCGCGAAGACGCGAAGGACACGAAGGAAGAATTAGGAAGAAGAAGTAATATGACTGACGCACTCCGACAAAGAAACCGGGTTTTTAGCCGAATCTGCGCCTCACAACGCGTCTTCTCCTAAAAACCCGGTTTCTGGGCCCCATGCGTAAGCCCTAAAAAAAACTTAACCTTGCAGCTTACCGCCCAGATTGTCTCGGCAATGTACCATCAGCCCCCGAACGACGGATCAGCACGCTGATTACCTGCTTGGGATTAGCCGCACGCTGCGGGGGACTCCAATCGCCCACTTCTGCAAATCCCAGCCGGTACAAAGTGAGTATGGTTTCCCTGACACCCTTGGGCGAACCGACAACCGTTAACAGCACGACTTCCTGTTCGCATACTGCTGCTGAGTCGTCATTTGGGCGATCGGAAGAGTTGTCGTCAGGCACGAATTCCTGTGACATAATATATTCTCCTGGTTTTGGGTTTTCTAGAAAAACCCAAAAACCCAGCCGCCCCGCAGTTCAAGACATAGCAGGGCGGCTACAGAGGATGTTAAAATGCTCCGTTAGCCTCCAGACTGCTTGTACCAGTTTGGCGGTTAGCTGTCCATTGCTGCGACCAACAGCTTTGGGCAGTGCAACTAGATTTTTGGGCGACGCGGGCTGCCTCCTCTACAAGCAAGCAACCTCTCACTTCCAAGCGTAGCCGCATAGGGGGCCAGCCGTCAACCGATTTTAGATTTTAGATTTTGGATCTTAGATTTTGGATTTACTCGTTACCAGCGTCAGCGGATCGAAACCAGTTAGTTGGGCCGAAATGCTAAATTAAAAGTAAAGTTGCTTTTGTACAACCATGTCCAAACGACTCACCATTGCCCAAGCACAGCAGCAGCTTCCAAACCTACCCCAAGAACTTCTCAATGAGCCTATCATCATCACTCAAAATAGCGTTCCCGTTATGGCTGCACTGAGCTCACGCATTTGACTGAACTGTTAGAAACCTTAGATATTCTCACCGATACAGAATTCGTTACCAAATTGCGCCCAAGCATCACCCAAGCACACCAATTCGCTATGAGGACTGAAGAATTATGCTAAATCCGGGTTAAAGATTTCCTCGATCTCTTAGTCTCAAGCGAGAGGGGCGAGAGTTTGGGTAGAGGCGATTTCACTCGCTGAGCCAATCTAATTTTTGCTTATAATTAAATTCACACCTCACCCCTACATTTATGCCAATTGACGATGAAGATTTTGAAAGCGAATCTACTAGCGGCGATCGCCAATTGCGACTATTCACTGACAGGCACGAATTTACCCGCCGATTTGCCATTTATTTAAACGAAGACCGGCCCCGCGAACAAATTTTGTATTTTTACGGGGATGGAGGCAACGGCAAGTCATTGCTGCTAAAACACTTGCAGGTTAACTGCTGCAAAAGATTTTCGCCGCAGGTTTGGCAACAATGGCGCGCACTCCCAGAATCACAAGCGGCCGAAGTTGCTAATTTCGTCCGTGAAGCCAAAACCTACAATCACATACCCGCAGTCAGGCACGATTTCGGATTGATACCGATTAAAGAAGATAAACCGCAAGATAGATTTTATGGCTTGCTGATGTTGCGGCGCAATCTGACAGAAGCAGCAAAAAAATATAAATTTAAGTTTCCCAATTATGATTTTGCTTGCTTTTGGTATTTGCTGAACAAAGGCGAGTCAAACGCAACTCTCGAACAACTTTTCCCCGATGATGTAATTCAACTGTTGGCACCTGCCATTGAAATTTTGGCTGGTTTTCCGCTGAGAACGCCAGGTGTAACATTCCTCAAATTGCTAGATAAATTGGGCGGCATTGAGCGGGCGATGAAATTAATTCAAAATCGCTTGCGTGTCAGCGACGACAAGGCGGTTGAAATTCGCCACAAAGATATTGATACTGAGTTGATCGACTGTTTGCCGACATTGTTTGCACGTGATTTGAATGCGGCAATGGCTGGCAGAAACAAACCAGAACGCCTCGTCATGCTGTTCGATACTCACGAGAAATTGTGGGATGAAAAACGCAGTTTTCAGGGAATAAAATTTTGGTATCAAGATGAGTGGTTTCGGCGGTTGCTGAGGGCGCTCGATTGCAAAGCGGGAATTGTGGTTGCGGTTGCGGGGCGAGATTGTCCTGTCACACAACTGCGGTGGCCGAATGCGCCTGCGAATACGGAAATTCCCGAACGTTATATAGATGCACAATTGGTTGGGCATTTGTCTGCAGCCGATGCTAGGGATTACCTGCACAAAGTCGAGATTGACAAGGCAGATTTGGCTGATGCTGTGATTAAATATGCCAGCGTCAATCCTGATGAGAGTTGGGAGAATTTGCAGGTACATCCGTTTTATTTGGGTTTGTGCGCGGATGTGGTGCTGGCAGAAAGAAAGCGGGGAATTGAGTTGCTGTCGTCGGATTTTGCGCGGATTCCGGACTTGGAAAATAAGACAGAGGAATTAACGGATCTCTTGCTCAGCTATGTCGATCGCGAAGTGCGATATGCGGTGCATTCGCTGAGTGCTTGCCGCGCTTTTGATGAGGATTTGTACATAAAATTGGGAGCAGGTTGCCACTTCCAGGCAAGTAGTGCAAATTTTGATATTTTGACGAGTTTTTCCTTTGTGTGGAAGGAGCCGCAGCGGGGTGAAAAGTGGTATCGAATTCACGATTTATTGCGGCGCTTGGATGCGGATAGGGATAACGAGAAAGCTCGCAGAGCTCATGAAGTTTTAGAGCAGCATTACCGGGAATTGGGGAATGCTGCTGAGGCAATTTATCATGCGAATCGCTTGGATTGGGAGCGGGGTGTGAAGGAATGGGTAGAGGTGTTTGAGGAAGCGTTGCGGCTGAGTCGTTACGGGGAATGCGAGTCGCTGCTGGCAGTTAGAAGTGAGTTGTGGATTAAAAGCGACTTTCGGCTTGGTATAATTTCACAATCGGAGGGAGATTACTATACTAAGTTGGCTAGATACGCAGAGGCAAAACAGGAATATTTAGAGGCAGTTGCAGCTTACGATCGCCAAATCATCCTAACTCCGGATTCTATCGCTGCTCTCAACAACAAAGGGAATGCGCTGCGATGTCTGGGTTATTTGCAGGCACAGCTAAGTGAGTTTGAGGATGCAAAACAGTCTTACTCAGAGGCGATCGCAGCCTTTAATGCTGCTTTACTTATTGCACCGGATGATATCCCGGCTCTCAACAACAAAGGGAATGCGCTGCAAAGTCTGGGTGAGTTGCAAGCAGGGCTAAGTGAATTTGAGGCGGCAAAACTATCTTACTGTGAGGCGATCGCAGCCTGTAATTCAGCTTTACTTATTGCACCGGATTATATCCCGGCTCTCAACAACAAAGGGAATGCGCTGCGATGTCTGGGTGATTTGCAAGCAGGGCTAAGTGAATTTGAGGCGGCAAAACACTCTTACTCGGATGCGATCGCTGCCTTTAATTCTACTTTACTTATTGCACCGGATGATATCGCTGCTCTCAACAACAAAGGGAGTGCGCTGCGATGTCTGGGTGATTTGCAAGCAGGGCTAAGTGAACTTGAGGCGGCAAAAGAGTCTTACTCAGAGGCGATCGCAGCCTTTAATTCTGCTTTACTTATTGCACCGGATGATATCGCTGCTCTCAACAACAAAGAGATTGCGCTGCGGTGTCTGGGTGATTTGCAGGCACAGCTAAGTGAGTTTGAGGATGCAAAACAGTCTTACTCAGAGGCGATCGCAGCCTTTAATTCTGCTTTACTTATTGCACCGGATTATATCGCTGCTCTCAACAACAAAGGGATTGCGCTGCGATGTCTGGGTGATTTGCAGGCACAGCTAACTGAGTTTGAGGATGCAAAACTATGTTACTGTGAGGCGATCGCAGCCTTTAATTCGGCTTTACGAATTGCACCGGATGATATCGCTGCTCTCAACAACAAAGGGAATGCGCTGCTAAGGCTGGGTGTGTTACAGGCAAAATTATCTCAGGAGCAGGAAGCACTCAAGAATTGGCAAGAGGCACTGGAAATGTGGAATCGATCTTTAGCTATTGCTCCTAATGACGATTATGTTCGCAGTGGCCGCGATGCGCTGCAAGAATCTCTCAATAATTTGGGTGAGGATAGTCTCAGCAGTTAGCTCGATCGCAATGAGTAAAGACGCGATATTAAGGAGGAGGACGTGTCCAGTTAACTTAAACCGAAAGGCCGCCAGGGAATGAATTCCACCGGGCTTTTAGCAAAAGTCCTCTTGCATAGGACTAATGAATTCTTCAGTCCTCATAGCGAGGACTTTAGCTTTGAGGCAGGGGTTTCAACCCCTGCCGGATTCTGGGCTGAGCGTTAAAAGCCCGCCCTCGAATTTAGCTATTTAACCTTGCAGCTTACCGCCCAGATTGTCTCGGCGGTGCACTGTCAGCCCGCGAACGACGGATCAGCACGCTCATCACCTGCTTCGGATTAGCCGCACGCTGCGGGGGACTCCAATCGCCCACTTCTGCAAATCCCAGCCGGTACAAAGTGAGTATGGTTTCCCGGACACCCTTGGGCGAACCGACAAGCGTTAACAGCACCACTTCCTGTTCGCATACTGCTGCTGAGTCGTCATTTGGGCGATCCTCTTCGAGGGCTTCGCTAACGGATCTGTTGTCGTCAGGCACAAATTCCTGTGACATAATATGTTCTCCTGGTTTTGGGTTTTCTAGAAAAACCCAAAAACCCAGCCGCCCCGCATTTCAAGACATAGCAGGGCGGCTACAGAGGATGTTAAAATGCTCCGTTAGCCTCCAGACTGCTGATTCCAGTTTGGCGGTTAGCTGTCCATTGCTGTTTGCCGCAGCTTTGGGCAGTGCAACTAGATTTTTGGGCGACGCGGGCTGCCTCCTCTACAAGCAAGCAACCTCTCACTTCAAAGCGTAGCCGCAGATGGGGGCCGCCGTCAACCGATTTTGGATTTTAGATTTTAGATTTTAGATTTGGGATTTGGGATTTTGGATTGAAGGTAGGGATTGAAAGGTTTTGGGCGATCGGGCTATCGATTTTGGATTGGAGATTTGGGATTTTGGATTGAAGAGGGGGATTGGGAGGTTTTGGGCCGGGCTATCGATTTTGGATTGGAGATTTGGGATTTTGGATTGAAGATCGGGATTGGGAGGTTTTGGGCGATCGGGCTATCGATTTAACGTTATAACTAGACTAAGAGAACCCCAGGATAATTATGCTGCACGATCTTCAGCAATCTCACCAACAAGACATACAGACTATTACTCAGGTTTTGGAAAAAATCACCAACCGCACGCCGGCTCAGATTAAACCATTACTAGATGCGATGCTCAAACGGCTAATAGAACCTCAACAACATCCCTTTTACGAAACAGCTACCCCAACAGAATGGTCAATAGCATTTCAGGAATGGGTTGACAGTCATCGTACCCTAAATCTCCCCCAAGAACTTCTCAATGAGCCTATCATCATCACTCAAGATGGCGTTCCCGTTATGGCTGCAATGAGCTACACGCATTTGACTGAACTGTTAGAAACCTTAGATATTCTCACCGATACAGAATTCGTTACCAAATTGCGGCAAAGCATCACCCAAGCACGCCAAGGCGAAACTATTTCCTGGGAAAATGCCAAAGCAAAATTGGGACTATGAATCACGAAGAAAATGCGATCGAATATGAGATCCAGCTTACGCCACTGGCACTGGAAATGTTGGAGGCAGTCAAAGATCGACGAGAACAGGAAAAATTGCGCGATCGCATCGATCGACTAAAAGTTGAACCACAAAACCAAGGCAAAGCCCTTGTAGATAACCTATCAGGATTTCGCAGCATCCGAGCTGTTGGACAGCGCTATCGTATAGTTTATCAAGTCGAACAAGATCGAGTTCTAGTTGTTGTCGTGGGATTAGGGAGACGTAAAGATGGTGACAAAAAAGACATTTACACCATCTTAGAAAAACTGTTAGAGCCGTGATTGTAACTTCTTATATCCGGCGTATTTAAGCCGAATAAATATCATTTGTATGGACACAACACTGTTGTGTCCTTTGCCTGCGGTAATCTCACTCCTCGCTTACAGCCAAACCAGAAACCACAGGGGCGATCGCATTTAACTTCAACACAGGATGTTCGCCTTCCACCTGTCGGCAATTCCAGTCATTTCTAAACAGCAAAACAGGCCGGCCCCAAGTATCTTTCACCGTCACCGTATTAAACAGCCGCCCAACTTTTGCCAGCGCATCCCAACCGCCGTCAACCCAACGAGCTACACTGTAAGGCAACATATCGATCGTCGTTTCCACATTATATTCCGACTGCATTCTGAACTGCACCACCTCAAATTGCAACTGTCCCACAGCCGCCAAAATTGGCTCGCGTTTCGACTCATCAACCGAGTACATAATTTGCACAGCGCCTTCTTCCTGCAACTCCGAAACGCCCTTGCGGAACTGCTTAAACTTAGAAGGATTGGGATTTCTCAAAAAAGCAAAAAGTTCAGGAGAAAAACAGGGAATCCCTTCATATTCCAGTTTTTGCCCAGTGTAAATAGTATCGCCGATCGCAAATACCCCCGGATTGTTCAAACCGATCACATCGCCCGGATAAGCAACCTCGATCGACTCCCGATCCTGAGCAAATAACTTTTGAGGCCTTGACAAACGCACCGTTTTACCGCTGCGAGCGTGAGTCACGTTCATGTCCTTTTCAAACTTGCCCGTACAAACCCGAATAAACGCCACCCGATCGCGATGTCTCGGGTCCATATTCGCTTGCAATTTAAACACAAACCCGGTAAAATCTTCATAAGTTGGGGGCAAATCTCCGGCGCTGCTCTTGCGGGCGATCGGCTTCATAGCGTAATCTAAAAACGCCTCTAAAAACAGTTCAACCCCAAAATTGCTCATCGCGCTGCCAAAGAAAACAGGCGTCATTTTGCCAGCCCGAACCAAGTCTAAATCGAGTTCAGTTCCCAACTCATCCAGCAGTTCTAACTCTTCCTTGAGCTGATAGTAAAGGTCTTGTTCCAACAAATCTTCAATCCGCGGATCGCCCAATTCGATCACAGTATCAACAGCAGCGCGAGAACCGTGTTTAGTGCGCTCGAATAAGTGAATTTTGCGCTTTCTGCGATCGAAAACACCTTTAAAGCGATCGCCCGTACCTATCGGCCAATTTACCGGATAAGTCTGCAACCCCAATTCCTTCTCAATTTCGTCCAACAAATCCAAAGGTTCTCTGCTAGGGCGATCGAGCTTATTAAAGAAAGTAAAAATAGGCAGACTTCGCAGCTTACAAACTTCAAATAACTTGCGAGTTTGCGGTTCCAAACCCTTAGCAGCATCCTCAAGCATCACCGCATTGTCAGCCGCCGCCAGAGTGCGATAAGTATCTTCGCTAAAATCTTGGTGTCCTGGAGTATCGAGCAGATTAATGTGATAATTTTGATACTCAAACTGCAAAACAGTAGAAGTAATAGAAATTCCCCGCTGCTGTTCCATCGCCATCCAGTCAGAAGTAGCGTGTCGCTGAGCCCGCCGCGCTTTCACAGAACCTGCTTCGTGAATTGCACCTCCGTACAGCAGCAGCTTTTCTGTCAAAGTAGTTTTACCCGCGTCGGGGTGCGAGATAATAGCAAAGTTGCGCCGGCGCTCAACAGCAGTTAGCAGTTCAGTTTCGAGTTCAGTGGTCATTACAAATTAGGTAGGGGAATCATCACCCGATCGCCATTATAGCCTGTGCTAGAGTTGCTATTAAAGGTAAAATTATCACTAAAGTCAAGGAAGAAAAATAATATGTACGACTCAGACAAGCGAAAGCTGCTATCACTCGTGTGCCACGGGGCGATTTTTTTCAGTACGTTACTGTTCTCGATCGGAGCGCCGATCGCTGTATTGTTAGTATCAGATGACCCCGTTGTCAAAGAAAACGCCACAGAAGCCATCAATTTTCACCTTAATGTATGGGTTTACAGCGCCGTAATTGTGGCTTTAACTGTCGTCACTTTCGGTCTGGCTGGGTTTATTTTAGTGCCAATAGGTTATCTGCTACACTGGGGACTGACAATAATGGCTATCCTCCAGGTTTTGCAAAATCCTAACCAACCTTACCGCTACCCTTTTATTTTCCGAATAGTTTAGACAGCAAATCGCGCTTCACCATCTATTTCAACAACCCGATTTCTTCTTAAAGAAACCGGGTTTTTAAGTGTTTTATAAATCACGAAAAAATTATTAAACAAGACTGCAAAACTCATAAACTATCTTCAAAAGCATCTGCGTCCATCTGTGTTTATCTGCTTTTCATCTGCGGTCGATCTATCAAAGATTTATGCAATGCAAGTATATTGTAGGGTGTGCAATACCCACCCTACAATATAAATTGTGCCCAATTGCCGATCGACTAAAACACAATTACCATTTCCCAACCTTCATCGCATTTCAGCAACTCTAGCAGCCTCTGTCGGCGGCATAACCGCATCTTTAGCATTCAACTTTTGATTTAACTCGCGAATCCGGCGCGACAGCAAGCGAATAATATTAACAGCAATTCCCGGCGTTTCATCAATCGCATCGTAGAGCTGCATTTGAGTCAACATCAAACACTCGGATTGTTCGATAGTAGAAATAGAAGCCGATCGAGGTTCAGCATCAAACAGCGACATTTCCCCGAAACAAGCCCCCGCTTTCAACTGTGCCAAATCGCGATCGCCTATATGAACGCGCACCGTTCCCGATACCAAAATATAGAGCGATCGACCTTCTTGTCCTTCCGTAAAAATCCTGTGCTTAGAAGGAAACGAAAGTTCATCCATTACCGATGCTAGACGCACGAGAAAATCATCCCGCAGTTCCTTAAAAATCGGAACCTCCCTGACAAACAATAGGCGTTCGACGCTGGTTAACATAATGCAATGCAGTGATTAATTTAAATTTAAACAAAGGAATAGGAATTAGGAATTGGGAATTGGGCATTGGGCATTGGGCATCGGGCATTGGGCATAGTTTCTTTTTATTTCCTCTTCCCTCTTCCCTCTTCCCGACATCCGTTACATCCGTTACATCCGTCGAGCGAATCCGTTGCCGAACTTCCTTCTTCCTTCTTTACCTTTTTCCCCCAGCACCCAACTCGGCCATCATCTCTTCAACTTGAGCAGATACCAAATTATCGGGGTCATTTTGCAGCCTCGGCAACAATTCGACCAAAGCCCGGGGCGAGGCTATTTTCAAATAGGCTAACACTGCTTCGCGGACAAAACCCGTCGGGTGTTGCAGACAGACAAGAGTTTGTTGAGCGGTAAGGCTCCAGCGCGCTTCCCTCGCCAAGTGAAAGCAGCACGCCAAAGCCCAATCCGAAAGGAAGTGGCGCAATTCTAGCAAGCGACGCAAGCGATCGCTAGGGGCTAGAGGTTTGTAAACCATCAATTCCGAGAGGTTGCTCAATTTTTCTCTTTCCGAGTGCTGGTCCAACAAATTGATCAGCGATCGCTTGCTAGCTATATCCACAGTATTGTCGAGAATTTCCAATCCTCTAGCAACCAAAGAAGGTTGAGCAGAAGCGAGGTTGAAAGCAGCCGCTTGTACTGTGTCCAGCGGATAAAGAAACTTCATCAGCAAAAAACACCGCTCCTTAGCATCAGCTTCCAACCCAGCCAGAGCCCGCTGCAACAATTGAGCCGTATCGTTCCCAGGTTCCCGGGTGCTGTTGGCTTCCGGATCCGAGAAATTGCCGTAGCTTGTTACCCCAGACAAATCTACCAGAGCTGCATAAATTTGACCGATAAACATTAACTCCTGTTCGATGAGAGTTTCCAAGCCGCTGCGGCCGATGCGGTCTAGAACCCCTTCTATCCCCGCTTCTGAGGGCATTTTCAAGAGGATGCGGAGGATATTGCGCCTGGTAGTTCCCCAAGCCGTCATCAAATTGCTAACCAAAATGTCGATCGCCTCCACAGTCCCAATTTGACCCAGAGCCGTCCAAGCTTGCAACCTGACCAAATCCGACTTGTGGATATCCTCAGCCAAATACACGAGCAAAGGAATGGCGTCATTGTGAAGTTTGACTATAGCCTGCAAAGCCGCGTCCCTAGTCGATTTGTAA
>Ga0247774_1001426_pt1 | contig 12083 bp, 12 predicted proteins | sample UWRJL001104B6_FD_179933 | JGI IMG/M metagenome (GOLD analysis project Ga0247774, IMG submission 179933) | Plant litter microbial communities from Arlington Agricultural Research Station in Wisconsin, United States - UWRJ-L001-104B-6 | ecosystem: Environmental > Terrestrial > Plant litter >... | reverse complement strand
TAATGATTTGGCACCAGGATACACTACCTGGCCCCAATTTACTGAATCACTAAATTAAGTAGAGGACCTCCTTAAGTTCCTCTATTGTAAATATTACTCTCTTGTTGTCTTTTTCTCGTCTTTTGTCCTACCTAATAAATTTTCTGCCTCTCTTTGCTTGTCCTGGCGGCTAGCTTTGTCTCCCAATGGCTGATACGTTAGCCTTGCTAGCCTGGAGCGATAGATTTTCTTTATAGCCTACCCTAGTCTCCGAGTCGAGGCCATGGCCGAGTCATTCAGAGTCTGAGGAGACCATGATGGCGTCATTGCGAGATGGTAGGGCTGAAGCGCCTGATACATCTTCATTTACCAGCTAGCTTCCGAAACCGTGGTTTTAACCCCCCTCCGCTTGGTTTTGACAATCTAGTTTAGCTGCCAAATATGAGCGGGAACTTCAATAGTCTTCAGTCCTTCTTCCTCATTCTAACTTCTCCCTCATCCCAACCGGGGCATGATGTCTCGCAGCACGAATGGCCGATTGATACGGAGGATCTCGACCTGCTGGGCATAGTGTCTAGCGATCGATTGGCACGGGTATTCGCACGGTGTATAAGTCAGAGTCGACGGCAAGCTTGTCAGGATATGTTGAGTCGTTAAGATATGCTACTGGTTAAATATAGGCGGATGAATCTCCCTCAGTTGTCGATTTTGAGATGATTTGTTGTTGTTTTCTCGAGTGTACACCTTGCCAAGAGACGTAACTTTCTTCCAGAGCACAGTGTGGCGGCGATCGTTCCCCGCAATCGCTTGGGCTAGGAACCGGCAAGCCCCTTCTCTCCCAAAAATGCCTCCTTATTACCCCACCTTTCCTCGATGTGCTAGTCAGCTCTTGAGGTCGGAGCCTTGCGCTCGAAGGCAGAGTTTTCTTGCAACAACCTATTCTCAGCAATCATTGACCCATATCTTCCCCTATCCTTTGATTCTCCTATCCTGATCGGTTTAGAAGCGCACAATTGCTCCTATCTCTGCTGTGGATTGAGATCGATCGGTCGTCATAGGTAGAGCCTCGCGGGCCCTTCCCAATCCTGCTAGGGAGCTCAATGGCCCTCGCTACCCTGTGTCTCTAGTGCCAGAGCTTCGACCATGGCATATACGGCCGACAACCTCGAGAGATTTGGCGCGCAAAATGCGCTCTACCCTTCGCTCGGCCCCTTCAACAAGCAGCTCCAGGCCTGTCGTCGGCGGTCCACGATCGATGGGCGTCCTTTCATTCTCGCGAGCCGATTGATAGATTGGTTGCGCAGCCCAGTCGACGATCCGAACGCGAGCACCAATGCGGGGCGCATCCTCAACGAGGTATATCCTCGCAGCGATGAGCTCGACCCGAAGATGAGAACGAGGCTGCTGAGCTTCTCGGATGACTCCAACTCCAAGTGCTGGCTGCGAATTGTCACCATCCTGCTGCAGATGCCAGCATACCTTCGCAGTTTCGCCGAGATCATCAAGATCTTCCACGAGCTAGGCATATCCGATTTGAAGCTTCCTATTGACAAGCAAGACACGAATATAACACGACAACTCAAAAACTTTGTATTTACTTCCCAGGCCACGACGGATTTCATCAATGAATTCGACCGTCTGCAGTGGGAGCTTGTTTGCGATAAAGCCTTTGACGAAGATCACATAGACGGGTATCCTCATCCGCATCTTGGAATGATATTGCCAGTGACTGGCAAAGAATGCACCAAACAAGGAGGGCAAGGTGCAATATTCATGATCGAAGTTCCGGCCGAGTGCCTTCCGCAGACCTTGTCGGAGAAGATGAGACGAAAGCCATACGCAAAGGATGATGGTTCGGTATGACATGTCCCAATTCCATGTTCCTGATTCACCTTGAAGCTAATGGTTTCATGCGAAGTATCACCAGTTTGCCCTGAAGGTCCTAAATGACGAAAAGTCGTACAACGAAGAAACCCGTGCATATCGAGCACTAGACAAGGTTGAAGGCATTGTCCAATGTTTCGGCTATTGGTCATACGCGAAAAGTGATGGCAAGAAAGAATATCACCTACTGCTCGAGTGGGGTTCTTATGATCTTAGCGATTTCTTCCGACTCTATCCTCCTCCAACTACCACGAATCAGATTCGCAAGTTCTGGAAGGCTTTGTTAGCACTTCCATTTGCCCTCAGCAGAATACACACCATGAAGGCTGCGAACGATGGGCACGAGTCTATCTACCTTGGGTGAGTACTACCCGTATCTTATTCTTCAACCCTTTGGGCGCCAATTCTGACAATACTTTTGCATGCAGCTGGCACGGAGACATCAAACCCTCCAATATAGTATACTGCGAAGAAACGAAGCGGGGCTGGAAGATCTGCGATCCTGGATTTGCAAAATTCGTGATGCGAGATGATGCCACATATAATCGCGACCGTCTTCCAGTCATCAACTTAAAAGGAGGAACTCATTCATATGGTGGGTATTGGCGGTCTGTATATCGCGGGCTTTGATTGACAGTTGCATAGGTGGCCCCGAGAGACTTGACAGTCCCAATATTTCCCAGCTCTTTGACATTTGGTCCCTCGGATGTGTCTTGTCGGAAGCCGCTTCCTGGGTGATTCTTGGTCATCGGGGAGTTGAGTTGTACAAGCTCGTGCGAAAATCTCTCAACATTCCCGAAAGCGACGACGAACAAACCGAGGCACATTGCAGCAGCAGCGAAAGCAGCGATGATGAAGAAGGAATCGGCCTCGACGACCCGATCCAGTGTATAGGTAGCGACCGGTTTTACCATGGGGGAACCAGAGACGTGTCGCAAACAGTCGTTCAGTGGCATACTTATCTCCGCGAGTCCCTCCGAAGCAAGGACAGGATCACGGAGCAGATACTAGAGGTGATAGAGCACCACATGCTTCAAAAGCACGCAGGCGACAGGCTTTCGGCAAAGAAAATATACGAACAGATGCGCACCATTGTCGAAGAAGCCGAGAAGAAGGATGCAGCATCTTCTTGTTATAAGTTCCCTGCGTATTTCGCGCAGGCGAAAAAGGAGGAGCAAGCAAAGGAAGCCAGGGATCATAAGATCATTCTCAAGAAGAGGCACGACGCGTCATCAAACTCGAAATACAAATCGAAATACTTCAACAACCATGCCTTTGACGAAGCGACAAAGAAGCCACTTGGGGCTGCCGACTACGATGATCTGCAGGACCAGTCTCCGTATGAGACGCAGACAGACTCCCAGTGGCCTACCACGTTCATCCGAACAGCTTCAAACCTTGGCCCACTTGATTTCGATTCACGAGGCGACAAGGTGCCTTACATTAATTACTACGACGCACGAAGGCTGTTGGAAGAGGATGGTTGGCTACCTGGAACGCTTGAACTTGTCAGGAACGTCGACGCTGGCCCATCCTCTCCTGACCCACAACGGCGTTTGCAGCTGGAGAGCACATATGACTCCCGAGAGCATGGCAGTGTCTCAAGGCAACATACATCGGCCGGTAGCGTCAGGAAGGCGGGACAGGCACTAATTACGCGTCTAGAAAGCAAGTCCTGGTTAAGCCGAAAATCAAGCAGGCGGGACAAAGGCGACAGCAGCCAGCAAATCGACGCCGTGCCAAGGAAACTCTCGCCTGGTCTAGATACGCCGCTGCCATCGATCAACACTCATATGAAGAAGCCTTCGGTCTCAGAGAAATGGCTCGCCAACTATTACAAAGATAGAGATATTGTAGGTTTCGTTTTTCTTCGCTAGTGTTGCAGCACGGCGTCTTAACATCTCCTTCAGGTTTTCTTGGTCGACAACGGCTCCAGTATGGTGACCCATTGGCTATGGGCTCGAGACCTCTTGTCGGTGCTTGTCGCCTTCCTCTACGGACAGGACAGCAACGGGATTGATCTCTTTTTCACATCGTCTAAGAAGAAGCACGGCAATTACACCGAGCCGAAGCAGTTCGTCGATGCTATGACAAAGATGGCCCCAAAGGACTCCACACCGAACGAGACTGCCGATCAAAGTGCCGCGAGTGGCGCCAATTTTCCATCGACGCGCCACCACCATCACCACCACTACCACCAGCCGAATTCAGATACCCAATCAGATGCAGGCTCGTCGGCTTCAATGGCCGGGGCAGCGGCCGATGTGGATCCCAACGATATTCGAAAGTCGCTCCATGTCATTCTTGAGAGCTGGAGTTCCCGTTACCGACGCAAGCTGACCATTATTATCCTCACTGACGGGGTCTGGTCTTCTGTGATTTCGCGCAAGACGGTAGCCGACAAGATCAAGCTTTACCTGCAGGAGAAGTGGGATGACAAGACGATGAGGAAGAAGTTGATGGATAGATTCCTGAGCATCCAGTTTATCCAGTTTGGGAATGATGCGAGGGCGACGAGGGAGTTGACGTTGATGGATAGGGAGATGTTTGGGAATGATGGAAAACCTCTCCCGTAAGTGCAAATAACTGCTGAGCAAAGCACCATTCATATTCCTTTACTACTCAGCTTTTTGCCTCTTTCCGTTCTGCCATCATTACTTTTCGTCCTTTTCTTCCTCCTTCTACTAACTTGGATGGACTCCAGGGACATCATCGACCACGAGTTCGCGGAGAAGAACATATACAAGATGCTCATCGGGAGCCTCGATCCCAAGGTGGATGGCGAAACGAGCACGGTTACGGGAGACGACGTGGCGACTGACTTAGCTTCGACGGATCCTGTTTACAGTCCGAGTCCGCTGAGTCCTAGCGTGAGTTCTCCTTCGGGGGTTGGCATGATGATTAGGGGTTCGGGCAGCATGTTTCCAGAGACCGCGTGACAAAATTTTGGGTTGGATCATATACAGTTATCAAGGCATTCTTTAGGGTGCGAGGGAAGTTCGGCGCTAGTCCAATGTTTGAGGCGGTGGTGTTGGCGAATGTGGGGTTGGGTTGGGTCATTTTGGGGAACCATGGAGAAAAGGAATGATCAACAATGTGCATGCCCACGGGCACGGGATCGCTTTGCATGGGGTTGGCGAGAATCGGAATCTGGTGAGTGTTGGATATAGCAAATAGTCGGCGTAGATGGAATGGCCGATTGCATATTTGTGTGGGCGAATTTCTGGATAATCCATTGTAGCATATGGGCGCTATTTTAGGCGGCGATACATAATTCTAATTCTAAGAAGCAAGCATACTGTGATTAGCAAAGACGTGACCCTGTCGTCAGCCATAATGCTATTTTCTCTTGCACTCTTCGGCGCTGAGTTTTCGGTCGCTAGAGCAATAGTACGATGTTAAATGAATGAAAATTCACAAGGGAGTTTGTCCTGCGCTGAAGTCGACTTCACGCCCTTCGACAGTTTCCTGGCATGTATTTCCGATGAGAAAATGTGAACCCTGAGATCTATCTTGTCCTCGCCCATGTTCCGCGGCGTAGAGAGTCTTCTCCACAGCACGCATAAGTGTATAGAAGATCAATCGCCTCCTTATCTCGTCTAGCCTGATGACTAGAGCCTGGTGGTTTCACCTCCTCTCATTTCCAAAAGCTGCCTGTATCGCAGGCAGCAGGCAGTTTTAAGATCAAGGCAGCATCTTCCGCAGTCAGGCACGACCTAACTATGTCCATCCTGGTGGACAACTTTGACCTTACCATCCACTGGGCCTATAGCTTGACAGACCCCGTATCTTCGAAATTTGGTCAGCCGGACCATCCACGTGTACAAATACAAGATTTGCCTCTTCAATAACTTGAACCACCGAAACGGGACGGGGCTCTCCGTGGCAATCCTGGAGGAGGCAATCGACTGTCGTTGGTGAAAGTGTGCTCTGATCCAGATAGTGCGGATAGGATTCCGAATTTTCGTTATTATTCGACGTGGGAAGCTGGATTGTCGGTAGAACTGTGTCAGATATCATAAAGACTTTCCGGTACCTGGCATTGATGATTTCTGACGGCTCTGTGCTTTCAAACCCCACAAATCCTCAATGAAATGCCTTGTCAATGTAACAATAATTTCATTCAACTCTATGCAATGATGTAGCCTTTGAATTCGGCAAGCCTTCATTTCGCCCTCACGGAAATCCACCTCCTTACTCTTTCTTTCCAGGCCCCCGAAGTCAATTCTTTTCGCCCTCCCCTTTCTGCCGCCTCAACTCGTCTTCTCCGCCTTCTCCTTCTCATAATCCTCCACGCTCACCAACTGCCCCACCACAATATAATTCCCCTCAAAGCTCTCCTCCCACCCCTTCAGCGACTCCATCTCCGACGGCCCCAACCCTTTCAAATCGTCCAACGGCCCGTCCAGATCCTCCGTCAGCATGTCCTTGTCGAAGCTCTGGCACGCCAGCCCCCGCGTTGCATCCCGGCCGGCAAAGTTGGCGTACGGCCCGCTGGGGCCGTAGAAGTGCGGCTTGCGCGACACGTCGAACACGCGGCCCCGGATGGCGAGGTATATGGGCCGCCCGTCGTTGCCGTCGAACTCGAGCAGCGTGCGGGGCGTGTAGGTCCGGAACACGGTCGGGGGCGAGGGCGGCGGGAGGGCGGCCGGTGTGGTGGACTTGAGCATGTTGTAGCCGACGTAGACGACGAGACCGAGGAGGATAAAGTTGAGGGGTGTTGCGAAGCCGCTGTCAGAGGGACGAAAAGGTTAGCTTGGGCTTGGAGATGGCCGCGGAGGGGACTATACCCTTGTTCGGTCTGCCTGGTGGCTTCCTCGACTATGCGTTGCTCCGTGTACTCCATTTTGCCTGCAGCCTAATCAATCGCGTGGGAAGAGTCCGGTTCGAGGTTATTTCATACGATTCAAGGAGAAGGAAGGAATGAGGTGATGTTATCGAGCTGACGGAGCTGGTGGAGCTTGTGCAACTTGATGCGATCTGCGGCAGAATGGCCCGAGCTCTTAGAGCACGGACCATCGTATTTTGCGTGGTGGGGCAGCTTCAACCTGCTGCTTACATCTCGGAAGAACCAGAGGGCGTCGCGTTTGAATACAGCTAGAGCGAAGCTGCCTTCTTCTCTTACACTCTTTAAATGTTTGCGGTAAGGCAGAGGGTACTTGGGTATACCTTTATCTACAATTCTCCCTAGCTTAAAATGCGCAGAAACGAGCATCGAAGAAGTACCGTCAAGTAAATAGAGCAGCAAGCTGCTTGCCTCACATGGCCACTCACTCAACTGATGCAGATGGACGACAGCCGCTCACAGCCGTCTGCCAGCCGCCAGCGAGTTAGGGTAATGATGTCTTCAAAACAAACGGATGAGCCGTAGAATTAGCATCTTCATCTTTACATTTTCCATTAGCATTATCAGAGACATGAAATAGACCCTTTATCCTTGTCTTGCATCAGTTTTCTTCGATTGCTTACATCTGTATACGCCTGCGCTGGCGACATCATCATCACCGTGTTTCTGACACATATGCGGTGTGGCTTCTGCGCAGTGTCAGCACTCCAGTCGTGTCACCACTGTATCAATTGCCTACTACTTGGGTAGGCTGATACAGATGACTGTGACTGGTATTATGTGCTGACTTTCTTATTGATCGTTGAATCTAACTGTGGGGGCATCTCCGAAGGTGCAGAGTTTTACGTGTCCCACGAAACCCTAACCCTATACGGAGTGGTGCTGTGCGGAACCACAGCGTGTGGCTTCTCAGCACCCCAGTCGTGTCACCACCGTATCTGTAGCCTACGCATAACTGGTAGGCTGATACGGATGACAATGACTGATGTGTGCTGACTTTCTTGATTGATTGTTGATGTATCTGGAGAGTCTCTATGGAGACGGCGGGGAAACATGTGTGCCCTCAAACCCTATCCCTAACGGGTCGGTTTGAGGAACCACAGAACTGTGGCTTCTGCGGGGTGTCAGCACTCTAGTCGTGTCACCACCGTATCTGTAGCCTACGCATAACTGGTAGGCTAATACGGATGACGATGACTGATGTGTGCTGACTTTCTTGATTGATTGTTGATGTATCTGAAGAGTCTCTATGGAGACGGCGGGGAAACATGTGTGCCCTCAAACCCTATCCCTAACGGGTCGGTTTGGGGAACCACAGGGGAACCACAGAACCACAAGCGGAACGAAATCCTTAGGGTTAGGAGTCACGTATCTGCCAAAGCCGAGTCGAGGCCGAATATCATACATGAGGCAAGAATACAGAATCTCTGGCCGCTCTTTGCATCTTATATTATCTTATGTAAGTATTGGCCGATGTTACCAAGCTAGATTGAGATATTGAATTGGTCTGTGATGCTACGTAAGCGCTTGGGTTGGAGGGTTCAGTTTTGGCCATGAGAATAGCTGGTTATCTTTCGCGTTCATCCTTCGCTACTGACCTGGCGGGACGAGGGGATTCCAATTTCACATCGCGCCTAAACGGAGGAGACCCCAACCGAAGCGTTAGATGGACCTGGCACTCCTGAGAAGCGCCTCGGCAGAGTGGGTGAGCCGCGGCCTGGTATCCACGACTTCCACGAACTTCCCCACGGTCTAGCAGAGTCGCGACGCACAGAGAATGAATACGAACACGTTAACGCACGATAGTGCGTACATGAGGTCAAGGAGCGTATATACGCCTAGGATCACGGATGAGTACTTCCCCGTACTTCGGAATTCGCGCCTGGCGGTATTTTTGTTGTCTGCTTGTGAGTGTTGCTCGCATGGTGTGGCGTGCAATTACAGGTGTCAAGGCACTTGCGCGGCGACGTTAGGAGGCTCGGACGCGGGTAGAGGGGTGGCTTGGAAGGAACGCGACCTGAGTGGGGCCGTCGCGACGATGGTGGTTCGGCGGAGCGATTCATCTTTCTGTATTTACATTACAAACAATTTCCCTAACAGCGACTTGGCGAGGTTACCGATCATCCTTCTTGCAAGGCCTTAGAAGATCAATTAGAGACAAGTCTGGACGCCGAGGACGACCTCAATGCCTTGATAATTAAGTGTTCCTTCTCTTGCCCGGTATCTACCCTGCCAGCAGCGTCCACGACCAACTCCATCTGACCCTTCATACGTCCACCCACTAGTATGTCCGCTTTTAGTTCTTCGCAAACACACAGCACCCGAAGAAATGAGTGCACGGCCGCGGGAGAAGATGTTTGGATAATTACCACCAGCACACGTCGGCGGCTCATGCCGAGTCCCAACCCAAATCCCTTCAGATCAAGGTAGCCTACTTTGCAGTTGTATCCTGCCTCATCCACTACTGAGCAACCACGTCCACACTTTATCCTCCGCTTAAATGCCGCATCTCCGGCGCTGCGCCTGACGGCCTCTGAGGGAGTCTGCTTGGGCTCCTAACTGTTGGGCGTAGTATTTTACCTCCGAGTGATCACGCCAAAAAGCGACCGGTCGAAGTCGTCAGAGGCTGCCGCAGAAACGAGCCTTGGGAGATCGTTTCGAAGGGTACCACAACCCGTCTCGAAGGTAAAAGACGAGTAATTGGGAGGATTTGAAGCACCGATCGGAGACTCTGTTTTTGTCTGTGCAAGATTTTGCACATCTATAGAGGGTCCCGGGGATTAAATAAGTTAGCTCGTCTACTTCCGAAGTCCCCTTGGTGCGGCGCGCTAACATATTCAAATCCATGGGACCCACTACGTCACTCATTCCAGGAGCGCTAAATAAGGCTGGTTAATCTTACCTTCTCGACCAAGCCCGCACTAGTGCGTCGAGCGAGCGCGAGACCCTTCTAAGCTATCTTGACAGAGGGTCTTAGAGATTAAATATGTTAGCGCATCGCAGCGAAGGGACTTCGGAACTAGATCGGACTTGGTGGCCACGTTTGCCAGACTAGGGACACTGGAGAAGTAGATAAACTAACATATTTCATCCCTGGTACCCGCTAAATAAGCTGGCTTCGTGGCGTCAGAATTTCCGCTCTCCCGAGACATCAGATGGGGCTCTTCATTTTACTCGCACATAATAGCGCCTCAATAGTGTCGGCATCTGTTGAAGATCTTCAAGATTTCTCGCCCATTAGGTAGAAACAGACCATTCGTAGCTTAGACTATTCGTATTATGTATCAAATACAAATGTATATAACTTATGGGCTTGTCTCCCTATTATCTCGAACGGGGCTCTCTTTCCCCCAGCTTTGGCGCTTCATTTCCGGCAAATCGCATTCGAGATACTTTTACACTGGTTGACTATCAAGAACCAAGAAGATGAGGGCAGCAATCTTATTTTCCATCTGGTCCTTAGCCATTCCCGCAATATCTCTCACGGTTGACCTTGGCGATAAACTCCCGGCCCCCGATAACTTGAAGCTGAAGGCCTGTAAACCATCAACGCCCTGCATCGATGGCATATGCCATCCTCGGCGGAAATGCGTAGCTGAGAAAGGAAAACCCTCGGGAGGCAGTGGTGGAATTTGCGTCGCCGACCCCAAGGGACCAACATGCTACGCGACAAACGGTGAGTTTCCTCTTTCCACATCTTCCCCGTTACGCTGTTGTTTCAAGCCCGATTCCTCGCCGCCTCGGTACCAAAAGAGATGAAGGCCGCAAGACTAACAATTGTCGGCCTTTCCCGTCCCCAGAACGATGCATCGACGTCTCCGACTGCTGCGCCGGCAATAACGCCTGCTCCCCTTCGTCCTCGGGTGGCCAGAACGTCTGCCAGCAGGTAGTCGAGGATCCTTGCGACGTCACGTACACCGCCTCCGGAAATGGCGTTGGCAACGGGGTTATTCCTGCACCTGAGCCCGCAAACGGCCGTGACTGCTGCCTGCTATGCAGGGACACGCCAAACTGCGTTGCCTCAGCGTTCCCGAGTGGCTGTCAGTTATTGGTTAAGCTTGAGCCTCTTGATGGTGCCCCCACAAGCCTCATGTGCCCCTTGGGAAAGGAGAACTACGATTTTCTCCCAGGGCCCGGGAGTGTCTACCGAGGCCCGTGTAGCCTTCCTTAGAGGGCGGAGGATTCGTCTAGCCAACAATCAAGAAAACCCGCAACAATATACTGGAAGCAGTTTAGTCGTTCATATATACTGCCTCTTGTCTTGAGCAAAGCCAGGGTCTACATTGGCGTCCTCGGTAATTTTGCCTCGGTATTTTCTCTTCTGATCATCGCTGCGAAATCGACGTCGGATGTAACTGCCTAGCGTAAGTCTCCACCTTCAGAGCGCAGGGTCCTGCGCGGTCGTGATCTCATTGCCACGTGACTGGAGTCGCCCGCTGCTAGACCGGGACGTTTGGCACCGCCGTCGCCCTCTTACGGGCCGGGTGGGTTACGGAGACGACTGCATCGAACTGTGAGCCCGGCTCACCGCACCAAAGGTAGGGTACCATGGGATGAATGGCTGACCCTGTTGCCGATCTATATGTCCTCCGTTTCGAAAAGCGTCGATATTCCGAGCATTGTGGCCCTCCTAGGAGGGGCAATTCTAAGAATTCGATCCACAGCTACTTCCATGAAATAAACTCGCGCCTAAAATGGACGGCGGCAAAGGAAGAGTCAAACGGAGTCGTTTCAAGCACTGAGACTGAACACCTTGGTATCTGGACCACCAGATTGTTTGTTCAAGATTGTTTGAATGAGGGTTTTTGGAGTCTTTTTCCCATCCGTTGGTTGGAGTTTCAAATTTGTTAAAAAAAAAACATTCGCCAATGTGTTAGTATGTGATATGCTTTAGGGGCAAGGGTGTGAGGCTACAAGAAACGGACAATGGGAGGGCAGGATTGTTAACCCGAGGCTCGTATTGTCAACAGCGCCCCTTATTCCACCGAATACAGAAAAAGAACCTCCCACTCACGCGTTGAGTCCGTATATCTCGTCTACCCCAACTACACTAACCGCCGGGCTACATTACAGAGCCGGATCTGCAGGGATTCTTGGGGCTTGTAATGCGAAAATAATTAAACATCGCATTATCTATTTGCTTCTGATGGCCTGTGTCACCGTGGACGTCTTCTCTCCATATGTGACCATAAGTCTTAACCGGATATCCCTAGTTTCCTGCTGCTGCTCTCTCGTTCTCTTCGTCGCTCGATGGTAGCCACTTATATGGTCAAGGTTCAGAGGTGAGTTGGTTAGCAGAGAGCTGTGGTTTGGATGCTGCGATTTTCCAAGGAGAAGGGTTGCGCTAGAGAAGCTGGTAGGATGGGCAGGAAGA